>Ga0265342_10000988_pt1 | contig 28006 bp, 22 predicted proteins | sample 4CB327metaG_FD_203125 | JGI IMG/M metagenome (GOLD analysis project Ga0265342, IMG submission 203125) | Rhizosphere microbial communities from Carex aquatilis grown in University of Washington, Seatle, WA, United States - 4-CB3-27 metaG | ecosystem: Host-associated > Plants > Roots >... | reverse complement strand
CCGTCGCCTTCGCGCCATTTTCGCAGAATTCGAATACGTGAGGCTCTGCCGGCTTCGCCCATGAGCAACTGACGCACATGTAGCCGTCCGGCTTGTTCTGCTTCATCAGAAGTTCAGGACCGAGGAGCGGGATCTCCTCCTGCGTCAGAATACTCGCGAGTGCTTCCACGGAGCCCCATCCGCCGGCAGCACTTGGCTTGCTTTCATGTTCCGCCTTCCGGGGCGCCCTATTAGCTTCTTGCGGCATCGCCTTAACCTCGCGCGAATTCGGCATCGCCCTTCGACGATTACGTCTCATGCGAAATAAGGTTTCGGCGGCGACCTCCTTGGGAACTCGTTGCCCGGCTCGCGCGTCGAGAAGGCGGCGACGACCAGACGACATAGACATGCAACCCCTCGACATCCCGACCGCTACGCTGAAGGCGTCCTGCTTGGAATACCGCGCATCTGCGGCAAGGGAGCGGACTCGGATACTCCCCGAAGAGACGCCGGTCGCGCTTGTCTATGACGGCTCTGCCGAGGCGGTCATGATGGCGACGCCGGCCGATCTGGAAGATTTCGCGACCGGCTTCAGCTTGACGGAAGGACTAATCGGCGGCCCGTCTGAAATCGCCGAGCTTGCGGTGCTGCACAGCGAGGCCGGAATAGAATTACGCATGTGGCTGGCGAACGGCAGTTCGACCGCCTATCGCAACCGCCGCCGCCGCCTTACCGGTCCGACGGGTTGCGGGCTCTGCGGCATCGAGAGCCTCGCGGAGGCCCTTCGGCCTACGCGCGTCGTCGGCGATGGGTGCGCCTGGCGCGCCGCCGATATCACCGCTGCCGTGGCCTCGCTCGCCGAAGGACAATCGCTGCACCGGCAGACCCACGCGACGCACGCGGCTGCCTTCTTTCCCCGCGGCAGCGGACCCGCGACCATCCGCGAGGATGTTGGCCGGCACAACGCACTAGACAAGCTCGCAGGGGCGCTCGCGCGCCGCGGGGTCGATACGAGCGAGGGCGCCATCGCCATCACCAGCCGCGTTTCCGTCGAAATGGTGCAGAAGGCCGCCGCCATCGGCGCACCTATTCTTATCGCGGTGTCGGCGCCGACCGCCTTGGCCGTGCGTACGGCGGACGCTGCCAACATTACGCTCATCGGAGTCGCGCGGCATTCCGATTGGGAACTGTACACTCATGCAAAACGCATTTGCCTGAGATGACGCGAGGCGAGAATCGAAGCTTTGTCCGCACGGCGGATTCGCAGCGCGCTGTAACGGGCTTCGGCGGCTTCGTCCGCCAAGGGTCAGGAGTTGATGAGAGCGCCTGTCTATTTTCGTCTGCAAGGAGGCATAGCGGACTGATCACGATCAAGCAGCTGTCCAATCACCCGAGCAGATGTGCAACCGGCACTGTTATTTGCACTGAAAGGCCGTGCGGCCGCCAGTCCGGTGAGATGGTGCCGGCAAGAGCGGCTATACTCTTGGTCGCAAGCAATGTACCGAAGCCAGCGCTGCTTGGGGCCCGTGTAATCGGAGGCCCTTTGCTCTCACTCCACTGTATTGATACGTCGGCGGCGCCACGGCTCCATTCCACCCTTACTCTGCCCTCAGAGGTCGATAAGGCGCCATATTTGGTAGAGTTAGTTGCGAGCTCGTGAATAACGAGCGCGAGGACGTTCGTTGCTTGAGAGGTAAAATCTAACTTCGGTCCATCAAGCGTTATTCTCGCATGCATATACGGCGCGAGAACTAGTTGAAGCACTTCGCTTAGATCTGCCGAAGATCCAGCTTCAGCGCTTCGGGAGGTGGCCACGGTCTGAGCCGCTGAGAGAGCCTGCAATGCAGTCGTCATTTTCGTCGTCAGGTCAGCCGGTGTGGCAGAGCGCCGAGCCGCCATGTTCATTAGGGCCTGCACCACGGCCAGCAAATTTTTCAGGCGGTGGGTCATTTCCTGGGTCAATAATTGTTGCGTCTCGAGCGCGGCTTTGAGCTTCTGCTGATCGGTGGCCATCCGTAGCGCTAGACCGGCAAAACCCGCCAGATCGGCAAGTGCATCCGCATGTCTAGAATCGAAGTGCCCTTCGGCTTCCGAGACGATCCAGAGCGTCCCGAGCGGCTCGTCAGCCCCCAGATATAAGGGCACAAGCAGGCATTCCGGCAGGGAGACCTTCGCGTCCTGGAGCCAAGTATAAACGCGCTCCGGACGTTGGACTAAAATGGGAGTTCGACGATCCAGAGTGATTCCACACGGACTGTAATGGCGAGGAGTTGTAGCGCCCGTAAACTTTTCTAAATCGCCGCGCAGATGGTGCCATCGAAACACGCCCGGTGGTGGCTCCGGCTCGTACAGACTGATGCCACCGGATACAGCTGCACAAAGCTCCATTGCAGTTTCAACCAACAGGGGAAGCACTCGGGTCGGATCATCGACCATCTGCCTCGTAAGCTCGCGAAACGGGAGCACCTCACGAAAAATGCCTTTCCGCGCCTCGCGGCGGTGAGCGAGCTCCTCAGTTATGAATACAGACGCGACTTCCGGCTGCATTGTGTTCGAGCGAATTAAAGGGCTCCCTCCAGCAGCCTTGCATGGAAGCCCCTAGTCGGCAACCCGCTGGATTGCCGTGGGCCTGGCGCGAACTGAAAGGATATTCGATCGACCCCGGCCAGGCGAGAGGTCCTGATTGCGCGCGGGCTCCGCGTCGCGGCGGGTTCAACTCTGAATGTAGGCTAGGGGTCGTCCGGGACATTCGTCCCATCGCGAATGCAACGCCCGGCACTGCTCGCCGCCGCGACTGCACCTGTCTGAGCGGATCGAACGCGAGATCGTCCTGCCCGAAGGCACCTCGGCCCTGCCCGGTCGCGTCCGGCTGTGGCCAAATCAGCGCGAGATCGCCGACGCGATCAGCGACACGGAGATCGAGCGCATCACGCCGTTCATCGGTACGGGTCGGCTTCAGCGCGCTATTACCGGCGCCATCCGTAGCTTCGTGGCCAACGAAAGTGAACGTCCGTATACGGTCAGGTGCCGGCGCCTTCCTTCCCCGTCGTTAACTGTTGATTGGGTGCTACTGCGATATCTCGGAACTGGCCAATTCGGAAGCACCGGTTAGATCGTGCCAGTAGCGCTACGGGCATCTGATCCAGTCTCCTGCTCGGGCGGCTGGGCGGGAGCGATACCAATTTCAGACTCAGCTTCGTTGACAAGTTCGGCGGCTGCCGCAGCAGTATTACTCTGGCGAGAGATGCCGAATGCCGCAGCCGCAATACCGGCCACTGCGATCCCTACGCCGGCGATGAAGACGGGGTCGGTACTCGCGAGCCTCGTAGCCGTGCTCATCACTCGGGTCAGCCGTTCCGTTAGATTGGAGGCTGCTTCCGCGGCAGCACCTCCCTTGGGACGCGCTACCTCCACCGCTGTGGTTGCGCGTGCCGCAATCCGGGCAGCAGCTCCCAGTCCGTTACTGCCGACGCCCACAGCAACCCGGACCGCCGTTTGCCGACTCTGGCGCGCGGTCTCGACCAAAGCCTCTCCTTTGGCTCGCGCAGTGGAGACACCGGCTCCTACCGTGCGCGTAAGGCTCGCAGCGGCGGTGACGAGCGTGTCGCCCAGCTTGAGGAGACTGACCAGAGAGCCGACCGCCGCCTGCGAGGTCGTGGCGGACCTCTTATTCGATACTGCCCACAACACACCCGCCGCCAGCATGGCAATCGGAACTGCGCTGTTGGCAGCATCCTTTTTGAGACCGGCCGCAAATCGGGCCGGGCCAGAATTCGTAATGGCCCGGACGGCCTCTTGCTGGAGACTCTGAGGCGTCAGCCTCGCGCGGAGCTCAGCCAGCGTTATTGCGAGCTGAGCCCTACTCCTCTCTGCGTCTTCCGCGAGTTGCTTGGTCGACGTCATACCGGCCCTCCGTGGCTGAGACGAAAACGTCGCTGACCACGGCGCGTTCCCCCGCTCCACACTTAAGAGGCATCCTGCCGAGCCGACCGTTGCAGCCCGTCACACACCGCTGTCGCTCTAGCGTTTCAGGTTCATCAAGAGGGAAGAGAACAAGGACAGCGCGTGGTGCATGTCGTACCCGCACGCCGAGAACCCTTCGATGAAGTGCGCTGTCGTTCGATGCCGCTTCAGGCGTCACGAATTGCCGCATCGACCTTGGCGAGGAGTTCCAGATATAGAAAACGAGCTTCCCTCGATCGGAGGCAGCAGGAGTCGGACGGAATCGGCAACGTTACCCGCCGTGTCAATCAGTTGAAATCTGTTAATCGGCCGACGCCACTAAAGGGGGGAGGCGATGAGAACCTTGACGAGCGCCTTAGAGATGCAAGGCGGCTGACAACGAGTGCCGACCCACCCCGAGAGGAACCCCCGGGGTGCGGCGTCGTTGATCGAGAGCTTTATTTGGTCGAGATATGCCGCGCACACTCCTCCACACCAAATGGACTCAGGAAGAGATTAGGCACCTGAAGCGTCTAGTGGCCAAAGGCTACCCTCTCACACGGATCTCGCGCCGGCTCGGGAGGGCCAACGAGACCGTCATGAAGAAAGCGGCCGAATGTGGCATTACGCTTCCGCTGCCCCTGAAACGAGGGCCTGCGCGCGCTTTCCCCCATGATCAGACTCATTAGCGCAGCGAGACCTGGACGATCCGTTTCAGTGATCCACAAGCGCAGGCGAAAAAGCATCGAGCAAACCGACTCGAGCAAAGTAGACGACTGCATCCAAACTAGCGCTCTCCCGCCTAGTTGTGTTCAGGAGGAACTGCCGGCTCCTGCGATCCGGTCGGTGGCCTAGCGCCCGATCCAGAGCTGGAGCCCGTGGTTTCAGACTGGGTCCCGACATGATCTTCGGTCGATCGCGTCGTCGGCGCCTCTGGCGAAGGATCCGCCTCCTGGCACCCGGCCTCGCGGGTTCGCACCAACGCGCGAGAAGATCGGGCTAGAATTTTCGCCATGACCCTGACCTGGTCGACGGGGTACTCAATCTCGATCTGGTGCCATCGACGCCCTTCGCAAGCGAGCACAGCCTCACGATAAAAACGCCGATCCCCTTTGATGCCGGACACCGCAATCCAGTCACTTCCGCCCTCGATATAACCGAGCCTCTCACCGGTTCCGAAAGCCACGTCGCGCATATGTTTAGCCGGAGGCTCCTGCGAAGTCGCGGTCCAGCTTGCTCTTAGCCTGGCGCTTCCGTCGGGAGACATGAACTCCCGGTGGTGAGCATCACCCGGCGCCGCACGCCAATCCGACGGCACCAATTCGTTCGCGCGTCCCGCGCGTTCTCCCTCTGAACGGACTGCCCTGCCCTGCCGCTCACCGTTGTGATGACTGTGATGATGCGGATGGACCCAATGGCCTCCACCTGCGCAAAAACCGAAGAAGCAAAAGACGAGAATGGAACCAAGCACTGGTTTCTCCCTCCGATATCGGGAACACGGGCTCTGTGTTCAGGGTTCCTAGAGATAGCCGGGCGTCAGAGTTCATGACTGTCAACGCGTCTTTCCCAAACGGATTTTCGCAAGCGGGCGGTTCAAGTTTGAGCAATTCGAGTGGCCACGGCACGTGACGCGGAGGCGCTGATAGGAGATGGAAAGGGTGCGATTGTTCGAGGCGACAGAAACAAACGACAATCTGAATCAAGTGTTGCGAGAGGCTGGCTTCGACCCGACCGACGCCAAGGTGAACGCGATCAAGCAGATCGTCAGCCGCTATTATTCAGGTCGGACCGCTGAGGTCCTGCAGCGCGTTAATGAAGTCCTCGGCCGATTTGTGAGCAACACCGATAACGCGTCAGGCGGGAGCGAACCCAGATCCGTTACTCCAAGTTCATGAGAAAAGGAATGCTGCGATGCTGGAAGCCGACAAGAAAGAAGAACTCATTCGCCGCGAAGCACACTTGCTGTGGCTCGCTGAGGGCAAGCCAGATGGCCGCGATAAAGAGCATTGGGCCGAGGCGGAATGCCTGGTCCAAAAAATCGAAAGGGCCCGTGCCGCGGACGAGGCAGCTTCCAGCCCAGGGCTAGGCGAATTCCAAGCAGAGGGTTCCTGATAAAGGGGAATGGAACGCGATTAGGCTCCGTTCGAATGCGAAGGGACCACTACAATGACGAACAATGCGGCAGGGGCGCTGGAGCGACGAATACGCGACCGGGTCTTACCGGATATGGGTGGATGAGGGTCAGCCCGAAGAGCAATACCTCGACCACTGGCTCCGAGCCAAGGCAGAGGTCGAGGAGGAGGACGCGCTCATCAATGGCACGGAGGAACTGAAGCAGGATAGGTCGTAATTACTGAGAGGACGCATCCTTTGGGCATACGTCGCGATAACTGCCGAGCTGATGCGAGATGGACGTCACGATCGGATCAAATTGCCGCTTCAGTGAACGTGGGTAGACGAGCTCGATTACATGAACCCGACGATGGTCACACGCAAATGACGCGCGTCGGTAGAAGATGTCTTCACCTCGATATCCCGACAGCACCCACCAGTTTTGCCCACGGGTCTGGTATGTGACCTCCTCCCCGGGCTTTGGCTGAATGATTCCCGCCGGAGATTGCTCTGAGCTTGTAAGGTCTCGCATCGTAAGTGCGGCACTTCCGTCCGGCGATCTGAAGCGAATTTTGCTTCGGTTGGACCCGGGGTCCGCGCGTTTCCAACCACGCGGGACGAAGTTCGGCGAAGCTGCTGAACAGACAGATGGCATGAGCAGTGCCAGGAGGATAGTACAAAGCACTGGCCACCTCATGGATGTTCGTGTCGAAATCATATTTCTGCAACTGTCCGGCTATCCTATTGTTCCGAGAACGCGGAGAGCGGTGAAGTAGTCACAGTCGAGAGCGAGGGAAAAAAAGACGACGCCCGGCGAAAGCCAGGCGTCATTGTTTTGGGAATACTCAGCGGTTCGCCTGACCGGGCTCGATGATAATCCGGCAGTCAGAACCGTTGGTCTCTGCGATGATTCGGCCCTGCCTATCCGGGAGCGCGACTTCCGGCATCTCCTGCCCGTCTGGCCCCTTCACCTTCACCGCGAGATGTTCCTTGCTGGCACCGGAGCCGGTCGTCTCCCGGAGACGGGACGGATCCATCGGCTGCGTATCGCCTGAGGCGCTGCGCTGCATCACCTGACATGGCATTGAACCTGCTCCTGAAGCATTGCTGCTCGTGATGCTAGTTGTCGAAGAAGTGCTAAGCTGCGCGCGCGCCCGCGACGCGTCGCGCGGGATTTCGGTCACGATCTCATGCGTTCGCGGAGACACGATCACGACGTCCTCTTCGGTTGTGAAGTAGTCGTAGCCTCGATACTCCGGCGCGATCGTCACGATCTCCCGCGGTAGCGGACGCAGGTGGACGTGGCCCGGGACGCGCTCACCGACCGTGATCGAGATATTTAGATTGCGAACGGGCGGAGCGAGATCGTGCGTGCGGGAGATTGTTTCCGAGATCTGCACCTTCTTCTGAGGGTCGAGCTGCCCAGCTTTGCCCGCGGTGGCCGCCTTGTCAGTTACGTTGGCTCCGGCCGCGTTTTTGTTCGAATCGGCCTTGTTGTTCACTGCATTGTCGGCCGGCGCTGTCTTAGCATTTGTATTGCTGCTGGGCGTCGACGCGCTTTCCTGCTTCTGCGACGAAGAGTTCGGCGCTTCGGCGGCCGAGGGCTTGGCCTTCTGATCGGCCTTGTTGTGCTCGTCAGCGGTCGATTTCTTTTCTGACTCGTTCGCCGTCGACCTCTGCGGCGCTGACTTCTTGTTTTGCTCGGCTGCCGACTTGCTCTTTTCTCGCTTCGAATTTTGGCCCTTTGCGTGCTCACTCGTTTCATTGCCGGCCTTGCCAGCGGCGTTCTGGTCCTTCGTCTCTGAAGATGCGGCAGTGTCCTTGCTTGCGTTCTCTTTGCGAGACTCGGACTTGTTGCTCTCGTGCTTCCCGGTCTCCTTATTCTCGGATGCCTGACCGGTCGTGCTTCGTTTTTGCGGGCGTTCCTGCGCCTGCTGCTGATGCTCGGTACCGGAGGACTGCTTTACCTGCTCCTTCTTCGTTTCTTCATGCTTTTTGCTGTCTGTCTGGGCGTTCGCAAGGGGAACGGTCAGCATGAGGCAAACGGCGGCCGTCGAGGTCAAAAAAATGTTGCGCATGGGGGGTACTCCTGTCCTGCGTGTTAATTCGGGCTCGGAAATCGAGTTCCGGGCCACCATTTGGCGTAACGACGCATCCCACTCGGATCGATAAGTCACATCCACTGTCGCGCAACCTGTGGGAGAATGGACGGAACCTCTTTCGAAGAGAATCACCCGCCGCTGAAGTTCGATAGCGAGAACGCGACCAGGAGCCCGAGCACGACGAGCGACCCGGTGAGGTTCTGCTCCCCTTTCACTGCCTCTGGGATCATCGTGTTCACAACCATGGTCAGGAGAGCGCCGGCGGCGACTGCGTTTACGGCCGCGACGATCTGCGGCGGCGCACCGCCGAACGCCGCGGCGCCAATCAATGAGGCGGCTCCGGATAAGATAACGATTGTGAGCCACAGCCCTAGGATGTACGTCTTGGACCGACCGGCGGCCCTCATCCCGAGCGCGCTCGACAACCCTTCCGGAAAATTTGAGAGGAAGATCGCGGCAAGCATAGCGACGCTAACGCCGTGCCCGGCCAGCAAACCGAGCCCGAGGACGATGCTCTCGGGTATGCCGTCGAGAAGAGACCCGATCGCTATCGCTAGGCCACCACCCGAGGAGGCATGTTGCTGCTCTCCCTCTCCCGATTGCTTACGATTCTGCCCACCTCTCCGGGAGACGAGCCAATCGGCGATGGCGTAGGCGGCGGAACCCACGATGGCGCCGCCGACGATCGGCAGGATCCCTCCCTCCTCAAATCCGTCTTCGAGCAGATCGTAAGCGACCGCTGAAATGAGCACGCCGCATCCAAAGGACATGATGCCGGCGGTGAGCCATCGCGGGAGCTTGGCCAGGAAGGCCAGCGCGGCGCCCGCAAGGAGGGAGGAGGCGCCGAGCAAGCCCCACAGTCCGGCAGAAATCCAAATCGGCATACGACCTCGGACAACCGAGAGATGACGTGGGATAACATCGGCGACAGATCGGTGTTTCGTTAAAGGGGCGCCGAACCAGAAGCCTGGAATGAGATCTGCGGCTGACGATCGGCTGCGTCAGGCCCCACCTCAGACGTTTCATCTTTGCCCAGAAGCACTCGCCGCCAGCCTGATAACCAGCGTTCCTTGATACCGGTTGGCTGCTGCTGCACCTGCACCCTGACGAAAGAGGCCGCCTTTATGGGCGGCCTCTCCCCCTCCCCCCTCTGGATTATTGTTTGTCTGCGGAGAGGCAAATCGCAGGCGGGTACAAGAGCACCCTCGCAGGCCGCCTTGATCACAGTGTCGCTGCTTGTGGTCGCGTCTGTGCACACTTTGGTCTGCTTGATGACGCCCGAAGGCGGAGCGACTCGCGAACACATAGCGATAGGGCACCTGTCTTCACACAAAATCCGAAGACCCGACATTAGACCCCGGCGGTTGCCCAACACAGCAGATCACTCGGACCGTTTGTCCGCCCTGAGACACTCTTTCGATCATCGAATTTGCTCCGCATTAAGCGTCTCCAGGGACTCCGCCCGCCGTTTAGGAACGCCGCGGAGCAGCCAACATTCTCCCGTAAACGATCGGGGGTCAGCATGACTGAGCAAGTGCTTTCTGCGACGGCTATGGACGGCGTGGAACTGTCATACCCGGCATGGCTTGAAACCGCGCACGGACTACTGGACTGCACAATTATGCGCATTTCGTCAGCAGCCGCTCATATTCACGTCGACCATGGCCGGGTGATCGACGACGAATTCGAACTTTGGCTGACACGGAGTGGGGCTTGCCGAAGAAGGTGCCGTCTCGCCGGGAGCGATGAGGGGCTACTGACGGTGGAGTTTATTCGGGAAACTCTGCCTGCGTGGCACCTGCCGCGGGTGCATCGCATCTAATCTGCGCCGCACGTGCGGGTCCAGTCGGAGCTATACGAGGCCGCGCTCCTTCATGCAGCGTAGATGGATGGACGCTTGATCCCTCTTCGTCTTCCAAAGCAATGCGCGTTGATATTCCGGAGCTGCGGGCGTACGTGAGCGCCTGCAGCCGCCACGCATACGCTCTCCACCACACCGAGAGAGCCTCAATCTCCTCTGGGCTGAACTAATGATCATCGCTTCTGGGAGCGTAACTTGCCATGTCAACGGCCTTCTGGTCAGTTTTGTCAGTTATGCCCACTGGCTCCGGTGAAGGCTTGCCTTAGGCGCTTGCGCTCCAACTGGAGGAATTGAGAGGCTCGCAGGCTGCTCGACAGCAACCTTATCACGCTCGCGCGTACTTCGGAGTCGACAAGGGCCTCCATCAAATCGTGTTGTTTCGTGAGTTCCAGCAGCGCTGAAGACGTAGCGCATTCGAGTTTATTTACGTCACTGAATTGCGTGTCCACGACCTTGACCGTTGGGTTCAACCCCCCGCCGAAAATACTACTCTTGCTCTGCGTACAATGTCGCGCAGCGTCGGAGTTAAACCCTAACGCGTCAGAGAGCTGACATTTCCCGGGGAGGCACAGGCGACGTTCAGAAAGCCGCGGCCGCGGGTTGCAACGACTTCACCGAAAGGGCCTTAGAGCTGCCGAGCCCGCGTGATCTGCACGAAATTCGACGCCGGGAGATTGAAGCGGTCTGCAGGATGAAGCGAATTGCGGTAGAGGAATGAGAATATTATTCGCCGCCAGTCCGCCATGCGCGGCTTTACGCGACGGCGCTCGATCCGGTCGCGCTCGCTGAAATACAGCGCGTCATCCATATCAAACGGACACTTTGTCTTTGCAATATGCAGTGCGCGAGGCACATCCGGCACGTCAACAAAACCAAACGTGATTGTAAGGTGCCAAAAGCCGGGACCGAGATGGCGGATGGCAATCCGCTGCTGCGGATCAGTTCGCGGGCGGCTTTGCGAGAAGCACACCGTGAGGGCTACAACTTGTTTATAGAACCCGCCCAGTTGGCGAACGTGATCAGCGATGACAGGAGGCACGACGTCTTGCAAGCGAGTGAGGAATAATACCGCTCCTTCCTGACGAGGAATTTTCTTCTCTCGAAGCTGGCGCACGAAATGTGTCACGGTCACGCGGTCGCGGTCCTGCTCGCGATCAAGCGCATCCATCCCGTCGCGCCACGACGTCATGATGACGAAGAGCGACGCGGCCACCAGCAAGGGAACCCACCCGCCGTCTGCGATCTTGATGACGTTGCCGGCAAAAAAAGATAAGTCGATAATGAAAAAGAACGCAAGCACAGGTACCGCAATGGGAAGGCGCCAGCGCCATCTCACCCGCATGACGCGATAGAGTAGCGCAGTGGTAGCCAATGATGTTGCAGAAACCGCGACACCGTACGCGCCCGCGAGACGGTCGGAGCTTGCGAATGCAAGCGTGAGCGCGAGAGTCAGCAGCATCATTATCCAATTAACGAGCGGCACGTAAAGGTGCCCGTATTCATTTGGCGAAGTTTGAATGATTTTGAGGCCTGGCATCCAGCCGAGCTGCACGGCTTGGCGTGTCATGGAGTATGCGCCGGAGATGATCGCTTGGCTCGCGACAATGGTCGCGAGGGTAGCGAGGCCTACTACCGGGTATAGAACGATCTGCGGCACTAGCGTGAAAAACGGGTGATCGGATCTTCCTCCTTGCTCGCTCAACATCGCGGCCTGCCCCGCGTAGTTCAGAAGGAGCGCAGGCAAGACTAGCCCGAGCCACGCGAGGCGGATGCGCGCGCGGCCAATATGGCCGAGATCGGCATACATCGCTTCTGAACCCGTGACGCAGAGAAAGACCGCGCCCAGGATCGCAAAACTTCCAAGTCCATGGCGTGCAAGAAATATACCTGCGTAGGCCGGATTGACGGCGGCGAGCACATGCGGATTCTGCCAGATACCCGCGAGGCCAAACAGGCCGATGGCTAGAAACCAGACGGCCATCAACAGGCCAAACGCACCACCGAGCTTGGCCGTACCGAGCCATTGCAGCGCAAACAGGACAAGAAGAATGACAGCCGCGATGTACGTAGTGTATGCCTCGAAAACTGGGCTCGCGACCTTTAGGCCTTCGACGGCACTGAGGACTGAGATCGCTGGCGTGATGATCCCATCGCCATATAGCAGCGCCGCCCCCACTAAGCCGATCACCAGAAGGTAGCGGTTTTTGCCACGCCATTTCGCTTGCGTCAGCGACATCAGGGCAAGAATTCCACCCTCCCCGCGATTATCCGCCCGTAAGACGAAAAGGGCATATTTCACCGTTACGATGATAATGAGCGCCCAAAAGACTAAGGAGAGACAACCGAGCACTCCGGCCGCGTCGACCGGACCAACCGCCTTCGTCAGAGCGGGGAAGACGTAGAGCGGGCTTGTCCCGATATCGCCGTACACAACCCCAAGCGCTGTTACCAAGCCCATCAGGCGTGCGGCCAAGGTGCCATCTTTCTTTGAACTTGAGGACGACAAGGGAGCTCGTGAAAGTGGTTCGACTGGATAACTCGACGTTTCTCGACAATGTTCCTGCCGCTAGAACTAACCGCGTCTCCCGGCGTTTTTGACCAGGCTCGAAACTCACACGCCCGCGGTATGGGCACGGCTTCGGCCAACCTAGTAAAGTCAGCAATGGCCAAGCGATCCCGCGCCAAGACAGTCGTTGAGGATACGGTGGACCAGCTCGGTCCAGGTCTTGTGACGGGTGCTGCGGATGACGACCCCTCCGGCATTGCCACCTATTCGCAGGCGGGAGCGCAGTTCGGATTCTCGCTGCTATGGACGGTGTTCCTGACGACTCCGTTCATGATCGCAATCCAACTGATTAGCGGCGAGATCGGTCGTGTTACCGGCAAGGGTATCGCCGCGAACGCCAAAGACATCGCACCCAAATGGGTGGTGCTCGGCCTCGTGTTTCTGCTGCTAGCCGCCAACACTATAAACATCGCTGCCGATATCGCGGCGATGGGGGAGGCGCTTTATCTCCTCATTGGCGGGCTCAAGCATGAGCACTGCCTCATCTTTGCCGCCGCGTCGGTGCTGCTGCAGGTCTTCGTACCGTATCACCGCTACGCCTCCTTTTTAAAATGGATTACACTTGCATTATTCGCTTACGTAGCACTGATCTTCTTCGTGCAAGTGCCATTGGGCGATGTCATCTTCGGCACCATAGTGCCCACCATTTCGTTTAAAGCTGATTATCTGATGCTGGTCGTTGCCGTCCTCGGTACTACCATCAGCCCTTATCTTTTCTTTTGGCAGGCCTCGCAGGAGGTTGAGGAGATGCATCGCGGACGCCCCTCCAAGCCTCTAAAGGGGCACAAGGGTGGCCGCAGCGAGATCGCACGCATAACTCGTGATACGACCATAGGCATGATCGTCTCGAATGTCGTGTCCTATTCCATCGTGCTGACGACCGCCGCCACTTTGCACGCGAACGGTGTCATCCAAATCCAAACCGCTGCGGACGCAGCAAATGCGTTGCGTCCGATCGCAGGAGAATTCGCATTCCTGTTGTTCGCGATCGGCATTATCGGTACCGGCATGCTCGCCATCCCGGTGTTGGCCGGCTCAGCGGCTTACGCCATGAGTGATCTGTTTCGTTGGCGCTCGACATTGGAGGCTAAATTTCCAGAGGCGTTCGGCTTTTACGCCATTATCTCTGCGGCGACGCTGATCGGCTTCGGATTGACCTTCACCCTAATCGATCCGATGGACATGCTGGTTTGGAGCGCGGTCATCAATGGAATAGTTGCTGTTCCCATCATGGCCATCATGATGTTTATCGTTGCCAACACGGAGGCGATGGGCCGCTTTCGAGCGAAGGGCGTGCTTATCGTGACCGGCTGGGGTGCGACCGCGCTGATGGGCGTGACGGCCCTCGCTTTGATCGGGACGTCACTTCTTGGCGCAAACTAGCTTCGGTTTCAATTGAGGGCGAACTTAGGCAGTCAGCCCGCGCGGCAGCCTGAGAAGGATCGGCAGCACGGCGCCCGACGAATGAGGACGCGCGGAAGAATGCCATCGTGGCAGATTTCATGTGGCTAGTCGTCGGGAGTGGCTATAGCCCGATTCCGACCGGGTCAGTTCCTTGAGAGTCAGGGCGCGGTCAGCTAGGCCACGGCGCGGGGGCGACGATTGCGCCATGTCCCAGTACTGACCGCACCCTAACAACATAGCGGTCTATTTTTGGTTCTTCTCGGACAGAAAAAATATCGTACCACGATATAATATGCAGACTGGTTCGAACTGACCTTATGCCGCAGCCGTGGAACGAGCGCGCATACAAATGGTTTTTCTTCGGGGAACGACGCTTCCAAGGAGCATGCCAAATGTTCGCTCGCCTTCTGGTTTCCATGAGCATGGCCGCAGCACTTGCGGTGCCCGCCTTCGCCGCCGACGCCACAACTGCTGATCCAGCAAGTCAATCGACTGCGGCCCAGCCGACGCAGAACCTCCCGGAGCAGATACGGTCAAAGCTCCAGCAAGACGGCTTCACGAATGTCAGTATCGTTCCCGGCTCGTTTCTGGTGAGCGCAAAGGATAAGAATGGCGATCCGGTGACGATGGTAATCGGACCTAACTCGATGATGATGTTGACCCAGATCCCCAACTCGTCCAGTTCGACGACTGGCAGAGGCTCTGGATCTAGCACTTCGTCGAAGAACAACAGTGGGCAAAAATAGGCTGCATGCCTTCTCCGCAGAGAGAGAGCCTAGCGTCCTGCCGGGCTCTCTTGCGGGAGCTTCTGGGAGGCGACCTGCAGGTGTGAAAGGTCAGCAACAGCGATCATTGGCTGACGCCTCACGAGGTCCTCGCGGTACCCCCTGTCCGAAAAAGTTGCCCGAACCGGGTGTCAATCGGGTACCGGCCTCGGCGCATCGTCCCGCGCACAATTGAATCAAACGTGCGGATGCTCGCCCGCACAGCGCTCGACCTCGATGGTGACATGTGAGAGCCCCGGCAGGCCGGCGAGCCGGCGCTTGTACTGGCTCGGCGAGCGCGGGGCGTCGGACACGAGCGAGACGATCGCGGCGAGATGGCCGGGCCCGACGCGCCACAGATGCAAGTCGGAGATTCGGTCGCCCTTCTGCTCGAGCCGCGCGGCAATGAGCCGGCTGAGGCCCGGATCGGGACAGGCATCGAGCAGGATCGCGCCGGCCGAGCGCAGAAGCGTCCATGACCAGTTCAGGATGACGACCGACGCCAGCAGGCCCATGACCGGGTCCATCCACACCCAGCCGAATTGCCGGCCGAGCACGAGGCCGACGATGACCAGAACCGAGACCGCGGCGTCGGCCACAACGTGGACGAAGGCGGCCCGGAGATTATGGTCGGTGTGAACGGCCGCGTGGCCGTGATGATCGTGATGGACGTGGCCATGATGATCGTTCCCATGCCCATGGCCGTGATGATGTTCGTGCTCGTCGCGCAGCAGCCAGGCGCTCACGAGATTGACGCAGAGACCCACGGCGGCGATCGGGATCGCCTCGTCGAAGGCGGTCGGCACCGGCGCGACCAGCCGCTCGACGCTCTCATAGCCGATGAGAAGGGCGATCATCGCCAGCACGATGGCACTGCTGAAGGCAGCAAGGTCGCCGAACTTGCCCGTGCCGAACGCCAGCCGCTCATCGCGCGCGTATCGCCGTGACGTGGTGTAGGCGAGCGCCGCGATCAGAAGCGCCCCGGCATGCGTGGACATGTGGAGGCCGTCGGCGATAAGCGCTACCGAGCCGAACCAGTACCCGCCGAAGATTTCGGCGACCATCATGGCGGCGCACAGCGCGATCACGCCCCAGGTCTTGCGCTCGTTGCGCTCATGGGCTTCGCCCAAGAACACGTGCCCGTGGCGATAATCGTCGATGGAATGGGAATGCATCCTGGCCTCCGACGTCCTAAAACCGACGCGATCTATAACTCGAATGACGCCGCTGCAATAACTTTGACTCCCTGACCTGGCCGGTCGTGGGATGAAGTCGCGCGGGTTCTCTTTCGGCGGAAGAACCGAGTGATAGCCCATGCCCTTCAACAGAGCCGATTTACCGGCGGACTTCGTCTCTGGTGCGCGAGCCATTCAATAAGGTTTGCCGAATAGTTGAGCCACCAATGAGGCTGTGCCTCATCGAATATGGGGTCCCAATTTACCTGTCAGCTTTGGAGGCAGCGGTATACTCGCCCGACGCGGCGCTTGACTCCTGCTGCTCTGCATCGAGCGGTGCCAAACGCGCGACCGGTTTCGGGAGGGCGCTTAGCGCGTCTTTGGCAAGCTGCTGCGGGCGTTCGGCGTTGTGCACGTGATAAAGCTGTGGCGCAGCGCGATTCACATGAAGCTGGAAAATATCGGGGCGGTTATAATGGCCGGCGAAGTCGTGGCGCAGTTTCATCTGGATGGCGAGTTCAAGATCGCAATCGGCGTAAATAATCCCTTCTTCCGGCCCCATCGGCCCAGCAATAATTCGGCTCATCGGATTGACGATCACGCTCCCGCCACAGCAGTCCGGATTTCGTAGGAATTGTTCGCCCTCTGGGCCGACTTTGAGCATCTCGATCATTCGTTCGTCGACCGTGCCGCACGCAGAAATCACGAAGGCTTTGCTCATTTGCGCGAAGGCCTGCGAGTCGATGGCGACCCGATTCCGTAAAGGGTCCCCACTCGTCGGGAAATGATTTGGCCAGCTCATGACATGAATGCGGGTGCCTTCGGCGATCAGCGCGAAAACCGCTAGTGGATTTGAATTCTCACCACATATTAGGCCGGACGCGGGTCCGAATTCGGTCGCAAAAGCGCCGAACGTGTCGCCATGACCGCCGGTGTGCACCAGCCTTTCTCCGACCGTGGGCATGATCTTCTGGTGCTTGCGGATAAGGCAACCATCAGGCCCGATATATAGCTGTGTATTGAACAGGGTGCCCAGCGTGTCCGGCAGCTTCTCACACACGCCGATAACGACGTAGGCATGTGCGTCGCGCGCAGCCGCGCAGAGCGCCTCCGTTTCAGCGCCAGGAATCTCGACGGAATTCTTGAACAACTCCACCGATAGCGTGTTCGAGATGCCCGCAGTCGCGGCGTGATGGTGAAACCAAACCGGGTGCGCCGGAATGAAGCCTTCGGGAAAGCCAATCACGCGGGCGCCATGCGCACCGGCTTCTCGAATTAGCCGACATGCCTTCTCCGTTGATCCTTCGCGGTCGAGGAAAACGGAAGCGGCCTGAACCGCCGCCACTCGAACCGGCTCGTAGACATCACCCATCAGAATACTCTCCGATCATGGCAAGTGGGGCGCACCGTCGACTAGCCGTGTTCAACGACGCGGACGCTTTACGTTTCTTCCTTTCTTTGTCTTTCTCTTGGATTTCGGGGCGACCTTCGTTTTCTTCCGAGCCACTTTCGCCTTTGGCTTTCGCTTAGTCGGCGTTGGGTTCATTTCCTCTTCCGCTGCCAGTTCAAGCACGCCGAGTTGTGAGCCGGTAGCTGCTACGCTTGCAGCATCCACAATGTCGCTAACCGCTTCACCGATCATTCCCACAAGCGAGGATGTCTTTTTCTTTGCCATATTCTCAACCTCATTTATTAGAAAATATCCTGTCAGGAACGACACCGCGCAGCCAGGCAGAGTCCAAGTTCATTGTAGAGCCGGTGAGCTCCATATTTTGCTTTGGTGGCTAAAGGATAGCGCCGGCCCCCCAAGACGCGCCAGCTACTCTTGTTTGGTCGTTTGAAGCGTTACGGAAGCGACCCAGCGTGGTCAGATAGGTTCTAGACTCATTGGGGGGACTTTGGGTCCCCAATTTCCTGGGAGCAACTGGCACGGTAGTCGGCGTGGGTTGCTCTCGACGTCCGTGGCCGTCGTTCGGATGTTGGGGTGCTCCGCGATCTCGGCGATGGCCTTCCGGTCCACGCCGCGCTCGGCGAGCCACCAGGGCACCCCCAAGGGACCCTCATTGGGTCTTAATGAGGCTTGGGGCCCCTCATCCAATAAGAACGGCGTGGCCCCGGAAGTGCCGCGGGCGCCCAACACAGTGATCAAGACTTCTGGCTTAAAAGGATTTCAAGGGACGAAGTCCCAAGCTTCTGTCAGCTTCGGAGGGGGCGACATCGTCGGCATTGAGCTGAGACGACCCATTACGCCTCCGAATTCCACTCGTTTCGGACGAGGCGATAGCGGCCCGCGGTCGCCGTTAAGGCCAACGGCCGCGGGCCCGGATCCGGCTATGAGAGGAAGATGCCGCCACTACCGCCCTCACCGCGGCCGTAGAGATCGCGAACCCGGCGTACCCGGTTCACCAGTTTGCCGTAATCCGCTCGGGCGTGCGCGTCTCCGTCGAGGACCTTCAACGCTTCCATAATGTCGTCGAAGGAGACAGGCCGCCCACTCCCCTGTCGCCTCAGCTCTGGCGCCGTCTCGACTGCGCAGGCATCCGACGCCCACGAAGCGAGAATGGCACGCTTCTCGTTTAGCGACAGATCCGTGTCACGCAGCACGTCCAATGGGTGCTCGTAGGCAGCGGCCGGGTGCAGCAGTGCATTGATATCGAAGTTGGTTTCGGTCTTGCGAGTGTTGTCCATAAGCGTTCTCCACGAGTGGCGCGCCCGGTCAGGGACCGAGCACGCCAACTTGGGTGCGGGAAGCCGCTTCAGGCGGCCTGATGCTCGATGGTGCGGACGTTATCCTGCGCCGGTCCGCTGTTGATGGCGATGCTCCGGGGCTTCATCGCCTCTGGCACCTCGCGCACCAGCTCGATTTGCAACAGCCCATCGGTCAGTTTAGCGCCCTTCACCTCGACGTATTCGGCGAGGTTGAACCGCCGCTCGAAGGGTCGTGCTGCAATTCCGCGGTGCAGGAAATCTCCGCTGGCATCGGCCTTGTCCATGCGGCCGGCGACGATCAGGGTGTCCTGATCGACGGTGATGGAGAGCTGCTCGGGCTTGAGGCCCGCTACCGCTAGGGAAATCCGGTAGGCATTCTCGCCCGTTCGATTGATGTTGAAGGGCGGGTAGTTGTCCTCCGGCTCGAACCGGAGGCTTTGGTCGGCCAGGTCGAAGAGGCGGTCGAAGCCGACGCTGCTGCGCCAGAAGGGATCGAGATTGAGGTTTCTCATGGCCATATCCTCCATTGAGCAACATGGAAATGAGCAGCCGCCGGACACCGCCGGCGCCCGCGCCGGGCCCTTCAGGCGCCCGGCGGGCGACGACTTAGGTTGATCTGCCAAGATTTCAAGAGGGGTCACCATTACACCCCATCCCAGACCTAACGTCTGGCTCAACGAGCCCGCTCAGGCTTAAGAGCCGGAGCTCGCTCACGTCCACTTGGGGCCAGGGGCCGTTCTTAGGCGGCTCGGCCAAGCTGTGACCCCGGATGGACCCCGTCTTTTGTTCGCTGAGGTCCATAATGCGGACAAGGTTGCATCGCGCGCGTGTTTTCAGTGCAGCGCACTTCCAGCGCTTCGTAAACCTACCGCATTTAGAAAAAGCGGCGCCGTGTCGATCGCGCCTCACAGATACCCAGTGCCCATCTCCTGGGCGAAGCGCTGCGAATCGCCCTCCCAGACGATGCGCGCATGCTCGAGCACATAGACGCGGTCGGCGTGTGGCAGCGCGAATGTGACGTTCTGCTCGCCGAGCACCACCGTGATAGGCGAGGTTTCGCGCAGCTTCTCCAGTGTGCGGCCGAGCTGCTCGAGGATAACCGGCGCAAGGCCGAGCGTTGGCTCGTCGAGGATCAGGAGCTTCGGGTCCATCATCAGCGCGCGGGCGATCGCCAGCATCTGCTGCTCGCCGCCCGAGAGCGTCCGTGCAGCCTGCGTGCGCCGCTCGCGCAGGATCGGGAACATCTCAAGAAGCCAGGAGAGCTGCTCGCGGCGCCGTACTGCGGTCAGGTGCTGGCCGCCGAGATCGAGGTTCTCCTCAACGCTGAGGTCTCCGAACAATTCGCGCCCTTCCGGACACTGCACGAGCCCGTGCCGGGCGATGCCGCCGGCGGTCAAGCGGCTGAGGTCCTGACTGCCGAACTCGATCTTCCCCGAGTACGGGACGAGTCCCGACATCGCGTTGAACAAGGTCGTCTTGCCGGCGCCGTTCAAGCCGACGATGGAGACGAATTCGCCTTGGCCGACATTGAGCGAAACCGTGTCGAGCGCTTGGGCCTTGCCGTAGAAGACGCTGACGTCCTCGACCTTGAGCAAGGGCGGCTTATGGGCACCCGCTTCTGCGCGTTTGTGCGAGGCAGCGATCTCGCCGCCGAGGTAGACGCGACGCACCGTCGCGTCCTGCATCACTTCGTCGGCCGTGCCCTCGGCGATGCGCTCGCCGAGATACATGGCGAAGACGCGGTCGACGAGCGCGGCCACGCTCTTGACGTTGTGATCGACCAGTAGCACGGCGCGGCCCTCGTCGCGGAAGCCGCGAATCAGGTCTGAGAAGGCTGCGACCTCCGACAGGGTGAGGCCGGCGAACGGCTCGTCGACCAGCACCACCTGCGGATCGCGCGCGATGGCCTTGGCCATTTCCATGCGCCTAAGGTCGGCAAATGGCAGGGTCGACGGATGCCGATTGACGACTGCGGACAGGCCGACTCGGTCGGCGATGGCGCGGGCGCGGGTGTCCACGTCGCGATCGGCGAACAGGCGGATGAGCGAGTCCGGCAGCAGCGCCAGCTTGATGTTCTCCAGCACGGTCTGGCGGTGCAACGGGCGCGAATGCTGGAACACGATGCCGACGCCGGCCCGGGCGACGCGGTGCGACGGCCACTGCGTCACGTCGGCGTCGCCGAGCCGGATGGTGCCGCCGCTCACCGGCTCGATGCCCATCATCAGCTTCATCACCGTCGACTTGCCGGAGCCGTTCGGCCCGATGAGGCCGAGGATTTCGCCGGCGCGAAGTTCGAGCGACACGTTCTTGACGGCGATCAGGCCGCCGTAGCGCTTGGTCAGGTTCTCGACCCTGAGACGGACGGGCGCGTTCATTCGCGTTCTCCCGCGCGCAGCACGTAGCCGAGCAGTCCGTCGGGGAAGAACAGGATCACGGCCAGCGCGACCGCCGACACGACGAACGTATTCAGCTGCCCGAGCGGCCGCAGGAACTCGGTCGCCACGATCAGGAAGATCGAGCCGAGCGCGGCACCGAGGATGGTGCGGCGGCCGCCGAGGACGGCCGCGATAATCACCTGCACGCCGACCGAGATGTCGATTACGGTGCCGACCGAGGCGGTGCCCATGTAGAAGATCAGCATCGCGCCGGCGACGCCGGAGAACAGCGCGCTGATGCAGAAGGCGGCGATCTTGTGCTTCGTCACGTTGAAGCCGAGCGCCTGCGCCTCGATGCGGTCCTGGCCGCTCGCCTGCAGGATCAGGCCGACCGCGGAGCGCGACAGGCCGAACAACAGGGCCGCGCAGACGACGAGGAAGCCGAGCGCGTACCAATAGTTCTCGTTGGCGTCGATCGAGAGCACGTCCGGCACGGTCATGCCGATCTCGCCGCCGGTCCAGTGCGCGAAGATGACGATGGCGTTCTGCAGGAGCAACACCGCGACCAGGGTCACCAGGCCGAAATAAGGGCCGCTCAGCCTCAGCGCGGGCACGGCAAGCAGGAGACCGCCGAGCACCGCGACGGCGGCGCCAGCGAGCACGCAGACGAAGATCGGCGGTCCGAACTGATTGTCGAGGATCGCGGCCGTGTAGGCTCCGAGGCCGATCAGGAAGGTCGGGCCGAAATTGACCTCGCCGGCGAAGCCGAACAGGAGGTCCCAGGCCATCGAGAACACGCCGAAGTAATAGGCGACTGTGAGAATGCCGAGAATATAGCCGTCGAGCCATAGCGGCAGCAGCGCCGCGACGACGACGACGGCGATGGCGGCGGAAAGCGCCGGTGAGCGAAGAAGATTGTTCATCGGTCTTGTCCTTAGCGCCGCCCGAGGATGCCCTGCGGCCGCACGTAGATGACGAGCACGAGCAGCAGCAGCGCTGGGATCGGCCGCAACGTCGGTGCGATCAGATAGGCCGTGATGGTCTCGAGATAGCCTACGACATACGCCGCGACCAACGAGCCGGAGACGCTGCCGAGCCCGCCGAGCACAACGATCGAGAAGGCGCTCGCGGTGAGCTGGCCTGCGCTCGCCGAAGAGACGCCGAGGAACGAGGCGAGCAGCACGCCGGCGACACCAGCGAGCACGCCATAGATTCCCCAGACGAAGAAGTAGATGCGGGAGAGATCGAAGCCGAGCAGCGTGAGGCCGCGCGGATTGATCGAAGCGGCGAGCAGCCGTTTGCCCGCCGGCGTCTTGTTCACCAGCAGCCACAACAGGCCGATCACGATCCAGCAGATCACCGCGATCATGATCTCGTTCTTCGGCGTGCGCACGCCGGCGACATAGGTGACGCCGTCGATCAGCGGCCGCATCGTCACCGGATTGTCGGTGAAGAGATAGGCGAGGCCGACCTGGATCATGATGCCCCAGAGCAGCGTGCCGGTGAGAATGAAGATCTCGGTTTCGTCGCGGGGGATCGCCTTCGATCGCTGGATCGGCAGGATCACGACGAAATAGGTGACGTAGGACGCGATGAGCCCGGCGACGACGCCCACCAGAGTGCCGAGATAGACGCCGAGGCCGAGATCGCCGGCGGCAAGCCAGCCGATCACCGCGGCGATCGCCATGATGCCGCCGTGCGACAGGTTGAGCACGCCGGATACGCCGAAGATGAGGGTGAAGCCCATCGCGCCGAGCGCGTAGAGCGAACTGATGGCGAAGCCATCGATCAATATCTGGAGGTAGACCATCTGGGATCCTCGTCGCGGCGGCACACGGGAAGGCCGCGCCGCCGGTCATCGAGCCGTCGCGGACCGCGGCCGGAAAAACGAATTTCCGGTCACGATCCGCGGCGAATTCGGAACGCTGACGCTATTTGGCGGCGTGCTGTTCCGGCAGCTTCACGAAATCCGGGAATTTGATTTTCGCGTTGGCCTTGTCGGTCGGCCACACGGTCACCTGCTTCCCGCTCTGCCACTGGATGAAGGTGCCCGAGACGTAGTCTTTCCCGTACTTCATCGCGTGCGTGTACTCGCTGTCCTTGCCATAGAACTGCACGCGGCCGATCGTGCCGACGTAGTCGGTCTTCTCCATCTCGGCGACCAGCTTGTCGGAATCGGTCGAGTTCGCCGCCGCCGCCGCATTGGCGATGATGAAGACGTCGTCATAGGCGGCAAAGCCGCTATAGGCCGGCGTCGCGCCGTACTTCTTCTGGTACGCCTCGATGAACGGGATGGTCTTCGGGGTGATCGCCACGCCGGGACCGGCCGCCGTCGCCGTGATGACGCCTTCGGCTGCGCCGTTGGTGTCCTTCCAGAAGGTCGACGTGGTCGCCTGCGAGCTCTGTCCCGCCATCGCGATCGGAACGCGCTGGTCGTGCCACTGCACCGTCGGCTGCACGCCGACATGGCTGATGCCGGTGATGATCACGTCCGGATGCTGGCCCTCGATCTTGTTGAAGATCGGGGTGAAGTCTGTCGTGTCCGGATTGAAGCGGACGTGATCGAGTACCTTGAGGCCGGCTTCCGGCAGGCACTTGAGGTAACGCGCGTCGAGCGGGGTGGTCCAGGCCGCGTCCTCGCTCACCACCACCGACGACTTCATGTGGAAGTCCTTGACCAGCGTGTCCTTCGAGAAGTCGCAGATCGACTGCGCGATAAAGGCGGACGTCAGCCAGCCGTGGAAGGTGTACTTGTAGTGGTCGTAGTCGTCGTGCACGTGCTTCGAGATGTCGGTCGAGGCGGCGCCAGGCGTGATGAACACTTTCTTCAGGCGGGCCGACCACGGCTCGATTGCCAGGGCCACTTCGCTGATGTAGCTGCCGATGACGGCGTCGACCTTGTCCTGGTTGACCGCGCGCTGGAAGGCGCGGACTGCGTCGGCGGCGGAGGAGTGGTCGTCATAGGTGATGACCTGGACCTTGTGGCCCTTGATGCCGCCCTTGGCGTTGATCTCGTCCGCCGCGAGCTGCGCAGCCTTCGTGATCGAGGTGCCGGCGACCGCCGCATCCTCGCCAATGACGCCGATCTTGATGATGGATTCCGCGGCCTGGGCGGAAGCGGCAAGTCCAAGTCCGAAAATCGAGGCCGTCAGTGTTGCCGCAAGCAGCGGCAGCCGCGGCGCCCACATGCGCTTCAGCAAGTTCATTTCGTCTCTCCCTGTCGCCCCGCTTGCTTTTGCAGTCACCGATCTTCGGCAGCGGGCCGCTCGCGCAAACCCGCCGACAGGAGCCGGATCGATGGACTTCATGATGAAGGCTTTGTTGCGAATGGGCAAGCATTCGCGCCGCAAACTCGCAATTTATATGGGTGCGGCACGAAGGCGCGCCGGTACAATTGGAAAATCGTGGCGGCGGCATCTTTTCAAGGAACCAGAATGAACGGCGTCGCGTTATGCATGGTTGCGCGGTCTGAAATACCGACGGGCAGCGCCCGTCAAAGCGCCGCCGCGAGCCCGCTCGTTAAAGCGCTTATCTTAGGGAAGCACCTGGACGTCATTGAGCGGCCGAACGCTTCGCGCCACATTGGTGCGCCAGGTAGGACCGCGATGCCGTAAGATCAATTCCTCGACGACCGCGGACATACGTGGGAGGACTCATTGGGAAAGAACTTGTGCGCGGGCCGGAAGCATCGGTGTAGCAACGCCCTAGCTTCAAGGAATGGAGGAAAGAGAGGTATTGAGGCTTGGACACCAGCCCATAAGAGTTCCGAGGTCATGGATATCCCCCTTGGCGACGCTGGTTTCGCTCCCCCGCGCCCCTGTTCTACTTGATCCCCCGACGCGGTGTCAGACGGGCGCGAGGCGATTATCTTCCGGGTAGGGCTGAAGTCGCTCCGCGATCTGATCGTGAAAGATCAGCTTGTCGAACCAACCGACCCGCTCATCGGCTGCCAGCTCCCGCCCACAGACGAGCATTGTGAGAAAGTGGTCATGCGGAGAAACCGTGCGCGGTTTCCTCATCTGAACAGAAGTGCCGATCTGTAAACGGTTGGCCGCTGAACAAAAAGCCGCGCTCTGTAGTGCGCAGCGCACGCAATTCGCGCGTCGCCCAACCACTTGCTACGTAGTCGTTCTGCGCCGCGACAAGCGTCGCTGACACTATTCTGCCGTAGGCGCCATCGTCCCGACGCCAGATTAGGATCGCGCCGACGTCACTCAGACATCGGCGATTGCCTGCAGGGCGATGGGCCAGAGAGAGGATCAGGCGCGGTGGCGTAGATCCTTGCTACCGCACTTACGAAAAGTTCCGTACTCATAATAGGTCAGATCCGAAGTTGGCATCATACGTCGAGAGCCGACCTGGACAGTTTAAATCGGTGCGGGCGGTCCGCAACGGGCGACCTCAAAGCTCCTTCGGTCGTTCATCTTGAGCGAATCGCAATCCGCAGCGCCGGCCACCCGCGGACACCTAAATTGCGGCAAAGCGAAAAGGACGTTTTTTCGTTACGCCTCCCAAATAGGGGCTGACGACTGGAAGCTCTTACAGGAACGTGATGATGCGCCCTTGCGCTAGAGCCATTCAACCCCTCTCTGACGAGACCACGGCCGCCGTCTTCCCACCTTGTTTATGTTGTTTACCGGCATTTACTGGGCATGCGGGCTCGATGAGCCGGCGGGGAAAGCCGCTGCCTTGAGCCAGTTATAGGAGGAGCACTGATCATCAGCGGGCTGGCCATGGTCCGGTTAGGCGCGCAGATTATCCTATAGTTGTCCGCGCTGATGATTGAAGATCAGAAACCGACTCAGACAATTTGCCCAGCGTGCGGGGCGCCCCAGGCCATCATCGTCGACGTCGCACTCAACCCGGACAACTATCGACGCCATGGTCCGCGAGTGGTGTATCTGCGCTGCACAAACTGCGCTCAGGTCCAAGTTGTGGCGAAGTAGTCCCTTGCAAGTGGAAATCGCGACAGCTCGATCGTTCATTCAGAAAGAACGGGGAGTTGGTGCCGAGGCTTAGGCATTGGGTCGGAAGTGGACTTTTGATCGATGCCTGATCAGACAAGCTTCGCGCTACAAGCGGACGTTGCTCGTTATCAAGCACCGCTCTCCATTCCCCTTCTGCCCTCTCGCCACGATCTTCAGCTTGCCAGTACAGTTCCTCTCACAAAGCGCACGATTTCTTCGCGCCACACTTTTTCATGGCGCCGTGAGGCCATGATCCCACCAACCATTGCAACAATTGCAAGCCAATTCGTGATCGATAAGATCGATGCACCGCTCAGGCTGCCAATAGAGCACCCACCGGCCAAACTTGCTCCGAACCCCATCAGCGTGCCGCCGAAAATCCTCGCGAGCGCCTGACGAACAGTGGCGAAGCCGACAAGATTGAAGTCTCTTCGAATTCCGGCGAGCAGTATCGGCCCCCAAATAAGCCCCCAAAGGAATGGCGGTGTCCAACCCAAACCAATGGGCCCCCGGCCTCACAATGCCCAGCCCCATCTTCCATAGCGGTCCTGCGAAGTTCATGCCGGAGGGGTACAATACAACGAACCCGTCACTCGACGCAGCCGCGCTGAACAGCCAACTCGCGGCAATCAACGCGCCCATTGCGCAGCCCCAATACATTGCCCGGCACTCAGTCCGAGCAGGCCGAGCCCAGCGCAGTGCAGTGCAGTGATCCAAGGACGAGGACAGCCGTCAGCATAAAGACTACCGAAAAGCGTGAGATGTGCATTGCGGCACGGTTTGTCGCCTCGACCCGCCAAAGGCCGGAGATATAGACAGCTGTTGACGCGAGCTTTCCGCGAACGGCCAAATCCACTCCGATTCCGACAAAAATAAGTGTAATGAATGCGCGGATATTGCCGCCTGCGGCCAGGACGATTTGGCGGCTGGGGCAACCTCGCGCGAGGGCTATACCAATCCCCAGCAGAAGTCCGCCAATCGCGGCGCCTGAAATGCTGCCTACTGTACTCAGCTGTCTCGCATTTGAAAGATCAATCGCCGCGAATACTGCGAATGACTGTAGCATCAGGATACTTGTAGCCAACGCCGCAATCCAGCTGGCGACAGGCGCGCGGTCAGAAGAGGCTGCGCCCATTTGGGGCGCGGCCAGGGGTACCCGAGGGAGGAGATGTGGGCGCGCAGTCAGTCAGAGGCGGCGATCGCCGGTTGTTTCTTCGCTCCCCCAAGGCCGCGCAGAATGTCGTCAGCACTACAGATCGGAAGGAGCGAATTAAGCCGTTGTTCCACCATCCACGACTAGAACCTGCCGGCACAGAAACCCTGATCGTCCGTGTCGCCACAGGTCCGCAGTCTTGGGACGCTATTTCGGCCAGCCCGGGCGACTAGCGGGACACACGCTCAATGTAATCGGCAATGAGGCTCCGGAAGTCGTCCAGCGTCGGGATATCCATCAACAGCGCAACATAGCCGTTGATCTGATGATTACTGACGTCGAACCTGATATGGAGAAATAATACAAGGCTTTCTGAACCTGATGCAGTGTTGAAGATATCCGCGTTTGGGCCGCGCATTACCACCGGCAATGACATCTTGAGCCCATGCTTGAGCAGGTTTGCGATCGTCGCGACCCAGCTGTTCAAGATGATGTTGCCGGTCTCGGCCAACGCCTCGTCTTCGAGATCGATGATGTCCTCGATCGCGAACTGCTTGCCAACGACCAGCCTGACAAGCTCGAGACTGCCGGCTTCGGGAAAGATCAGGAGCGCCCGGCCGGCCAACGGTCCGCTGAAATCCTGCCGGACGGCGACGAGCTTGGGGTTGTCGGCCTGGGTGACCCGGTGGATTGCATCCTGACGCGTCAGGACCTCGACGGAAGGCACTGACAGCAGCACCTGATCGGTCACCATTTGCCGGAGACTGGTCGCCGCTCGTGCCATGGCGATATTTGAGAGCTCGGCGAGAGCGTCGTGCTCAAGTTCGGTCAACGGGGTCAGCAAAGGGCACCTGGTGTCGAAGTCTCACATCCCGAATGAGACTAACTGCAATGCGC
>Ga0265342_10000984_pt1 | contig 28090 bp, 22 predicted proteins | sample 4CB327metaG_FD_203125 | JGI IMG/M metagenome (GOLD analysis project Ga0265342, IMG submission 203125) | Rhizosphere microbial communities from Carex aquatilis grown in University of Washington, Seatle, WA, United States - 4-CB3-27 metaG | ecosystem: Host-associated > Plants > Roots >... | reverse complement strand
CGCCGGATCCAGCCACAGGAGCTCGAGCGCAGTGATGATGCCGTCGCGCCCGAACGGCGCGCTGAACCAGGGCACCCCGGCGTATGGGTACGGCCCGGCCGGTGTCTCGGTGATCATCATCTGCAGGTCGGCGAGCGAGCGGCTCATCCATTCGTTGAGCTGGGTGTTGGGCGAGCGGATGAGGCACTGGCGCGCCTGCGCCTGGTGCAGCGCCGCCTGCAATTCGCCGAAGCACGCGTCGGTGTTGCTCGCGGGCGCGTGCGTGGCCCCGCGGTCACCCACCTCGCAACCGATCGTCACCAGCAGCGTGACCGTCTCCCGCGGCGGCAGGTGGAGCTCGAAACGCGCGCGCGTGCCGCTGAGGTCGACCGGCGGCGGATCGAACGTCAGCCGCGCGCGCCGCACGACCTCGTCGAGGCCGCGGTAAGCCAGCACCACCGTGCCCGTCTCGATCCTCGGGGCCAGCGCGTGGCCTCGGCGCTCGCGCTTGGCGCCGCGCACCTCGAAGACGTCGGCGAAGTCGGCGTCGAACGACACCGACAGGTCGATCGCCACCGGTTCGAGCGCATAGTTCGAGACGCGCAGCCGTTCATGGCAGGCGCCCTTCCAGAGAAACTTGGCGCGGAACAGGTGCAGCTCCCCGCGCCGCAGCACGAGCGCGCCGTCGCGCGCCGCCAGGTCGGGGTTGGTCAGATCGACCGCGAGCAGGTCGTTGTCCTCCTTGACCGTCGAGCTCAAGAGCAGCGGCCGCCGGCCACCGAGGCGCACCTCGAGCCGCGAGAGGAAGCGCGTACCATCGTGGTACAGCCCCTGCTCGCCGAGGCCGATCGGCTGCACGTCGCCGAAACGGTCGAAGACCGCGAAGGTCTCGTCGTGCTTGAGCACACGTGTCCGGTCATCCGCGCGCGTCGACGTCGCGAGGATGTAGAAACTGTCCTGCAGCTTGACCAGCTCGTCTTCCATTCGCTCACGCTTGCACGGCTCACGCTTGCACGGCTCACGCCTGCAGGGCTCACGCCGCGCCGGTCACGACGCCTCCGCTGCCGTCGAGGGGTCGGCCAACGCCGCGCCGTCGAGATCTTGCGCGATCAGGCCGGCGTAGACGTCCAGGTAGGCGCGCGCCATGCGCCCGACGTCGAAGCGCCGCTCGAAGTCCTGGCGGACGCGCCGCCGGCTGAGCCGCATGGCGCGTTCGGTGGCGTCGACCGCCTCATCGATGTCGCCGACGATGAAGCCAGAGACGCCGTCGCGCACGACCTCGGGCACCGAGCCCCGACGAAACGCGACCACCGGCGTGCCACACGCCATCGCCTCGACCATGACCAGGCCGAACGGCTCGGGCCAGTCGATCGGGAACAGCAGCGCCGCCGCGCCACCCAGGAACCCGTCCTTCTCCGCTTCGCCGATCTCGCCGACGAACTCGACCAGCGGATCGTCGAACAGCGCGCGCACCTCGTCGAGATAGCGGGGGTCCTCGTCGTCGAGCTTGGCGGCGATCTTCAGCGGCATCCGCAGGCGACGCGCGATCTCGACGGCGCGGTCGACGCGCTTGTCGCGCGAGATGCGGCCCAGGAACGCCAGGTAGGAGCCCGCGGCGCCGTGGAAACGGTAGAGGTCGCGCGGCAACCCGTGGTGTACCGTCGCCTGCCAGTTGGCGAACGGCAGCGGCCGGCGCTGCGCATCGGAGATCGATACGAGCGGCACGTCGCAGAACGTCCGGTAGAGCGGCACCAGCTCGGGCGCGTCGAGCCGGCCGTGCAACGTCGTCAGGTGGCGCGCGCCGCGCGCGCGCGAGGTCGGGAAGTGGAGGAAGTCGATGTGAAAGTGAATCAGGTCGAAGTCATCGGCGCGCGCATAGACCTGGTCGATCAGGCGCAGGTGATGCGCCAGCGCGTCGCCGCGACCCCTGCCCTGCAGGCGCAGCGCGCTGGGCGTGCAGGCGACCAGCTCCGCGGCCGTACGCGAATCGCCACTCGCAAACAAGGTCAGCCGGTGGCCCATCGCCACCAGCTCTTCGGTCAGAAAGGAGACGACGCGTTCGGTGCCGCCATAGAGCCGCGGCGGCACGCTCTCGTAAAGGGGGGAGACCTGGGCGATCCGCACTGGTTCCTCGCGGCGGCGTCGAAAATCACGCCGTCTCGACAAACTTAGTTACGAAGCGCACGGACGGAAGAATCGACAGCCGGGCCTCGGACCACGCCCAGCCGCTACTCCGCCGCGGGCGCGCCGGGGGTCTTCTTGGCGCCGGCGACCGGCTTGCCCGAGATCGCCGCCGCGGTGTCGAGCGCGGTCTTGCCGACCTCGGTGCGCGCCTCGACGTAGTCGCTGGCCGCGGTCAGGAAGTCCTCCAGGTCCAGCGCCTTTTTGCCCTTGCGCGAACGCTTGGCGCAGTACTCCCACGCCTGCAGCTGCCGCTGATCCTCCTCGAAGAACTTCTTCACGTTGGCCTTGAAGGTCTTCGACGGCTCGGGCTTCGCGTCCTTGTTCACGTTCTGCACCAGGCCGCCGCACTTCTCACGCACGCCGGTCATGAACTTGACCGGGTCTTTCTTGCACACGTCGGCGAGGTACTCGAGCACGCCCTGGATGTCCTTCTTCTTGTCGAGATCCGGGATCGCGCACATCATGAACTTCTCGAAGGCCACCGACTCGGGCGATACGTCGGCGGTGAACGCGCCGCCGACCTCCTGGATCGACTGATCGACGTCCTTGGTCGCGCCGCGCCCCTTGACCTTCTCGGCGTAGGTCTCGAGCCCGGTCTGCATCCTGGGCAGCGTCGCGACGTACTTGTCGAACGGCGCCCTGAGCGCGTCGGGCATCTCCGAGGTCAGCGCCGACAGCACCTGGCGCGCGCGCTCGATCTTGGGCACGCACTCGGTCGTCAGGTGCTCGGAGAACGTCTTTTGCTGCGTGAAGTACGCGCTCTCGATGCGCTGCTGGATCTGATCGGCGCTCTGGAAGCTGCCGATGTCGACCTCGCTCGAGGTGACGCAGTTCCAGAACGCGCCCATCTCGGTCTTGTCTTTCTCGGCGAAGCGGCCACCGGCGTCGAGGATCTCCTGCGCCGCGGCGGCCTTCTTCTTCTCCTTGGTCCACCAGATGCCCCCCCCGACCACCAACACTGTCGCGACCGCGCCCATGACCAGGCGGTTGCGCCGCTGCGTCGCCGCGCGCTCGGCCATCAGGCGCTGGTACTCGTCCATTCCCGGAGGGGCTGCTCCTAGGCTCATCGGTTGACCTCCAAGCGTTTCGTTCGCGGTTGTTGCACGGGTGGTGGGGCGAAGCGAAGCAGCAGGAAATCCCAGATCGTCGGTAAAATCAACGGGGCAGTCAGCGAAAACGGATCACTTGGCGGTGAGCTGCTTCGCGAACACCGACCAGGAACGCAGGTAGTCGAGCGCCATCTGCAGCTGGTAGTCCTCGAGGCGCTTGCGCTGCACCACGTTCTCGCCCTGCTCGTTGCGCAGGCGCTTTTGCAGATCTCGCTCGCGCGGGGCGTCGGCCTCGGTCGGGTCGGCCGGCGGCGCCGTCGCCTCGACGACGATGTTGGGCGTGATGCCCTGGCCCTGGATCGAGCGGCCGCTCGGCGTGTAGTAGCGCGCCATGGTGATCTTCAGACCGCACGGTTTGGGGCCGCAGCCGTCGATGTCGATCACCGTCTGCACCGAGCCCTTGCCAAAGGTCTGCGTCCCCAGCACCACCGCACGCCCGTGATCCTGCAGAGCGCCGGCGACGATCTCCGCGGCCGACGCCGTCGCCCCATCGACGAGCGCGATCATCGGGAAGCCGAGCAGCGTGCCGCGCGCGTGCGCGCGAGCCTCGTCGATCACGCGCCCGCCCTTGCCGATGGTCTTGACCAGCAATCCCTCGGCGATGAAGCGGTCGGCGACGCGCTCACCCTGATCGAGCAGGCCGCCCGGGTTGCGCCGCAGATCGAGCACCAGGCCCTTCAGTCCCTTCGACTGCGCTTCCAGCTGGTCGAGCAGATCGCCGAGCAGCTGGTCGGTGGTCGCTGCGAACAGGCGGATCTTCACGTAGCCGATGCCGTCGTCGAGCAGGCGACCCTCGACCGGCTTCAGCTCGTAGCGCTGGCGGCGCAGGCGAAAGGTCAGCTCGCGGCCGCGGCGGTCGATCACCAGCACGACCTCGCTGCCCGGCGGCCCCTGCATGCGCGAGACCGCGTCGTCGAATTCCAGGCTGCCGACCTCGACGCCGTCGACGCGCTTGATGACGTCGCCGGGTTCGATGCCGGCGTGCGCCGCGGGCGAGCCCTCGATTGGCGAGATGATCACGAGGCGGTTCTTGCGCTTCTCGACGTCGATGCCGATGCCGTTGATCTCCTCGTTCCCCTCGGTCTCCTTCTTCAGGCGGTCGTACTCCTCGGGGTCCATGAAACGCGAGTGCGGATCGAGCACGTCGGTGAGCCCGCGCGCCGCGCCGTACATGAGCTCGGTCTCGGAGATGTCCTCGACGTAATGAGTCTCGATGTACGAAAGGACCTTCGAGAAGATGCCGAGCTTCTGGTACGGATTGAACCGCCCCGCGTGCGACGGCCGCGAAAAGACCACGCCGCCCGAGAAGGCGGCGGCGACCAGCAACGCAGTGAGCCCGATTCGCTTGGCTGACATTGCGCGGGAGCATAAACCCCCGCCCGAACGCCGGCCATCAGTACCTAGATACGCGCCTAGCTCGAGCCAAGGTAGAGCTCGCGAGCGACCTGCCCCCCATGCTCATCCTCGTCCTCGTCCTCGTCGCCGTGCTCGTCCGCGCCTGACTCCGATGACCATCGCAGACCAGACGATCACCCCGAACCCAACCGCAGACGCCCCGTCGCCGTCGCCGCCCGCGCCGATCGCACATGCGCACCCGCCTCCGCGCACACGGAAATCCGGCGGCGTCTCCATGAAATCGACGGCGCCGTCGAACGCATCGGCTTGCGCGTCAGCCGCATCGGCGTCGCTGCCCCCGACGGCGTCGACCGCGGCGTCGGCATCGACCGAAGCATCGGGCGTTCCGGTATCGACGCCGGTGTCGGTGGGCGGAGCGTCCGGAGCGGGGCCGTCGGGAACCAGGTCGCTGCCGAGGTCAGGGACCGCATCGAAGCCGCCGCTGTCAGGCGTCATCATCGCGTCGGCGCCCGCGTCGGGCGGCATCGCGCAATCGCGCGGCGAGAAGACGCAGCCGACGCCCGGCTCACAGCTATCGATGGTGCAGGCGTTGCCGTCGTCGCAGACCAGCGGCCCGCCCGACTGACAGACGCCCTGCTGGCAGATGTCGGGGTCGGTGCAGGGATCGCCGTCGGTGCAGACGGTGCCGTCGGGCTCCACGGTCGCGACGCAGACGCCGGCCGTGCAGTGATCGTTGGTGGTGCAGACGTTGCCGTCGGTGCAGCGCGTTCCGTCGGCGACCGGCATGCCGACGCATTTCTTGTTCATGCAGACGTCGGGGTACGTGCACGCCTGGTGGTCGTCGCAGAGATCGCCGTCGTTGGCGATCGCGCAGACGTCCAGCGCGGCTTCCTCGGCGGTCTGCGGCGGCTCGACGCAAGAGGCGACAGAGGCGACGATGACGGCCAGGCAGACCAAGATGCCGGCCGGAAGTGGAAGTCTGCTCGTGTGGCGACAGGGGGATGTGCGCACGCCGCCCCAGCATCTCAGATGCGGCGCGGCTGAGCAAAAGTCCCTCGATCAGCAGCGCCGATTGATATACGATACATGTACCGTCACGTCTTTTTTGTTGCCTGGTTTTTCCACCGGGGCAGACTAGGGAGCCAGGGCGCGGCAAGGGCGGGAAACGAGCCCGGTTTCGGACGGGCTTCCACAGCTTGTCCCCAGGGCTATCCACACAAGATATAGTGGTCCGCGCGCTACACACCACGATATATTGTTGCTTTCCACCGGCGGTTATGGCTTAACGTGTCTTCAGATGGTCGTTGGGTTTCGCGTCGCTTTCGAAAGACTCTTTTGGGGAAGAGGAGACTCTGATGCTTGAAAAGCAGGACATCCGGAAGAACCGCCGCAACAGCACTCTCGATGGCTCAAACTCGGCCGGTCCGGGTCGCCAAGCCCGCGAGACGTCGCGGCCGACCGGAGCAGAGTCGCCAAAAGAGAAAGCCCCGCGCAAGAACGGTCCGGGCCTGGCCGTCCGCCGCTACTTCACCAAGCCGGGCGATGACGGGTTCACCAACGTCCAGTGGGAGCTGCGCACCGCGGCCATCACCGGTGAGAACGGCAAGATGGTCTTCGAGCAGCGCGACGTCGAGGTGCCCAAGGGCTGGAGCCAGACCGCGACCAACGTCGTGGTGCAGAAGTATTTCCGCGGCACGCTGGGCACGCCGGGGCGCGAGCGCTCGGTGCGCCAGCTGATCTCGCGCGTCGCCGACACCATCACCAAGTGGGGCTTCAAGGACGGCTACTTCGCCAACGCCGAGGCCGCCGAGGCCTACAACGCCGAGCTGCGGCACCTGCTGGTCGAGCAGAAGATGGCGTTCAACTCGCCGGTCTGGTTCAACGTCGGCTCCGAAGCCGAGCCGCAGTGCTCGGCCTGCTTCATCAACAGCGTCGAGGACCGCATGGAGTCGATCCTCACGCTGGCGAAGACCGAGGGGATGCTGTTCAAGTACGGCTCGGGCACGGGCACGAACCTGTCGCCGCTGCGCAGCTCGCGCGAGCTGCTGAACGGCGGTGGTACGGCCTCGGGTCCCGTCAGCTTCATGCGCGGCTTCGACGCCTTCGCGGGCGTGATCAAGTCCGGTGGCAAGACCCGCCGCGCCGCGAAGATGGTCATCCTCGACATCGGTCACCCCGACGTCGAGGAGTTCATCTGGTGCAAGGCCAAGGAAGAGAAAAAGGCCTGGACGCTGATCGACGCGGGCTACGACGGGTCATTCGATGGCGAAGCGTACAAGTCGATCTTCTTCCAGAATTCGAACAACTCGGTGCGCCTCACCGACGATTTCATGGAGGCGGTGCAAAAGGACCGCGAGTGGGTCACGCGCGCCGTGCGCGACGGCCAACCCGTCGATACCTACAAGGCGCGCGACCTGTGGCGCTCGATCGCCGACGCCGCCTGGCAGTGCGGCGACCCCGGCCTGCAGTTCGACACCACGGTCAACGCCTGGCACACGTCGGCGAACACCGCGCGCATCAACGCATCGAACCCGTGCTCCGAGTACATGTACCTCGACGACTCGGCCTGCAACCTGGCGTCGCTGAACCTGCGCAAGTACCAGAAGCCCGACGGTGAGTTCGACGTCGAGTCCTTCCGCCGCGCCGTCGAGCTGACCATCATCGGTCAGGAGATCATCGTCGGCAACGCCAAGTACCCGACGGAGAGGATCCGCGACAACTCGCTCCGCTTCAGGCCGCTCGGGCTCGGCTACGCCAACCTGGGCGCGCTGCTGATGTCGCGCGGCCTGCCCTATGATTCGGCGTCGGCGCGCGCCTACGCCGGATCGATCACCGCGCTCATGACCGGCTGGGGCTATCGCACCAGCGCCGCGATCGCGCGCGACGTGACCGGTCCGTTCGACGGCTACGCCGAGAACGAGGAGCCGTTCCTGGGCGTCATGAAGAAGCATCGCCACCACGTCGACAAGATCGACGGGCAGTACGTGCCTGGCGACCTGATCTCGTCGGCGCGCGCCGCGTGGGACGACGCGATCGCCATCGGCCGTGAGCACGGCTTCCGCAACGGCCAGGCGACGGTGCTGGCCCCGACCGGCACCATCGGCTTCATGATGGATTGCGACACCACGGGCATCGAGCCCGACATCGCGCTCATCAAGTACAAGCGGCTCGTCGGCGGCGGCATGATCAAGATCGTCAACGGCACCACGCGCGAGGCGCTGACCAACCTCGGCTACAACCAGGAGCAGACGCAGGCGATCATCGACTACATCGACGCCGAGGAGACGATCGAGGGCGCCCCCGGCCTGGCCGACGCGCACCTGCCGGTGTTCGACTGCGCGTTCCGCGCGGCCAACGGCACGCGGTCGATCCACTACCAGGGGCACATCCGCATGATGGCGGCGGCGCAGCCGTTCATCTCGGGCGCGATCTCCAAGACCGTGAACCTGCCGCCCGAGGCGTCGATCGAGGATGTGCAGGACGCGTACATGGAGGCCTGGAAGCAGGGCCTGAAGGCGATCGCCATCTACCGCGACGGCTGCAAGCGCACGCAGCCGCTGTCGACCAGCAAGATCGACCCGGGCCTGGGCAAGGCGGTCGCGGCCGCGCCGGCGGTCACCAACGGCCCGCCGGCGGCCGTGCGGCGCAAGCTGCCCGACGAGCGGCAGTCGCTGACGCACAAGTTCGCGGTCGCCGGCCACGAGGGCTACGTGCACGTCGGCCTCTACGAAACCGGCGAGCCGGGCGAGATCTTCGTGAAGATGGCCAAGGAGGGCTCGACGGTGTCGGGCCTGATGGACAGCTTCGCGACCGCGATCTCGCTCGCGCTGCAGCACGGCGTGCCGCTGCGCCTGCTGGTCGACAAGTTCTCGCGTACGCGCTTCGAGCCCTACGGCTTCACCGAGAACCCGGAGATTCCGCGCGCGAGCTCGATCATGGACTACCTGTTCCGCTGGCTCGGGTCCAAGTTCATCAAGTTCGACGCCGAGTCGACGGTGACCAATGACTACCAGATCGACGCTTCGGGCGATCTCAAGCGCGTGTCCGAGGTCGTTGCCACTGGCCACACCACCAAGGTCGAGGTGATCGACGCGACCAAGTCCAACGGGAGCGGCGCGCACGCGAACGGCAACGGCCACACGCACTCGAACGGCAACGGCAACTACAGCTTCATCGCCCGCACCGACGCGCCAACCTGCCCCGAATGCGGATCGATCATGATCCCCAACGGCAGCTGCCACAAGTGCGTGAACTGCGGCACGACCAGCGGCTGCAGCTAGTAGGAGCAACGCCGCTATCAGATGACCGCCAAGACGCCGCAGACGCCAACTCCGGACTTTTCAAAGGTCCGGATCTTGGCGGTCCTGGCGCGCTTGGCGGTTTCCCTATCTGAACAGCATTGAGATCACCCTACGGCTCGACGTCCTGCCAGAGCACGGCGAGATCCAGCTCGATCGCGGCGAAGGGATCGGCGCGCACGCGGTCCTCTTCTTTGAAGACACCGAGCGACGTCCATTCAACCGGCGTTTCCGACGAGAGCCGCAACACCTCCAGCGTGTGCAACAGCGGATTGACCAGCCAGGCCTGGCCGACGCCCGCGGCGGCGTAGAGCGCAACCTTCGCGCCGCGATCCATCCGCTCGGTCGATGGTGACAAAACCTCGCACACCCAATCCGGGCGGATCTCGAAGTACGCGGGCGACTTCGGAACGGCGCTCATCGTTTCGCGCCGCCACCCGGCGAGGTCAGGTACGAGGACGTTCTTGCCGAGATGAAGCTCCGGCTCGACCAGGATGATCCAGCCACCAGGGCCACCCTGTCCGCGATGAAAAGGCGGCCTGAGCTTTTCGATCAGCGCCGATTCAGCCTCCGAATGTGGCCCCGCTGGTCGCGGGCTGAGGATCAGCTCGCCATCGATGATCTCGGCGATCTTGTGCGGCGGCGCATTCAAGACGTCGTCGTAGGTCGCCGGCTGCCGGGCCGCCTTACCCATGGATCGAAAGGATAGCACCCACAGATATCGACCGGTCGCCGGCTCGAGTTGCCTGACACCACACTCGACCTGCGCGTCATTTGCCGTCGCGCATGCCGGCGGTTAGCCTGTCTTCATGTTCACCTTCGTCACCGGAGGGCTTCGATCGGGGAAGTCGGCGTACGCGCTTCGGCGCGCGTCGGAGCTGGGGCCGCCGCCGTGGCTTTACATCGCGCCCAACGCCGACGGCGACGACGACCTCAAGGCGCGACTCGCCGGCTACCGCCGCGATCAAGAGGCGCGCTGGAAGCTCATCGAAGCACCCGAGCTGCTCTGGAACGCGCTCGATCCCGCGGTGATCGACAACCACGGCGCGCTGGTGATCGATCGCTTCACGATCTGGCTCTCCAGTCACCTGGCCAAGATCCCGAAGAGCTCGGACCGCGAGCTCCTCAGCGAGATCGAGCAGCTGGCCGATCGCCTCTATCGCTCGCCGACGCCCGCGGTGCTGGTCACCACCGAGATCGGGCTCGGCTTCCTGCCGGCGTCGGTGCCGGATCGCCGCCTCATCAACGTCGCGGGGCTCGCCAACCAGATCCTGGCCGAACGCGCGCAGACCGTGGTCATGACCGTCAGCGGCGTTCCGCTGCGGCTGCGCTGATCGCGCCCTCACTCGGATTTCACCATGCCCCTGCTCCGTGAATCGTTCCCCGTCGGCCTGCTCGGCTGCAACTGCTCGATCGTCGCCGATCCGGACACCAAGCAAGCGATCGTCGTCGATCCCGGCGACCAGGCGCCCGACATCCTCGCGCGGCTCGAGCAGCTGGGCGTCCAGGCGGTCAAGCTGATTCACACCCACGCGCACTTCGATCACGTGCTGGGTACGGGCGCGATCGCCGCGCGCACCGGCGCCGAGGTGCTGCTGCACGCCGGCGATCGCTGGCTGTACGAGAACGTCGAGCTGCAGGCGCGCACCTTCGGCATCCCCTGGTCACCAACGGCCATGGCGCCGCTCACGCGCGAGCTCTGCGACGGCGACGTGCTGCCGTTCGGCCACCGCGAGGCGCGCGTGCTGCACACGCCGGGACACACGCCGGGCTCGGTGTGCTTCTTCCTCGAGCGCGCCGGCGAGACACCGGTGCTGTTCAGCGGCGACACGCTCTTTCGTCGCTCGGTCGGGCGCACCGACCTCTGGGGCGGATCGTCGGAAGAGCTACTGGCCTCGATTCGCGACCAGCTGTTCGCGCTGCCGGACGACACCGTCGTCGTTCCCGGCCACGGAGCGCCGACGACCATCGGCGCCGAGCGCGAGAGCAATCCCTATGTCGGCCGGCGGGCGCCGGCCATCGTCGATGGAGGTTCCCATGCCTGATGCACGTCCGCCGCGGGTGTCGCTGGCGCGCCTGCCGACGCCGCTCGAGCGCTCGCGCCGGATCGGTCCCGCGCTGGGAGTGAACCTGTACTGGAAGCGCGACGATCTCACCGGCATCGAGCTGTCGGGCAACAAGATCCGCAAGCTCGAATTCCTCTTCGCCGACGCCGAAGCGGCCGGCGCCGACACCGTGATCACGTGCGGCGGCGAGCAATCCAATCACTGCCGCGCCACCGCGCTGGCGGCCGCGCAGCGCGGCCTCGGCTGCGTGCTCTTGCTGCGCGTCCCCGATCCGTCGGCGCCGCCCGCGCCGACCGCGAACAGCCTGCTCGATCGCGTTGCCGGCGCGCAGATCCGCTATGTCTCGTTCGCCGAGTACCGGCGCCGCGACGAGATCTTCGCGGTCGTCGAGGAAGATCTGCGCCGCGCCGGCCGACGTCCCTACCCGATCCCCGAGGGCGGATCCAACGCGCTCGGCGCGTGGGGCTACGTCGCCGCGATCGAGGAGCTGCGCGATCAGATCGCCGCGCTCGGCACCGAAGCGCCCGCGCCGATCACGATCGTCTACGCCGCCGGCTCGGGCGGCACCGGCGCCGGCATCGAGCTCGGCCTGCGCCTCGGCGGCTGGACCGACGCGCGCGCTCTCGGCTTCGCGGTGTGCGACGACCGCGCGTACTTCCAGCGCCGCATCGCCGACATCGTCGGCGACGCCAGCCGCCGCTGGAACCTGGGCGTCACGCTCGCTCCCGACGACGTGGCGATCGACGATCGCTTCATCGGTCCCGGCTACGCGCAGACCACCCCCGAGATGCTCGCCACGATCCCCGAGGTCGCGCGCACCGACGGACCGGTCCTGGATCCGGTGTACACCGGCAAGGCCTTTTTCGGGCTCAAAGCGTCGATCGAACGAGCGGAGCTGGCGCGCGCCCGCACGGTGATTTTTATCCATACCGGTGGAATCTTTGGATTATTTCCTTTCGCGCCAGATCTGATACCGGTCGCGCACTGACGGATTTCCGGCGACGCCGATCGATGTGAGCGTCAGTCGGGCAACCGGCTGCGCCAGCCCACACGAAATTTGAGCGCGTGATTTCGCGAATGGAGATAAGCTAGCGTTCATGCTGCACTCGTCTTCGCTCGCCCGCCGTTCACGCACGAATGTCTCCGGCCTGGTCGTCGCGATGTCATTGTTGGTCGCGGTGCCGGCCTTCGCCAAGAAGAAAGCCGCCGAAGACGCGCCTCCGGCAGCGGCACCAGCGTCCTCCGAGGCAGCTCCGATCGATCCGAAGTTGGTTCCGCCAACGCCCGACACGTTCGGCCGCGTTCACTTTGGCCCGTCGTCAGGCAGCGATCTCGGTCGCGTCAGCGTCAAGGCCCCGGCGAGCGACAACGTGCGCGTCTTCCTCGAGGGCCGTTTCTTCGGCACCGCGCCGATCACTATCTACAGCGTGCCCAAGGGCGACTACATCCTCGAGGGCACCTTTCCCGACGGCAAGACCGCGAGCAAACCGGTCTCGGTGCTCGAGAACGACGAAGCGGTCGTCGACCTGACGGGCGCGCACGCGGCGCTCGAGGCACCGGCCAAGAGCGGCGGCGCCTTCTCGACCAAGGAGATCTCCGAGTCGCGCCTGACCGCGATGAAGGCGTTCGCGATCGGCGGCGCCGTCGCGCTGGTGGTCGGTATCACCTTCGGCATCCTCGAGCTGAAGAAGGAGAGCGACTACAAGAACGCGCCGAACAACCAGCCGCAGCTGGATAGCATCAGCAGCACCGGCAAGAACTACGCGCTCATCGCCAACATCGGCTACGCGCTGACCTTCGTTGGCGCCATTGGCGCGGCCGTCTGCGCCTATCCGATGTTCGTGAAGCCGAACGCCGAGAAGGCGAAGCCCATGGCGATGTCGCAGCCGATCTTCGTGGTGGTCCCGACCTCGACCGGCGCCGCCGGCTCGGTCGCGCTCCGGTTCTAGCGAAGCCGCGCTCCACGCGCTCCGCTATTTTCCCAGCTTGCCCGCGTCGATCACGCGCGTGCCCGCGGGCGGTGACCACTTGAAGGTCCCGTCGGGCACGCCGCTGTTGATCTTGATGTCGGCGAAGAGCATGTCGTTGACGTTGCCCTGACCGTCGACGAGCAGGCTCTCGCGCACCAGGAAGCTCTCCGGGTCGACCACGAAGGTGATCTCCTTGACCTGGGGCTGTGCCTGACGCGGGTGCAGCGACAGCACGTAGTCGCGCGCGGTACCGACGCCGGGCGACCTGGCGAACGCGATCTCGAACTCGTCGGCCAGCTTGCCCTTGCCGGTCAGGAACGCCAGCGCAGCCGGTAGCTGCGACGACTTGAGGTCCTGCTTGAAGGCCTGCCGATCGTCGGGCTCGTACAACCACAGGCGGCTGCCGTCGGCCAGGTACATCTTCACGTCGGGCGTCTGGTAGTTCCAGCGCATCTTGCCCGGCTTCTTGAGCAGGACCTCGCCGGACAGCGCGGTCTTGCGCTTGAACACCGGGTTGGTCAGCGTCTGGCTGAAGTGCGCGCGAAAGTCGGTCGCCCCGTCGTAGCGCTTCTGCACGTGGTCGATGACCGCGTCGAGACCGAGCCTCTCGCCCGCCGCCGCCGCCGCCGCCGCCGCGACGAAGACGGCGTGCGAAAAAATCAGGAGCAAGGCCGCGGGGAGCAGTCGGGAGCGCATCAGCGAATCCTAGTCAATCGGACGGCCGACGGCGACCGGCGATTCACTCCGCGACCCCCGCCGCAGCTCATCGCGGTTGCGAGTCCTACGACGCGTGCTGCAGGTACTCGCCCGGCGGCGCGATGACCTCGCGTGGCTTGGCGCCATTGGCGGGACCGACGATCCCCTCGCGCTCCATGTACTCGACCATGCGCGCGGCGCGGTTGTAACCGATCTGCAGCCGCCGCTGGATGAACGACACGCTCGCCTGCCGCGTCTCGCAGACGATCGCGACCGCCTGGTCGTACATCTCGTCGTGGCAGTCGTCGGCGGGCGCGCCATCCTCGGCGTCCTCCTCGCGCGGCTTGAGGATGTCCATGTCGTAGACCGGCTTCGCCTGCTTCTTCAGGAACTCGACCACGCGGTGCACCTCGTCGTCGCTGAGGAACGCGCCGTGCACGCGACGGAGCTTGGTGCCGCGGTCGGAGAACAGCATGTCGCCGTTGCCGAGCAGCGTCTCCGCGCCCGAGGTGTCGAGGATCGTGCGCGAGTCGATCTTCGACGCCACCTGCAGCGCGATGCGGCTGGGGAAGTTCGCCTTGATGAGGCCGGTTATCACGTCCACCGACGGCCGTTGCGTGGCCAGGATCAGGTGCAGTCCGGCGGCGCGCGCCTTCTGGGCCAGGCGCGCCACCGACGTCTCGACGTCCTTGGGCGCGACCATCATCAAGTCGGCGAACTCGTCGATGACGATCACGATGTACGGCAGCTTGCGCGGCGTCGGCTCGGCCGACTCGCGCGCCGCCTGCGCCGCCGCCGCCTTCCCCGACAGATCCTCGTCGCTGGGCGTCTCGTCCTGCACGATCCCCTCGGGGTTGGGCACGGTCTCGTCGGGATCCAGCTCGACCTCCTGCTCGGTGCCGTCGGGGCCGGCGAGGACGACCTTGATCTTCTTCGCGGGCGCCGCGGGCGCGGTGTCGGCGAAGATCTTCTTCTCGCTCTGCTCGATCTTCGCGTTGTAGCTGGCGATGTCGCGCACGCCGGTCTTGGCGAGCAGCTCGTAGCGCCGCTCCATCTCCTCGACGGCCCAGCGCAGCGCCAGGTTCGCCTTCTTCGGATCGGTGACCACCGGCAACAGGAGATGCGGGATGCCTTCGTAGATCGACAGCTCCAGCATCTTCGGGTCGACCATGATGAACCGCACCTCCTCGGGCGAGGCGTTGTAGAGCAGGCTGGTGATCATGCCGTTCACGGCGACCGACTTGCCCGAGCCGGTGGTGCCCGCGACCAGCAGGTGCGGCATCTTCGACAGGTTCACGCTGACCGGCGCACCCTTGATGTCCTTGCCGAGACCGACCTGCAGCTTGCTGGTGGCGCCGGTGAAGCACGCGTCCTCGAGGATCTCCTTCAGATAGACGGTCTCGCGCGTCTTGTTGGGGACCTCGACGCCGACCACGGCCTTGCCCGGGATCGGAGCGACGATGCGCACCGCCTGCGCTTCGAGCGCCATCGCCAGGTCCTTCTCCAGATTCTGGATCTTGCCGGTGCGCGTGCCCGGCGCCGGCGCGAACTCGTACATGGTGACGACCGGGCCCATGTGGATCTCGCGCACCTTGCCGCGCACGCCGTAGTTGGACATCGCTTGCTCCAGCCGCTCGGCCATGTCGTACAGCGCCTGCTTGTCCATGTCGGGCGCCTGTGCCGGTTGGAATTCGAGCAGATCGGTGCCGGGCAGCTTGAACGCGCCCTCACCCAGCTTGATGAAACCGGGACCGGCGGCGGCATCCGCACCCGCGCGCGCTTCGGCGGCGGTCTCCGCGCGCCCCTCGGCCTCCTCGCGCTGGCGGGCGCGCGACGCCGACTCGACGATGATCGGACCCTCGACGACCGGGGGCGCCGCCGCATCGGCCGCTGCGCCGTCTGCCGCGGCCGCGTTGCCGTGGGGCAGCGCCACCAGCGGCAGTGATTCGATCACCTCGGGTTCCGAACCGTCTTCGTCGCCATGTTGGTCGGTGTCGCTCGCCACCGGGGGTGCCGCCAGACGCTCGACCGCGGCCATCTCCGCGACCACCTCGGCGAACGCGGCGCGTTCGGCGTTGCGCGCGTCCGCGACCGTGCGTGCCTCGCCGACGCGCACGGCGTTGAGCTCGTCGTCATCGTCCTCGCCGCGCCCGCGGCCCGCGGCCCGCTCCGCCTCGCGATCGAACGCGTCGGCTTCCGCGGCCGAGGCCACCACGGCGCGGATGTCCTCATCACGGATCTCGATCGTGCGGCCCGCGATGTCGATCGCGCGGGCCCCTTCGGGCTCGGCATCGGCGTCACCGTCTTCGTCATCATCGAGGGCGCCCTCGGCGTCACGGTCTTCCGTCTCCGGAAACATCGCGCGCGCCACGCGGCCGAACGCGCACAGGCCGGTCCACGCCGCGCGGCCAGCCTGGCGCGAGGCCCAGCCGAGCACCGCGAGCACCTCGTGGATCCGGATCGCGCTCAGCAACAGCAGCGACACGAACAGCATCGTCGCGCCGGCCAGAGCCGCGCCGACCACGCCGATGAAGCTGGCGGCGACCTCGCCCAGATATTGACCGAGCAGACCGCCTGGACCATGGAACGTGGTGGCGCGCCCGGCGAACGGCAGGTGCAGCAGGATCGCGACCGCCCCCACCAGCAGCAGCACCGCGAGCGCTTCGCCGGGGCTGGCGACCAGTCGCCGCGCACGGAAGCAGCGCACGGCCGCGACAGTGAGGCCGGCGATCACCAGATAGGCGCCGAGACCGGCCAGCGCGTAGAGACCGGCGGCGGTCGCCGCGCCACCCGGCCCCATCATCTGGTTCGATCCCAGCTGCATCGAGAGCATCGACAGCAGCGCGAACAGCGCGAAGGCCATCGAGAGAATGCCCACGATCTCGTGCCGCTGGCTGGAGCGGTCCCCGCGTGGCGATGATTCAGCTTGCGTCTTGGCGGCCATCAGTCTCCTCGCGTTCCCGGTGCGCGGTGTACATACACCCACATCAGGCTACCCCCACCGACAGCCCCGTCAAATTTTCTAATCGGCCGTCGGGTCGGCCTCCTCGGTTGGCCCCTCGTCGGGTTGCTTCGCCGGGTCTTCCGCGTCGGCCTCGATCTCGGCGAAGGCGCTCTCGACCGCGTCCTCCTCGGCTTCGGCCGGCGCCGCCGCGGTCGCGGCCGGCGAGCCGGCGGCGGAATCGATGGGCAGCGGCTGCTTCTTCCAGTGGTTGTAGACCGCCTCGGCGGCCTTGCGGGTCATGCCGGGCACGGTGGCCAGGTCCTCGAGCGACGACTCCCGGATCTTCTTCAAGCTGCCGAAGTGCCGCAAAAGCAGGCGCTGCCGCCCCGAGCCGATACCCGGGATGGCCGACAGCGCCGACCGCAACGTCAGCCGCTTGCGCTGCTGGCGGTGGAAGGTCACCGCGAACCGGTGGGCCTCGTCACGCAGGTGCTGCAGCACGAACATCTCCGCGGTGTTGGGGCGAATCGGGATCGCGTCCTTGGCGTGCGGCAGGAAGACCCGATCCGGGTGCTTGGGGGTCGGCTTGGATGACGCCGGAATCGCGCTGTCGACCGCGACGGGCTCGAGGACCGGCTCGGTGGCCGCCTCCGCAGACGGCGCCTCCGCACCGACGCCGACCTCCGCGTCTTTGTCTTCGCCTTCGTCTTCGCCGGACAACGCCACGTCGCGCTCTTTCGCGAGGCCGACGATCGGCAAGCCCACGCCGGGGCGCACGTCGATGCCGACGTCGCGCGCCGCCGCCAGCGCCATGCCCAGCTGGCCCTTGCCGCCGTCGATCACAATCAAGTCGGGCAGCGCCCAGCTGCTCTTGTCCCCAGTCTGCTCCTCGCCCGTGTCCGCGCTGTCGTCAACGCCCGCCTGAAGCTCGCGCGCGCGCCGGAACCGCCGCGAGAGCACCTCGTACATCGAGGCGAAGTCGTCGGGCCGATCGCCGGTGCGGACCTTGTACGTGCGGTAGCGCGACTTCTCGGGCCGCCCGTCGACGAACACCACCATCGATGCGACCGTGGCGAAGCCCTGGATGTGCGAGATGTCGTAACACTCGATGACCCGCGGCAGGCGCGCCAGCTTCAACCGCCGCTGCAGCTTGCCGAGCGCGACCTCGGTGTCCTCGCGCGCGTTGCGCCGCGAGGTGAAGCTCGCCGCCGCGTTCTTCTGCGCGAGCTCGACCAGCTTGCGCCGATCGCCCCGCTGCGGGACGCAGATCTCCACCTTGCGCCGCCGTCCGGTGCGCTTCTCGGCCAGCCACTCGGCCTTGAGCTCTGCGTCGTCGATCGCGAACGGCAGCAACACCTCGTCGGGCGGCACGACGTTCATGTCGTAATAGAGGCCGACGAACGACGACAGCAGCTCGGCGTCGGGGAACTCCTGCCCGGTGAACGAGAATCCGCGGCTGCCCAGCATCTTGCCCTGCCGGATCGACATCACGACGATCTCGAGCGCGATGCCCTGCCGGAAGAACCCGAAGACGTCCTGATCGACGAAGTCGGTCGACACCACGCGCTGCTCCTCGAGCGTGGTCTCGAGCGCGCGCAGTTGATCGCGCACCTCGGCCGCGCGCTCGAAGTCGGTGCGCGCCGCCGCCTCCTTCATGCGCGTTCCGAGGCGCAACAAGAGCTCGTCGCTCTTGCCCTCGAGGAATAGCCGCACGTCGCGCACCTGGTCGCCGTACTCGTCGCGCGAGACCGGCAGCACGCACGGCGCGGGGCAGCGCTTGATCTGGTACTGCAGGCACGGCCGCCGCCGGTTGTGCAGCACGTGATCGGTGCAGGTGCGCAGCTGGAAGTGACGGTTCACGATGCGCAGCGCCTCGCGGCACGCGGACGCCGAGTGGTACGGCCCGAAATAGAACGCGCCGTCGCCGGCGATCTTGCGCACGACCTCGAGGCGCGGCCATTCGCCCTCCGGATCGAGCCGCAGGACCAGGTAGTTCTTGTCGTCGCGCAGGTTGACGTTGAAGCGCGGCTGATGCTTCTTGATCAGCGTGTTCTCGAGGAGCAGCGCCTCTTTCTCGTTCGAGGTGACGACCGTCTCGATGTCGGCGACGATCCCGTCGAGCAGGGGCACGAAGTCGCGGTTGTCGCCCGACGACGCCTGGAAGTACTGCCGCACGCGGTTGCGCAGCACGCCGGCCTTGCCGATGTAGACCGCCTTGCCGCGGCGGTCCTTCATGATGTAGACGCCGGGCGCCGCGGGCAGCCGCTCGAGGATCTCCGCGATCGTCTGCCGCGGTGGCGCCACCGCGGCGTCGCGCAGGTTCACGCCGGGCTCGGCCGTGTCGGGCTGTGCATCGGCCTGAACCGGCTTGGAATCCTCCTCGGACATCGACCGTAAGATATACGCCAGATATGTCGTCTGCTCGCCGCTAAGGCGGGCAGATCGTGGCCTGGAACTGGCCGTCGACGTCGTTGCTGTCGTCGTACCGGAGGTTGGCGCCGCCGCTGAGCATCGTGTCGGTGACCTGGTCGATGACCATGCGTCCCTGCGTCGCAACGTAGTTGTTTCCGGTCATGGGGACGTAGAAGGTCACTCTGACCCCGCTGCCCAGCAGGTAGTCGCCCGCCTGAGTGGGTGCGTTCAGGATCAGTCGATTGCTGCTCACGCTGGCGCCAGCGCCGGTGCAAGGGGCCAGCGCCTCCTGGTACACGTCGATCCAGAGCTGATCGGACCTGGACAGCAACGCGTTGGTCTCGGCCGTTCCAAAGCTCCAGGCGACGCCCCCGATCAGGCCCGCCATCGGCGCGCTCGAGATCTCGATCGTGCCTGCGTTGCAGCCGCCCGCGAGGCAAGCGGCCAGCAGGATCGCGCGCAGCGCTCGCCTCATCCGTCGCTCCGCATGCCCCAGAGACTAACGCCGCCACGACGAGCCTCCCAGGAAATCCCGCGCGCGCAGGCTATGATGAGGTGACATGCCCAAGTGCCTTCCGCAGCCGAGGCGTCGCCTCGCCGTCGCGTTGCCGTTGGGAATCCTGGCGCTGGTCCTCTCGGGCGTGACGCCGGTGGCACCGGCGCGCCTCGCGCGAGCGGCCGGCGCCTCGATCGGCAAGCTGACCTGGTTCGGGCAGTCGTGCTTTCTGCTCGAGACCGCGGCCGGGACGCGCATCTTGATGGACCCGATCCCCAAGGGGCTCGGCTATTCGCTGCCTCCGGGGCTGAGGGCCGACGCGGTCACGATCAGCCACGAGCACCCCGACCACAACAACATCGCCATGCTCGCCAACAAGCCCAAGGTCCTGCGCGGCTTGACCGCCGACAAGAAGGGTTGGGTCAGGATCGACGAGAAGGTCAAGGAGGTCTCGGTCCGTTCGATCCCGGTCTATCACGACGACAAGCGCGGCGCGGAGCGCGGCCTCGACACGGCGTTCCTGTTCGAGGTGGCCGGCATGCGCATCCTGCACCTCGGCGACCTCGGGCATATGCTCACCGACGACCAGCTGTCGGCGATCGGCGCCGTCGACGTGGTGCTGATCCCGGTCGGCGGCACCTTCACGATCAACGCGCACGAGGCCTCGCGCGTGATCGACCAGCTGCACCCGCGGGTGCTGGTCATCCCCATGCACTACAAGACCGACGCCGTGACCGTGAAGGAGCTCGCGCCCGTCGAGCCGTTCCTGGCCGCGCGGCCCAACGTGCGGCGCGAGGCCGGCAACACGATCCCGCTGACGCCGCTCAAGGGACGGCCCGGAACCGAGGTCGTCGTGCTCGACTACAAGTGAGCGGCGCCGGACTTGGGCGCGGCGCCGCCCGACGGACGTCCGGCGCTGTCGGCCGCTTCCTTGAGCAGGCCGCCGACCATGTGCTCGAGCTCGGGCCGCGATGAATCGCCATACATGTCGGCGCGCAGCTGGCCGGTGTGATCGTAGACGAACAACGCGGGGATCGCGCCGGTCCAGCGCGGGCTGATCGCCGCGATCAGCTCATCGGCGTCGACGAAGCGCGCGATGTTGGGCGTCAGGTTCGGCGCCTGCCTGCGCAGCAGCGCGCCGACGTGCTCCGCGACCCCGGGACGCCCGGGGTTGTCCAGCGACACCGACACGACCTCGAGCCCGCGCGGCTTCATGTCGTGCGCGAACTTGTCCACGATCGGCAGCTCGCGCATACAGGGGCCGCACCAGCTGGCCCAGAAGTGCACCAGCACCACGTGTCCGCGTCCCTGGTGCAACAAACCCTTGATGCCTTCGATGTCGACGAGCCGATAGCTGGCGCTCGCCGACTTGCCCGGCGCAGGTGGCGCGGCGCTGGCGGCCGGCGCGGCGCACGCAGGCCATCCCGGCAGCGCTGCCAGAGCCGCGGCACCCAGCGCCGCCAACAGAAGCCGCGCGCGTCTCATGGCGCGAGCCGTTTCGCCGTCGCCGTCGACATCAGCGTCGCCGCGCCAATCGCCGGCGGTACGAAGTTGCCGCCCGAGATGATCATCTTGAGCGCGGCCTGCGGCGTCACGTCGAGCGGCAAGCAGCGGTTCATCGGCACGAAGAAGAGCCGGCCCGACGTCGGGTTGGGAGACGCCGGCACGTACACGCAGCAGGTGTTGGGATCACCGTCGATCGGCTTGCCGCTGCTGAAGGCGAGCATGCGCATCTGCCCACTCTCGTCGGGGACGAGCACGACGTGCGCGAAGATCCCCTCGTGGCCCCCGGTGGTGACGGCGATCTGCTTCCACGAGCGGTAAAGAGCGCTGAGCCCCGGGATTCGCCGGAGCACCCCGTCGGCCAACCCGATCACGAACTTGCCGAGCACGCTGCTCACGAACAACCCCAGCATGTAGATCAGCACCAGCGTGATGCCGATGCCGAGCCCGGGATACTCTGCGCCGAACAGCGTGCGCGCCTTGGTATCGACGTACCAGAGGATGAACAGGGTGATGGCCACCGGGATCGCCGCGAGCGCGCCGGCCACCATCTTGTTGCGAACGTGAACTTGGAGTCGTCCCACGGCCTCGTTCTATCTTACGGCAGAAGCAGCGTCCCGACGCTCCCCGGCATCGCCAGGCTGTCGGCGATCTCGCCGGCGCCCACGATGTGCACCGCGCCGACACCGGCGGCGAGCGGCGCGAACGCCTCTTCCAGCTTGGGGATCATGCCGCCGCGCACCGCGCCATCCGCGATCGCCGCGCGCGCCTCGGCGACGGTCATGCGCGGCAGGCGCGTCGCCGGATCGGCGGCGTCGCGGCGCACGCCCCCCACGCCGGTGACCGCGACCAGCGCCGATGCGCCCGCCGCCGCCGCCAGCTGGCTGGCGACGACGTCGGCGTTGATATTCAGCACCTCGCCGCGCGGCGACGCGCCGACGCAGGCGATCACCGGCAGATAGCCCGCGTTCTCCAGCGCCGCCAGCAGCGCGAGATCGAACCCGTCGACATCGCCGACCGATCCGAAGTCGATCGGATCGGGCCCGCCGCCCGAGACCACGCGCGGTGGCCGGCGGTGCGCGCGCACCAGGCCGCTGGCGCCGTGCAGGCCGACGGCGGCGACGCCGGCCGCGCGCAGCGCCGCGACCAGATCGACGTTGAGCTGACCGGCGACGACCATCTTGATCACATCGAGGGTCGCCGCGTCGGTGATGCGCCGGCCGCCGACCAGCCGCGGCTCGAGCCCCAGGCGCTGCGACAGCGCGGTCGCCTGCGGGCCGCCGCCGTGGACCACGATGAAATGTGCGCCCGAACCGGCGCGCGCATGCTGGACGGCGCGAGAGAGATCCGACGCCACCGCGCCGATCGCCGGCGCGCCCAGCACTTCGCCTCCCAGCTTGACCACCACCGGCCGCGCGCCCGAGAGCGCGGCATCCCCCGTGCTCGCTCCGCCCGATGCGCCTAGGGCCAAGGCCCCGGATCTTCCAGCGAGGCCGTCTCCGGTAGGCCCAGCATCAGGTTCATGTTCTGGATCGCCTGCCCCGCGCCGCCCTTGATCAAGTTGTCCGTCGCGCTGACCATCGCGAGCGTACGGGTCCCGGCGCTCGACCTGGGACCGCCGGAGCGCTCCAGGCCTCCATGGGCCTCGCCGAGCGTGAAGCCGACCTCGGCGTAGTTGCTGCCCGAGACCGCCGCGACCTCCGGCAGGCGATCGCGCACGAAGCGCACGAACGGCTCGCCCTCGTAGGCGCGCGCGTAGAGGGCGCCGATCGATTCGGCCGTCTCGCTCGCCGGCACCTCGACGAAGCTGGTGGCCAGGATCCCGCGCGACAGCGGCGCCGACACCGGCACGAAGCGCAGCTCCAGCCCGCGCGCGCCCGCCTGCGCGAGCGCCTCGCCGATCTCCGGCGTGTGCTGGTGCTCCAGCACCTTGTACGTCTTCAGATTCACCGCGCGGATCGGGTGGTGCGTCCCCGGCGACGGCGCCACGCCGCTGCCCGACGAGCCGGTGATGCCGACGACCTGCACGACGCCGCCCAGGAGGCCGGCGCGCGCCAGCGGCAACAGCGCGAGCTCGATGGTGGTCGCAAAGCAACCGGGCGACGCGACCGCTTGCGCGACGCGGATCGCCTCACGGTTCAGCTCGGGCAAGCCGTAGACGAAGCGGGGGAGCCACTCCGGGTGCGGATGCGCACCGCCGTAGAACCGCTCGTACGCCGCCGCATCCTTGAGCCGGAAGTCGCCCGACATGTCGACGACCTTCACCCGCGGCGCCGCCGCGAAGATCTCGGGGACCTTGCGCGCGCTCACCCGGTGCGGCAGGCCCAGCAGCGCGACGTCGCAGCCCTCGACCGCGGCTCCCGGTGACAGGTCCTCGAAGCGCAAGCTGGTGCGTCCGGTCAACGGCAGGTGCACCGCGCCCACCGGCTCACCGACGTGGTCGACGCTGGCGACCCGCACGAGCTCGACGTCGGGGTGGATGAGCAGGCGCCGGATCAGCTCGGCGCCACCGTAGCCGCTCCCGCCGATGACGACCGCTCTGAACCGTCTCATCGTTCCACGTTCCGCCCATTGTAGCTCGGCGGCGAGCGGCGTTCCTTTACATACCGCCGGAGCCGGTGATGATCGTCGCGTCGCCCTGGTCGGCGTCGAAGGTGGTGCCGCCGTTGCCGCCGACGGAGTTGTCACCGCACTGGCCGTTGGGTCCGTTCGGACAGTAGGCCTGTTGTGGACCACAGCTCATCACCACTCCGCAGAGCGCAATGAACAGTCCGCAGACGATCAGCAGGAATTTCATACCGAGCGAGCCTCCAAAAGGACCGTCACCGACGGCCCCGCACCTGAATTCGCGACGGACCGTCAGCACGGCCCGTCCTTGAATTCGCGATATTGGTTCGGGCCGATCAGGGAGTCAAGCGAATGGGGCCGCGGCTGCGCGTCAAGGGCAAAGGCCGCCGCTGCGCAACCCGCTCACCGCCGCCCCGCAGGTCGCGTCGCCCATCGGCAGGAGCAGGGAGTACTCGGACATGCACTGGGCCTTGATGCTGGCGGTGGCGATGCTGTTGCAGCAGGCCAGCAGGTCGGCGCAGGTCCCCGACGCGCCGGTCGAACCCGCCCCGCCCGAAATGCCGCCGGTGCCACCGACGTGACCACCCAGGCCTCCGCCGGCCGTCCCGCCGACGCCCGGCAGACCACCCGCGCAAGCCGGCAGCGTGCAGGTCGAGCCCAGAATGCACGTGACGAGGTTCCCGGTCAGACAGGTCTCGCAGTCCTGCGAAGGCGCTCCGCACGCCGTGGTGCACGACTGGTTGTTGCAGCCACACGCCGACGTGCATTGGGCGTAGCTGGCACAGGGGCCCGAGAAGCTCCCGGTCTTGAAGCCCGGGCCAAAGCACGCCGAATATCCCGACGAGCACGCGTTGAGGACGCAGTCGCTGTACTGGTTGAGCTCGGCCTGCGTACACGTCGACGTCGAGCCCTGCGGACACGCTTGGAAACCGCCCGAGGAGCCGGAGCTCCCGCCGCAGTTGCCGAGCCCGAAACCGAGCGCCGCCGCGAAGACCAGACCGACGATGAGTTGGGAGTTCCGCATTTGCTTGTGGCCTCTCGTTTGGTGAAGGTGAAGAAACGCGAATTGGAAGGCCAACAATTTGCCGGCAAAATGCTCAATCGGTCAAGCGGCGGTGTCGGTCCGCGAACACGAATCCATCGCGCGTTGCTTCATTCAGTTGACACTGTCGATCGCGCCCCATACGCTGGAATCTCGTGTTTCGCGCTGTTTTTGCGTTGTTGGCGCTGCTCATAGCCTCGCCGCTCTGGGCCGCCGGCACCGCGCCGACCCGGCTCAAGGCGATCGTGCCGGGCGGTCCGCCGCCGGCGATCCTTCGCCTGGCCGACGTGAGGCCGGGAATGGTGGGACAAGCGCTCACCGTCTTCTCCGGAACCAAGCCGGAGCCGTTCAAGATTCGCGTCGTCGCGATCATGCGCAACTTCCTGCCCAAGCAGGACGTGATCTTGATCCGCGCCGAGGATCCGCGCGTCGAGTTCTCCGGCATCGTCGCCGGCATGAGCGGCAGCCCGGTCTACATCGACGGCAAGCTCATGGGCGCGATCGCCTACGCGTGGAGCTTTGCCAAGGAACCGCTCGGCGGCGTCACGCCGATCGAATCGATGCTGGCCGAGCGCAGCCGTCCCCGCCGCATCAAGGAAGAGACGCTGGCGCGCCGCGAAGCCGGCGACAACGAAGGTGGCGAAGGCGGGGGTGACCAGAGCGTGGCGCGCGCCGAGGCGCTGGCGACCGCCGGCGGCGCGTCGGGCTTCGGGCGCGCCGGCACGGATGGCCCGGCGGCGCTCTCGCGCGGGCTGGGGCTGCCCACGATGTTGCCCGCCTCGGTCGGCGGGGAGCCACGCCTCATTCGCGCGTCGGTGCCGCTGTCGGTGGCGGGCTTCACGCCGCGCACCTTCGCCGAGCTGGAAGAGGACCTGCGGCCCACCGGCCTGGTGCCCATGCAGGCCGGCGGCGGTCGCAAGCGGGGTCTCGCGCCCGCGCCCGGCCACGTCGAGCCCGGCTCGGCGATCGGCGTCGAGCTCGTGCGCGGTGACATGAGCACGGTCGCGACGGGGACCGTGACCTACATCGACGGTCCCAACGTCTTCGCCTTCGGCCACCCGATGTTCGGCATCGGCGAAGTTTATTTGCCGATGGTGGACGCGGAGATTCACGCGTTCCTGCCCAGCCTGTCGCAGTCGTTCAAGATGTCGTCGCCGCTGCAAGAGGTCGGCACGCTGGTGCAGGATCGCCAGGCCTGCATCATCGGCGATCTCGACGCGCGCACGACGATGATGCCGGTCGAGGTGCGCGTCGGCGGCCCGGGCGGCGAGGCGCGCATCTTCCGCGCCGACGTCGCGCGCAACCGGCGCCTGACGCCGATGCTGGCGTCGCTGGTGGTCAGCAACGCGATCGCCGACGCCGAGCCCGACGTCACCGACATGGTGGTCACGGTGACGTCGAAGATGAACGTCAAGGGCTACACCACGCTCGAGCTGCGCGACCAGCTGTTCTCGTCGGAGGGCGTGTCGGGCCGCGCGCTGTCGTCGTCGCGCGGGCTGCGCGCGATCGGCGATCTGCTGTTCAATCCCTTCGAGCCGGTGGTGCTCGACCGCATGGACGTCGACGTGCGCGTCGAGTTCCGGCGCGACGTCGCCGAGATCGTCGGCGTCTCGATGCCGGGCGACGTGGTTCACGCCGGCGACACCGTCCCGCTGCGAGTCACGCTGCGCCCCTACGCCGGCAGCGAATACGTGGAGATCGTGCCGGTGGTGATCCCGCGCAGCGTGGGCGGCGACATGGTCAAGCTCGAGGTCGCGAGCGGCGCGCAGGTCAAGCCCGACACACCTCAGCCGGAGTCGTTGCGCGGCTACATCGAGAACCTGCGCAAGTTTTACTCGGCGTCGTCGATCGTCGTCAGCGTGCAGACGCCCGACGACGGAGCTTCATTGCGCGGGAAGCTGCTCTCGGGTTTGCCGCCCGCGGCGCTGGATACCTTGCGCCCGGGCAACCAGACCCGGCGCGCCGACGCGTATCGCGTCGCCGATCGCACCGTCTTTCCGTCGAAGCGTCTGGTCAGCGGCAAGCAAGAGCTGACGCTGTACGTGCGCGAAGACGTGCTCGGCCACAACTCTCCGTGAGCCCACGGGCGGGCGAAGTCACCCCAATTCGCTTACAATTGCCGGGCCCATGAGCCGGAGCGAGCGACGGATGCGCAGCGCGGGGATCGCCGTGCTGCTGGTGGCGACAGTGACCGGAAGCGCGAACGCCACCGCAACCAAGGTCTTTCGTCAAACCACCTCCAAGGACTTCGAGGAGGGCGAGGCGACCGGCAGCATGATCTTGCCGACCGGCGAGGTCGTCGCCGGCATGAAGACCACGCACGTGCCGCTCGACGCCGCCTTCGCGTGGTGCGCGGTGCAGAGCCGCGACGGACAGGTCGCCTACTTCGGCACGGGGGATCAGGGAAAGATCTTCGCCGTCGACACCAAGCCGCCGCACGCCGGCGACGAGAAGCCGGCGCGCAAGGTCGCCGACCTCGACGCCGCGTGGATCACCGCGCTCGCGGTGCGCAACGACGGAACGCTGCTGGCCGGCACCACGCCCGGCGGCCACATCTACAGCGTCGATCCGAAGAACGGCGCCGCGCACGAGTGGGCCACGCTGTCGGCGGATCACGTCTGGAGCCTGGTGTACGACGCGCGCACCGGAGTGACCTATGCCGGCACCGGATCGCCCGGCAAGGTGTTCGCGATCGACGACAAGGGACACGCGCGCGAGCTCTGGGATTCGGGCGACAAGCACATCGTCTCGCTGGCGCAGGAACCGGGCGGCGCGCACGCGCTGCTGGCCGGCACGTCGGAGGAGGCGATCCTCTATCGTGTCTCGCTCGAGGGGCGCGCGGAGGCGCTGCAGGACTTCGAGGCCGAAGAGGTGCGCGCGATCGCGCCGACGCGCGACGCGATCTACGTCGCGGTGAACGATTTCGAGAAGAGCTCTCCGACGACGCTGCCCGGCCCGGTCGCCGCCAAGGGGACGCGCGTCACGCAGACGGCCGGCTCACCGGCTTCGGCGGGCTCGCTGCCGCGGCCCGGGCAACGCAAGGCCAAGGCCGGGCTCTACAAATTGGAGCGCGACGGGCGCATCGAGCAGATCTTCTCGCTGGCCGACGGCTACTTGACCGCCGTGCTGCCCGACGCCGAAGGAACTCCGGGCGCCGTTGCCGGATCGACCGCGGGCGAGGGCGGCGTCTTCGTCGCCACCGGCACGCAAGGCAAGGTCTATCGCGTGTACAAGGACCGCACGGCGGCGCTGGCGCTGGATCTGCCCGAGCGCCAGGTGCTGGCGCTGGTGCGCGCCGGCGTGAGCTTCCTGGCGGGAACCGGCGACGTCGGCGGCGTCTACCGCGCGCAGCCGTCGGCGGGCGAGGACGCGAGCTATCTGTCGAAGGTGCTCGACGGCGAGTTCCCGTCGCGCTGGGGGATGCTGCGCTGGCACGGGTCGGCGAACCTCGGGCTGGAGACGCGATC
>Ga0265342_10000983_pt1 | contig 28114 bp, 26 predicted proteins | sample 4CB327metaG_FD_203125 | JGI IMG/M metagenome (GOLD analysis project Ga0265342, IMG submission 203125) | Rhizosphere microbial communities from Carex aquatilis grown in University of Washington, Seatle, WA, United States - 4-CB3-27 metaG | ecosystem: Host-associated > Plants > Roots >... | reverse complement strand
GCCTGCGTCGCCATGGTAGCGAACGCGAGCGCCGCAAAAACCGACTTCACCGCAATGCCGCGCATGAGATCACCCCGCACATCACCGGCGGGACGAATCTGGCACGCCTTGCGGCCGCCGCGCCACTCCCCTCACGCGGAGTTGCGCGGACGCCGCGTGGCGGCTTGGCTCAATCGAAGTAACGCGCCCTGTGCGCCACCGCGGAGACGATCAGGCCCTTCGGGGTCTGAACGATCCAGCGGCCGTCGATGCGTCGGATCGATTCGACACGGCCGAGGCCCGGCAGGCTGGCGCCCGGCACGACCTCGAAAATTTCGCCATGGCTTTCGACCAGCACCGCGCCGCGGGCGGCGCCGCGCACGGACCAGCCGGGCACGACCAACGGCCGCGGCTGGCTCTCGACCGCGGCGATCTGCTGCGGCCGCGGCTGCGGCAGGGGCGTCGCCTCGGCGATCGCGGACGTCGGGGCCGCCACGGTCTGCGGCGCGGAGATCGAGCCGGTCACCTCGGCACTCGCCTGCGCCAACGCGGCATTGGCCTTGGTCGTAGCGGCGGCGAGCTTCTCGTTCATCGTCTGGCTGAGCTTGGCGAGCTGCGCCGTCTGCGCGTGCGCCGACTTGCTGGCGGCATCGAGGCTCGTCTTCAGTGTCGACAGTTCGTCGCCGAGGCGGGCGATAGTCTGCTGCATGACCTTGCGCTCTTGCAGGCTCGAGACCTGGTCATGCGAGCCCGATAGCGAAGTAGCGGTGACGGCGCCGACCACCGCGCCGAGAACGGCGGCGACCGTGACCGAAGCGGCCAGCAGCGCCATCCTGCGGCGGCGCAGCGCCAGCCGCAGCGGAATGACGTTCGTCGTCGGCGCAATCGGCGAGTCGCTGGTGGCGACCGGCTCGTCCTTGGTCGCGGTCAGCTCGGCGACCGCGGGCTCGTCGTCCTTCGCCGGGGAGATCGAGGGCGATTCGACCGCCGGCAGCGCCTCGGCCTTCACGGCCGGCGCTGTCGGTTCGCTGGTGGATTTCTGAGAGTCTTCGCGGTCGGCCATTGGCCTGTCCCCCCGTCCTGGTTCTTACCAAGCGGTAACCAGCTTCGGTTACCAACTCGTTACCAGGACGGCCGGCCGCGCTTTTGTGACGAAAGCTCGGCCAGTGGCCCTCAGACCGCGAGGCCGTTCTCGGCGGCGAGCGCCTTGAGCGACACCGACGGCCGCGCGCCGATGTGCTGGATGACCTCGGCCGCGGCGAGACCGCCAAGCCGCGCCGCCGTCTTGTGATCCTTGCCGCGGGCGAGGCCGACGAGGAACCCGGCGGCGAACAGGTCGCCGGCGCCGGTGACGTCCGCCACCTGCTCGATCGGCGCCGCCGGCACCGCTTCGATGCGATCCGGCGTAACCACCACGCAGCCCTTCTCGCTGCGGGTGACCACCGCGAGCTGGGAGTCCTTCTGCAGCGCCATGCTGGCGACGGCGAAGTCCGCCGTCTCATAGAGGCTGCGCAATTCGTGCTCGTTGGCGAAGACGATGTCGACCGTACCCTTGCGGATGAGATCGAGAAATTCGCCGCGATAGCGGTCGACGCAGAAGGCGTCCGACAAGGTCAGCGCGACGCGGCGTCCGTTCTTGTGCGCGATCTCCGAGGCCTTGATGAAGGCTTCCTTGGCCTGCGGCGGGTCCCACAGATAGCCCTCGAGGTAGACGACCGCCGCCGCGGCGATCTGCGCCTCGTCGATATCGGACGGTCGCAGGTCCTGCGCCGCGCCGAGATAGGTGTTCATGGTGCGCTCGCCGTCCGGCGTCACCATGATGTAGCAGCGCGCGGTCGACGGCCCGCTCGTCGCAGGCTTCGTGTCGAACGCGACCTTGATCGAGCGGATGTCGTGCGCGAAGGCGCGGCCGAGCTCGTCGTCCCTGACCTTGCCGACGAAGGCCGCGCGCGCGCCGAAGCTCGCGACGCCGGCGATCGTGTTGGCGGCCGAACCGCCCGACGATTCCGTCGCCGGACCCATGGCGTCGTAGATCGCCTTGGCGCGCGCTTCGTCGATCAGCGCCATCGTGCCCTTGTGCATGCCCTGCGCCACCAGGAAGTCGTCCTCGGCGCGGGCAATGACGTCGACGATGGCGTTGCCGATACCGAGCACGTCGTAGCGGGAAGCGGTCATGGAAGGTCCTTTTGCGAGGCGCGCCTGAAAACGCGCGGCACTATAGCCATTGCCCCTTGCGAGGCAATGTTGGGCGCGATCATGCGGGAAGCGGGCAAAAGCCCACGCTTGCGGGGCGCCGAAGGCCTAGTGGACCGGCGGCAGCCGCTTCAGCACTTCGAGACTCCACCAGAGGAAGTAGCCGCCGATCAGGATGCCGAGCGCCACCTTGATCAATTGGATGACGAGTTCGTCTTTGCTCATCTTGCTCTTCCTGCCGACCGACCATCCGCGATTCGAAACCCGAGCCCCACCTATAACGGAACGGCGAGGCCTTTGATATTGTGCCGGTCCTTCGGGCCAGACGGCAGCCGGGGTTGCGCGACAATCGCCATCATGCGATGTGGCCGCCACGGTTCGAGAGGAGTGAGGCGATGGCGTTCAAGGAGCGCGTGTTTTCCGGCGTACAGCCGACCGGCAACCTGCACCTCGGCAATTACCTCGGCGCGATCACCAAGTTCGTGGCGCTGCAGGACAAGTACGACTGCATCTACTGCGTCGTCGACATGCACGCCATTACAGTCTGGCAAGAACCGGCCGAGCTGATGCATGCGACGCGTGAGGTGACCGCGGCCTTCCTCGCCTGCGGCATCGACCCGAAGAAGCACATCGTCTTCAACCAGAGCCAGGTCGCCGAGCACGCCGAGCTCGCCTGGGTGTTCAATTGCGTCGCCCGCCTCGGCTGGCTCAACCGCATGACCCAGTTCAAGGAGAAGGCCGGCAAGGACCGTGAGAACGTCTCTGTCGGCCTCTATGCCTATCCGAACCTGATGGCCGCCGACATCCTCGTCTACCGCGCGACGCACGTGCCGGTCGGCGAGGACCAGAAGCAGCATCTCGAACTCTCGCGCGACATTGCGATGAAGTTCAATAACGATTACGGCGCGGCGATCGCCTCGCACGGCTATGGCGACGCCTTCTTCCCGCTGCCCGAGCCGATCATCCAGGGCCCGGCGACGCGGGTCATGTCGCTGCGCGACGGTTCCAGGAAGATGTCCAAATCCGAGCCGTCGGATTATTCGCGCATCAACCTCACCGACGACGCCGACGCCATCGCGCAGAAGATCCGCAAGGCGAAGACCGATCCGGAGCCGCTGCCCAGCGAGGAGAAGGGGCTCGACACGCGCCCCGAGGCCGACAACCTCGTCGGCATCTACGCCGCGCTGAACAACACGACCAAGGCGGCCGTGCTCGGCGAGTTCGGCGGCGCGCAGTTCTCGACCTTCAAATCTGCGCTAGTCGATCTCTCGGTCGCCAAGCTCGGGCCGATCGGCGCGGAAATGAAGAAGCTGGTCAAGGATCCGGTCTATATCGACGGCATCCTCGCCGAAGGCTCCGACCGCGCCCGCGTCATCGCCGCCGATACCATGAAGGCCGTGAAGGACATCGTCGGCTTCGTCCGCCGCTAGAGCGCCGGTGTCCCGGGCGCGGCGCAGCATGGAATGCTGCGACGCAGACCCGGGACCGTCACAATCTTCAACATTGGTAAGGCCCCGGATCAGCAGCGCAGCATCCGGGCAAGAGTCCCACCCGCTTGTAAGCGCGGCTCCTGTCGTGCCACCCTTGGCGTCGTGCGCCTTGTTCCCGCGCGCACGGCAGGGGCGAGAATGAGCACGCGACGCCGCAGCAACGAAGCCGGCCACAAGCGTAAATATCTCGTCGTCATCGACGACACCGAGGAATGCGACCGCGCCGTGTTCTGGGCGGCCAAGCGCGCCGCGCGCACGCAGTCGCAGATCGTCATGCTGCGCGTCATAGAACCCGGCGAGCGCAACCAGCAATGGCTCGGCGTCGCCGACATCATGAAGGCCGAGCAGATCGAGGCGGCGAACGCCGCGCTCGACAAATATTCCAAGCGCGTGCGCGAGGTGGCCAAGATCGCGCCCGACCGCGTCGTGCGCGAAGGCGAGCCGGCCGCCGAGATGCTCAAATTGATCGAGGAGGACGACGACATCGGCATCCTCGTGCTCGCCGCCGACTCCGGCAAGGAGGGCCCCGGCCCGCTAGTGACCAGCGTCGCCAAATCGTCCGGCACGTTCCCGATCACCGTCGCCATCGTGCCCGGCCATCTGAGCGACGAAGAGCTCGAGGCGATGTCGTAGCGGGTCACTCGTCGTCCTGAGGCGCGAGACGGCAAAGCCCCCGAGCCACTGCGCCTTCGCCGGCCTCACCATCCGTCGTCCTGAGGTGGCCGCGAAGCGGCCCTCGAAGGACCTCAGAGTCAGAGACCCTTCGAGGCTCGCTTCGCTCGCACCTCAGGGTGACGTGAGAGGCAGGCATGCGCCATCGCCCGTGTTCTTTGGTCGGCGCCGGGTACGCCGCAGTCCCAATTGCAATTCTTCGCTCCCGATCGAGGGGAGCGGAGCGCCGGCAGACGCGGGAGCTTGCGAGGCTCCCGATGGATGGCCGGCGAGACCATCCGGGTGGGACGTCTTACGATCGTCCCGTTCCTCCTTGCGATCGGAGGAACGCGCCTTCCGGCGCTCCACCTGCGGCGTTTTGTGTCCCCTTGAGCCGTGCTTCCGTGCAGCGACAGACTCCCCCTTCAAAGGGAGCCTCGTTCGGGAGCGGTGGCCCCCGCTCCGTCGTCGCCGTCACGTGCAGCCATTCAAGGCAGCCGGTCGTAATGCCGGCGGACGGCTGGCCAGGGCCTCCCGGGGGCTGAGTTACGAGCCCCGCCCGCGGGCGCCGCATCAACATGATCGGGTTTCCCCGATCCTGTCCGGTGAGACGACAAGGCCGCATCTCCGGCCCCGCCCCCCACCGCTGCTCCGTCCTCGGCACGTCTCCGGTGACGCCCCTCGAAGAGCAGGACGGGCGGAGAATAGGCATATCGCCCTATTAGGTCAATAGTCCGTGAAAAAGAATTTGTGCTGCGTTGCGCAAGCCCGTCATCCTGAGGTGTGAGCGCGGAGCGCGAGCCTCGAAGGACCTCTGACTCAGAGACCCTTCGAGGCGGTCGCTTCGCGGCGGCTCCTCAGGGTGACGGGAAAGTCAAAGACCTTTCGAGGGCCGCGCTTTCGCGCGGCCTCCTCAGGGTGACGGGAGAGGCTTGGCCACCTCTAAACGACGGCAAGCGTGGTTGACCTCCCCTCGCAAAAATCCCATTTATCGGGGGTCCGCCGGGCCTTGAACCCGGATGCGATAGGAGAAGCCCGATGTTCATCCAGACCGAAGCGACGCCGAACCCGGCGACGCTCAAGTTCCTGCCCGGCCGTCCCGTCCTCGACAACGGCACCCTCGACATGCCGACGCGCGAAGCGGCGGCGCAGTCGCCGCTCGCCGAAAAGCTGTTCGACCTGCCGAATGTCGGCGGCGTCTTCTACGGCGCCGACTTCATCTCGGTGACCAAGACCGGCGGCGACTGGCAACAGATCAAGCCGGCCGTGCTCGGCGCCATCATGGAACACTACATGTCGGGCGCGCCGCTCCTCGCCGCCGAGGCGCAGGCGGCCGCGAGCGACGAGTTCTTCGACGCCGCCGACGAGGAGACCGTCACGCTGATCAAGGACCTGATCGAGACGCGCGTGCGTCCGGCGGTGGCCGGCGACGGCGGCGACATCACCTTCAAGGGCTACAAGGAAGGCGTCGTCTACCTGCAGATGCAGGGCGCCTGCTCGGGTTGCCCGTCCTCGACCGCGACGCTCCAGCACGGCATCCAGAACCTGCTGCGGCACTTCGTGCCCGAGGTGCAGGAAGTGCGGCCGATTTAATCCACCGCGATTGTCGTGCCCCGCGCAAGCGGGGCATCCAGTACGCTTGGCCTCTGCGGTATAGTCTCCCGCATCGTGATTACTGGATCGCCCGCTTCCGCGGGCGATGACGGTTGGTGAATGCGCATCCTCGCCATCGACACCGCGCTCGAAGCCTGCGCCGCCGCCGTGCTCGACACCGCGCAGGGCGCGGTCGTCGCGCATGAATCGATCGCGATGACGCGCGGCCATGCCGAAGCGCTGATGCCGCTGATCGCGCGGGTGATGGACGCGAGCGGCGGCGGCTTCGACGCACTCGACCGCATCGCCGTCACCGTCGGCCCCGGTTCGTTCACCGGCCTGCGCGTCGGCATCGCCGCCGCGCGCGGGTTTGCGCTCGCGACGGGAAAGCCCGCGATCGGGCTGACCACGCTCGCCGCGTTCGCCGCGCCGCTGATCGCCGCCGACGATACGCTGCCGGTCGTCGCGGCGATCGATGCGCGGCACGAGCACGTTTACCTGCAAGTGTTCGGCCCCGGCGGCCGCACCCTGGTGCCGCCGCGCGTCGCCTCGCTGCGCGACGCGTTGCGCGCGGCGACGACGAGCCGCGGCGCGCGCCTCGTCGGCACCGGTGCGGCGATGCTCGCCAGCGCCTGGCCGACGACCGAGCGGCCGCCGCGCTCGGTCGAGCAGCGCGGCGCGCCCGACATCGACTGGATCGCGCATCTCGGCGCCGCCGCCCCCGAGGACGCCGGCCCGCCGAAGCCGCTTTACCTCAAGCCTCCCGACGCGCAGCCGCAGGAAGCTGCGCTGATCGCCCGCCGATGATCGGATTTCTTCGCCGCCTGTTCTCGCGGGCCACGCCGTCGCTTGCCGACGCGAGTCCGCGCGACGCCGCCGCGATCGCTTCGTTGCACGCCGCCTCGTTCCATCGCGGCTGGAGCGAGGAGGAAGTCGAGCGGCTTCTCGTCGAACGCAACGTCATGACGCATCGCGCGCTCGTCGGTCGCACGCTGGCTGGCTTCATCATGTCGCGCCGCGCCGCCGACGAAGCCGAGATCCTGTCGGTCGCCGTGACGAAGGCCCGCCGCGGCCGCGGCCTCGCGCGCGATCTCCTGCAACTCCACTTGCGCAGACTTGCCGGCGACGGCGTGCGCACCGTGTTCCTCGAAGTCGACGAGACCAACGTGCCGGCGATCCGCCTTTACCGCCGCGCCGGCTTCCGCGACGTCGGCAAGCGGCCCAATTACTACGCCGCGCCCGGCGCGAAACCGGCGGCGGCGCTGGTCCTGCGGCGCGATCTCGGCTGATCGCGACACGCGACGGGTTGTGCTAGAAGGGGCCCGGCGACGAAGGACCTTAGGACAAGAGACGTGTCGGCTACGGACAACACATCGGACCGGACCAACATCGAAGCGCTCTGCGCCGCCAAGGGCATGCGCATGACCGAGCAGCGGCGCACCATCGCGCGCGTGCTGGCGCAGTCCGACGACCACCCGGACGTCGAGGAGCTTTATCGCCGCTGCAGCAAGGTCGACGAGCGCATCTCGATGTCGACGGTCTACCGCACCGTGCGGCTGTTCGAGGACGCCGGCATCATCGAGCGCCACGACTTCCGCGAGGGCCGCTCGCGCTACGAGACCTCGACCGAAGGCCATCACGACCATCTCATCAATCTGCGCACCGGCGAGGTGATCGAATTCCAGTCGGAGGAGATCGAGCGTCTCCAGGCCGAGGTCGCGCGCCGGCTCGGCTACAAATTGATGGACCACCGGCTCGAGCTCTATGCGGTGCCGCTCGGCGACGAGAAGAAGAGCTAGACGCGCGGACAATGATTGCACGGGGATTCCTCATTCTCCGTTCGTCCCCGCGAAAGCGGGGACCCAGCGATAACTCACTGAGTCCCGTTATGAGACTCTGGGCCCCCGCTTTCGCGGGGGCGAACGGAGTCATACTCACGCCCGGAGCCGGATGATGCTCCGCGGGCTGTTCATCGGCGCGTTCTTCTTCACCGCGACGCCGATCCTGATTTCAATTCAGTGGCTGCTCGGCAAGCTCGGCCTGCCCGGTTGGGGCTTCATCTCCTGCAATTACTATCGCCTGCTGGCGCGGCTGTTGCGGCTGCGCGTGCGCGTCGACGGCGAACCGCTGCGCGGCAAGCCCGTGCTGTTCGTGTCGAACCACGTCTCGTGGCTCGATATCGTCGCCATCGGCTCGATTCAGCCCGTCGCCTTCGTCGCCAAGAGCGAGGTGCGCAAATGGCCGCTGGTCGGCATCACGGCGCACATGCAGCGCACCGTGTTCGTCGACCGCCAGCGCCGTCACCAGACCCGCGACGCGGTCGCGCAGATGGTCGACCGGCTGGCGCAGGGCACGCCGGTCGTGCTGTTCGCCGAAGGCACGTCGAGCGACGGCAACCGCGTGCTGCCGTTCCGCTCGGCGCTGCTCGGCGCGGTCGAGATGGCGGCCAAGCACGGCGGCGCACCCGGCCTCATGATCCAGCCGATGGCGATCGCCTACACGGCGACGCAGGGCATTCCCATGGGCCGCCAGCACCGGCCGCTCGCCGCCTGGTACGGCGACCTCGACTTCATGCCGCACATCCGGACGCTGATCGAGAAGACCGCGCTCGACGCCGTCGTCTCGTTCGGCCAAGCCGTGCCGGCCGACGCCGGCCTGACGCGCAAGGCGATGACGCAGGCGCTGGAACAGGAAACCCGCCGCCTGATGTCGGAAACCCTGCGCGGCCGGCGGCTGGCGCCCGGTTTCGCGGCCGAACCCGCCTTGGCCGGGCCGCTCTAGCGCCGTTCCTTTTCGGCCGAAAAGGCGCTAAACCGCGCCCGCCATGAGCGAACCGCGCAAGGTCCACGTCAAATCCTTCGGCTGCCAGATGAACGTCTACGATTCCAATCGTATGGCGGACACTTTGGCGCCCGGCGGCTATGTCGAGACGGCTCGCCCTGAAGACGCCGACCTCGTCATCCTCAACACCTGCCACATCCGCGAGAAGGCGGTCGACAAGGTCTATTCCGAGATCGGCCGCATCCGCGTCATGAAGGAAGAGGCGGCGCGTGAGGGCCGGCAGATGCTGATCGCGGTCGCCGGCTGCGTCGCGCAAGCCGAAGGCCAGGAGATCGTGCGCCGCGCGCATGCGATCGACCTCGTCGTCGGCTCGCAGAATTACCACAAGCTGCCGGAGATGATCGCGCGCGCGCGGAGCGGCGAGCGCGTCGTCGACACCGAGTTTCCGGTCGAGGACAAGTTCGACGCGCTCGCGGCGCCGAAGCGCGAGGCGATCAGGAAGCGCGGGCTCGCCGCCTTCGTCACCGTGCAGGAAGGCTGCGACAAGTTCTGCACCTTCTGCGTCGTGCCCTATACGCGCGGCGCGGAAGTGTCGCGCCCAGTCGAGAAGATCGCGGCGGAAGTCGAACGGCTTGCGAGCGCCGGCGTGCGCGAAATCACGCTCATCGGGCAGAACGTCAATGCCTATCACGGCCTCGACGCGGCGGGCCGGCCCGCCTCGCTCGCCGCGCTCTGCCGCCGGCTGGCGTGCGTCGATGGCATCGCGCGACTGCGCTACACGACCAGCCATCCGCGCGACATGAACGACGAATTGATCGCGGCGCATGCCGCGCTGCCGGCGCTGATGCCCTATGTGCACCTGCCGGTGCAGTCGGGGTCCGACCGCATCCTCGACTCCATGAACCGCAAGCATACGGCGGCCCATTATCTCGACATCGTCGCGAAGATGCGCGCGGCGCGCGCCGACCTCGCCTTCACCTCCGACTTCATTGTCGGCTTCCCCGGCGAGACCGAGGAGGACTTCCAGGACACGCTCAAGCTCGTGGAGACGGTCGGCTTCGCCGGCGCCTATACCTTTGCCTACTCGGTGCGGCCGGGGACGCCGGCGGCCGAGATGGAGGCCCAGGTTCCCGAGGACGTCAAAACCGACCGTCTGCACCGGCTCCAGGCCCTGATCGCGGCCCAGCAGCGGGCTTTCAACGCCTCTTTCGTCGGCAAAACGCTCGATGTCCTCTTGGAAAAGCCGGGCCGGCTCTCTGGGCAACTGGTCGGAAAATCCCCATATTTGCAGACGGTGCAGGTGATGGCGCCGCCGGAGCTGATCGGGTCGATCGTGCCGCTGGCCATCGTCGACATCGGCACCAATACGTTGTTCGGCGCGCTGGCGGATCAACCGGCGACGCCGGTTTTCGCCGCAGCAGGAGCCTAGAGCCACAACTTGCGCACACCCGATGCCGTGATTCCGCCCGCCGCCGCCTCCGAGGAGACGGCGATGACTCAGGTCGTGCTGGCCTTCGACGACAATCGCCTCGCCTCGATCCTGTTCGGGCAGTACGGGCAGAACCTGGCGCTGATCGAGCGCCGGCTCGGCGTCGTCGCCGAGCAGCGCGGCAATCATGTCACCGTCGAGGGCTCGCGCGCCGGCTGCGAGCAGGCGCGGCGCGTGCTCGAGGGGCTGTACGAGCAGATCAAGCGCGACCACGATTTGACGCAGGGCGACGTCGAAGGCGCGATCCGCCAGGCCATCGCGCAAGGCTCGCTGTTCGACTACGTGCCGGGCGAAGCGAAGTCCGGCTTCGAGGAAATCAATTTGCGCAAGCGCCCGGTGCGCGCGCGCACCAAGGCGCAGGACGGTTATATCCGCGCGCTCAAGCGCCACTCGCTCGTCTTCGGCACCGGCCCCGCCGGCACCGGCAAGACCTGGCTCGCGGTCGCGCAGGCCGTTCAGATGTTCGAGCGCAAGGAAGTCGACCGCATCATCCTGTCGCGGCCCGCGGTCGAAGCCGGCGAACGCCTCGGCTTTCTGCCGGGCGACATGCGCGAGAAGGTCGATCCGTATCTGCGGCCGATCTACGACGCGCTCTACGATCTGATGGACGCGCGCATCGTCGAACGCGCGCTCGAGTCCGGCGAGATCGAGATTGCGCCGCTCGCCTTCATGCGCGGCCGCACCCTGTCGAACGCCTGCGTCATCCTCGACGAGGCGCAGAACACGTCGTCGATGCAGATGAAGATGTTCTTGACGCGTCTCGGCGAGAACAGCCGCATGATCGTCACCGGCGATCCGAGTCAGGTCGACCTGCCCGGCGGGCAGGTGTCCGGGCTCGCCGAAGCCGTGCGTCTCTTGAAGGACGTCGAAGGCATCGGTCACGTCGCCTTCAGTCATCAGGACGTCATTCGTCATGAGCTCGTGGCGCGCATCGTCGCCGCCTATGACGGCGTCGCTCAGCCCGAGAGCAAGAAATGAGCGCGCGCCCTGCCCGGCGCGAAAACACGCCGCACATCGACATCGACATCCAGTCGCCGCTCTGGGAGGCGCAGTCGCAGGCCGAGCACATCGTGCGCGAGGCGATCGCCGCCGCCGCGGCGCGCGTCCCGTCGGCCGGCGAGGTGAGCGTGCTGCTGGCCGACGATACTGCCGTGCAGGCGCTCAACCGCGACTGGCGCAGAATCGACAAGCCGACCAACGTCCTCTCCTTCCCCTCCGATGCGCCGAAGATCGCCGGGGCGCCGGCCCTCCTCGGCGACATCGCCATCGCCTTCGAGACGCTGGAGCGCGAGGCGCGTGCGGAGAAAAAGCCGTTCCTCCATCATCTCGCCCATCTCGCGGTGCATGGCTATCTGCACCTGGTGGGCTACGATCATCAGACTGATTCCGAGGCCGAGGCCATGGAAGCCCTCGAACGAGAGACCCTGGCCGCCATGCGGATTCCGGACCCTTACGCCGATGCCGCGGACATCGTCTGACCGCCATGCCTGACAGCGACAGTAGCGGCTCTTCCTCCACCGGCGCGCCGTTCGACGCGCGGCACCTGCCCGTACTCGTGACCAAGCGCGCCGAGAACGGCGGCGGCTGGGTCGCGCGCGTCCTGCGCGCGGTATTCGGCTGGAGCCCGAGCACCATCCGCGCCGACCTGAAGGACGTGCTCGACGCCATGAGCCCCGGCGAATCCGGCTTCTCGCCGGAAGAAAGCCGGATGCTCAAGAACATCCTCGGCTTGCGCGAGCGCCGCGTCGGCGACGTCATGGTGCCCCGCGCCGACATCATCGACGTGCAGCAGAATATCTCGCTCGGCGAATTGATCCGCGTGTTCGAACGCGCCGGCCATTCGCGCCTCGTCGTCTACGACGACACGCTCGACGATCCGGTCGGCATGGTGCACATCCGCGATCTCATCGCCTACATGACCGCGCGCGGCGCCGTCGACCCCGAGAAGAACGCCAAGCGCAAGAAGCCGCTGCCGGCCAACCTCGACCTCAAGACAATCGACCTGTCGACGCCGCTGTCGTCGACGAAGATCGTGCGCCAGATCCTGTTCGTGCCGCCCTCGATGCGCGCCATCGATCTGCTTGCGCGCATGCAGGCCTCGCGCATCCATCTCGCGCTGGTGATCGACGAATATGGCGGCACCGACGGCATCTGTTCGATCGAAGACATCGTCGAGCAGATCGTCGGCGAGATCAGCGACGAGCACGACGAGGACGCGACGCCCGCGGTCGTGCACCAGGCTGACGGCTCCTACATCGCCGATGCGCGCGCCAGCCTCGAAGACGTGATCGGCGTCGTCGGCCACGACCTCGACGTCGGCGACGCGGCCGAGGAGGTCGATACGCTCGGCGGCTATCTCGTCACCCGCGCCGGACGCCTGCCGCTGCGCGGCGAATTGATCCCCGGTCCCGGCCTGTTCGAGTTCGAGGTGCTCGACGCCGATCCGCGCCGCATCAAGCGCGTGCGGATCCTGCGACTGAAGGAGCGCCGCGAGAAGCCGCGGGAGCCGCGCCGCCGCGAGGCGGAAGCGGCGAGCGCCGGCGCGCCGGTCGAGGAGACCAATACTCCAGCCGGATCGCGGCGCCCGTGAGCGTCGTCAGCGCCGAACGGCCGCCGCTCTTCGTCACGCGCGCCGCGCATGCGGTCGTGCTCGCCTTCGGCTGGAAGCGCGCCTTCATCGCATTCCTCGCCGGCGCGGCGTCGGCTCTGTCCATGGCGCCGGTCAATGCATGGCCGGTGCTGTTCGTCACCTTCCCGGTGCTGGTGTGGCTGATCGACGGCTCGACGCAAGGCCGCCGCAGTGCGGTGTGGAGCGCGGCCGTCGCCGGCTGGTGCTTCGGCTTCGGCTATTTCCTGTTCGGGCTCTATTGGGTCGGCTACGCCTTCCTGGTCGATGCCAAGACCTTCGGCTGGCTGCTGCCGGTCGCGGTCGCAGGGCTGCCCGCCTATCTCGCCATTTACACCGCGTTCGGCGCGGCGGCGGCGCGGCTCCTCTGGGTGCGCGGGCCGCTGCGGCTCATCGCCTTCGCCGCGACGATGACGATCGCCGAATGGCTGCGCGGACATCTCCTGTCCGGCTTCCCCTGGAACACTTACGGCTACGCGCTCACCGAGCCGCTGGCGCTGGCGCAAAGCGTGTCGCTTGTCGGCGTGTGGGTGCTGACATTCCTGACGCTGGCGATCTGCGCGGCGCCGGCCGTGCTGACCGACGAGAAGGCGGAAACGCCGGCGCCGTGGCGGCCGCTCATCGTCGGCCTGATCGTGCTCGCCGCCATGTACGGCTATGGCGTCGCCCGCCTCGCGACGCATCCGACGACCTACGTGCCGAACGTGAAGCTGCGCCTGATGCAGCCCAATCTGCAGCAGGACCAGAAATTCAATTACAGCGCCAAGAACGAGGTGATGGCGCGTTACCTTCGCCTGTCGAACCGCGCGACCGGTCCGGACTCCAAAGGCGTTCACGACGCCACCGTCCTGATCTGGCCGGAGGCGGCGTTTCCGTTCTTCCTGACGCGCGAGCCGGACGCGCTGGCGCAGATCGCCGACCTGATCCGGCCGGACACGCAATTGATCACCGGCGCCGTACGCGCCGCGCCGACGCAAACGGGGCAGCGCGTCACGCGCGCCTATAATTCGGTCTATGTCATCGGCGGCGACGGCGCGGTGCGCTCCGTCTACGACAAGGTTCACCTGGTGCCGTTCGGCGAATACCTGCCGCTCCAGGGCTTGCTCGAAGGCCTTGGCCTGCAAAATCTCACGAAGATGGCGGGTGGCTTCCTGTCCGGCGACCGGCGCCGCGCAATGGAGGTTGCGGGCGCGCCGAAGGTGCTGCCGCTGATCTGCTACGAGGCGATCTTTCCCGGCGCCGCCGTCCCCGCCGGCGAACGGCCGGGCTGGCTCGTCAACGTCACCAATGACGGATGGTTTGGCATCTCGTCCGGGCCCTACCAGCATTTTCAGCAGGCGCGCGTGCTGGCGATCGCCGAGGGCCTGCCGCTCGTGCGCGCAGCCAATACGGGGATTTCCGCGGTCGTCGATCCGGTCGGACGAATTTTAAAATCACTGCCGCTGGGCGACGAAGGCGTGCTCGACGCGCAATTGCCACGCGCGCTGGGCGTGACGATGTACGCGCGATTTGGTAATTACGTGTGGCTCGTCATTTTGCTCATGAGTCTGATATTGGTGGTGAAACGACGACTACTCTCATAGGTTGAGTAGTTGAAAATACAACCCGGCCGGTTGCCTTTTGTGCAAATAAACCTGTTCGCATTGGCATGGTTAATGGCCGTTAAAAACATAAAAAGTCTTTGAATCGACAAACGAATTTCCGTTCGTATCGGATTTTCTTTAATCGGTTGATGGAATTCACGGATTGCAACAACTCGGCTACATGTGACATTAGCCGCGACGATAGTCGTATAGGAGCACTTTATGGCTAAGAAGGCCCCCAATCCGATCGACAAGCATGTCGGTTCGCGCGTGCGCATGCGCCGGATGATGCTGAGCATGAGCCAGGAGAAGCTCGGCGACGCCTTGGGCCTCACGTTCCAGCAGGTGCAGAAATACGAGAAGGGCACCAACCGCATCGGCGCGAGCCGCCTGCAGCAGATCGCGCACATCCTGCAAGTGCCGGTCTCGTTCTTCTTCGAAGGCGCGCCGACCTCGCCGGGCTTGGCCGGCGGCGGTCACGGCAGCGGCATGGGTGAAGCCCCCTCGCCGGCCTATGTGTCCGACTTCCTTGCGACCTCCGACGGCCTGTCGCTCACCAAATCCTTCATGCGCATCAAGAACTCGAAGCTGCGCCGCCGCATCGTCGATCTCGTCGAGCAGATCGCCGGCGAAGAATAAGCCCTACGATCCCACCGGATTCCCACGCTGCCCGCATCTTGACCTGACCTGCGGCCACTGCAAGAAACACCCCGATCAGATGCCATAACGCGGTCTGCTACCGCGTCAGGGGGAGGAGTTCCGCAGTGGCTCACAAGAACTACCTGTTCACCAGCGAGTCGGTTTCCGAAGGCCATCCGGACAAGGTCTGCGATCAGATCTCGGACGCGGTGCTCGACGCGTTCCTCGAGAACGACGTCAAGCTCGGTATCTCCGACGACAGCCAGGTGAACACGCGCCTCGGCTGCGAGACGCTCACCACCACGAACAAGATCGTCATCGCCGGCGAAGGCCGCGGCCAGGCGCCGCTGTTCCGCAAGCATGGCGACAAGGCCGTCGTCGACCGCGAATTGATCACGCAGATCGCGCGCGATGTCGTGCGCGACATCGGCTACGACCAGGACGGCTTCTCCTATTACGGCGCCGACGTCGAAGTGCTTTTGCACGGCCAGTCGCCCGACATCGCCATGGGCGTCAACGCCAAGAAGAAGCGCGGCGAGGAGCAGGAAGGCGCTGGCGATCAGGGCATGATGTTCGGCTTCGCCTGCAACGAGAGCGAGGTCTATGAGAAGAACTCGTTCATGCCGGCGCCGATCTATTTCGCACACAAGATCCTGAAGGTGCTGTCGGACAAGCGCCGCTCCGGCCAGCTCTTCGACCTGCAGCCCGACGCCAAGAGCCAGGTCACCGTCCGTTACGTCGACGGCAAGCCGGTCGGCTGCACCAAGGTCGTCGTCTCGACGCAGCACAATGCGCAGAGCCGCAACGGCAAGAAGTACACGCCCGGCCTGATCAAGGAGATGATCTCGACGGCGGTCGAATCGGCGCTGCCGAAGGGCTGGATGCCGCAAAAGCCGTCCGACTTCCTGGTCAACCCGACCGGCAACTTCGTCGTCGGCGGCCCTGACGGCGACTGCGGCCTGACCGGGCGCAAGATCATCGTCGACACCTACGGCGGCTACGCCCCGCACGGCGGCGGCGCGTTCTCCGGCAAGGACCCGACCAAGGTCGACCGCTCGGCCGCCTATGCCGCGCGCTATCTCGCCAAGAACGTCGTCGCCGCGGGCGTCGCCGACAAGTGCACGATCCAGGTCGCCTACGCGATTGGCGTCGCCGATCCCATGTCGGTGCTGGTCGACACGCACGGCACCGGCAAGATCGACGAGAAGAAGCTCGAGAAGATCCTGCCCGAGCTCTTCCGCCTGACGCCGACCAACATCCGGCGCACGCTCAAGCTCAACCGGCCGATCTACCGCCGCACCGCCGCCTACGGCCACTTCGGCCGTCAGCCGGAGAAGGACGGCGGCTTCTCGTGGGAGAAGACCGACCTCGCCTCGCAGATCCGCAGCGCGGTGAAGTAAGCCTTTCGAGCCGCTTCGAGGTTCGACGAATGGCCGGCCTTGTAACCGCAAGTCGGGTATACCCGACTTGCGGTATTTTTTTATTTGCGCAACTCGGGCGGGCCCGAGTTGCGGCTGCCATTCGCGTTTTGTAGTCCAGCGCATGGACGAAAGCCCGTCATCGCAACGCGCCTTCTTCGGCCGCCGCAAGGGCCACGCGCTCAAGCCGCGGCAGGCGGCGCTGTTCGACACGCTGCTGCCGAAGATCGGCATCGCCATCGCGCGGCCGGCCCCGGCCGCCCTGCGCGCGCTGTTCGACGACGTCGACGAGGTGCGGCTCGAGATCGGCTTCGGCGGCGCCGAGCATCTGGTCGCGCAGGCGCAGGCAAATCCGCGCGTCGGCTATATCGGCACCGACGGTTTTCTCAACGCCATCGCCAAGGCGCTGGTCGCGATCGACGAGCGCAAGCTCGGCAACGTCCGCCTCTATCACGGGGACGCCAGCACGCTGATCGACTGGCTGCCGGCCCTGTCGCTGACGCGCATCGATCTCCTCTATCCAGACCCGTGGCCGAAGCGGCGGCACTGGAAGCGCCGCTTCGTGCAGGACGCCAGCCTGAAGCGGCTGGCGCGTCTTCTCAAAAGCGGCGGCGAATTCCGTTTCGCCACCGACATTCCGAGCTACGCCGAGCACGTGCTGATGCGCATCCTGCGCTCGGACGATTTCACGTGGACGGCGCAGCGTGCGGACGACTGGCGCATGCCGTGGGCCGGCTTCGTGCGCACCCGCTACGAGGCGAAGGCGATCCGCGAGGGCCGCACACCGGCGTATTTTATTTTTCGCAAAGTCTGAGCGTCGTCTTCGGGAACTACTCGCCCGTGCCCTGGCGTACCTGCCAGAAGCGGACGACGCGCTGCGCGGTCGCTTGCGTCAGCCGCTCGAAATTCTCGAACGCGGCCTGCAGCACCTGCGTCGAGGGCTTTGCCCCCGGACGCGACGAGATGACGGCGCGCACCGTCGGCCAGCCGAAGCCGGCCGCGCGCGCCAGGATCAGCACCGGATCGGCGCGCTCGCCGTTCATCAGCCGGTCGACGATCTCGACCGGCACGGCGCACAGGGTCGCGAGCGCCGCGATCGTCTCCTCGTACTTGCCCGCTTCGGCGAAGGCGACGATCTCCGCCTCGGTGAGCTTGCCTTCCTTGTGCATCTGACGCACGGCGGCAAGTGCGGCGGTGTAATTGCGCGGCGCGGCGCGGGCGCCGACCTCGTCGGTGACGCGCGCGAGAATCTTGCGGATCTCGGCCTGCGTCTCGGGCCTGGCCTGCGCCAGCAGGCGCTTCTGGACGACGTCGCTCGCCTGCATCAAAAGCGTGCGGAACAGGCGCGGCGGGATGTCGGTGCGCTGGCCGACCTTCTCGGCGAGCACGCCGTCCTGCTCGGCGCGCTTGACCAGCGTGCTGAAGGCGTCCTCGGACAGCTGCGCCGCCGCATTGGTGGCGATCGAGCGCGACACGTCGCGGTCGCCGCGCTTGACGATGACGTCGGCCAGCGCCTCGCTGACCATGCCGCGCGCCGACAGCGCCAGGAGATGCGCCTGGCCCTTGGTCTCGGCGATGCGGATGAGCTCGGGGTCGGGAATGTGCGCCTGCTTCAGGAGCGGCTCGGCGACGTCGATGTCGTCCGAGGCGGCAAGTCGCGTGACGACCTTGACCGGCGCGTTGGCGATCGGCGCGAGTTTGCGCGCGAGTTCGGCGAGCGCCTTGGTCTCGATCTCCTCGATCAGATAGCCGATGACGTCGTCGAAGACGGCGACGTGCTCGTCCTTGAACGCGGAGGCGCCGTCGAGGAACAGGCCGGTGATGCGGCGCAGCGTCTCGGCACGCTTCTCCGCCGAGCCATGCTGGACGACCTCTTCCAACTCGGGAAGCAGGGAGGCAGGAGCAGCACCCATCCGGAACTCGCGAGACCATCAGAAAAAGGACCGCGGCCGCGGTCTTAGCCAAATTTAAACGGCGATTCTGAAGGAAAAGTTAGCCCTGACGCAGAGACTTCGCCCTTGCGCGGGGTCGAAAAACCGCTATATTTCCGACCGTAAGCATACACCCTCATAACCAAATCAGGTTTGTGAGAGTGGGTCCTTCCGGGGGCCCGCTCTTTTTCGTTACCAAATGGTGTCCAACGAGACGCAGGCGGCCCATGCCGCCACAGCACAGAACGACGAGCCGCGGCTGATCGTCGAGCCGGGCCTGCCGGCGCGCGTCGCCGCGATCGTCGAGCCCGTACTCGGCCAGATCGGCTTCCGGCTGGTCCGCGTCCGCGTCTCCGCCGCCGAAGGCTGCACCGTTCAGATCATGGCCGAGCGGCCGGACGGAACCCTGACCATCGACGATTGCGAGGACATTTCCCGCGCGCTGTCGCCGGTCCTGGACGTCGCCGACCCGATAGAAAAAGCCTATCGACTGGAGATTTCCTCGCCGGGCATCGACCGGCCGCTGGTGCGCAAGTCGGACTTCGACCGCTACGCCGGCCATCTGGTGCGGATCGAGATGGCCGTCCCGGTCAACGGCCGCAAGCGCTTCAAGGGCACGCTCGCCGGCACCGAGGGTGACCTGGCGCGGCTCGAGCGCGACGAGGCGGCCGAAGGCGAGGAGCGAACCGTCAGCCTGCCGATCGAAGAGATGAGCGAAGCAAAGCTGGTGCTCACCGACGAACTGGTGACCGAGGCTCTGCGGCGCGAGAAGGCGGCCAAGCGCGAACGGCGCGCGGCCAAACGCGAAGAGAGACGCGAAGTCAGACAATCCCGGCAGCGGCCGCAGCGGCCTGCCGTCAAAGGAGGAGAGTGAGCTATGGCTGTCAGCGCCAACAGGCTCGAGCTTTTGCAGATCGCCGATGCGGTCGCGCGCGAGAAGTCAATCGACCGCGGCATCGTCATCGCCGCAATGGAGGACGCGATCGCCAAGGCGGCGCGCTCGCGCTACGGCGCCGAGACCGACGTCCACGCCGAGATCGAGCCGAAGACCGGCGATCTTCGCCTGACGCGCCACATGCTGGTGGTCGAAGCGGTCGAGAACTCGTCGAACCAGATCACGGTCGACGACGCGCGCAAGCGTCACCCCGCCGCGCAGGTCGGCGACACCATCGCCGATCCGCTGCCGCCCTTGGAATACGGCCGCATCGCCGCGCAGTCGGCCAAGCAGGTCATCGTGCAGAAGGTGCGCGAGGCCGAGCGCGACCGGCAATATGCCGAGTACAAGGACCGCATCGGCGACATCGTCAACGGCATCGTCAAGCGCGTCGAATACGGCAACGTCGTCGTCGACCTCGGCCGCGGCGAGGCCATCGTGCGTCGCGACGAGCTGCTGCCGCGCGAAGTGTTCCGCAACGGCGACCGCATCCGCGCCTATATCTACGACGTGCGCCGCGAGCCGCGCGGCCCGCAGATCTTCCTCTCGCGCACGCATCCGCAGTTCACCGCCAAGCTGTTCGCCCAGGAAGTTCCGGAAATCTACGACGGCATCGTCGAGGTTAAGGCGGTGGCCCGCGATCCGGGCTCGCGCGCCAAAATCGCTGTGATCTCGCGCGATTCCAGCGTCGACCCCGTCGGCGCCTGCGTCGGCATGCGCGGCTCGCGCGTGCAGGCGGTCGTGAACGAGTTGCAGGGCGAGAAGATCGACATCATCCCGTGGTCGCCGGACATCGCCACCTTCGTGGTGAACGCGCTGGCGCCGGCGGAAGTCGCCAAGGTCGTGCTCGACGAGGAGCGCGAGCGCATCGAGGTCGTGGTTCCGGACCAGCAGCTGTCGCTGGCGATCGGCCGCCGCGGCCAGAACGTGCGCCTCGCCTCGCAGCTCACCGGCTGGGACATCGACATCCTCACCGAGCAGGAAGAGTCCGAGCGCCGCCAGGCCGAGTTCGAGAGCCGCACGAAAATCTTCGTCGACGCCCTCAATCTCGACGAAGTGGTCGGCCAGTTGCTCGCCTCGGAAGGCTTCGGCTCGATCGAGGAGCTCGCGCTCGTCGACGAGAAGGAAATCGCCTCGATCGAAGGCTTCGACGAGGACACCGCGCGCGAGCTGCAGGAGCGCGCGCGCGAATACCTCGCGCAGCAGGAGGCCGAGCTCGACGCCAAGCGCAAGGAACTCGGCGTCGAGGACGCGATGAAGGACGTGCCCGGCATCTCGACCGCGATGCTGGTCAAGCTCGGCGAGAACGGCGTGAAGACGGTCGAGGATCTGGCCGGCTGCGCCACCGACGATCTGACCGGCTGGACCGAGCGCAAGGACGGCGAAGCCAAGCGCGAGCCGGGCTTCCTCGACGGCCTCGACGTCTCCCGCGAGGAGGCCGAGGCGCTGATCATGCAGGCCCGCCTGATGGCCGGCTGGATCACCGAGGCGGAGCTGAACCCGCCGGCCGAAGAAGCGGCCGAGGGCGAATCCGCTCCCGCCGAGGCTTAAAGGAGAACCGCCGACCGATGATGCTGGCAGTCGCGCAAGACACCGAACTCGACCGCGGGGCCTCGGCCCCGGGGACCGAGCGGACCTGCGCGCTGTCGCGCGAGGTCAAGCCGGTCGACGAGCTCGTCCGCTTCGTGGTGGCGCCGAGCGGCGAAGTCGTCGCCGACGTCCGGCGCAAGCTGCCCGGCCGCGGCCTGTGGATCACCGCGACCCGCGACGCCGTCGGCCAGGCGGTCAAACGCAACGTTTTCGCCCGCGGCTTCAAGCGCGAGGTGCGCGCCGCGGCCGATCTCGCCGATCAGACCGAAAAGATGCTCGAGCGCGCGGCCCTCGATGCGCTGGCGATCGCCGGCAAGGCAGGGCTGGTGGTGTCGGGTTTCGCCAAGGTCGAGGCGGCCCTGGGAAAAGGGCAGGCGCGCGCCCTGATCCACGCCAGCGACGCGGCTTTGGACGGCAAGCGCAAGCTCTCGGCCGCCGCCCGAGCCGATAACGAGGATGGAACGCGGAAAATCCTCGTCATCGAGGATTTTTCAGGGACCCAATTGGATTTGGCACTTAACCGCCCAAATGTGGTACATGCAGCCCTGCTTGCCGGGCCCGGGAGCGAGACCTTTCTCGCTCGCGTTGCACGCTATGTGCGTTTCCGGACCGATAAATCGACCGCAGCGGTTCGCGCACACGCGCCGACGAAGGGCGCCGAAGGACGAAGTACGGAATGACTGAGACCAAGAATCCTGGCGAAAAGAAGCTGAGCGTGGGCGGGCCGAAGCTGACCCTCAAGCCGCGCACCGAAACCGGCGTCGTGCGCCAGAGTTTCAGCCATGGCCGCAGCAAGCAGGTCGTGGTGGAGACGGTGAAGCGCCGGACCATCGGCGGCGCGCCGGCCAAGCCCGAGCCTGCGCCCGAAGCGCCGAAGAAGGCGGCCGCGCCGGCGCCGCGTCCCGCCGCGCCACCCGAAGCACCGAAGAAGCCCTCCGGCGTCGTGCTGCGCACGCTGACCGAGGAAGAGCGCAATGCTCGCGCTCATGCCCTCGCCGACTCGCGCGTGCGCGAGGCCGAGGAGCGCAAGCACGCCGAGGAAGACGCCAAGCGCCGCGCCGTGCAGGAAGCCGCCGACCGCATCGAGCGCGAGGCAGCAGCCGCGCGCAAGCGTGACGAGGACGAGCGCCGCAAGCACGACGAAGAATCCAAGCGGAAAGCCGACGAGGTCGCCAAGAAGCGGCTCGGCGGCGAGACCACCGAAGCGCGACGTCCGACCGCCGCGGCCGCGCCGCCGGCGCGCCTGACGCTCGAAGCCGAAGAGGAAGAGGCCCCCGCGCGCCGCCGTGGCGCGCCCAGCCGTCCGGCCGCCCCGCCGCGTCCGGCGCCGCGGACCGGCGCCGAGAAGCAGCGCGGCCGCCTCACCCTCGTCAACGCGCTCAACGCCGGCGAAGTGCGCGAGCGCTCGATCGCCTCGTTCCGCCGCCGCACCGAGCGGCGCCTGAAGGGCCATTCGAACGAGCCGAAAGAGAAGCTCATCCGCGACGTGACGATCCCGGACGCGATCAGCATCCAGGAGCTCGCCAACCGCATGTCGGAACGCGCGGTCGACGTCATCCGCCTGCTGATGAAGCAGGGCCAGATGGCGACGATCAACGACGTCATCGACGCCGATACGGCGCAACTCATCGCCGAAGAAATGGGCCACAGCGTCCGCCGCGTCTCGGAATCGGACGTCGAGGAAGGCCTGTTCGACGTCACCGACGCGGAAGAGACCTTGCAGCAGCGCGCGCCGGTCGTGACCGTGATGGGCCACGTCGACCACGGCAAGACCTCGCTGCTCGACGCGATCCGTTCGGCGGAAGTCGCCGCCGGCGAAGCCGGCGGCATCACCCAGCACATCGGCGCCTATCAGGTGACGGCGCCGTCGGGCGGCAAGATCACCTTCATCGACACGCCCGGCCACGCCGCCTTCACGGCGATGCGCGCGCGCGGCGCCAAGGTGACCGACATCGTCATCCTGGTGGTCGCGGCCGACGACGGCGTCATGCCGCAGACGGTCGAGGCGATCAATCACGCCAAGGCCGCGAAGGTTCCGATCATCGTCGCGATCAACAAGATCGACAAACCCGACGCGAACCCGACGCGGGTGCGCACCGACCTGTTGCAGCACGAGATCCAGGTTGAATCGATGGGCGGCGAGGTCGTCGACGTCGAAGTGTCGGCCAAGGAGCACACCAACATCGACAAGCTGCTCGAGATGGTGCTGCTGCAGTCGGAAATTCTCGACCTCAAGGCCAATCCGGAACGCGCCGCCGAAGGCACCGTCATCGAAGCCAAGCTCGACCGCGGCCGCGGTCCGGTCGCGACGGTGCTGGTGCAGCGCGGCACGTTGAAGGTCGGCGACCTCGTCGTCGCCGGCGCCGAATGGGGCCGCGTGCGCGCGCTGGTGTCCGACACCGGCGAAACGATCGGCAGCGCCGGTCCGTCGATGCCGGTCGAGGTGCTCGGCTTCTCCGGCACGCCGGACGCCGGCGACCGTCTCGCCGTGGTCGAGAACGAGGCCCGTGCCCGCGAGGTCACCGAGTATCGTGGGCGCCAGAAGCGCGAGAAGCAGGCGGCGCGCGCCACCGGCATGCGCGGCTCGCTCGAGCAGATGATGGCGCAGGCCAAGACCGCGGGCCGCAAGGAATTCCCGCTGGTGGTCAAGGCCGACGTGCAGGGCTCGCTCGAAGCGATCGTCGGCGCCCTCGACAAGCTCGGCACCGACGAGGTCGCCGCGCGCGTCCTTCACTCGGGCGTCGGCGGCATCTCCGAGAGCGACGTCACGCTTGCGGAAGCCTCGGGCGTGCCGATCATCGCGTTCAACGTCCGCGCCAACAAGGAAGCGCGCGAGGCGGCGGAGCGCGCCGGCATCGAGATCCGCTATTACAACATCATCTACGACCTCGTGGATGACGTGAAGAAGGCGATGTCGGGCCTGCTGCCGCCGACCCTGCGCGAGACCATGCTCGGCAACGCGCAGATCCTGGAGGTCTTCAAGGTGTCGAAAGTCGGCAACGTGGCGGGCTGCCGCGTGACCGACGGCACCGTGGAGCGCGGCGCCAATGTGCGGCTGATCCGCGACAACGTCGTCGTCCACGAAGGCAAGCTATCGCAGCTCAAGCGCTTCAAGGACGACGCCAAGGAAGTCGGCGCCGGCATGGAATGCGGCATGGCCTTCGAGAACTACCAGGACATGCGGCAAGGCGACGTGATCGAATGCTACCGGGTGGAGACGATTCAGCGCTCGCTGTGAGTCCAAGTCTCACACGCGCGTTCAGAACCGCTTCGCCTTAACACCAACAGCGACCTGCCCCGCGCCAAGCGCGGGGCATCCAGTCCTCCGCAGTGGCGGTGGTACTGGATCGCCCGCATTCGCGGGCGATGACGGCAGAGATTTTTTGATGAGCAAGAACAAACATACTCGCGACCAGACTCCCGGCGGCTCGCAGCGGCAACTGCGCGTCGGCGAACTGGTGCGCCACGCCATCGCCGAGATGCTCACGCGCGGCGACATCCACGATCCGGTCATCGAGGGCCACCTCATCACCGTGCCGGAAGTGCGCATGAGCCCGGACCTGCGGCTCGCCACCATTTACGTGATGCCGATGGGCGGACGCGACGCCGACACCGTCGTCGCCGCCTTCGACAAGCACAAGAAATACCTGCGCGCCGAGATCGCGCACCGCATCAATCTGAAGTTCGCGCCCGATATCCGGTTCCGGGTCGACGAACGCTTCGAGGAGGCCGAGCGCATCGAACGACTGCTGCGTTCGCCCGAGGTGAAGCGCGACCTGGATCATGGGGACGACGAGTGAACGACAACGAGATCGACAGCCTCCTGCCGCCGCCGCTCGTGGTGCCAGAGGCGCCGGCGGCTCCGCCGCGTCACGAAGGCGGCCGCAAGCCGCACAAGAAGCAGTTCAAGCGCGACAAGCGCGACGTCCACGGCTGGGTCGTGCTGGACAAGCCGGTCGGCATGACCTCGACGCACGCCGTATCCGTCATCAAGCGGCTGTTCTCGGCCAAACGCTGCGGCCATGCCGGCACGCTCGACCCGCTCGCCTCCGGCGCGCTGCCGATCGCCATGGGCGAAGCGACCAAGACCGTCCCCTTCGTCATGGACGGCCGCAAGCTCTACCGCTTCACCGTGCGCTGGGGCGAGGAGCGCGACACCGACGACGCCGAGGGCCGCGTCGTGATGCAGAGTGACGCCCGCCCGACCGCGGAGGCGATCCGCGCCGCCCTGCCCGCCTATATCGGCACCATCCAGCAGGTGCCGCCGCGCTATTCCGCCATCAAGATCGAGGGCGAGCGCGCTTATGACCTGGCCCGTGACGGCGAGGTGGTCGAATTACAGCCTCGCCCTGTGGATATCGTCCGGCTGGAGCTGGTCGAGGTTCCGGACGCCGATCATGCGATCCTGGAGGCCGAATGCGGCAAGGGCACCTATGTCCGGTCGCTGGCGCGCGATATCGGCCGGACGCTGGGCTGCCACGGCCATGTCAGCGCGCTCCGGCGCGAGGCGGTCGGGCCATTCAGCCCGGAAAGCATGATTCTTGTGGAAGATCTGGAGGCTCTGTGCCATAGAGCCGCTGCCGGCGAGGGCAGCCTCGCCGACGCGCTCATGCCCGTTGAGACCGCGCTGGACGACATCCCGGCGGTGGCCGTCAGCAGGGCTGATGCGGCGAGGCTCGCAAGGGGCCAAGCCGTTTTGTTGCGCGGACGGGACGCACCCAATTTTCGCGGCACGGTCGCCGTGACGGTCGCGGGCCAGCTTCTGGCACTCGCCGAACTCGACCATGGCGAGATCGTCCCCAAGCGCGTGTTCAACCTGGCCGGAGTCGTCGGACGCCGGCCGCCAGTGAAAGGATGACCGATGTCGGTTACCGCCAGCCGCAAGGCTGAAGTGATCAAGGAATTCGCCCAGAAGGCCAACGACACCGGTTCGCCGGAAGTGCAGGTGGCGATCCTCTCGGAACGGATCAACAATCTGACCGAGCATTTCAAGACGCACGCCAAGGACAACCACTCGCGTCGCGGCCTGCTCAAGATGGTCGGCCAGCGCCGTACGCTGCTCGACTATCTGCGTCGCACCAACGAGGCGAGCTACAAGCAGCTCATCGAGAAGCTCGGCATCCGCCGCTGATTTCTCGTTTTCGCGCGGGAGCCGTTTGCCCCGCGCGCGTGAAGCGTTTGCGCTCTTGATGCGCGGACGCTGATTGCTCCGGCGACGATAAGCGCCGCCGGAATTGACAAGCGGGCAGACGGCATGGGGCCGCCGCTCGCGCCAGGCAAGGTTCGAACCGCCATGGCAGGATCGCAAGACGCTCGTTCGCTTTCGCGTATCGACTGATACGCAAGCGACAGCGTCTTGCCGTCTTGCTCATGGCGCTCGGAGGTTGCCCGAACCATGAGAGACATACGCAATGTTTGATATTCATCGAGTTGAACTCGATTGGGGTGGGCGCAAGCTCACGCTCGAGACCGGCCGCATCGCGCGTCAGGCCGACGGCGCCGTGCTCGCCACCTACGGCGAGACCACCGTGCTGGCGACCGTCGTCGCCGCCAAGCAGCCGCGCGAAGGCGTCGACTTCCTGCCGCTGACCGTCGACTACCAGGAAAAGTTCTACGCCGCGGGCCGCATTCCCGGCGGCTATTTCAAGCGCGAAGGTCGTCCGACCGAGAAGGAGACTTTGGTTTCCCGTCTGATCGACCGCCCGGTGCGGCCGCTGTTCGCCGACGGCTGGCGCTGCGAGACGCAGATCATCATCACGACGATGTCGCACGACCTCGAGAACGATCCCGACGTCCTGGCGATGGTCGCGTCGTCCGCGGCACTGACGCTGTCGGGCGCGCCCTTCATGGGCCCGATCGGCGCCGCGCGCGTCGGCTTCATCAACGGCGAATACGTGCTCAACCCGCAGCTCGACGAGATGGCCGAGAGCCAGCTCGACCTCGTCGTCGCCGGCACCAGCGACGCCGTGCTGATGGTGGAATCGGAAGCCAAGGAGCTGTCCGAGGACATCATGCTCGGCGCCGTCATGTTCGGCCACCGCCACTTCCAGCCGGTCATCGAGGCGATCATCAAGCTCGCCGAGAAGGCCGCCAAGGAGCCGCGCGAACTGACGCAACCCGACAACGCCGCGCTGGAAAAGGAAATCCTCGGCCTCGCCGAGAAGGACCTGCGCGCCGCCTATTCGATCCCCGTGAAGCAGGACCGCTACAAGGCGGTCGGCGCCGTGAAGGAAAAGGTGATGGCGCACTTCTTCCCGGAAGGCGCCGAGCCGGTCTACGACAAGCAGCGCGTCGCCGGCGTGTTCAAGGAGCTCGAAGCCAAGATCGTCCGCTGGAACATCCTCGACACCTCCAAGCGCATCGACGGCCGCGACCTCAAGACCGTGCGCCCGATCCAGTGCGAAGTCGGCGTGCTGCCGCGCACCCACGGCTCGGCGCTGTTCACCCGCGGCGAGACGCAGGGCCTGGTCGTCACCACGCTCGGCACCGGCGAGGACGAGCAGTGGATCGACGCGCTGCAGGGGACCTACAAGGAAGCGTTCCTGCTGCACTACAACTTCCCGCCCTACTCGGTCGGTGAGACGGGCCGCCTCGGCGGCACCAAGCGGCGCGAGATCGGCCACGGCAAGCTCGCCTGGCGCGCGATCCATCCGGTGCTGCCGTCGAAGGAGGAGTTCCCCTACACCATCCGCGTGGTGTCGGAGATCACCGAGTCGAACGGCTCGTCGTCGATGGCCACCGTCTGCGGCGCGTCGCTGGCGCTGATGGATGCGGGCGTGCCGCTCAAGCGTCCGACTGCCGGCATCGCCATGGGCCTGATCCTCGAGGACAAGCGCTACGCGGTCCTCTCGGACATCCTCGGCGACGAAGACCATCTCGGCGACATGGACTTCAAAGTGGCCGGCACCGACCAAGGCATCACCTCGCTGCAGATGGACATCAAGATCGCCGGCATCACCGAGGAGATCATGAAGGTCGCTCTCGGCCAGGCGAAGGACGGCCGTCTGCACATTCTCGGCGAGATGAGCAAGGCGCTCACCGCCGCGCGCGCCGAGCTCGGCGAGCACGCGCCGCGCATCGAGATGTTCAAGATCCCGACCGACAAGATCCGCGAAGTGATCGGCACCGGCGGCAAGGTGATCCGCGAGATCGTCGAGAAGACCGGCGCCAAGATCAACATCGAGGACGACGGCTCGGTGAAGGTCGCCTCTGCGAAC
>Ga0265342_10000981_pt1 | contig 28130 bp, 25 predicted proteins | sample 4CB327metaG_FD_203125 | JGI IMG/M metagenome (GOLD analysis project Ga0265342, IMG submission 203125) | Rhizosphere microbial communities from Carex aquatilis grown in University of Washington, Seatle, WA, United States - 4-CB3-27 metaG | ecosystem: Host-associated > Plants > Roots >... | reverse complement strand
ATCGGTTAGGGCCGCGCCGACCTCGTCGGCAATCGTTCGTATGTAACCTTCGGTATCCATCGGCGCGGCCCCCGAACCGTGACGTTACCTGATGCTATCAAGAGTGCCAATGTTGCAAAACCAGAGGCCCTTTTGGTCCGCCTTCGTCATCAATGTCGGCTCCTGCCACCTCGCAGACATAGTCAGAGGGTCCGTCGATGTCCGTTGTCCGGCTCACAGCGGACCGCGTCGCGCTCTCCCCGTAATCCTCCGGCACAATCATTCGACATTGCGGCGCGCGCCGTTGCGTGGTCATCATCCGCCCTATGAGTCGCAGCCAGACCGGTCGCAATGGAACCGCGCGCGAGGACAAGGAACCCGCGCGTCTGCCGCTGAATGAGGAAAGGCCGCACCCGACGTTCCGCCGTGAACGTTCGGCGCTCAAGCGTGGCGTGTGGCCGATTGCCGGCTGCGACGAAGCGGGCAGGGGACCGCTCGCCGGTCCGGTCGTCGCTGCGGCCGTCATTCTCAATCCCGACGACGTGCCGCGCGGCCTCGACGATTCCAAGCAGTTGACCGCGGAGCGGCGCGAAGTGCTGTACGAGCGCATCTGCGCGCGCGCCCAGGTCGCGGTGGCGATGGCGCCGCCGGCGCGCATCGACCGCTATAATATCCTGCGCGCCTCGTTGTGGGCGCTGGCACGGGCCGTGTCGGCGCTGCCGGTCAAGCCGCGGCTTGTGTATGTCGACGGCCGCGACCGCATCGACTGCGGCTGCGACTGCGAAGCGGTGATCGGCGGTGACGGACTGGTCGCCTCGATCGCGGCGGCCTCGATCGTCGCCAAGGTGACGCGCGACCGGCTGATGACATGCCTCGGCGCCGCGCACCCCGGCTACGGCTTCGAGCAGCACAAGGGCTACAGCGTGCCGGAACATTGCGCGGCGCTGACCCGGCTCGGTCCGACGATTCATCACCGGCGCTCGTTCTCGCCGGTGGCGATCGCGCTCGGGCTGGTCGACGACGACGCCGCCGAGGCGATCATGGACGCACTGCCGCTGTAATCGGGGCCGTCATTCCGGCCGAGCGCAGCGAGAGCTGGAATCCATAATCACAGAACTTGCGGCAGTGAGCACGAAAGTGCCAATTTCGCCGACCATTGGTTATGGATTCCAGCTCTCACTCGCTGCGCTCGCTCGGCCGGAACGACGTAAAAGGGCCCGATGTTCTACGTCCCGCTCTATTTTGAAGCGATCCGCTCGCGGCCCGTGCTGGTGTTCTGGCTGGCAACGCTGGCACAGGCGGTGCTGTGGTTGTTGGTGCCGATGCTGTTCTATACGGCGCCGCCCGCCGAATTGGCGCAGGTGCTCGCCATCGGCCATGAATTCCAGTTCGACAGCGATGTCGGGCCGCCGCTCGCCTTCTGGCTCGCCGAAATCGCGTTTCGCATCGGCGGGCTGTTCGGGGTCTATGTGCTGGCGCAGATTTGCGTGGTCGCGACCTATTGGGCGGTGTTCAAGCTCGGGTCGGCGATCGTCGGCCCGCCGCAGGCCGTGATCGCGGTGCTGCTCATGGTGGGGGTCTCGCCGTTCACGGTGCCGTCGCCCGATTTCGGTCCGCCGGTTTTGGCCATGGCGCTGTGGGCGCTGGTGCTGCTGTTTTATTGGGAGGGCATGACGCAGGGCCGCCGGCAATCGTGGTACGGCGTTGCCGGGGCGGGCGCGCTCCTTCTCCTGACCAGCGAAGCTGCGCTCATTCTGTTGGGTCCGCTCGCGCTGTTCACGGTCTTCACCGCGCGCGGGCGTGCGGCGCTCGACCGGATCGGGCCGTGGATCGCCGTCGCCGTGCTGGTCGGCGTGTTGTTTGTTCATCTGCTCTGGCTCGAGGGCGCAAGCGACAGTCTGACGCCGATCATCGCGCGGCTGCGCGACGCCGGCATCGCCGGCAAAAACACGATCTCGTGGCTGCGGCTCCTTGTCATGGTGGCGCTCGCCCATGCCGGTCTCGTGATCCTTGCCGGCTTGGCGGCCGGCTGGCCGCGCGGCAGCAGCGATCCGTTGCCCGTCTTGCAGCGCGGCGCTGTCGACATGTTTGCCCGCAGCTATGTCAAAGTGTTCGCCGTCGTGCCGGCACTGCTGTCGACGATTCTGGCCGTGGTGCTCGGACGAATCTTGCCGATCGGCGGTGTCGCGCCGCTGGTCGCGCTGTCGGCGCTGGCGCTCGTGGTCATCGCCGGCGACGCCATCGTGCTTTATCACCAGCGCATTCTCGGCTTTGCCTGGGCGGGGCTGCTGCTGGTGCCCGCCATCATGGTGCCGGCGCTGATGATTGCCCTGCCGTGGACGCTCGGTACCAATCTGGCGGTTGCCGAACCGGCCTCTGCGATGGGCCGTTTCTTCGCCGCTACATTCGCCAGCCGCACCGGGCATCCGCTCGCCGTCGTCACCGGCGAGATCGGCACCGCGGCCATTGTCGCGCTGGCGGCGCCAAGCCGTCCCAGCGTCTATTTCGAGGATGACCCGGCGCGCTCGCCGTCGGTCACTCCCGACACCATCCGCCAGAACGGCGCCATTGTGCTGTGGATCACGCCGGACACCAGCCCGGCGCCGCCGCCCGGCATCAAGGCGCTGTTTCCCGATCTCGTTCCCGAGGTGCCGCAGGTGTTCGAGCGCCGCGTCCAGGGCCGGATGCCGCTGTTGCGCGTCGGCTGGGCCATGATCAGACCGGCGCAGGCCGCGGCGGCGGGCGTGAAGCCGAAGCCCCAGCCGTAACCCGCGCGGCCTTCATCTGCCGCGGATTCATGTGGATTACCGCCGCGTGACGCCACGCGCCCTGACGCGTTCGCCCGCGACACCGACCTATAATCGGGCCTCGAGGCGCTAAGGGGGAAGAGCCATGGATGACGTCGCCGCCACCGGCAAACAAGCCGCCGACAAGCAGGGCCCGCAGCCTTTGCTTGAACGCCTGTTCGGCCTCTCCGCATCGGGCAGCAACGTCCGCACCGAATTCGTCGCCGGGCTGACCACGTTTCTGACGATGGTCTACATCGTGTTCGTCAATCCGCAGATTCTCGGCAGCGCCGGCATGGACAAGGGCGCGGTGTTTGTCGCCACCTGCATCGCCGCCGCGGTGTCGACCACGGTCATGGCGCTCTACGCCAATTATCCGATCGCGCTCGCGCCCGGCATGGGGCTGAACGCCTTCTTCGCCTTCACGGTCGTGCTGACCATGAAATACACCTGGCAGCAGGCGCTCGCCGCGGTGTTCTGTTCGGGCGTCATCTTCTTCTTCATCTCGGTGTTCCGCATCCGCCAGTACGTGATCGAGTCGATCCCGCACAATCTCAAGCTCGCGGTCGCCGCCGGCGTCGGCCTGTTCCTCGGCATCATCGCGCTCGAGGAGGCCAAGGTGGTCGTGGCGCATCCGGCGACGCTCGTCACGCTCGGCGACCTGCGGCACTGGGAGCCGATCCTGATGCTGCTCGGCTTCGTGCTCATCGCCGCGCTCAATTATCGCCGCGTCATGGGCGGCACTTTGATCGGCATCCTGGTCGTCGCCCTGATCGGCATCCCGCTCGGGCTGACGCATTACAGCGGCATCGTCTCGATGCCGCCGTCGATCGCGCCGACCTTGTTCAAGCTCGACTTCTCGCGCGTCGCCGAAGGCACGTTCCTGATCGTGATCCTCTCGATCCTGTTCATCGACGTGTTCGACAATGCCGGCACGCTGATCGGCGTCACCCAGCGCACCGGCCTGATGAAGGACGGCAAGCTCGCGCGCATGAAGGAGGCGCTGATCTCCGACAGTTTCGCTGCCATGTTCGGCTCGATCATCGGCACCTCGACGACGACGAGCTATATCGAGAGCGCGGCGGGCGTCGCCGCCGGCGGCCGCACCGGCCTGACCGCGGCGTTCGTCTCGATCTTCTTCCTGCTCGCGCTGTTCTTCTCGCCGCTCGCCGGCATGATCCCGGCCTATGCCACCGCGGCGGCGCTGTTCTACGTCGCCTGCGTCATGGTGCGCTCGCTTGCCGACATAGACTGGGAGGACATCACCGAATATGGGCCGGCGGTGGTCGCGGCGGTCACCATGCCGCTCACCTATTCGATCGCAACCGGCATCGGCCTTGGCTTCATCACCTATGCAGTGGTGAAGATCCTCGCCGGCAAGTTCCGTGAGGCTTCGCCGGCGGTGCTGGTGCTGGCGGTGATCTTCGCGGCGAAGTTCGCGATCACCGGATGAACCTGACAGCCTCGTCCTGGCTGTTCTGGGCGCTTTTATCCGCGGTGTTCGCGGCGCTGACGGCGATCTTCGCCAAGGTCGGCGTCGAGGGCATCAATTCCGATCTCGCCACCTTCATCCGTACGCTGGTGGTGGTGGCGACGCTCGGCGTGCTGCTCGCGGCGACGGGACAGTTCCAGGCGCCTGGCTCGATCTCCGGCCGCAGCTACCTGTTCCTCCTGCTGTCCGGGCTCGGCACCGGCGCATCCTGGCTCTGCTATTTTCGCGCCCTCAAGCTCGGCGAGGCGGCCAAGGTCGCGCCGATCGACAAGCTGTCGGTGGTGCTGGTCGCCGCGTTCGGCGTCATGTTCCTCGGCGAGAAGCTGTCGGCGCCGAACTGGCTCGGCATCGCGCTGATCGCGACCGGCGCGGTGCTCGTAGCTTATCGCTGAATGTCAATTGAGCGGCTTCGACAGGGTCATTCCGAAGTAGTTCGGCAGCGGCGAGGAGTCGTCCTTGCTGATGCCGCCGAGCCGCTTCGGATCGAGCGCCTCGATGCCGACGCGCGAGTCGGGTTGCTGCCGCTTGGTGTCGAGTTGCAGCAGGGAGTCACCGAGGTCGAATTGGCCCGGCTTGACGCCTTCGGGCGCCGGCGTCGCGGCGCGACGAGACATCGGCTTCGTGGTGTCGTAGGCCGAGGACGGCAGCCTGAACGCATCGGGATCGAGCGTCGGCTGCGATTGCTTGCGCGCAGCCGCAGGCTCCTGCGCGCCGGCGGGCGCGGCCAGCACGACAACGAACAGGACGAAGAGGAACCGATGCAGCGACGCCATTGGAAAAATCTAGCAAGAGTCGACGGGTCAGGCCACCGTCCGTGACATTCAGCCGCTCAGCGCCTTTTTTATGGCAAGGAAATCGCGCCAGGCGAAGCGCTTCTGCAGCGGGCTGCGCAGCAGGAATGCCGGATGGAAGGTCGGCATGGCGCGGATTTCGCGCGCGCCGCTGTGAAATGTGAACCAGCGGCCGCGGATCTTGGTGATACCGCTTTGTCCGAGCAGCGTTTGCGCCGACGGGCCGCCGAGGCACACGAGCACGTCCGGATCGGCGAGTTCGATCTGCCGCGTGATGAAGGGCAGGCAGACCTGGGTCTCCTGCGGCGTCGGCGTTCGGTTCCCCGGCGGCCGCCACGGCACGACATTGGCGATGTACACCGAGGTGCGGTCGAGCCCGATCGCGGCAAGCATCCGGTCGAGCAGCTTGCCGGAGCGGCCCACGAAGGGCAGGCCCTCGATGTCTTCGTCGCGGCCCGGCGCCTCGCCGACCAGCATCAGCCGCGCCTGCGGGTTGCCGTCGGCGAAGACGAGCCGCGAGGCGGTCGCCTTCAGGGCGCAGCCCTCGAAGCGTTCGAGAATCGCGCGAAGCTCGTGGAGCGTGGCGGCGCTTTTGGCCGCCTCGCGCGCCTCCATGGCGGCGGCATCCGGTGCGGCTGGCGCGAGCGCGGGCGCGGCGACCACCGGGCGCTGCGCCGGCGCTTTGGGAGCCGCCGCGGCCCTGGGCGCCGGCGTGACTTCCGCGAACCGGTCGACGGGTTCCTCGCCGAGAAGCGCGTCGGCGCCGGCTTCCAGATAGAAGTCGAGCAAATCGCGAGCGGTTGTCGGATAGGGCGGCATCGTGCCAGTTGTCTAGCACGTTGTTGCCGCGGCGGCGCAAACGTGAACAATGACGGTTCCAGGAGCGACACAGCATGGCCGAGCTGCCCGAACGCGAAGCGATGGAGTTCGACGTCGTGATCGTCGGCGCCGGGCCGGCCGGACTCGCGGCAGCCATCCGGCTCAAGCAGGTCAACGCCGACATCAACGTCGTCGTGGTCGAGAAGGGCTCCGAGGTCGGCGCGCACATTCTCTCCGGCGCGGTGGTCGATCCGGCCGGGCTCAACCGCCTGCTGCCGGACTGGCGCAACGAGGAGACGCCGCTGCGCACGGCGGTCAGTGACGACCGCTTCTACTATCTCGGCGAGACCGGCGGCGTGCGGCTGCCGAACATGATGATGCCGCCGCTGATGAGCAATCACGGCAACTACATCGTCTCGCTCGGCGAGGTGTGCCGCTGGCTCGGCCAGAAGGCGGAGGCGCTGGGCGTCGAGATCTATCCGGGCTTCGCAGCGGCGGAGGTGCTTTACGACGCCAACGGCGCCGTCGCCGGCGTCGCCACCGGCGACATGGGTATCGGCAAGAACAACGAGCCGAAGGACAGTTTCACGCGCGGCATGGAGCTGCGCGCCAAATACACGCTCTTCGCCGAAGGCGCGCGCGGCAATCTCGGCAAGCAATTGATCGCGAAATTCGGCCTCGGCGAGGGGCGCGATCCGCAGAAGTTCGGCATCGGCCTCAAGGAGCTGTGGCAGGTCAAGCCGGAGAAGCACCGCAAGGGCATGGTGCAGCATTCGTTCGGCTGGCCGCTCGACGGTTCGACCGGCGGCGGCTCGTTCCTCTACCACTTCGACGACAATCTCGTGTCGGTCGGCTTCGTGGTGCATCTGAACTATACGAACCCGTATCTGTCGCCGTTCGAGGAATTCCAGCGCTTCAAGACGCATCCGCTGGTGCGCGACACGTTCGAGGGCGGCAAGCGGCTCTCCTACGGCGCGCGGGCGCTGACCGAGGGCGGCTACCAGTCGGTGCCCAAGCTGACCTTCCCGGGCGGCGCGCTGATCGGCTGCGACGCCGGATTCATGAACGTGCCGCGCATCAAGGGCAGCCACAATGCGATGCTGTCCGGCATCATGGCGGCGGAAGCGGCGGCGGCGGCGCTCGCATCGGGGCGCACGAACGACGAGCTCGCCGACTACGACGCCGGCTGGCGCTCATCCGCGATCGGCAAGGATCTCTGGCGCGTGCGCAACGCCAAGCCCCTGTGGTCGAAGTTCGGCACGCTTCTGGGCATCGCGCTCGGCGGCCTCGACATGTGGACGAACACGCTCGGCTTCTCGCTGTTCGGAACGGTCGGCCACGGCAAGCCGGACTACGCCTCGCTCAAGCCCGCGGCCGAGTGCGCGCCGATCGCCTACCCGAAGCCCGACGGCAAGGTCACCTTCGACCGGCTCTCGTCCGTGTTCCTGTCGAACACGAATCACGAGGAGGACCAGCCGCCGCATCTGAAGGTGAAGGACATGGACCTGCAGAAGCGCTCGGAACACGATGTCTTCGCGGGCCCGTCGTCGCGCTACTGTCCGGCCGGCGTCTACGAGTGGGTGGAGGAAGGCGGCTCGCCGAAGTTCGTCATCAACGCGCAGAACTGCGTCCACTGCAAAACCTGCGACATCAAAGACCCGAATCAGAACATCACCTGGGTGCCGCCGGAGGGCGCCGGCGGGCCGAATTATCCGAACATGTGATCGCCGGGCGGCCGAAACCGGCCACGATCCCGCCACATGGTCAGTCTCAATCTTTCGCGCGCGGCGTGCCGCCGCGGTCGTTCTTGCGGGGGCAAGGCAAAAAGGCCATTCTCGGCCCAACCCGAAGCGGTTCGCGCGCCGGCGCAGCGGCCGCATGATTGGAGCGTCGCCCAGTGACATTTCCGAGCTTTGTCCGCACCCTCGCGGGCGCCGCGCTTGCCGGTACGATCTTCCTATTGCCGATCGAGATGTCGGCGCAGCCGGGCACGCCCCCGCGCGCCATGTCGGGCTTCACCGCCGCCGGCAGCTACCTCGCCGCGCGCCATGCCGGACTCGAGCGCGACGCCATCGCCGCGGCCGGCTTTTATCGTGACGCGCTCCGGCGCGACCCGAAGAACGGCGAACTCCTCGATCGCGCATTTCTCTCGCTCCTGGTCGGCGGCGACGTCGAGGGCGCCGTGCAACTCGCCGAGCGCGTGGTAAAGGCGGACAAGTCGGACCGTGTCGCCCGTCTCGTGCTCGGCGTCAGCGCGCTCAAGCACAAGAAATTTCCGGCGGCCAAGCGCGACCTCGCACAGTCGGTGCGCGGCCCGATTACGGATCTCACCGCGACTCTGTTGACCGGCTGGGGCCAATACGGCGCCGGCGATGCCAAGGCTGCGGTCGCTGGCATCGACAAGCTGCAGGGGCCGGACTGGTACGCGATCTTCAAGGATCTGCATGCCGGCATGATTCTCGACGTCGCCGGCCAGCAGAAGGAGGCAGGCGTCCGCCTCGAGCAGGCCTACAAGCTCGATTCCTCGGCGCTTCGCGTCGTCGAATCCTGGGGCAGCTGGGTCTCCCGCAACCGGTCGCCGGCCGAGGCGCTCGCCATCTTCGAGGCCTTCGACAAGCAGGTGCCGCGGCATCCGTTGATCACCGCCGCGATGGAAAAACTCAAGAAGGGCGAGAAGCTGCCGCCCCTCGTCGACAATGCGCAGAGCGGCGCTGCGGAGGCGCTGTACGGGCTTGGCGCGTCGCTTGGACGGCGCGGCGGCGAGGATCTCGGTCTCGTCTATCTCCAGCTCGCGCTTTCCCTCACGCCCAATCATCCGCTGGCGCTCCTGTCGCTCGCCGATCTCTACGAGTCCCTGAAGAAGCCCGAGCTCGCCATCAAGGCCTACGAGCGCATCCCGTCGTCGTCGCCGCTCCACCGCAACGCCGCGATCCAGATGGCCACCGACCTCGACGCGCTCGACCGCGCCGACGAGGCGGAGAAGCATCTCACCGCGCTGGTCAAGGAATTCCCGGACGACCAGGAAGCCGTCGTGGCGCTCGGCAACGTGCAGCGCGGGCACAAGAAGTTCGCGGAATGCGCCGACACCTACTCCAAGGCGGTCAAGCTTCTCGGCACGCCGGAGAAGGCGAACTGGGTGCTGTTCTATTTCCGCGGAATCTGCTTCGAGCGCTCGCACAAATGGGCGGACGCGGAAGCCGACCTGAAGAAGGCGCTCGAGCTTTTCCCCGACCAGCCGCAGGTGCTCAACTATCTCGGCTATTCCTGGATCGACCAGGGCGTGCATCTCGACGACGGCATGGCCATGATCAAGAAGGCCGTCGCGCAGCGTCCCGACGACGGCTACATCGTCGACTCGCTCGGCTGGGCCTATTACAAGCTCGGCGACTACGACGAGGCGGTGAAGCAGCTCGAGCGCGCGATCGAACTCAAGCCCGAAGACCCGACCATCAACGACCATCTCGGCGACGGCTATTGGCGGGTCGGCCGCACGCTCGAAGCGCAATTCCAGTGGGCGCATGCGCGCGATCTCAAGCCCGATCCGGAAGAGCTGCCGAAGATCCTCGAGAAGCTGAAGAGCGGGCTGCCCGAGGAGACGTCGTCGCAGGCCAACAAGGCGCCGCCGAAGAAAGACGGCAACGGCGGCTAGCCTTTGCTCGAAAGGCTGTTCGCGCGTGCCGACGACCGACTTCGCCTCCGCCAAGATCAACCTGACGCTGCGTATCGTCGGACGCCGCGCCGACGGCTATCACGAGCTCGAAAGCCTCGTCGCCTTCGCCGACGTCGGCGACCGGCTTGCCTTCACGCCCGGCAGCGCCACGACGCTCGACGTCGCCGGCCCCTTCGCCGCGGTCTGCGGCACGACGGCCGACAATCTCGTGCTCAAGGCCGCAGCAGCGCTTCGCACGCGCGTGCCGGGGCTGAAGGGCGGGGCGTTCAGGCTCGAGAAATCGTTGCCGGTGGCCTCGGGTATCGGCGGCGGCTCGTCGGATGCTGCTGCGGCGCTGCGGCTCCTCGCGCGCGCCAATGGCATCGCCCTCGATGATCCGCGCCTCGCCGAGGCGGCCGTCAGCGTCGGCGCCGATGTGCCGGTCTGTCTCGCGGCGAAGGCGCGCGTGATGCGCGGCATCGGCGAGATTCTGTCGGCGCCGCTCGCGCTGCCGCGCCTGTCGGCGGTGCTGGTCAATCCGGGCGTGCCGACGGCGACGCGCGACGTGTTCCGGGCTTTCGCCGGCATGCATGGCGAGACGACGCCGCTCGGCGACGTGCCGCAGGACGGGCTCGTCGATTTTTTGCACGCTCACGGCAACGATCTCACGCCGGCGGCGATCGCCTGCGTACCGGTGATCGGCGAGGTGCTGGACGTGCTCGCCGGCCTGCCCGGCGCGCGGCTCGCGCGCATGTCGGGCTCGGGCTCGACCTGCTTCGTACTGTTCGACGGCGCCGCCGCCGCCGCTGCGGCGGCGCAAACGCTGACGCAGGCCTATCCGGACTGGTGGGTCGCCGCGACCACGCTCGGTTGACGTGCGACAAGGCGGGCGCGGCGATGCCTTGCAAAAAGCGGATTTTCCGGAGAACTGTTGCGCATTCCGCCGGCCGAGATCGCCGGCGACCCGAGGAGAAGGCTCATGAAGATCGGTTGGCTCGCCGTCGCAATCGCCGCCGTCGCGCTCGTCGCCGCCGATCCGGCGCTGGCGCGCAAGCGTCACAAGCCGGCGCCGAGACCGCAATGCGCCGCCGGTCCTTATCAGTTCACCTGGGAAGGCCTGTGGTTCAACGGCCGCCCGTTACCGAACGGATGCTCACCTGCGGTGCATCAATTCGGAGAATATATCGGCCAGGATCCGGATCCGAACATCCGCTTTCAGCTTCAGCGTGATCCGACCACCGGTTATATCGGCACCCTGACCAAATAGGTCAGAACGCCCGCGCGATCGAGAAGTCGACCGCCTCTTCCAGAGCCTGCTTGACCGCCGAATCCGGCGCCAGCGCCAGCGCGTCTTTGGCCATGGCGCCGTAATGGCGGGCACGGCCGAGCGTGTCCTCGATGGCGTGGTGCTTGGCCAGCAATGCCAGCGCGTTGTCGAGGTCGCTGTCCTCGACCTTGCCCTCGACCAGAGTGCGATTCCAGAAGGCGCGCTCGCTCTCGTTGCCGCGCCGGAACGACAGCACGACCGGCAGCGTCACCTTGCCCTCGCGGAAGTCGTCGCCGACGTTCTTGCCGAGCTTGGCCGACTTGCCGCCATAGTCGAGCGCGTCGTCGACGAGCTGAAAGGCGATCCCGAGATTCATGCCGAAGGAGCGGCACGCGGCCTGCTCGGCCTTCTCCTTGTTGGCGAGCGCGGCTCCGACCTCGCAGGCGGCGGCGAACAATTCCGCCGTCTTGCCGCGGATGACGGCGAGGTATTCGTCCTCGTTGGTCGCGGTGTTCTTGGCGGTACCGAGCTGCATGACCTCGCCTTCGGCGATCACCGCCGCGGCGGAGGAGAGGATGTCGAGCGCGTGCAGGTTGCCGACCTCGACCATCATCTTGAAGGCCTGGCCGAGCAGGAAGTCGCCGACCAGCACGCTCGCCTCGTTGCCCCACAGCATGCGCGCCGCAAGCTTGCCGCGGCGCATGTCGCTCTCGTCGACGACGTCATCGTGCAACAGCGTCGCCGTGTGCATGAACTCGACCGCGGCGGCGAGCTTGATGTGGCCGTCGCCGCCATAGCCCGCGAGCTTGGCCATGGCGATGGTCAGCATCGGGCGCAGCCGCTTGCCGCCGGACGAGATCAGGTGATTGGCGACCTCCGGGATCATGGTGACCTCGGAGCCTGTGCGGGCGACGATGGCCGCGTTGACGCGCTCCATGTCTGCGGCGACCAGGTCGAGCAGACGGTTGAGCGTGGCGGAACGCGGGTTCTCAAAAGGTACGACGACGGCCAAAATCGGACTCCGGGTCACAAAGGCTCGCGAGCATAGAAACGACGTGGTAAGCCGGCAAGGGCGTTTAGGTCCCGCGTGTTCGTGCGGCGGAGCGAGTGGGCGGGGTGGGGGATCGGCTCGTGGCTGACATCTCGACGGAAACGGGCAAGTCGGCGGCAGTAGCGGACGCGTTCGGCGGCTATCGCGTCGCCGTGCTGGTGCCATGTTACAACGAGGCGGTCGCTGTCGCGCAGGTTGTGCGCGATTTCGCCGCCGCGCTGCCGCAGGCCACCATCTTCGTCTACGACAACAACTCGACCGACGAAACGGTTTCCATCGCGCGCTCCGCCGGCGCCGAGGTCTTCCGCGAGACCCGCCAGGGCAAGGGCTTCGTCGTCCGCCGCATGTTCACCGACATCGAGGCCGACATCTACGTCCTGGTCGACGGCGATGCCACCTATTATGCGCCGAGCGCGCCGCGCATGATCGCGCGCCTGATCGAGGATCGTTGCGACATGGTGGTCGGCACACGCGTCGACCAGGCGGTGGCGGCCTATCGCGCCGGCCACCGCACCGGCAACCGGCTCCTGACCGGCTTCGTCGCCAACGTGTTCGGCCGCAGCTTCACCGACATGCTGTCGGGCTACCGCGTGTTCTCGCGCCGCTTCGTGAAGTCGTTTCCGCTCTTGTCGGCGGGCTTCGAGATCGAGACCGAGCTCACCATCCATGCGCTCGAACTCGGCCTCGCGGTGGCCGAGATCGAGACGCCCTATTACGCGCGGCCGGAAGGCTCGGAATCCAAGCTGAGCACATGGAGCGACGGCTTCCGCATTCTGTGGACCATCATCCAGCTCTACCGCTCGGAGCGGCCGATGCGCTTCTTCGGCGCCTTTGCCCTTGCCTTCGGCGTCGCGGCGCTCGGCTTCGCCGTGCCGGTGTTCATCACCTATGCGGAAACCGGGCTCGTGCCGCGGCTGCCGACGGCGGTCCTGTCGACCGGCCTGATGCTGGCGGCGTGCCTGTCTTTCGCCGTCGGCCTCATCCTCGACACGGTGAGCCGCGGCCGGCGCGAGATGAAGCTGCTCGCCTATCTCTCGCACCGCGCGCCGGGCGCGGAGAAACGCAGCTCTTAAGGTTTCGGCAGCGTCGCGCAGACAGGCAGGCGCTCGACGCGTTTGGCGTTGTGATACATGCCGCAGAGCACTTCCTCGCTGTCGTGGCGGAAGACGTGCTTGACCGGCTCGGCCTGACTGATCGCTATGTGCACGACGATGAGCGCGGCGCCAATCGGCCAGGCGAAGCGGTGGACCTGCAAGGCCGGCAACCGCGCCAGCAGGATCGCCCCGGCGATGATGACGAGCGGATCGGTGATCAGGAAGTACTCCTGCTTGAGCCCGCGCGCCATGCCGAGCAGGTCGACGCTATAGACGGTCGCCATCAGCACCGCCACTCTCAGCACGGTTGCCCATTCGCGACGACGGATCGCATAGATCGTCGCCGCAATCACGAACCATTCGAGGAAGATCGTCGGCCGCGGCGAGGATTCCAGCACGAAGGTGCGTCGCGCGATGAGCCCGCCGATCGCCTCGAAGAGGTAGTGCGCCTTGGCGGCGAGCGAGCCGGTGGCGAGCTCGGGCGCGGTCGAGGCGCCGAAGGCGTACATCTCCTCGAGCGGGTGGAAGACGACGAGCACGTCGTTCGGGTGATAGCGCAGCTCGAGCGCCATGAGCGCCAGCGCGACGCCGGCGACGATGGCGCAGACGGTGCTCAGCGCCTCGATGATGGGCACGCGCCACACCACTGTGTAGGCGGCGATGCCGAGCCCGAGCCACAGGGCGATCAGCGACCAGTAGGCCGGCGCGCTCACCGCGAGCTGGGGCAGCGGCCATGTCGGTGTCGAAGCGTTGGAAAGGCCGAAAGCGAGGATGTCCCTCACGAGATAGGTCGCGAGGGCCGCAATGAGCGCGCTCGCCGCCAGCATCGCGAGCCGAGCCGGCCCGCCGGCCCAGAAGTGGCTCTGCGCCTGCGCCGACCCGAACGGCAGCAGGATCACCGGCAGCGCTGCGATTAAAAATACGATCTGGATCTTGTTCTCGAGCGCCAGCGCGATCATCAGGGCGGCGCAGCCGACGACGATCGGCCGCAGCGCGCGCGAGCCGCGTTCCGCCGCGATCAAGAGCATCAACAGCGCGCAGAAGAACAGGCCCGACGCGATCAGCTCAGTGCGAATAATGCGCATCTGCATCGCCATGCCGCCGGAGAAGGCGATAAAAAACAGCCCCAGGCTCGCGATCCTCCGGTGGCGCAGCCACATGCGCAGGAGCGTGCCGAATGAAACGACGAAGCCCATGGCGATCACGAGCGAGAGCACGCGCGCCGCGCGCGTTGCCGCGGTCCAGGCCGCGTTGAAGGCGGCGGCGTCGGCAACCGGCGGCAACTGCGTCAGCGCGTCGACCCTGAGGAGCCCGACCGCATGCAGCGCGCGCAGCCAGTCGGCGAGCAACAGGATCGAGAGATAGCCTGGATGGTCGAAATATTCCTGCGGCAGGCCGGCGTTGAGCAGGAAGCCGTTATAGACGATCCAGAAATCCATGTCGGCGATGCGCCAATACGGATACCAGAAGCCGGCGACGAGAAACGAAGCCAGCATCCCGCCGCAGACAATCATGAGCTCGGTCCGCCACGGGAACGGCACGAGACGCTGCATCGGAGCGAGCGAGGGATCGCCGGCGGCCTTCGCCCAAAGATGCGAAACCGCGGCGCGAAGGGATTGCATGTCGAGAGGCCGCGCGGGATGCTGTCGGAACCATTCTATACCACCGGCGCGACGCAATGCGAGGTGCGCGGGTTCCGGTGAGGCAGGGGCGACAAGACCATGCGTGAGATCGTGCGCACCAACGACGCGGTGCTGGTGACGGCGATCGACGCGCTGTTCAAGGCCGCGCGTATCGAGCACATGGTGCTCGACCAGAACATGAGCGTGCTCGAAGGCTCGCTCGGCGTCCTGCCGCGCCGCATCCTCGTCGCCGACGAGCAGGAATTGCGCGCGCGCCGGCTGCTCGAGGACGCCGGCCTCGGTCACGAACTGCGTCCCGAGGGGCGCTGAACAAGGTGGAGACCAGCGACGACGCCGTGCTCGGTGGCCGCCTCGTGGTGCGGCAGCCCCTGAAGGGGCACCGCGTCGGCCACGACGCGATCCTGCTCGCCGCGGCGACCGGCGGCCGCGCCGGCGAGCGCGCGGTCGAACTCGGCGCCGGGGTCGGCGCCGCGGGACTGGCGTTGGCCCGGCGCGTGGCCGGATTGGACGTGACGCTGGTGGAGGTCGATCCGGCGCTCTGCGCGCTCGCCGCGCACAACATCGAGGGCAACGGGCTTGCCGACCGGACGCGAGCCATGGCCGCCGATGTCGAGGACGCGGACGCGCTCGCGGCGGCGGGACTCGTCTCCGGCGCCGCGGACCGCGTGCTGATGAACCCGCCCTTCAACGATGCCGCCCGCCACAATGTCTCGCCCGACGCGCAACGGCGGCGCGCCCATGTCGCCGCGCCGGGCCTCCTGCGCGGCTGGGTAAACTGCGCCGCGCGGCTCCTGAAGCCGGGCGGCGTGCTGACGCTGATCTGGCGCGCCGATGCGGCCGAGGAGGTGCTCGACGCGTTGCGTGGCGCATTCGGCGATGTCGTGGCGCTGCCGGTTCTACCGCGTCCGGATGCGCTGCCGATTCGCATCCTGGTGCGGGCGGTGAAGGGCGGCTCCGCGACGATGCAGACCCTGCCGGCGCTCGCGCTGAACGATTCGTCGGGACGACCGTCCGCCGCGGCGGAAGCGGTTCTACGTGGCGGCGATGTGTTGCCGATCGCGACGTTTGCCTAGGTTCTGCGCAGGATCCGGCGCCAATGGCGGCCAACGAGGCTGCGGCGCAGTTGGTCGACGCCTTCGCGGTTGACGTTCGACAAGGCGACAATAGTTCCGATCAGTACGACAAGCAGAGTGAGTTTTGGATCCATCGTCGTTCTCCCGCGCCGTGCCCCCAGCACCTCGCGTAACTGCAAAAAGCATTCCAATCGTTAAAACGTGGCAAATGTCCGGACCCGGCGGTCACGACCGCGTGACTCTGTCGCAGCAAATAAAGCGGACGTAACGAAAGAAACTCGAAGCGTCGTTTTTGACTTGCCGCTCCGCAGATGCGTAAGTCCCGCCCGAACCTGGTTGAACTCATGGCCCTGATCGATCGCTTCCACCGGCTCTTGCCGCGGTTCATGCGGCCGGACATTCCGGTCGTGCCAGTCGTGCGACTCTCGGGCACCATCGGCGTGGCGACGCCGCTCAAGCCCGGCCTGATGCTGGCGACGGTGTCGCGCACCTTGGAGCGGGCATTCTCCGTCAGCGGCGCGCGCGCCGTGGCGCTGGTGATCAACTCGCCCGGCGGCTCGCCGTCGCAGTCGCACCTGATCTTCCGGCGCATCCGGCAGCTGGCGGAGGAGAAGAGCCTGCCGGTCTATGCCTTCATCGAGGACGTCGGCGCGTCCGGCGGCTACATGCTCGCCTGCGCCGCCGACGAAATCGTCTGCGATCCTTATTCGATCGTCGGCTCGATCGGCGTGGTCGGCGGCACGTTCGGCTTCGTCGAGCTGATGCACAGGCTCGGCATCGAGCGCCGCGTCTACACGGCCGGCGAGCGCAAGGTGATGCTCGACCCGTTCCAGCCGGAGAAGCCGGAGGACGTCGCCCGCATCAAGGCGATCCAGGCCGACATGCACGCGAACTTCATCGCGCTGGTGAAGGCGCGGCGCGGCACGCGCCTCGGCGGCTCCGACGAGACTTTGTTCTCGGGCGAGTTCTGGACGGCGAACCGCGCCATCGAGTTCGGGCTCGCCGACCGCATCGGCGAGCTGCGCGGGGCGATGCGCGAGCGTTACGGCGACAAGGTGCGTCTGCCGCTGATCGAGGCCGATCGCAGCTTTCTCGGCCGCCGCCTGTCCGGCGTCGGCGGTGCACTGTCGGTGGAGGGGCTCGCCGACGATCTCATCTCGGCGGCGGAAGCGCGCGCTCTCTGGTCGCGTTACGGGCTTTAAACGCGCCTAATGCACCGGCTTGTTGCCGAACAGCTTGGCGACTGCGGCGACCTGCGCCCTCTGCTGGTCGATCGAGGCGGTGAATTCCTTGCCGTCGCCGGGCATCACGATCTGCCCGGTAGCGGTCATCTTCGCGACGATGGCCGGATCCTTCGCGACCTCGCGGACGTCGTTGGCGATGCGCGTTCGCGCCGCGGCGGGCAGTTCCGGCGAACCGAAGATGCCGACCAGCCCGTCGAAGGCGAGCGAAGGATATCCGGCCTGCGTTGCGGTCGGCGTCTCGGGCAAGGCGGGCGCGCGGGAATGATTGGTGACGGCGAGCACCTTCACCTTGCCGGCCGCGACCTGCGGACGGACGATCGCAAAGGCCGGCATGTAGACCTGGATCGTGCCGGCGGCGAGATCGTTGGCCGCGCCCGCCGGGTTCTTGTACGGCACCTTCTCCATCTTCAGGCCGACGGTGTGCAGGAAGCCGGCGAAGACGAAATCGGTAAAGCCGGTCGCGGTCGTCCAGTTCAGCTTGCCCGGCTCCTTCTTCGCCAGCGCGACCAGATCGTTCAGCGAGTTGAGGTCGAGCGAGGTCGGCACCGCGACGGCGACCACCGTGCTGGAAATGCGCGCGACCGGGATCATGTCCTTCGGATCGTATGGCAGCGTGTCGTGGAAGTAGGGGTGAGCGGTGAACGAGCTCACCGGCGAGACGAGGAGCGTGTGGTCGTCATGCGCGCCGAGGAAGCTGGTGATGGCGACGATGCCGTCGCCGCCCGGGCGGTTCTCGACCACGACCGGCTGGTGCCACATCGACGAGAGCTTGTCCGCGAACATGCGGGCGCTGATGTCGACGCCGCTGCCGGGCCCGAGCGTCACGATGAGGCGCACGGGCCGGGTCGGCCAGGCATCGGCGGCGAAGCCGGGCCCTATCGTCAGGGCGGCGATGGCGAGCGTGGCGGCGAGCAGCAAGGCGCGTCTGACGGCGAATCGCATGAAATCCTCCCCTCCGGTCCGGCCTTCTCGAAGAGCCCGGTTACGGTCTGCATTGGTCGCGAAAGGCTAGCTCATCTGCTAGTATGTCGGCTACCGCGCGCGGAAGCCGCATCCGGTACGCCGCGAAATTGCCGTCTTCGCCACCCAGCTTTTGGTTGGTGAATACCTCCCGGAGATGCCGATGCCGCACATTCTCTTGTCGCCGCTGGTCAAATGGACGCTCGCCGCCGCCGGCGGGGCCATGGTGGTGCACTGGGTGGTGACCGAGGTGAAACGGGTCAACGAGGAACTCGAGGCGCGCCGGGCGCGCGTGCGCATCCGCGACCAGGAGCGCCGGCCGACCTTGCGCCGCGATCCGGCGAGCGGCGAATTCAGGCTGTAAGCGTCCAATCCCGTCGTCCTGAGGTGCGCCCCGACAGGCGCGCTTCGAAGGACGTGCGAGTGAGAGACCCTTCGAGGCCCGCGCTTCGCGCGGCCTCCTCAGGGTGACGAGCCACTTGCTTGACCCCCCAAACCCCCGTCGATAGGGTCCGCCACCTTTCCAAAGCGAAGACTCGAAAGCGATGGCTGAAGCCGACCTTCTCGCCAGACCCGCGGCGCGTGCGGCCAATCTCGATCCGGCGCGCTCGTTCCAGGGCCTGATCCTCACGCTGCAGCAGTACTGGGCGGGGCAGGGCTGCGTCATCCTCCAGCCCTACGATATGGAAGTCGGCGCCGGCACCTTCCATCCCGCGACCACGTTGCGCGCGCTGGGCCCGCGCCCGTGGAACGCCGCCTATGTGCAGCCGTCGCGCCGGCCGAAGGACGGCCGCTACGGCGAGAACCCGAACCGGCTGCAGCACTATTATCAATTCCAGGTCATCCTGAAGCCGTCGCCGCCGGACATCCAGGACCTCTATCTCAATTCACTCAAGGCGATCGGCATCGATCCGCGCGTGCACGACATCCGCTTCGTCGAGGACGACTGGGAGAGCCCGACGTTAGGGGCCTGGGGTCTCGGCTGGGAGTGCTGGTGCGACGGCATGGAAGTGTCGCAGTTCACGTACTTCCAGCAGGTCGCCGGCTTCGAGTGCAATCCGGTCGCCGGCGAACTGACTTACGGCCTCGAGCGCCTCGCAATGTACGTGCAGGGCGTCGAGCGCGTTTACGATCTGAACTTCAACGGCCTCGACGGCGACCGCAAGGTCACTTACGGCGACGTCTTCCTGCAAGCCGAGCGCGAATACTCGAAGCACAATTTCGAGGTCGCCGACACCGCCATGCTGTTCGAGCAGTTCAAGATGGCCGAAGGCGCCTGCAAGACGTACATCGACGCCGGCTGGAATTCGGACCGCACGCGCCACGCCATGGCGCTGCCGGCCTATGACCAGTGCATCAAAGCGTCCCACGTCTTCAACCTGCTCGACGCGCGCGGCGTGATCTCCGTGACGGAGCGACAGAGCTACATCCTGCGCGTGCGCGAACTGGCCAAGGCCTGCGGCGAAGCCTGGCTCGCCACCGACGGCGGCGGGGTGGCTTAAGGATTTCGTATGCCCGACCTTCTGCTTGAACTGTTTTCCGAAGAGATCCCGGCGCGCATGCAGGCGCGCGCGGCCGACGACCTCAAGAAGATGGTCACCGACCGTCTGGTCGCGGCCGGCCTCGTCTATGAGGGCGCCAGGGCTTTCGTGACGCCGCGGCGGCTCGCGCTCACCGTGCACGGCGTGCCGGCGCAGCAGCCGGACGTGAAGGAGGAGCGTAAGGGTCCGAAGGTCGGCGCGCCGGAGCAGGCGATCGCCGGCTTCCTCCGCGCGGCGGGTTTGACGTCGATCGATCAGGCCAAGGTGCAGGCCGACAAGAAGGGCGACTTCTACGTCGCCGTCACCGAGAAGAAGGGCCGCGCGGCGATTCAAGTGATCGCCGATATTGTGCCCGAGGTCGTGCGCTCCTTTCCGTGGCCGAAGTCGATGCGCTGGGGGTCGGGCAAGCTCCACTGGGTGCGGCCGCTGCACTCGATCGTCGCCACCTTCGGCCCCGAGACCGAAGAGCCGGAGATCGTCCGTTTCGATCTTGACGGCATCGCGTCGGGCAACGAGACGCGCGGTCACCGCTTCATGGCGCCCGCGCCGTTCAGCGTGAAGCGCTTCGACGACTACGTCGCGAAGCTGAACGATGCGAAAGTGGTGCTCGATCCGGCGCGCCGCGCCGACATGATCCTCCACGACGCGAAGAACCTCGCCTTCGCGCAGGGCTTCGAGCTGGTCGAGGACGAAGGCCTGCTGGCGGAAGTCTCCGGCCTCGTCGAATGGCCGGTCGTGCTGATGGGCTCGTTCGACAAGGCCTTCCTCGCCATTCCGGACGAGGTGATCCGCGCCACCATCCGCGCCAACCAGAAGTGCTTCGTGCTGCGCGATCCGCAGACGGCGAAGCTGGTCAACAAGTTCATCCTTGTGGCGAATGAAGAAGCGACCGATGGCGGCAAAGCCATCGTCGCCGGCAACGAGCGCGTCATCCGCGCGCGGCTGTCGGACGCCAAGTTCTTCTACGACACCGATTTGAAGACGAAACTGGAAGAGCGCCTGCCGAAGTTTTCGCAGATCGTGTTCCACGAGAAGCTCGGCACGCAGGAAGAGCGCATCGCGCGCATCGTCGCGCTGGCCGGAGAGCTGGCGCCTCTGGTCGATGCCGACCGCACCAAGGCCGAGCGCGCGGCGCAGCTCTGCAAGGCGGATTTGCTGACTGAGGTTGTCGGCGAATTCCCCGAATTGCAGGGCCTTATGGGCAAGTATTACGCCGAGGCGCAGAACGAGGACGAAGCGGTCGCCCACGCCTGCGAGGACCATTACAAGCCGAAGGGCCCGGACGATCTCGTTCCCGCCGATCCGGTGTCGATTGCGGTCGCGCTCGCCGACAAGATCGACACGCTCGTCGGCTTCTGGGCGATCGACGAGAAACCGACGGGATCGAAGGATCCGTATGCGCTGCGCCGCGCGGCGCTCGGGGTCATTCGCATCGTGCTGGATAATGCGCTGCGTCTGCGGCTCTTGAAGATCGCCGGCGTGACGCCGGACTTGCTTTCCTTTTTCGCCGACCGTCTCAAAGTCCAACTGCGCGAGCAGGGTGCGCGGCACGATCTCGTCGACGCCGTGTTCGCATTAGAAGGTCAGGACGACCTGCTGCTGATCGTCCGCCGCGTCGAGGCGCTCGGTAAATTCCTCGACACCGACGACGGCAAGAACCTCTTGGCCGGCGTCAAGCGCGCCTCGAACATCCTCGGCATCGAGGAGAAGAAGGACAAGCGCACCTTCGCCGGCGCGCCGGACGCCGCGCTGCTCAAGCTGCCGGAAGAGAAGGCGCTGGCCTCCGCCGTCGCCGCCGCCAAGGCGGAGGCGAGCGCCGCCGTCGCCAAGGAAGACTTCGCCGGCGCCATGACGGCAATCGCCAAGCTGCGGCCGACGGTCGACGCCTTCTTCGACAAGGTAAAGGTCAACGACGACGACAAGGCCGTGCGCGAGAACCGGCTGAAGCTCCTGAACGAGATCCGCGAGGCCACCCGCGCCGTGGCGGATTTCTCCAAGATCGAGGGGTAGCCGTCACCCTGAGGTGCTCGGCGCGAAAGCGCCGAGCCTCGAAGGGTCTCTGAGTCACAGGTCCTTCGAGGCCTGCGCTTCGCGCAGGCGCCTCAGGACAACGGGAGAGGGTGGTGACACATACCCCCCACCGCGCTTCGCGCGATCGACCCTCCGTTGCAGGGGAGGGATAAGAGCGATTGGGGAACTTCGCCGTGCGCCCGCCGTTTTGACCCTGATCCCCCGCCTAAGGACTCGCCCATGATCGCTTTCGCGCAACTACAGCCCATTGTCGCGCTCATTGCCGGTGTTCTGATTCTGGTGATCCCGCGGCTCCTGAGCTTCATCGTCGCGGGTTATCTCATCATCACCGGCCTGATCGGGCTGGGCGTCCTCCACTAAGGTCCCACTCCGGAGGGCTTGCGTCGGCGGGTTCCACGGTGCTTCTAGGGGCCGCAAGCGCACCTCCCAACGCATTCCGAGCCATGGCGAAAAGAAAAACCTCCGCGTCGAAATCGAAGAAATCCGCCACCCGCAAGCCGGCGCAGAAAACCGCTGCGAAAGCCGTGAAATCGGCGGCCAGGACGGCAGCGAAGCAGGTCGCCAGGACCGCGAACAAGACCGCGAACAAGACCGCGAAGAAGGGCTCGGCGCGCAAGACCGCCGCGCTGATTGGTGGCGGCCTCGCCGCCGCGATCGCGGGGACGCTGGCGCGTTCGGCGGTCCGCTCGCTCGCAAAGTCGGCCAAGAAGCCGGCGGCATCGGCGGCGCAGAAGGGCAAGTGGGTCTATTCGTTCGGCGGCGGCCGCGCCGAGGGCAAGCCGGACCAGCGCAATCTCCTGGGCGGCAAGGGCGCGGGCCTCGCCGAGATGGCCAATCTCGGCCTGCCGGTGCCCCCGGGCTTCACCATCACCACCGAGGTCTGCACGTACTATTACGCGCACGACAAGCAGTACCCGAAGGACCTCGAGGCGCAGGTCACGAAGGCTTTGGCAGAGGTCGGCCGCATCACGGGCAAGGTGTTCGGCGACCGCGACAACCCGCTGCTGGTCTCGGTCCGCTCCGGCGCCCGCGCCTCGATGCCGGGCATGATGGACACCGTGCTCAACCTCGGCCTCAACGACGAGACCGTGGAGGCGCTGGCGAAGAAGTCCGGCGACCGCCGCTTCGCCTATGACAGCTATCGCCGCTTCATCACCATGTATTCCGACGTCGTGCTGGGCGTCGGCCACGAGCACTTCGAGGAATTGCTCGACCGCCACAAGGAGCAGCAGGGCTATTCGCTCGACACCGACCTGAGCGACGACGACTGGGTGGAACTCACCGACCGCTACAAGAAGCGCGTGCAGGACGAACTCGGCCATCCGTTCCCGCAGGACCCGCACCAGCAGCTCTGGGGCGCGATCGGCGCCGTGTTCGGTTCGTGGATGAACCAGCGCGCCAACACCTACCGCCGCCTCCACAACATCCCGGCAAGCTGGGGCACCGCCGTGAACGTGCAGGCCATGGTGTTCGGCAATATGGGCGAGACGTCGGCCACCGGCGTCGCCTTCACCCGCAATCCGTCGACCGGCGAGAAGAAGCTCTACGGCGAATTTCTCATCAATGCACAGGGCGAGGACGTCGTCGCCGGCATCCGCACGCCGCAGGAGATCTCGGAAGCGGCGCGTCAGGAGTCCGGCTCCGACAAGCCGTCGATGGAGACGGCGATGCCGAAGGCCTACGCCGAGCTCACGCGCATCTACAACAAGCTCGAGCAGCACTACCGCGACATGCAGGACCTCGAGTTCACGGTCGAGCAGGGCAAACTGTGGATGCTCCAGACCCGGAACGGCAAACGCACGGCGAAGGCCTCGCTGCGCATCGCCGTTGAGCTCGCGAACGAAGGCCTGATCACGCGCGACGAGGCGGTGCTGCGCGTCGATCCCCTGTCGCTCGACCAGCTCCTGCACCCGACCATCGATCCGCGCGCCCACCGCAAGGTGATCGCGACCGGCCTGCCGGCCTCGCCGGGTGCGGCCTCGGGCGAGATCGTGTTCTCGTCCGACGAAGCCGCCGAGATGAAGGCCGACGGCAAGAAGGTCATCCTCGTGCGCGTCGAGACTTCGCCCGAGGACATTCACGGCATGCACGCCGCCGAAGGCATCCTGACGACGCGCGGCGGCATGACCTCGCACGCGGCGGTCGTCGCGCGCGGCATGGGCAAGCCATGCGTCTCCGGCGCCGGCTCGCTCCGCGTCGACTACAACAAGCAGACCCTCAGCGTCGGCGGCCAGACCTTCAACAAGGGCGAGTTCATCACCGTCGACGGCTCAACCGGCCAGGTGCTCGCCGGCAAGGTCGACATGATCGAGCCGCAGCTCTCGGGCGAGTTCGCGACGCTCATCGGCTGGGCCGACAAGGTGCGCAAGCTCGGCGTGCGCGCCAATGCCGATACGCCGGCCGACGCCAAGGCTGCGATGCGCTTCGGCGCGGAAGGCATCGGCCTCTGCCGTACCGAGCACATGTTCTTCGACGAGGGTCGCATCCAGGCGGTGCGCGAGATGATTCTCGCCGACGACGAGGGCGCGCGGCGCAACGCGCTCGCCAAGCTCCTGCCGATGCAGCGCGCCGACTTCGTCGAACTGTTCGAGATCATGGCCGGGCGTCCGGTGACCATCCGCCTGCTCGATCCGCCGCTGCACGAGTTCCTGCCGCACGGCGAAACCGAGATCGCCGAGGTCGCCGCCGCCATGGGCACCGATCCGCAGAAGCTTGCGCATCGCGCCAAGGAGCTCGCCGAGTTCAATCCGATGCTCGGCTTCCGCGGCTGTCGCATCGCCATCGCCTATCCTGAGATTGCCGAAATGCAGGCGCGCGCCATCTTCGAGGCTGCGGTCGAAGTCGCACGGCGCACCGGTCAGCCGGTGGCGCCGGAGGTGATGGTGCCGCTGATCGCCACCAAGGCCGAGCTCGATCTCGTCAAGGCGCGCATCGACGCCATGGCCAAGGCGGTCGAGCAGGAGCAGAACACGACGCTCGAATACGACGTCGGCACCATGATCGAACTGCCGCGCGCCTGCCTGATGGCCGGCGAGATTGCCGAGACGGCGGAGTTCTTCTCGTTCGGCACCAACGACCTGACGCAGACGGCGCTCGGCATCTCGCGCGACGACGCGGCGAGCTTCCTCGGTATCTACACCGCGCGCGGCATCCTGCCGGCCGACCCGTTCGTGTCGATCGACCAGCTGGGCGTCGGCGAACTGGTGAAGATCGGCGTCGAGCGCGGCCGCAAGGTGCGGCCGAAACTCAAGGTCGGCATTTGCGGCGAGCACGGCGGCGATCCAGCCTCGGTCGCCTTCTGCCACGAGGCCAAGCTCGATTATGTCTCGTGCTCGCCGTTCCGCGTGCCGATCGCGCGGCTCGCCGCGGCGCAAGCCGCGCTGGGCAAGAGCGCAGCCAGCCAGGCGTAGGAGAGGGCGGCTACACCGCCACCTTGGCGAGGAAGTTCTCGACCTCGAGCCGCAGATCCGCGACCGCGGTCTCGACCGCCTGCGAGGCGTCGCGCACGACCTCGGCCGACCCGCGCGTTTCGGTCGCGGCATGCGCGACCTCGCCGAGCACGCCGACCACCTGGCTCGTTCCCTGCGCGGCGCTGGCGACGTTGTGCGAGATTTCGCCGGTCGCCGCGTTCTGCTCTTCCACCGCGGCGGCGAGCGCCGTCGTATTCTGGTTGATCTCGTGCATGCGGCCGGCGATGTGGCGGATCGCCTCGACCGCGCCGGCGGTCGAGTTCTGCACGGCGAGGATGTGGCTGGCGATGTCTTCCGTCGCCTTGCCGGTCTGCACCGCCAGCGACTTCACTTCCGCCGCGACCACGGCGAAGCCGCGGCCGGCCTCGCCCGCGCGCGCCGCTTCGATCGTGGCGTTGAGCGCGAGCAGATTGGTCTGGCCGGCAATGTCGCGGATCAGCTTGACCACGTCGCCGATCTTCTGCGCGCCGGTCGCAAGCCCTGCGATCTCGACGTCGGTCTCACGCGCCTCTTCGGTCGCGTGCGCCACGATGGTGCCGGTCTGCGCCAGCTGGCGGCTGATCTCGCCGATTGAATGCGACAATTCGTCCGTCGCCGCCGCGGCCGAGTCGACATTAGCCGACGCGGCGTTGAAGGCCTGGACCGCGCTGTCGGCGCGCGTCGTCGTCTGCTCGGAGAAGCCGAACAGCGCGTTCGCCGTCGCGCGCATCGCGGCAGCGCTCTCGCCGACGCTGCCGAGCAGCCGTTCGGCGATCGGGCGGAAACCGGCGATCGCCGCTTCGACGGCGGAGCGGCGGCTCTCCTGCTCGCGGCTCGCCGCGCGCTCTTCCTCGGCGCGGCGCCGCTCGGTGACGTCCTCGTGCGTCGACACCCAGCCGCCGCCGGGCAGGGGCTCGTTTTTGGCCAGCACGATGCGGCCGTCGCTCGCCTGCACGTAATGCGGCGTGCTGTTGCCGTTCTTCATGTTGTCGATGATGCGCCTGCAATAGGCGTCGACGTCGTCGACGAACAGCCCGGTTTCCTTGCGGTGCTCGATCAGCTCGCGCAGCGTGCAGCCCGGCTTCACGATGTCGGGCGACAGCTTGTACATGTCGAGGTATTGCCGGTTCACCAGCACGATGCGCGTCTGCGCGTCGAACATGTTGAGCCCTTGCGACATGTTGTCGATGGCGTCGACGAGCCGGCGGTTCTGCACGCGCAAGTTTCGGTACCGGCTCAAGCCGAGCAACAGCGCGCTGACGCCGAAGCCAGCCGACAGCAGGGCCCAGCCGGGAATTCCACTCGCAAAATCCGTCATGCGCCGCCGCCCGAAAAAGACGCGCAATATTGCGGTCCACGGCTTGCGATAGGGTTAACAAACATCAAGCTATGCCTTCGCCCTCCGCGGGTTAACCGGTTTTCAAGGTTAATCGCGCCATAACCGGTTCCTTCGAATGCCGCACGTAGCGGCGTTCATTGTGTGTTGCGGTGTGGCGTGAGCGGACGCGTGTTGAAATCGCGGGGACGCCGTCGGCGGTCATCGGCGCAGGTCGGCCTTGCCGCTCTGCTGATGTCGCTGGTGCCGACCACGATCGCCTATCAGGATCTGGGCGCGCTGCTCGTGCACCAGCCCGGCGTCGCGCAACGCTGGCGCGAACATCTCATCGCGTCGCCCTTCGGCACGATCCACGCCGCGACCTTCTCGATGCCGCGCCCGCTCGGCACGCGCATCCCGCATCCGCCGCTCTATGCGCTGGCCAATTTCGATCCGATGGATGTGACCGGCTCGATCGGCGCCGAGCCGCTCGGCGACGGCAGCGAGCCCTTGCGGTTCCCGAGCGTCAACCGCGCGGCGAAGCGCGATGCGCTTGTCGCGCGCAAGCGCCAGCCACTGCCGCCGCTGCCGCCTCTGCTTGCGGTGGCGCCGGTGCCGCAGTCCGAGATCCTCGCCGCGCTGCGCAAGGACGACGGCCGCTTCGACGCTGTTTCGCCGATCGAGCCGCCGGCGACTGAGCGCGCTGCGCAGGGCGAGCGCGACGCCGCGCACGTGTTCTTCGGTGCGAAGCCGCTTGCGCCGGCAGAGGCGCTTGTTCCCTGGGGCCCGGGAGAGGCGCCCGTCATTGCGCGCGGATCCGACATCAAGCTCGCGGCGCTGTCGCCGCCTTCACTCGTCGAGAAAGAGGGCCAGAGCATCGCCGCCAAGGGCGTCGTCACCGGCGACGAGGCGCGGCCGGTGTCGCCCGCGGAGCGGCTGAACCTGTCCGGCGCCGCGCGCGCGCGGGCCGAGAAATGCCTCGCCGACGCCGTCTATTTCGAATCGCGCGACGAGCCGGTGCGCGCGCAGATCGGCGTGGCGCAGGTCGTGCTCAACCGCGTGTTCTCGCCGTTCTATCCGAAGACGGTGTGCGGCGTCGTCTACCAGAATGCCGGCCGCCATCTCGCGTGTCAGTTCACCTTCGCCTGCGACGGCAAGCCCGACATCGTCACCGAGCCGGACGCCTGGGCGCGCGCCAAGAAGATCGCCCGCGATACGCTCGACGGCAAATTGTGGATGCCGGACGTGGCCAAGTCGACGCACTATCACGACTGGTGGGCGCGGCCGAACTGGATCGGCGAGATGCGGCGGATGGACCGGCTCGGCGGCCTGATCTTCTACCGGCCGCGCAACTGGGGCGACGGCGCCGACGAGCCGCGCTGGGGCAACGCCAGGACGACGGCGAAGGAAGCCGAGATTCTCAATAAAATGTAGGCGCTTGCCCCGGATCGGCTCCGGTGTCGGGCGGCCGAAACATCTATGCGCGAGATCGATCCAATCACGAATATTCGCTTTGTTGATAATTCCTGCCGGGAGTATGGTCCGCCTCCCGCGTCGCAGCATCGGCGCGAAGCATATTCGAATGGGCGGCTGACATGACTGTTCAATCGGTTTCGGGCGGCATCGGGACGGGCTGGCGGACGCCGGCGGTCGTGCTGGTCGTCGGCAGCATCATCGCCATGGTCAGCTTCGGCCCGCGCTCGGCGCTCGGCTTCTTCCTCACGCCGATGTCACAGGAATTCCACTGGGGCCGCGACGTATTCTCGATGGCGGTGGCCATCCAGAACCTGTTGTGGGGCGTCGGCCAGCCCTTCGCCGGCGGTCTTGCCGATCGCTACGGCGCGAGCCGCGTGCTCGCGGTTGGAGCATTGCTGTATGCCGCCGGTCTTGCGCTGATGGCGCATTCGACCAATGGCGCGATGCTCGACGTCTCGGCCGGTCTGCTC
>Ga0265342_10000980_pt1 | contig 28257 bp, 21 predicted proteins | sample 4CB327metaG_FD_203125 | JGI IMG/M metagenome (GOLD analysis project Ga0265342, IMG submission 203125) | Rhizosphere microbial communities from Carex aquatilis grown in University of Washington, Seatle, WA, United States - 4-CB3-27 metaG | ecosystem: Host-associated > Plants > Roots >... | reverse complement strand
GTTCGAGAATCATACGCGCGGCGTGGCTATCGTTCTGAGGTGTCTTGAACACCCACTTGCCGACGGGCTTGACGATGGCCTCGGCCGCCGCGCACGAGATGAGCAGGGTCTTGCCCTCTTCCGCGATACCTTTGATCTTCAGCGTCTCGCCGCTGGTCGAGGGGCCGACGATGGCGAAGACCTTGTCTTCCTCGATGAGCTTCTTGGCAAACGAGATGGCCTTCTCCGGGCTGCCACCCGAGTCCTTGAGCAGAAGCTCGATGGGATGACCGGCGATGCCGCCTTTCTTGTTGGCCTCGTCGACCAGCATCTGCATCGTGCGCGCCTCCGGACCGCCGAGGTTGGCGGCCGGGCCGGTCACGCTGAGGATGGCGCCGATTTTGATAGCCTCCTTGGCGGCGGCGGGGCCGGCGAAGGAGAGCGCTGCCGAAAGTACGATCCAACTTGGCAATCGATTCATGTCATTTCTCCCGGTGGTGGTTGGGGCTACATCGAATAGATCTCCTCGCCCGAGAGCAGGCGCACGCCGGCTTTCTGCAGCGAGGCGACGGCGCGGTCTACGTCGTCGAAGCGAAAAAGAATCGTGGCATCCACGGCCTGGCGATGGACGAAGGCGTACATGTATTCCACGTTGAGCTGGGCCTGTCGGATGGCCACGAGAATCTCGGCCAGGCCTCCCGGTCGATCGGGAACGGCCACGGCCACCACGTGCGTCTTGCTCACGGTGAAGCCGTGGGCTTTGAGCACCTGATTCGCCTTTTCCGTGTCGTTGACAATCAGGCGCAGGATGCCGAAGTCGGCGGCGTCGGCCAGCGCGGTGGCGCGAATGTTGACTCCCGACTCGGCCAGGAGGGTCGCCACGTCAGCCAGGCGGCCCGAGCGATTCTCGATGAAAACCGTGATCTGTTCGACCTTCATGCCAGCCTCATATGCCGCCTTGACGGCCGGCACATCTTGACGGAAGAGCCGCCGGCAAGGAAGAGCGAACTCAAGCGCGGAGCGTCGTGAAGCAGTTCACAGCGAATCGCGGCCGCAGGAACACTCCGATGCCCTGCCCCTCGGCGAATGGTCACTTGGCGCGCAGCTGACAGGTCCGGCTGTTTCTGTCGCAGGTCAGCCCAGGACAGCACGCCATGTCCTCTCGGCAACTCTTCCCCTTGCCTGCGCACGGGGCGCATTGGTGAAGCGTATTGCACACCAAGCCCTCGCAACAGTTCTCGCTGCGTTTGCAATCCTGCTTTTCACCACGGCACTTCGTCTGGCACACGCCTTGGCTTTGTCCTTTGGGCGCTTCGCACGCGGAGTAGGTCTGGCAAGCGGGCGCCCTGCGATCGTCCACCAGGCACGGCTCGCCGGGCTTGGGCCGGCACAGGTCGTCGTAGAAGACTCGCTCCAGCGCGGCCATGTCCACCGGCGGGGCGCCATAGCGCGACCCCCGATCATCTTGCAAGCTCGCCAGGAACATCAACGGCAATTCCGCCTCGGAGATGCCGACGAGATCCGCGCCCGCCATGACCCGCGTGGCGGCGAGGGGCGGGCCGCCGGCCGCGCCGGGCACGCTTCTGCGTGAAGCCCGCTGCCCGGACGGCGCGTGCGCGTCGGCCAGATCGAAATGCCCCGACTGACCCCGCAACCGCGCGATGGGCAGGTTGAACACGCGCTCGAAGGATCCCATGGGCACGCGCACGCGGACTTGCAGATCTCCGGATAGCACCGATCCCTCCACGCCGGCGCCATGCTCGTGCGCGAGGGTGAAACGGTGGCGCTTGGGCGCGCCGAAGACGAAGTCGTTGTTCTTCAAGGCGACCGGTTCGCGCACGTCCGCGGGCAACGGCCGCGTGTCGAGGAACGTCTCGCGGTCGAGCGCCGCCTCGACGAACATGGGCAGCGTCGCGTTCGCCAAGGTCACAACGCCGCCGCGCTCCGCGACCACACCGAGACGGGCGTACGCGGGATCGATCCCGGCGGAGACACCGAGCGAAGCCGATACCGTGGGCGCCACCGTCGCCGCCACTCGTACGAGCCGGTTCGTTCCCTCCGCCGGACCTTCGAGCCACAGCGGGAATTTCCAATCCACCTCGAACCGTCCGGAGATCGCGTAGCGGACGGTCAGGTCGATCGTCGCATTTGCGGGGATGGATCCGATGGTCAGAGGAATCGTCGCGACGGTGCGCGTGGCCTCGCGCATCTCGCCGACGAAGCCGCGGTTCACGATTTCCTCCACTGCCGCGCCGAAGGCGGCCGACGCCTTCCACAAGGCGTGGGCGACGGTCTGAAGGCCCGCTGCCACGCCAAGGCCCGCCGGATTGTAGTGGTAGAGGAAACGGGAGACGATCATCTCGGTGGGTTCGTTCGCGTAGCACTTCGCCCCACCGGGAAAGCCGTCCACGATGGGCTCCGACGCCTCGATGGATTTGCACAGGGGTGCCTCATCCAGGCCCTGGGAATGGCGAAGCTGCCACGACAGCTGCTGCGCATCCCGGAACGACTTCTTCGCATCGTCGGCATAGTGGAGAAACCGGCGCAGCGCCCGCTCGCACGCTGCCGCCTTGGCGTGAAGCGGGCTTGCGGGATCGTCGCTGTCGATCCACGGGATGTACGTGGGACGCTGGGTTTCGTCCCCCAGCACGCGCAGATCCGTCATGCTCGCGCGCAGGCTGCAGCGGGTGGCCTCAATTTCCAAAGTCCCCTTCAGCAAGCTCAGGGGTTCGCGGATGCCCAGGAATCCGTCCGCGTCCGCCGCCACCTCGAAAGCCGCCTTCCCGCGCAGGTTGGGCTCGACTTCGCCGAACGGATAGGGCACGGGATCGGCCGCAAAGGACACGTCCGGGCTCAGCGTGACGGACAGACCTTCGCTGCGGCCGCGCACGATGCGGCCAAGGCCTTCCAAATGGATCGGAACAAGCGACGTGGGATTCTGCGTGGACATCCGGCACCAAGAATGGCCGACGCCCTTGCCGAGCGGCGGATCACTGTATTCCTTGGACCACGCGAGACTCGGAAGGCCGGACGGAAACAGCTCGGCCGCCGTCACGATGCGAGGAAGGCCGGATTCGGACACATCCAGCGAAGCCGGCCGTGGCTCGTCCTTGGCGCACAGCTCGACCTCATCGCACGGGATGGCAGAGGCCGAACTACCGAGGCAGACGGAGCCGGCTTCGGGCGGACGCGCGGCCACGCCCGCAAAGCGTCCTTGCTTGGCATCGTCCAGCTGCCGCTTGAACGCTTCCAGCGCGGCGGCTCCGTCTTGAGATTCCCCCGGCGATGGAAAACCCGCCGCGGCGGCTCCGACGCACGTCCGCGCTTCCGGCGCAACGACCTTGGCGGCACTCTCCGACGGTGGCCGCGACTGGTATTGGCAGACGTAACCTAGCTTCGTCCCGCACCCCGCCGCGATGACCGCCCCGTCCACATCGTCGAGCGCGCGGCACGCTTTGGCTCCCGAGGAGCCGCCGATCCACGCCGGCGCCGGCAGCAGGCGCGCGAGGAAGCGCCCTTCCTCGGGCGATGCGATGCTCGCCAGCGCCATGCCCGCCTTGTCGCAGGCTTTTGCGGCATCGCTCCGCGGAGCGCCGGTCTTGTCCGCGCAGAACCAGTACACCGACTCTCGCCACGGAAAGGCCCGGCACGATGTCGCTGGCGGACACGCCTTCCCCGACGGGCACGTGGGCAGATCCCCGCGCCGCAGCCGCGCCAGGCAATCGGGAATACCGTCGAGATCCGTGTCCTCGTCGGGAACGCCGCAGCCGCACGCCCCTGGCGCGCGCTTCTTGCCGTCGGCCGGGCACGCGTCCAGGTAGTCCGGCACGCGATCTCGGTCGTCGTCCTTGTGGGCGACCCACCCCTTCCACCGGAAGGTGTCCAAGGCGAACGGGGACGCTTCCAGGACAGTGCCGGGAAGGACTTCGATGTCTCGGCCCACGAACCCGCCCCGCAGGGTCGTGCCTTTCCCGCCGAGGACCAGGCGCGCGCCCTGGGCCAGCACAGTGCCCGAGAAGAATTGCCCGATCACGAGTTTGTGCACTCTCGGCGAGACCAGCAGGAAATGCGCGGCACCCTTTTCCTTCCCTACCTTCCCGTGGAGCTCGACGGCACCCGACACGTACATCACCACCGGCCAATACTCGTTGCCTTCGTACTCGATTCTCCCCTGCCTCTCCACCTTCAAGGAGCCCACGAAGTAGTCTCCCCGGGAAAGTTGCAGAACGCCGCCGTCATGCACCGTGACCGCCCGGTAAGCGCCCGGCGCGAGCTTCTTGGTCTGGTCGTTCGCCACCGCCACATCGCTATCTGCTTTCTCCGGCGGATGGATGATCCACGAGTTTTCGACAAACGGGAGCAGCAAGGCATCTCCGCGCGTTTCGCCCGTGACCTTCGCACCCGCAGCCACGTCGACGGAACCGGCCCCGCGCACATCGCCCGCGATCTGCGCGCCCGCCGCCACCCGCACGGACCCAATGCCGACCACGCCGCCGACCTTGGCCCCTTCCCCGATCGCCGTCGCGCCTTTGCCAAGATTCGCCACGATTGCCCGACCTTCCTTGCCGGGATTCACCGCCACATCACGCCCAAGGCGCAGCGAACCGTCCGCGAGCAACGCCACGTCCGGCATGCGCAGGCCTCTCGGGAAACGCAGGGTAATGCGCGTGCTGCCGTCGGGAAGATCGTCCCGGACCTGCGCCCACGCCGGCACCAACACCAAGCAAGCGCCCAACAAGCAAAACCCGACAAAGTGACGCACATTTTCCTTCATCGTTCAGGCTCCTGTGTTCTTGCCAGCCTATCCCTCCGCGCCGCCGCCACCAATCGGCAAATGTGATGGTGTCGCCGCGCGCTTGTGCCGGTAGGCCGCCACGTCCACGCAGGCGTCGCCAGCCTCGGCCATCACTCGCTGCTACAATCGAAGAATCCAACCCGCATTAACCATCGCTTTGTTCCTGATTGGGGAATCCGCCGGGCCTGCCCCGATCGTCCTGTCGTGCCTGGCGCGCCACTACCCGGTGACGCCGCTGTTCGAGCATGGACGCTGGGTGGCAGCGCTGCCTGACGGGACACGCATTGTTGCGGACGACGGAAAGGACAAGACCTTCGACGAAACTCTAGCCAACCCGACTGTCGAGGATCTGTTTCGCATTCCCTACCAGGCGGGCCCTATTCTTCCTGTAACCACCGTGAATCAGGATCCCGGTCGGGTGCGCATCGAATCCATCCTGGTTGCAGCCTACGGGGGCAAGCACGTGGCCAGCCAACAAGTGCGCATGCGCTTTCTCGGCAATCCGGTGCGGGTCCATCGCAAGATCGCAGCCGCGCTCGCCCGCGTCGAGCAGCGCCTGATCCGGGCCAGGGCCGCCGACGCGCGACTTGCGCCCTTTCTGCGTCGCCTGTCAGGCGGGTTCGCGCCACGAAAGATCGCGGGCACGGATCGCATCAGCGCCCACGCCTTTGGCGTCGCAGTCGATCTGGATTCTTCGCAAAGCGACTATTGGCGTTGGCAGCGGGACCGGCCCCTGCGCTGGCGCAACCGCTTTCCGCAGGCCATCGTGGATGCCTTTGAAGCCGAGGGCTTCATCTGGGGCGGGCGCTGGTATCACTACGACACCATGCACTTCGAGTACCGGCCTGAGTTGCTGGACCCAGCTTGTCGCGCAGACGTCACGGCCGCGTCGGACAGCCCTAGGTCGCAAACCGCCGCGGCGCCCGGGCGGGAAAGTCCTACTGGGGCGTCGTCACCAGCACGCAAGACTGGCCCCGTCGCGGGGCCGCCGTCGTCACCCGCGTCGACGGCTTGCGCGGCCTGCTGCCCGAGAACTCCAAGCCCAACTTGAAAACCGTCAACGACGACAACAACAAGTTCTATTTGCTCACCGCGGATCTCTTCCAGCGCTGCCATCGTTTTGGGCCGCGATCACCAGTTCGGCCGAAACCTTCGATGAAGATTTGAATCCAACTGGGAAAGCGAAGGGCGCGACCACGGCCGGCGCGCGGATGGGAGGCTATGCCCACGTGGTTCCTTGGGTCCGCAACGACCGCCGCGTCCTCTCCTGCTGATTCGGCGACTGAGCCGCGCGGCTGAGATAGGACACTGATCCTGTCAACCAAGTCGTCTTCACGATTGGTGGGGGGAGAAGCCATGAACACAATCGCCAAAGCGCGTCTCGTTGTCTTCACATTGCTCGTCGGCACGGTGCTGCCCTTGGGCTGCAGCAGCAGCGGCGGCAACACCAGTGCCGGCGGTGCGATTGGCACCGGCGGCACAAGTGCTCTCGGAGGAAGCAGCAACCGGGACGCCAGTCTGCCGGGCGGAAACGCGGAAACCGGCGGAACCCCAGCCACGGGTGGCACTGTACGAACTGGTGGCACCACCGTAGCGGCGGGCGGAACCGCGCAAACGGGCGGAGTCCCTGTCACGGGCGGAACCACGAAAGCGGGCGGAGCCACTGCAAGCGGCGGCACGACGGCCACTGGGGGCAGCACCAGCACCATCGACGGCGGAGCAAGCACGACAGGTTTCGTGACCATCCACAACGACTTCTTCTGGTACGACACGGATGGAAACTTGATCAACGTGCGCAGCGGCGCTTTACGCAAATTCGGTGACCTTTACTATTGGTATGGCGGAGCCCAGAACGATCACAATCAAACCTGCTATTCGTCTCCCGATCTAGTCCATTGGACCTACAAGGGCATCGTGCTCACCACCACGGGCGATGCCAACAGAATGGACATCCTGTACAACGCCACGACAAAGCAATACGTGATCTTTCTCAAGTACATTGGCAACTCCGCCTATTTGGGCATCGCCACCGGTTCGACTCCCGACGGGAAATTCACGTTTCTCAGCCAAACTCTTGTCGATAACGTTTTCATCGGCGACATGTCGATGTTTCAGGATGACGACGGGCAAGCCTATCTGGCCTATGTTTCGTGGGAGACAGGTCCCAATCGAGAGCATGGCATTTACCAAATGTCCGCGGACTATTTGACCCTGAACAAACGCATGTTCTATTGGAATATCCCAAGCCGGGAAGCTCCCCACATTTTCAAGCGCGACGGGACCTACTACTATGGGGTTTCCGAAACCAATGGCATTCAGCCATCGCCCACTCGCTACTATACGGCAACCGACTTGACTGGCCCTTGGTCTGGCGAAACCATCATGAGCACGCCCGGATCGACCGTTACCTTCGAAACGCAATGCGATTTCGTCTTCCCGTTCGCGGGTACACAAGGAACCGTCTACATGTTCGACGGCGACCGCTGGATACCGACGGGTGGTTTCCAGGGCGACTACTTGTGGCTGCCCTACGAATTCGGCACCGCCGGCCTCATGCCGAGCATGAATTATTATCAGGATTGGGACTTGAACGCGGGCGCCGGCACCTGGAGGGAGTTCGATCGTGCGACGCGCGACCTGGCACTGGGCAAGACGGCGACCGCATCCTCGCAGACCGGCACCAATGTTGCCGCGGGCGTAACAACGGCCACCACCTATCAGACCTATACCAATTTCCGCTGGGAGAGCGCGGCCGCCGACCCGCAATGGATCATGGTGGACCTGGGCTCTGCCATGGAAATCGATCGCGTTGTCCTGAAGTGGTACACGGACTACGGCAAGGCCTTCAAGATTCAAACGTCAACCGATTCTACAACCTGGACGGATGTCTATAGCACCACCACCGGAGCGTCGTATTCCGTCACCGACGTTACCTTTGCCAAGACCAGCGCCCGGTATGTGCGAATGAATGGCACGCAAAGGGGCAACCAGAACGGGTATTCACTGTTCGCTTTCATGGTTCTCGACGACCCATAAAAATAGAAGCAGGCGCAGAAGGCAGAGAATGGCCCAGTGCCACCGATCCCTGGGAGAAACCCAGGAAGCCTTGATGATGTTCAAGCTCTATCTCAAGTCACCGCCGGAGGGGACCAACCCGCAGTCCCGCGCCGTCGCGACCAAAGCCGTCAAGGAGCTCGAGAACGAGGCGAAGGCCGCGCCACTTGCGACTGCCGCGTTCCCTCGGGCTCCCGCGGCAGCCGCCCCCACCCCTGCGGCTACGGACGCGGCGGGCACGCCAGGGGTGCTCCCGACCACCGCCTCGGGTCGCTTCCAGACGGGGACGGGCGCTCTGCCCGTCCTGGAGCCGGAGCCCGAGCTCGACGCCGCGAGGGCGGCGGAGGCGGCCAATGCACCGGACACCACGGAAGCCACGAGACGCCATCTTCGGCTGGCACGGCTCTCTACAATCAGGCCACCTACGACGACGGCAAGCATGCCGAAACCATGCAGTGGATCTTCTACGGTGTGGGCGCCGCAGCGGTCGCGACCGGGGCAGGGCTCTACGTCTACAGCCGGTGGTACTCGGCCCCAAAACCGGCCAAGGTGAGCCTGACGCCGATGGCGGCGCCAGGCGCGGCTGGTCTGACGGCCGTGGGAACCTTCTGATACGCTCCGGGCCGATTCTGCGCGCGCTATGGCCGAATCGTGTCACCGCGTCGGTCGCTGCCTGCGGCGTAGCGGCAGGTGCGGTGCAATGCTGGGGCAGCAGCAACGATGCCCAGCTTGGCATTGGCAGTCCCGGCGCCGACTCGTCCACGCCGGTTCAAGTCGTGGGACTATATGGAAAGGCCGTGGTCAGGTTGGCACGACCCAACCGCAACCACGGCCTTCGCCGACAGCTTGTGAACGGTCGACTACTTTACGAGAAAGATATCGGGCTTGGGTGGATCGGCCATGCCGACGCCGATGTGGAAGCCCACGTGCGGCGGCTGGTTGTAGGCTGAGTTCTCAAACGCCACTTGCGCACGGTACGTGGGGTCGTGCATCAGCGTGTAGATCCGGCGCTTGGTCACTTCCGTGGTTGTAAACACGCGCAGAGCTGCGTTGCTCGATTCGCGGAGCACCAGTTCCTCGCGCCAATCGCCCAGCAGATCTGCCGTGAGAGTCGGGGTGGCCTTGGTGCTGTTGTTCGACCCGCAGTCAGAGCAGCTCAGCAGGGTTCCGCCACCGACCTTGGTGATGGACGTGCCGCTTTCCAGCTCACGCCATTCATCAGCGTCCCAGTAAATGAGGAAGTTGCTGCCAGCATTGGGGGTAACCGTGGCACCCGTGCCACAGTTGAGATTGCCGGTATGGCTCGACGAGCACGAAGCGGCAGTCTCGTTGCCCACGCCAACATAGTCGGCGGCGCCACGCCCGTTGTCCCCACCTCCGGTAATGTTGAAGTACGTCTTGCAGGTGGCTGCGTCGTGACAATCCCCACCACCTAGGCTCTCGTGAACCGTGAACACCGAGATGCCTTTGCCAACGACCAACTCACTGATGTGCATGGCATCGCCGTGGCCAAGATTGGTGCTGCACTTGAAGGTTCCATCGCTGTTGATGGTGGTTGCTCCGGTAATGATCTCCTGTCCACCGTCGCCATCCGTGTCCGCTGCCATCTCGGAATGGTCGCCACCGCCGTTGGGAATGGCGGTCACGCTGTCGTAGACCCAGTTCTTGGCCAACACGCCATTGCGATAGGTCAGCGAAGAAACCGTCATGCGCGTGTAGTACCCGCGGCCTTGGATGATGCTCGGCTTTCCGGTGGCAACGCCGCCTTCCTTCACGAATGCGATTCCACCATTGAAGCGATCCACCCGGTTGCCGTAGGCGTCGCCCCAAGAGGACACGTCGCCGCGGGGGACCGGGTAGTCCACCGTATCCAGTTCCTTGCCCGTGTCTCCCGCGAACACGGTGACGTACTCTGGCCCGGTGAGAATGTAGCCGGTTCCATTGCGATACACAGCGCTGTCGTCGTCGGTGGCAGCGGGCCCCTTGCTCAGGTACGCGCCGGTTCCGTCCTTGGTTCCTGGTGCAGTCTTGACCGCCAGTTCGGCCTTCCCATCACCGTCGAAGTCGGCCACGGACATTTGCGTGTAGTGTGCGCCAGCGCGAATGTTCGGCCCAAGGTCGATGCGCCAGAGCTTCTTGCCAGCCAAGGTGTATCCGTCGATGTAGACATTGCTGGTGACGCCCGACTGGGCATTGTCATGCGAGTCCGATGGATCCCACTTGAGCACGATGTCGAGCTTGCCGTCGCCATCGAGATCGCCAGTGGCGCCATCGTTGGCGCTGTATCCGCTGCCCGGCGTTGTCAGCGGGATGCTCAGGTAGTTCTGCGCCCAGGCAGTGACCGCATCAGACTGCGTTCCCTCAACCCCTTTGATCACGGCGCTCACCGAATACTTTGAACTGGTGGTGCCGGCGGCATCCAAGTAGTTGGTACTGTCGGTCACGTTGATCAACTTGGTGCCATCTTTGTAGAGGTTGTACGAGACATTGGTGGCCGTGGTGTCGTACTCGGTGCCAAACATGCGCCAGCCGACATAAACGCCACCTGTGACCTTCACGGCCACGACGCCACGATCTAGATTTTCCATCTGATAGTGGCCGGTGCCTCCACCCGAGGGTGGAGTGGTTGCCCCTCCCGCGTTCGCGACGCCACCCGTATTCGCAGAACCGCCGTCACCGGTGATACCGCCCGCGGACTGGACGCCGCCGGTCTTCTGGGCGCCACCCGCGCTTTGCGCGCCGCCCGTGCTTTGCGCGCCGCCCGTGCTCGTCGAGCTGCTAGGGCCGCTCGCACCCCCTTGAGTCGCGCCGCCTGTTCCCGTCGCGGTGGTTCCCGTTGAAGAATTGCAGGCTGGGAACAGTATCGCCACGCTGGCGGTGTACAGCAATGAGGTGAGGATTCTTCCTGTTCGAGATGGTCGTTTGTTTTCTCGGCACATGCGTCACTCCCTTTTCAGGTATTCGGGCCCGTGGATTCCGAATTCTGCGATGAGGCAGTGACTGTACTCCTTCGCACGGCTCAGCGGCTATCCCAACCTGGATGGAATGGTGGTACTGAAGAACCGCTTCGCTCGTAGCCACAATCTCGCGCTCGGGCGCTTGCAGGCCGGCGTCGCGCCGGATGGAGAACGCGCGATCGCGTAGTTTCTCCGCAGCCTCCTGAAGCCTGATCTTTTCCTCGAAATCGGCGTAGCAAGAGAAGCTTGCCGGGCTCGAGCGTGAAGGCCACGCAAACCACATCCGCCTACATGCCCAAACTATCCCCCTATGCCCGTGGGAAACAAGCCCATTCTTGCGAGAGATGCTGCCATGGACATAGCCTAGGGGCAGGGCGCGCTCGATGCGTTCGCGGCGGACTACGCGGAGCCATTGGTCTGTGCAAAGAAGGAATCGCAGGCCGCTGCACCACGGAGCGAGAATCAGACGGGCTTGCGAACTACGGTCGCAGCGCTTGCGCGAATCCGGGCAAGGATCGCTCGATGCAATCGGCCGGCACGGTCAGGGACAGGCGTAGGTAGCCAGGGCGGCCGAAGCCGGTGCCGGGCACGGACAAGATGCCGTGGCGGACCAGGGTGCCGACAAAGGCCACGTCGTCGGGGATGGGACTCTTGAGAAAGACGTAGTAGCCGCCCTCGGGCTTTTGCACGTCGTAGCCGGCGCGGATCAGGCCGTCGCACAGAAGGTCGCGCTTGTGCTGGTAGGCCGCCACGTCCACGCATGCGTCTTCCGCCTCGGCCATCACCCGTTGCCACAGCGCCGGCGCATTGACGAAGCCCAAGGTGCGATTGGCGAAGGCGCAGGCATTCATCAGCGCGGCGGCATCCGGGATGCGTGGCGAGAGCGCGAGGTAGCCGATGCGCTCGCCGGCCAAGGCCTGGGCCTTCGACCATGAGTAGCAGATGGCGGTACCGGGGATTTCGCTGGCCACCGGGCAGGGCACGCGGCCGTCGTAGACCAACCGCTTGTACGGCTCGTCGCTGATGACCAGCGGTGGCTCGGGCAAGCGCGCGAGCAGCGCCGCCAGGTCGCGCAAGCTCTCGCGTGGATAGACGCGGCCGCTGGGATTGTTGGGGGTATTGAGCAGGATGGCGCGCGTGCGCGGCGTGAGCACGGCGGCGATGCGCTCGATGTCGGGCAAAAAATCGGCGCCGGCGTCGACCACCAGGACGCGGCCGCCATGATTGCCAACGTAGAATGGGTACTCGGCGAAAAAGGGCGCGAGCAGAATGACCTCGTCGCCAGGGTCGAGAATGGATTTGAGAATGACGTTGCACGCGCCGGCCGCGCCCCCGGTCATGCAAATATTCTCGGCGGTAAAGGGCACAGAGGTTTCGCTGGCGAGCGACTTGGCGATGGCGGCGCGCACATCGGCGAAACCGAGGTTGGGCATGTAGCCGTGTCGCCCAGGGTCTTCATCGCCTGCCACGCGGCGAAGGGCGGCGAGCACGGCCGCAGGCGGCTCGACTTCCGGATTGCCGAGGGTGAAGTCGAAAACCTTGTCGGCACCGAGTTCGCGCTTCAGCCGCGCGCCCTCCTCGAACATGCGCCGAATCCACGACGAGCGCTCGAGCGCGAGGGCAATGGAGCGGGCGACGGACATTCCAGTCTAGCTTCCGAAAAGCTCGCCGCCGGACAGTACCGTGATTCCCGCTGAGCGCAGATGGCCCACGGCCTTGTCGGGATCGTCGAAGCGGAAGATGAGCACGGCCTTGCCACCGCGGCCAAAGGGGGCGGCGTAAACGTACTCGATGTTGAGGCTGGATCCCTCTAGCGCTGCCAGCACCTTGACCAGGCCGCCGGGCTGATCCGCGACCTCGACGGCCAGGACCTCGGTGGTCTTGACCACATGGCCCGCGCTTTTGAGAACAGCCAGCGCCTTGTCCGGCTCTTTGACCAGCAGGCGCAGGATGCCGTAACGTTGGGTGTCGGCCAAAGTCAGCGCCCGGATATCGATGCCGTTTTCCGCCAGCAGGCGGCAGGGCGCCGACAGGTGGCCGGGTTTGTTCTCCGCGAAGATCGAAAGCTGCATAATTTTCATGTGGACCGCCTATCCAATACGCGTTTCGCCTTGCCCTCGCTGCGTCCGATGGTTTGTGGCTCGACCAGGGTGACCTTGATGCGGATGCCGATCACGCGCTCGATGGCATCGACGATCTTCTCCGACAGCGCCTCCAGCGCGCCCACTCGATCGCTGAAAACCGCGGCCGTGACCTCGACCTGCACCTCCATTTGATCGAGGCCGTGTTCGCGCGTAAGCACGATCTGGTAGTGGGGCAAGGTGCCTTCCACCTCCAGCAGCACCGCCTCGATCTGCGACGGATACACGTTCACGCCGCGAATGATCAGCATGTCGTCGCTGCGCCGGCCGATGCGCCGCATGCGCCGCAGGGTTCGCCCGCAGGGACAGGTGCCGGGCACAAGCGCGGTGATATCGCGCGTGCGGTAGCGGATCATGGGCATGGCCCACTTGGATAGCGTGGTCAGCACCAGCTCGCCTTCCTCGCCGTCGGGCAGCACCCGCCCGCTCTCGGGGTCGATGATCTCGGGATAGAAGTGATCTTCGAAGATGTGCAGTCCGTCGTGCTGCGAACATTCGATGGCGACGCCAGGGCCAATGATTTCCGACAATCCATAGATGTCGAAGGCGTGCACATTGGTCACGCTCTCGATGTGGCGGCGCATGGAATGGGTCCACGGCTCGGCCCCGAAAACGCCCACGCGCAGGGGCAGCTTCTTGAGATCCACGCCCAGCTGTCCGGCGCGGTCGATGAGGTGCAGGAAGTAAGTGGGCGTGCAGCAGATCGCGGTGACGCCAAAATCCTTCATGACCATGATCTGGCGATCGGTATTGCCACCCGAGATGGGAATGACCGTCGCGCCGATGCCTTCGGCGCCGTAGTGGGCGCCGAGCCCGCCGGTGAAGAGGCCATAACCGTAGGCATTTTGCACGATATCGCCTTCGTGCAGGCCGGCGGCAGCGAAGCTGCGCACCATCACGCTGGTCCACACGTCGACGTCCTCGCGGGTGTAGGCGACCACGATGGGTTTGCCCGTGGTGCCGCTGGAGGCGTGCAGGCGAACCACGTCGCGTAGCGGGCTGGCGAACAGGCCGAAGGGATAGGTGTCGCGCAGATCGGTCTTGGTGGTGAAAGGCATGCGGGCCACGTCGGCCGGGCCGCGCAGATCCGCGGGCGCCAAACCACGCTCGCGCATGCGCTGGCGAAACAGCTCGACGTGGTCGTAGGCGTGCTGGACGATGGCGCGCAAGCGATCGAATTGCAGCGCGCGCAGAAGCGGCGCGGGGACAAAGTCTGGCGCGCTCGCGGGATGGAAAACCGGCTGCGTTTCGTTCATGGCTTCCTTCCGATGGCAAAGGCTTGCAAATTGGCCGCGTGAAGCTTTTCGGGGAGGCGCAGGGTGATGGCTGCGTGCCAAAGATCGTCGGAAAAATCCAGGCGCGCCGCAAGCGCCCCCAGCAAGGCCACGTTGAGGCTCTTGCGGTTGGCCAAGCGGGACTCGTCGATGAGGTCGGGCGCGATGAGCACGCCATCCGGACGCAGCACCGGGCGCGCCACCTCGATCTGGCTGGCCGTGAGCACGACCAGAAAATCCGCCGAGCCGGCCGGCACCATGGGCGAGTACACGTGCGGGCCGAAGCGCACGTCGCTCGACACCGAGCCGCCGCGCTGGCTCATACCGTGGATCTCGCTTTTCTTCACATCGAGGCCGGCGGAAAAGGCCACGGTGGCCAGGATGTCGGAGGCCGTGAGCACGCCCTGGCCGCCCAGGCCAGCAAGGACGACGTTGACGACGGGGCCGGCTTCACTTGGGGGCATGGCTTTTCTCGCGAATCTTGATGGCGCCGGCGGCGAGCAGGCACGGCCGGCGCGCGATGATCAGGGTGATTTCGTCGCGGGCCAGGGCTTCGCGCACAAGTCGCGTGACGCCCGCGGTGTCCAGGATGGGATCCACGGTGTGGACGTTCTTGATACCAGCGGTGCGCGCCAGCTCCTCGAAGCTGAGGCGGTTGGTGGGTTCGTGGTTCAGCGTGCGGCCGGTGCCTGGGTGCTCCTGCAGCCCGGTCATGGCCGTGGTGCCGTTGTCGAGAATGATGAGCACGTGCCCCGTCGGCGGTGGGTTGTAGAGCATCTCGACCAGGCCGGTGAGACCGCTGTGCACGAAGGTGGAATCGCCGATCACGCTGACCACCTTGCGCGCCTCCTCGGGGGGCAGGGCGTGGCGCAGACCCAGGCCCACACCGATGGATGCGCCCATGCACACGCAGGTGTCCATGGCCGAAAAGGGCGGCAGCACGCCCAGGGTGTAACAACCGATGTCGCCGGCCACGATGCAGCCGAGGTCGCGCAGGGCCTCGAAGACATTGCGGTGCGGACAGCCAGGGCAGAGCTCGGGCGGCTTGCCCGCGGGCGGCGCGGGCTCGGGGCTGGTGTCGCCGGCCGCGATCCGGCGCACGCGCGCCACGCTGAGTTCGCCGAAGCGGAAACACTCGGGCTTGTTCTCGACCTCGATGCCGGCGATGCGCGCCGCTTCGAAGAGGCATGGGTCACCTTCCTCGATGACCAAACAGCGATCGACGCTGGCGGCGAACTTTCGCATGGCCGCGACGGGCACGGGGTGGGTCAATCCCAGCTTCAGCACGCGCGCCTGCGGTAGCGCCTCGCGCACGTGCTGGAAGGAAATACCCGAGGTAATCACGCCCAGGGTTCGTCCTCCCTCGACGACGACGGTGGGTCCGTGCTCCTCGTTCCAAGCCGCGATCTCGGCCAGCTTGTCGCGCAGCCGGCGGTGGGCCGGGCGGGCGTAGGCGGGGATCATCACGCGACCGGGAATGTCGCGCACGAACGCCGCGGGCGCCGATGGCGTTGCCGGGATCCGCGGCGTAAACACGGTAGCCGAGTGGCACACGCGCGTGGTCAAACGCAGGAGCACGGGAATATGCCAGCGCTCGGATATCTCGACCGCCATCTGGGTGAAGTCGTAGGCTTCCTGCGAATCCGCAGGCTCCAGCATGGGCACGGCTGCCGCGACGGCGAAGCGCCGGTTGTCCTGTTCGTTCTGGCTGGAGGCCATGCCCGGATCGTCCGCCGAGACGACGACCAGGGCGCCGGTGACGCCCGTGTAGGCCGCGGTAAAGAGCGCGTCCGCGGCCACGTTCAGGCCCACGTGCTTCATGGTGACCAGGGCGCGACTGCCAGCGAAGGCCACGCCCAGGCCCACTTCCAGCGCGACCTTCTCGTTGGGCGCCCACTGCGCCCGGCCGCCCAGTTGGTCGAAGTGTTCGAGAATCTCCGTCGAGGGCGTGCCGGGATATCCGGAGCCGAGCCTTACGCCAGCGTGCAACGCCGCCAGGGCCACGGCCTCGTTGCCACTGCCCAGGCGACGCGTTTGTACTTCAGGGTTCATGGTTCCTCAGCCTGCGAAGTTAGCTGATTTCGCAGGAGAGAGCACAGAGAATGCGGAGGAGGGCACAGAGGCGAATGCGACAGTACATCCGTAGGGGCGATTCATGAATCGCCCCTACAACTGCGCTGGCGCGCTACTTGTTGCCGAAGGCGGCGGAGGTGACGGTCGCGACCACGAACAGGTTGTGGGCCACGTCAGTCACGTCGGTCGAATCTGTCGGGCTCACGCCAATCTCGACCATGTACATGGGCGCGATGGTGAAGTTGGGTGTCACCTTGTAGTCGATGCCGAGATAGGTGCGGTTGGCGCGGAAGCCATTCTTCCAGTACCCAAGTTGGTTGTAGCCTTTCTTGTTTGCGATGCCGCTCGTGTCGCCATCCTCGTGGATCCCCAAGAAGACCTCGTCCATGAGCGAAACGCCCAATCGGTCTGTCAGCGCGAAGCGAAGCTGAACCAGCTCGCGTAGCACCGTTCCCAGTCCCCACCTTTGATCCGACACGCTGAGGGTAGGAGTGGGCGTGGAGTAGACATCGGCATAGAAGGTGTTGTGGAGGATGATGCGGTCGTAGACCGACCAGCGGCCGAAGCGGTATTCGGCCGCCGGGATGATTTCTAGGTTGTGGGAGAAGTTGTAGGTCGAGGTGCAGTTCGGGCTCGGGCTGATGGGCGCCGTCGAGCAGGCAAGATCGCCATTGTAGGGCGGCTGTTCCTTCATGCGCCCGCGCTGCGGGTAACCCATGTAGTAGTACCAGAGCGATGCCTTGAGGGTCCAGTTGCCGGTCTTGTAGGTGTAGTTCGGCCCGAAGAATAGCTCGAGAAGTTGCAACCCTGCCTCGCCTTCGCGGCTGCGCGCGAATTCCCCACGCGCGCCGGGCATGGTGGTCAGGCTCCAGTTGGGCGAGAAGGCCAGGACGAAGTTTTGGTCGATCCAGACCCGCCCCTCCTGTTTGGTTGGCAAGTCCGCTGCCTTGGCGCTGCCCGCGACGGCAGCAAGGGCTAGGGTGCTGATACCGAGAACGAGCAACTTCTTCATGGGCCCTCCAAATCGCTGTGAAATTGTGAACAGCAAGCGTTGTTAACACAAAATCCCCTGGCGACAAAGTGGCTTGTGGCCAGGAAGAGAGACGGGCCGTTTAGGACGATCTTCGGGCGCTCAAACCCGGCGCGCCAGAGGGTGCGTGAACATTCTCGTCTCTGGTTGCTCCAACAGACAAGACGTGACCTCACAGACATGCCAAATTGGTGTCGTGCGACAGCTCTTTGATCGCTGCGTGACCGGCGATGGGCAAGCCTGGCGCGATCTGCACCAGATCTACTATCCGATTGCGTGCCGGTTTCTGACCCGCATGGGCGTTGCCGGGACCGACCTGGAAGATGCCTGCCAAGAGGTCTTCGTGCAGGTGTTCCGCTACCTGGCGCGATTCCAGCACCGGTCCGATTTCCAGACTTGGCTCTACAAACTGTGCCTGAGTCAGTCGAGCCGCATGCGCCGCCGGCGCAAACTGCAGCAGGCCCTGGCCTGGCTCCTCGGCCGCGCAAGCTCGGCCAGCACCGCCGGCCAGGACTGGAGCGACGCGATGACCGGGGAGCGGGTGCGACAGGCATTGGATCAGATGAAGCCCCTGCATCGCCAGGTCTTCGTGCTGTTCGAACTCGAGGGCGTGGACGGCGAGGAAATTGCGCGCGTCCTCGGCTGCCCGGCCACCACGGTTCGCCGGCGCCTGCACTACGCACGGCTTGAATTCGAGCAATTGCTGGGCGCCGGCCCAGCAGGGAAGCGGAAATCCCCATGAAGAAGAAGCAAGACACAGCCTGGCCAGAGCCGATGAAGACCGAGCCAAGCAAGGAAGGGACGGCCTTGCGTAAGTACGCAGAGGAGACCGCCGAGACCCCGAGCGAAGCGGCCGCCTACAGTCGCGCGCTGGCGAGGATCGAACGACCGTCCACACGCTCACCCTGGCTCGCGGCGATTGGCGCAATAGCGCTGGCCGTGCCGGCGCTCCTGTGGCTGCTGCGGTCTCCCACCCCGCCAAACGCGATCCAGGCCCCGTCCGCACGAGTTGCAAGCGCCCCGGCGCCCGCGACCGCGCAAGCAACACCGACCGAACCTTCCGTCCAGCTCAGCACGGTCCCCACCCAGCTGCCCACCGGAAAGATCAGTCTCGATAGTGGCGTCACCGCGCTGCTGTCCGTCGAGACCTCGGCGACTGCGCGGTATCAGGAAGGCACGCTGGACATCATGCTTGATAGCGGCAGCATCGAGCTGCACGTTCCACCGCGCGGGATCGGACAATCGGTGCTGGTGACTGCCGGCAGCCATCGCTTCACCGTCGTGGGTACGGTTTTTACCGTATCGCACGGGCCTCGCCGTCTCGATCTCGCCGTCAGCGAAGGGCTGGTGGCAGTGTCGAACGAAGGTGGCCATCTGGCCACCGTGGCTGCCGGTGAAACCTGGTCAATCGCCTTGCCATCGTCTGCCCCGCGCAAGTTCGCACCGCGGGTTTCGCGAGGCACGTCGGCCAAAGACTGCACGCGGTTCGCCGCGGACAAGCAGCTGCAAGAGCGCCTCCAGTGCTACCGCGAGCAGGCCCGAGGCCGCGGACCTGACAGCGAGCGCGCGCAATACCAACTGGCGCGCCTCTTGCGCGACGGCCCGGGCGATCTGGCCGCTGCGCTGTCTGCCTTTGAGTTGCAACGTTCCCGGTTCCCGCGCGGCGACCTCAAGATCGAGGCCGATCGAGCGATCATCGAGCTCTTGCAGCGGCTCGGCCGGCACGCCGAAGCTTTGGCCGAGACCCAGATGTTTCTCGACGAGAATCCGGATGCCGAATATCGCGCCGAGATTCGCCTCATCCGTGGCGACATCTATCGCGCCATTTTCCGCGACCCGATGAGCGCAGAGCGCGAATACGACGAGGGCGCTGGAGCAGACGGACGGACGGGAGACGACAGTCGCTTTCTGCGCGCCCTTTGCCTGGAAGCCTTGGGGCGGCTGGATGAAGCGCTCTTGGCCTACAAAGAGTACCTTGCGCAAGCCGGAACCGCGCACGCGCGCGAGGCAAGACGGCGCATGGAACATTTCGCCCGGTGAACAATTCCGCCCGCGGCGGCTCGAACAGTCAGTTCCACAACATCAAAGGGGGACCACGATGACTGTACGAATCTTGTTGTCCGTCGCGCTCGGTATTCTGTTTGCGGCGCCCGAGGCTGCCATGGCCGGGAAGTTCACCAAGCAAGCCATCGACATGCAAAACGTGCCCGTTCCAGTTCGCCGAGAGCTGGTGCCGCAGAAGAACACAGAATCGCTTCCTGGCCTGACCATCGAAGAGTTCCTCGGCCAAAAACAGGCTCGCATCCAGGACATCAACAAACGCCAGATCGTCCACTTGCGCCACATCATTCAGCTCTCGGGTGCCGACGATGCGCAGTTGCCTGATTACTACTTTCGATTGGGTGAGCTTTTCGCCGAGAATTTCCGCTACTGGAATAGCCTCGCCCGCAGCCTCGACGAGCCCATCTTCCGCGCCGAACACGCTTCAACCTCGGCCGCGGAAGTGCGACGGGGCACGCAGTAAGCCGAGCACAGTGAACATTTCGGCCTGGTCCGGCTCGAATGGTTTGGAAGTCCTGACAATCGAGGAGGGGCAACATGACCACGAGAACCCTGTTGTTCGTTGCGCTCGGAATCCTGCTTGCTTTGCCCGCAGCCGCCCTGGCTGGGAAGCTCGAGAAGCCCACGAGAGAAGTGCAAACTCCTCCCGAGTCCATTCGTTCCAGTCCGCCAGCCGCGATGAGCACTCCACCGGCACCGCGATTGACCCTCGAAGAGTTCGTCGGTCGCCAGCAGGCCCGCATCCAGGACATCAACGACCGACAAGTGGTGCAGTTGCGGCGTCTTGTCCAACTGGCTGGGTCTGACGATGCCCAAATGCCCGACTACCTTTTTCGACTGGGCGAGCTGTTCGTCGAAAAGTACCGGTTCCAGAGCGGTCGCGCACGCGGCCGCGACGAGCCTATCTTCCGAGCCGAACAAGCGCACGACGCCAACCTGGCAGCGCAACTGCGGCATGAACAGGAACGCGAACAGCAGCGCGCCGAGCAGGCTTCGCACAAGGCCGTCGAGTACTTCGTGGCGGCCACGAAATATCCCCACTATTCGCGCATGGACGAGGTGTTGTTCCGGCTGGGCTACTCGCTGCAACTCGCCGGTCGCGGGGACAAGGCGCGCGAGATCTTCCACCGGCTGGTCAAGGACTTCCCGCAGTCACGCCACGTGCCCGACGCCTATCTGTCGTTTGCCGACGACTTTTTCGCCAAGGGCGACATGGCCCAAGCGCTCGCTTTCTACACCAAGGTTACGCAGTTTCCGCGCTCGCCAGTGTTCGGCTTCGCGCTCTACAAGAGAGCCTGGGCCCTGGCCAACCTGAGCGACTTCAAGGCAGCACTTGGCACCTTCGTCGACCTGATCGCGCAATGCCAGGCCGGCAAGATCAGCCTGGCCCAGCGTGGACCTATCGAAAAGGAAGCACGCCGCGACCTCGTGAAGGTCTACGCCCGCACCCCCGGCGCAGATCCCGACCGGGCGTGGGAATTCTTCCGCCGCGTGGGCGGCAACGAGGCGCCCGCCATGATGCTCGTTCTGGCCGAGCAGTACTGGGAGCTAGGCATGGCCGCCTTTTCCTCGCGTGCGTATCGCAAGATGATGATGCTCGAACCGCGCTCGCCGTTTTTGTGCGCCTGGCAGGGCAAAGTGGTGCGCAATACGATGTCCGCCGGCACCGAGCCCGAGCAAGTGCAGGAAACCCAGCGGCTGGGGACCAGCTACCGCTACTTGCAGCAGCTCGGAAGTGTCAAGGCTGACCTTGTTGCCGAGTGCCGCGACAAGTACCACGACAGCACCCGCGAACTAGCCTTCGTTCTGCACAAGCAAGCCCAGCGACTGAAACAACTGCCCACCTTCCAATTGGCCGCGGTCGCCTATCGTGAATTCCTCAGCACCTTTGCTGCCGAGCCGGCCTCGATCGAGGTCGCCTTCTTCTACGCCGAGTGCCTTTGGCAAATCGCGCGCCTGGCTCCCCCCAACCCGACCCTTTGGCGCGAAGCCGCCGAGCAGTACACCCGAGTCATCGAGCTCAATCCCCAAAGCTCCTATGTGAAAGAATCCGCCTACGCCGCCGTCCTGGCCTGGCAAAACGCCCTCTACCAAAACGACGACGATTTGCACCGGACACCGCAACGGGGCTCATAGTCCACGGGAGGGCGGGCATCAAGTTGCCAATGACCCCGAATCCCGCAGAACCGTCCAGCCCCACACGGTCAGCTTGAATCCGGGCGAAGAGTCCAGTGCGTATCGGTCGAGAGGGCTTTGACCTCCTCAAGAATCTGGCCCTTCAGCCGTATTTATAGTTGGGCAACATACGCTCAACCAGGTGAGGCGTATTGGCGCCTAGGGAGACGCCCGCCTTGGATGTACCCGCCAGTTTTTCCCGACCTCGCCGCAAGACCATCGCGGTCCTGCTCGACTACATGGACTTCTTCGGTGGAGGGTACGCCACCCAGATCCAGAACGCATTCTCCGCCCAGGCCAGCGCGCTCGATCTGAACCTGCTCATGGTCTTCGGTCGAGGACTGGAAGAGCCCCATCGCGGGTGCGCGGCGCACAACGCGATCTTTGAAATGGTGGGGCCAGAACGTGTCGATGGCGTCATCATCGTCTCGTCACTTCTGGGCGGCTACTCCGGTCTTGAGGGACTCCTGCGCCTGGTTCGGCGCTTTGCCCAGCTCCCCGTCTGCAGTATTGGTGCCGAGATCCCGGACATCCCTAGTCTTACGGTGGACGACAGCGTCGGGATGCGCGCGGCTGTGGAGCACCTTGTGCAGGAACATCACTGCCGTCGCGTGGCCTTTATTGAGGGTACCCCCGGCAAGGCCGAGGCGGCCATTCGACTGGCCGCCTATCGCGAGGTGCTGGCACAGCAAAGGATCGCATTCGACCCCGCCCTGGTCCTTCCCGGAACCTTTATGCCAAGCGACGGATTCGAAAGCGTCGAGACGTTGCTCAACAAGGGGATCGAATTCGACGCCATCGCATCCGCCAACGACTTCATGGCGATGGGCGCGGTGGTGGCGCTGCGCAAGCATGGCCGCAATGTGCCTCGCGACGTTCGGGTCACGGGCTTTGACGATGTGCCACTTTCGCGCATGGCCAACCCAGCGCTTACCACCGTGGCCCAGCCCTTCGATGCCATGGCCGAGAAGGCGATTCAGATCGTCCTCGACGAGCTGGCGGGCAGACCCGTCGCTCAGGTCACCCGCCTCGCAACGGAGTTCGTTGTGCGTCGGTCGTGTGGCTGCCGTCCAAGGGCACGGCGGAGCATAGCGCCGGTTTCCGCAGTTACGTCGAGTTCACTCTTGGAGTACGTGAAAGCGCACCGCACGCTGCTTGCGACAAGTCTGGCGCCCATCCTTCGCTGCGACGGTCTGGACCACGAGCGCGCCGCCGACACTCTGGTAGCAGGCTTGCAGGAACAGATCAGCGAGCAATCCCCATCGTTTACGGACGCTCTGGAACGCCTGCTCGACCAGGCGGGCGAGAACTACCAACGCTATCGCGCGATTCAGGGTGCGGTGGAATGGCTGCGGGAAACGTTTCGCGATTTTGATGATCTGGCAATGGAACGCCTGTGGGCGGATTCCTTCCCGCGCCTTCGATCCGAAGAGCGGTCAGAGACAACTCCCAATCCGACGCCGATGCCGGTCGGTCGGCCCACGATCCTGCTGGTGGACGATTCTCCCATTCTCTTGCGCACCGGCCGGCGGGCACTCCAGCACCTTGGATATGAGATCGAGACCCTGGAAAGCGGCCAGGTGGCGTACGAACGGTTCGTGCAGGCCGCGGAAACGGGCAGAAGTCCGTTCGATCTGGTCATCCTGGACATGAGCCTACTTGAACGACGCGACGGGCTTGAGATCCTTGAGCTGATTCGGCAGCTGTTCCCCAAGCAGCGTGCAATCCTGGTGAGCGGCCATGCACCGAGCGACCGGGTGCAGGCCGCCATGGACCGTGGATTGGGTTGGCTGCAGAAGCCCTACAGTCTGGAAGCATTGGCGACCACGGTCGCAGAGGCGCTTGCGGCAGGGGTGCAAGGGGACGACCCTCCCTTCGCTCGCTGAATCCGAGGCGGGTGCTATAAGAAGGCGCGATGCCCACGGTTTACGTTGAAACCTATGGCTGCCAGATGAATGTGGCGGACACCGACATGGTGCTCGGGCTGCTGGCCCAGGCCGGGTACGCGCGCACCGAGGATCCGGCGGCCGCCGACGTGATTCTCATCAACACCTGTGCCGTGCGAGAGCGCGCGGTCGAGCGCGTGCGCGGCCGCGCCAGCGCCCTGGCCCAGTACAAAGGACGCGGCAAACGCGTGGTCCTGGGGATCACGGGCTGCATGGCCGAGCACCTGCGCAGCGACCTGCGCGAACAGGCGCCCTACGTCGATTTGGTGATTGGGCCCGACAGCTACCGCCGCCTGCCCGAACACATCGAGCGCGCCCGTGCCGGCGAGGTGGTGGAGGACACGCGGCTCGACCCGCACGAAACCTACGAGGGCCTGGATCCTTCGCGCGCCATGACCGGTTCGGTAATCGGGCACGTGGCCATCCAGCGCGGCTGCGATCGCTTCTGCACGTTTTGCGTCGTGCCCTTCACGCGCGGGCGCGAGCACGCCACACCGCCCGGCGAAGTGGTGCGGCAGGTGCGCGCCATGGCGGCAAGCGGGTTTCGCGAGGTGCAGCTGCTCGGCCAGACCGTCAACTCGTATTGCTTCTCCGAGGGTGGGCGCGCGATCGGCTTCGCCGATCTGCTGCGCGAGGTGGCGGCCGTCGACGGTATCGAGCGCATCCGCTTCGTCTCGCCCTACCCGCTCGGCTTCACGGCCGAGGTCATCGCGGCCATGGCCGAGCTGCCCAAGGTGTGCAAGCACGTGCACCTGCCGCTGCAGTCGGCCTCGGACTCGGTCCTCGAACGCATGCGGCGCGGATACGATTTCGCGACGTACGGCGCCCTGGTGCGGGCCTTGCGCGAGGCCATGCCCGGCATCGCCATCACCACGGATTTCCTGATCGGCTTCTGCGGCGAAAGCGAAGCCGAGTTCGAGGACACCTGTCGTGCGCTTTCCGAGTTGCGATTCGACAACGCCTTCATGTTCGCCTACTCGGAACGCAAGGGAACCTTGGCCGCGCGCAAGTTGCCCGACGACGTGCCGCCCGAAGTGAAGCAGCGGCGCCTGGCCCACATCATCGAGGAGCAGCGCAAGATCACCACCGAAATCTACGCCTCCTTGGTGGGACAGCGCGAGCGCGTGCTGTGCGAGTCGCCCTCGCGGCGATCGCCGGCAGAGCTGCTCGGCCGCACCGACAACTTCCGCCCGGTCATCGTGACCGCAGGCGCGGCGGTGGGTGACCTCGTCGACGTGGTCATCGACCGAGCCGGGCCGGGGACACTCTACGGGCGGCCGGTTGGCGCGGAGTCCGCCCAATGAAAGACGGCAAGCAAGTCGCGGTCAGCTTCGTGTGTATGGGCAACATCTGCCGTTCGCCGACGGCCGAAGCAGTCATGCGCGCCCTCCTGCGCGAGGCCGGTCTCGATGGCGTCATCATCGTGGACAGCGCGGGAACCGGCGATTGGCACGTGGGCCAAGAGCGCGACCGACGTAGCCGGGCCGTGGCCAAGCAGCGCGGCATGCCCATCACCGGGTCGGCGCGCCAGTTCGTGCGCAGCGATTTCAGTCGATTCGATCTCGTGCTGGCGCTCGACGAGGAAAACGCCCGCGATTTGCGCCGTCTTGCCCCGACCGAGGAGGCGCGAACGAAGATTCGTCTGCTGCGCGAATTCGACACGAACGCGGCGCCGGGCGCGGAAGTTCCCGATCCCTACTACGGCGGCCCCGACGGCTTCGAGCTGGTCTTCGACATCTGTCTTGCAGCCTGCCGCGGACTTCTCGCGCATTTGCAGAAAACCTATCAACTCCGATGACCCGCGACCCTGTCCTTCCGTCGATCGAAGCGGCGCTGGGCAGCGCGGTCGTGACCTGGGATGGTGTTTCCGGCGGCGACATCAACGAGGCGCACGAGGCGCAATTGGCCGACGGACGCAGGGTGTTCGTCAAAAGCAACCGCGAGGCCCCGGCCGGAATGTTCGCGGCCGAGGCGCGCGGGCTCGACTGGCTTGGCCAGGCCCATGCGCTACGCGTGCCGGTGGTCATCGCGCAAGGACCGAGTTTTCTCGTGCTCGAACTCATCCAACCCGGTCGGCGCAAGCCCGACTTCGACGAACTGCTCGGCCGCGGACTGGCCGCGCTTCATCGCGCGGGCGCGCCGAGTTTCGGACTCGATCACGACAATTTCATTGGGCGGCTGCCCCAAGCCAACCAACCACTGCCGACCTGGGCCGAATTCTACCGCGAGCGCCGCCTACTGCCGCAGTTCCGCCTGGCCGTCGACGGTCAGCGGGCCAGCGTAGCCATGCGGCGCGGATTCGATAGGCTGCTGGCCCGCCTGGGTGAAATCGTCGGCCCCCCCGAGCCGCCTGCGCGTTTGCACGGCGATCTGTGGGGCGGCAATGCCATGGTGGACGAACTAGGCATGCCCTGCCTGATCGATCCAGCGGCCCACGGCGGCCATCGCGAAATCGATCTGGCCATGATGCGCCTCTTCGGCGGCTTCGGGCCGCGGGTCTTTGCCGCCTACCACGAAGCCTTTCCGCTGCCGCCCGGCCACGAGGCGCGCGTGCCGCTCTACCAGCTCTATTTCCTGATGGTGCACGTGAATTTGTTCGGCGGCTCCTACGTTGCTTCGGTCGAACACGCCCTGTCTAAGGTATGTTGCTAGCCTCACACGCCGCTCGACCTGCAACGAATGAAGCCACGCCGCTTGACGCCCGCCTTTGTCTACCGCGCTGGGATCGGCCTCGCCGACACGCACATCACGTGCGACGCCGCGGGGTTTGCCAGCGACCTCATCTTTCTTTCCCACGCGCGCGCCCTGGCGCCGCGCGGGCCGGTTTCGCTGTCCGGTGCACGGGCCGGTCGGCGGCAAATCGTGACTACCGAGAAAACCCTTCGCCTGCTCGGCGACGCGGGCGAAAAGTTACGATCGCGCACCCTGCCCGCGGCATTCGGCCGCCCCTTCAACCTCGGTGACCTTCGCATCGAGGTCGTGCCCACCGGGTACCTTCCAGGCGCGGCCGGACTCCTGAGTGAAAACAACGGACGCAGGATCTTCTACTTGGGCGCCTTCTGTCCCGAGCCGCTCCTGGCTGGCGTCGAGGCCAGCGAGGTGCGGCGAGCGGATGCCATCTGCGTCGACGCCACCTTCGGTAACCCACGCCTGGTCTTTCCGCCACGCCAGGAAACCGTCGCTGCCGTGCGCGGCTTCGTGCGAACAACCCTAGGCGAGAGACAAACACCGGTACTGCTAGCGTCGCCGTTTGGCGCCCTGCCCGCCGTCGCGCTCGACTTGGCCCAGGCCGGTTTTGACCTGCGCGCGCATCCGCGTATTGCCGCAGTCCTCGCCCGCCTGCGTGGCGTGTGCGAGAGCCTGCCCGCGCCCGCGCGCTTCTCCGGTCGAGTCGCGAAGAACGAGGTTCTGCTTTGGCCACCCGAGGCACGAGATGCGGCCAACCTGGCGGCGCTCGACGATCTTCGGCTCGCCTTGGTGTCGGGCTCGGCGGCGGATCCCAGCGTGCTCGCGCACTTGCGCTTGCAACATGGGTTTGCCCTGACCAATCTGCCCAGCGCCCCGGAAATCCTCACTGCCATCGAATCGACCGGCGCAAAGGAAGTCGCGCTCTTTCACGACGGCGCCGAATCCCTGTCCGCGCTTCTGCGCGAGCGCGGCTTCGAAGCCTACGTGCTGGGCCCGCCCCGCCAAATGACGTTGCCAGACGACCATTGACATCGTCATGGCTCCGCCAGGCGCCCCACACATCACGGTGCTTGGAGTTGCAGCGCCACCGCAAGCCGTTCCACGGCCCCGACCGCTTCGTCAGGCGGACCGTGTATAGAACCGTGAGCGATATCATCGCGAACTTTCTTCAGCCGGGCGAACTCCTCGACGTGCATGTCACTGATACCAGGCCACGCACATATTGACTCTTCTTCGAGTGCCCAAAAGAAGAATTTCGAGGCTTTGGGTTCCAACCGCCCGGCCAGCGACACGGCGTCTTCCATGGCAACGCGAACGTCCTCGATGCCAATGCGCCTCGCCACGCTAACGACTGCTTTCACCTCGATTCGCTGATCATGGACCAGTCTGCTATCAGCTGTCAGGCCAAATAGATACTTATCGACGGCGCGAAGACTAACTGGATGGTCACTCGACTTTCTCAGCCTACATGTGAGCGCCGAGACGAGCGGCGGTAGCATCCGGTCCTGAATCTGCCGCAGTTCTGTACGTGCGGAAGAAAAACCATCGTGAACTAGAAGTGCTGTGCCCTCCTCCTTGACGAAGCCGCCAACACATGAATGCGGTCTGCCAGAAACCAGTTGCACCACGACGTAGGGTGGTCTGCAACCCTTTTCCTCTGTCCAGGCGTGTTCGTCCTGTACGAAGTCATCGTTCGCGATTGCTCGGCTGAGTGCAGTCACGCTGTTGCCGACCGCGACTGAATACGGAGACCCTGAGATCGTACCTTGGAAAGGCAAGAGCACGGAATCATCGAAGGTCAGTCCGTTGATTTCGTACACGTAGAGACAGCGAAACGTCGCCGAAAGCTCCTCGGCTTCACCCATCTTCCTGAAGCCCATCGAATTCAGTGCATATGTGCTTATCATCATGCTTCGCCACCGACAGTTCGGAAGTGCGCCAATGATTTGATCGGCACAGGGGCCCCGGATCATTACACCGGGGACCCCTGCCACACCACCCGGCATGCGGGTCCGCACCGGGCGGTTCGAGAAGTTGAGGTTGCGTGGCTGGCCAGGGGACACCCGGCTGGTCGAACTTCTCGC
>Ga0265342_10000977_pt1 | contig 28306 bp, 21 predicted proteins | sample 4CB327metaG_FD_203125 | JGI IMG/M metagenome (GOLD analysis project Ga0265342, IMG submission 203125) | Rhizosphere microbial communities from Carex aquatilis grown in University of Washington, Seatle, WA, United States - 4-CB3-27 metaG | ecosystem: Host-associated > Plants > Roots >... | reverse complement strand
GCCCTGCTTTCTTCATCGCCTGCCGGTAAACCGCCACATCGTGATTGTGCTCGTCGAGCGTGCTCTCAAACATCGAGTGTCCCTGCGCATTGGCGCCCGCGGCCACAAAATAGAGGTAATCGGTCTTTGCCGGATCCATGGCTGCGCGCAGCGAATGCAGCCCCGGATTCGCAATCGGACCCGGCGGCAGTCCAGCTTGCACATAAGTGTTGTAAGTGGTGTTGTGCGTAAGGTCGCTTGCGTACAGGGTGCCCCGCCAGCGGTTTTCGCGCTCCAGCCCATAAATCACTGAAGGGTCCGTCATCAGCGGCATGTTCTTCTTCAATCTATTTAAAAAAACGCTCGCAACCAGCGGCCGCTCCTCGTCGACTGCTGTTTCGCGCTCTACAAGTGAAGCAACCGTAACCACTTGATGTACGTCCTCTTTTAATCCCAATTGTTCTGCCATCAGGCGAAAATGCCGCACCATGGCTGCCACAATCTGCGTCGGTTTCGCAGTTCGCGCAAAACGATAAGTTTCCGGAAACAGATAGCCCTCAAGGCTTTTTGCTGCCGGGTCCAGGTCGGCCACCAGACCGGTCTCCTGAGTAGCGGCGTTCAAAAAATCTTCGCGTGTCCCCAGTCCGGCCGATTCCACGCGTGCCGCAATATCAAACATGTTCGCGCCTTCAGGAATCGTCAGAGAAACCGTGTAAACATCTCCCCGTCTGAGGCGCGCATATACCTCTGTCGCTGCCGCCGGATGGTCGAATCTGTACTCTCCGGCCAGCAACCTGCCGCGTTTCACCCAGCGCAGCAGGTCAAATGCGAATTGACTTCTTACTACCCCCGCAGCCTCCAGCTTCTGGCCAATCGCCAACGTGGATGACCCCGGTGCAATCTCAACAAAGGCCTCTGTCTCGGGTCCGTACGGCGTCAAAACCAGCCACGCCGCCCCCACAGCCGCCAGCACTCCGAGTAGAAGAACCGCCAACACGGCCCTGCCTGCCCCGGAACGCTTCTTTTTTCTGCCTTTCCATCTGCGGCTTACCATCCCGATGCTATTGACCCTTCACTAATTAAAGACGCTTCGGGACCCCCCGAGGACTCTCTATCTTTCGATTGTAACGATTGCAAACCCTCTCTCTGTTGGTTACTAGGATGCCCTCCCGCAATGCCCCACTCGAACCGGATCGGAGCGTTAAGCTTGGATCATGGACATCCCCCCACAGCCCGCTACGCCTCCGCGCCTGATGGGCTTGGACGTCGGCAATCGACGAATCGGCGTCGCTGTCTCCGACGAACTTGGGCTGACGGCCCAGCCGGTCATGACGCTTGAGCGAAAACACAATCGGCGCGATGACCTCCGTTCCCTCGGCCGCCTGGCTCGCAGATTCGGTGTTTCGGCCTTCGTAGTCGGCAATCCGGTCCGCCTTTCCGGCGAAGAAAGCTCACAAACCACCAAAGTGCAGGCCTTTGCCGCGGAGCTGGGCGAATTCACCGGCATCCCCATCCACCTGTGGGACGAACGTCTGACAACACACGAAGCGCACCAGATCCTCTACGAGGCCGGCCAACCCCGCCAACAGCACAAGCGCGTTGTTGACCAGGTCGCGGCCACACTTATCCTCCAATCCTTCATCGACGAAGCCGCAACCCGAAATACGCCGCAAACCTAGCCGAAGTTCCCAGGTCACCTGGGCAACTCGTCCCCTCGGTAGATCGCATACCTGCAGACGCAAAGCTGCCGATCTGCAGCCACACCCGCTGCCGTCCCCACACCAGCAGTCCGCGTATAATTGGAAGTCAGGTTCTTTCATCTTTGCGGTTGGAGCAGCTCCGCTCCCCGCCACGGACAGTGGATGCCCGATCACATTAAGAAAAAGCTTCACGAAGAAATTCAGCTTCTTGAGCACGAACTCGCCCATGAGCTCCCCGCGGAAATCAAGAAAGCCGCGTCCCTGGGTGATTTGTCGGAGAATGCCGAATACCACATGGCGAAACAGCGCCAGGATTTCGTCAATGCGCGCCTGGGCCAGCTCAAGCGCCGCATGGCCGAGCTCTCCTTGGTGAACTTGGCCAATATTCCTCGCGACAGGGCCGGTTTCGGCTCCACCGTGGTGGTCTACGACTTCACCAAGGAAGAAGAAATTGAATACCGCCTGGTCACCAGCGAGGAGTCGGACGTATCCAAGGGTTTGATATCGACAACCTCGCCGATTGGCCGGGGTATAGTAGGCAAGCGCGTTGGAGACGTGGCCACCATCGTGACCCCGAACGGAAAACGCGAATTGGAAATCCTCAAGCTGACCACCGTTCACGATGAGGCCGGCGAAGAGAAAGACGAAGCAGCTGCGGACGCGTAGCAGTAGCAAGGAAGAATGGCAATGACCTGGACCAGCGCCTTTGGTAGTGCTTGTGGCTGGTTGCTCGACCGCATCGTTCGTGGCCTGGCGCTTACTCGCATTTCTCCAAACGCATTAACCTCTATCGGCCTCATGATCAACATCACGGCCGCATTCCTGTTTGGTCACGCCAACGCGTCCAACAACGACCTCATGTTTTTCTATGCCGGCATGGTCATCTTCGGCGCCGGCATCTTTGACATGGTCGACGGCCGCGTCGCGCGCCGCACCAACAAGGTCACAGTCTTCGGCTCATTCTTCGATTCGGTCATCGATCGCTATTCTGACGTGGTGTTGTTCTTCGGCCTGCTGGTCTACTACGGGCGCATCAATCGCTTCCGCTACGTCGTGCTGGTGGCGTTCGTCATGGTCACGTCGCTCATGGTCAGCTATACGCGTGCCCGTGCTGAAGCACTCATCGGCTCGTGCAAGGTTGGCTTTATGGAGCGCCCCGAACGCATCGTCCTTATCATCCTCGGCGCGCTGTTTAATCATTGGGGAGCCATGGCTCCGGTTCTATGGGTTCTGGCCGTGCTCTCCACAATTACGGTGGTGCACCGCATCGTCTACACCTACCAGAACACCAAGCACCTGGACCCAATCAGCCAGGCCTGAAGCGAAAGATCCTTCCCGGTGTCGCGTCCCCCTGAGCATAGCCCCGCGTGGACCACGGACTGGCCTGTTAGGACTGGCAGAAGTGTCTCTGGCTTTTATCGCGCGGTACTGGCGTGCTCGGCGGCTTTGGGATGTTGAGCTGTCCAGCAACTCTCCGCGCCCCGGCACGCTTGCATAGCCGCCATCGCCGCATGCAGAGCCGACTTCTGCCCGTTGGTGAGCGCGGTGAAGGTGTTGTGCAACTCGTAGGGATCAGCGACGAGATCGTGATATTCACGGTCTCCGTCGGCATACTCCACATAAAGCGCGTTGCGCGTGCGCAACGCCTCGTAGCTGGGCGGATTGCCAGAGCGCAACGCAGGAGCGTCAGGGTCTTCCGGCTCGTGGCGTGGCCCGTGGTGTTCTACCAGTATTGCCGCTCGCCAGTCCGCGCCTGTCTGTCCTCGCAAGAGCGATGCCAGGCTGTGACCATCAACCTGTGATGAAGAAGGAACTCCACTCAGCTCCAGGAATGTTGGGTTCAGATCGATGTTCTCAACGATCTCGTCTACTATTCGCCCAGGCGGAACTCCAGGCCCAGTAACCACAAGCGGAACGTGGATGTCGGTATCAAAGGCGGTCATCTTTCCAGGCATCAGCCGGTAGTCCCCCATGTGATATCCGTTGTCGGAACTGAAGACGAAGTAAGTGTTCTTCTCCTGGCCGCTCGCAGCCACGGCTTTCTTCAAGTTGCCGATCATCGCGTCCACCGCGAGCACCGATTGGGCGCGCTTACGGAATTCTTCGTCAATACGTGCCTTGTCGGCGGTAGTCAGCGCAGGCTGTCGGCTTAGCCATCGAGGACCGGCAGCGTCGGGAGCGGCATCATACGCGGGCGTGCGCGGTACGGTTAGCCCCGGAAACGCATTGGAGTCGCGCGGCGCCGGGGTGTAGGGCGCATGAGGTGCGAAGGTGGCGACTTCGATCACAAACGGTCGCCCGCGGGACTGCTGAATGAACTGCGTCGCCAGTCCGGAGAGTACATCGGTCAGGTAGTCAGTCGGCTTGAAGCCGTATGACACGAGCTTTCCATCCTGGTTAAGAGCGTAATGGAACTCGGGATAACCATTTCCAGCCACGTCCCAGCCGGTCCAGCCGGAAGCAGCTGCGTGGCGATCGGGTAGATAGCCATTGAGGTACTTGCCCATCATCGCCGTGCGATAGCCAGCCGACCAAAGCGAGGTGGCAAAAGTATTCTGCTCGAGACCAAAGCCCACGAATGCGAGATAGCCTCCATCTTGACCTTGGTTTTTAAAGATCCCTGTATTGTGGGGAAAACGTCCGGTGAAGATAGAGGATCGCGAAGGACAGCACAAGGAATCGGTGACGAAGTAGTTGGCAAAGGTGACTCCCTCGCGTTCCATCTCGAGAACGTGCGGCATGAACGGCAGCAGGTTCATAGAGAGGTCGTCGGTCAACACAAATACGATGTTCGGATGCTGTGCGGAGCTGGCGAGTTGCGGGGGCGGAGAAGCAGGAACGTTCGCGGGCGGGGTAGTGTTTTGCGAAGCAGGTGCGGCCGCACCCGCCGATTTCGGCTGCCCAAAACCGGGATTCTGCGCCTGGCAAGCAGCCACGACCTGCGGATCGACTTGCGGCGCGGACTTGCCCGATTTGCGTGACCTTGCACGGCCCTGCAAAATGGGGTCGATACAATCGCGCAGCAAACCGTTGCCTGAGCTGGCGCCCCCTGGCACAAAGCCAGCGTGGAGGCAGGCTGTTTTGATTTGTTCGCAGGGCTGCTGGCCTTGCGCCGCGGCGCTGAACACGCAGCCTATCGCTATCGTGAAGAGACTAGCAATCTTGTTCAAGTTTTGATACATGATGGATTCTCTCCGTGCCATTGTGGGAAGTTGAAAAGACGACGCGAATCTTACAACAACAACCGCACCATATACAGAAGCCTAATTCTGAATGAGGAAGAAGTAGTCCATCATAAGGAGATAGTTGATTCCGACCGAGCCCGGGTAATATCCGGATCGGCGACGATCCAACCGCAACCCAATTGATCGCTTTGCGCAACAGCCGAGCAGGGTCTTCGTCCAGACAACAAGATTCTACTGGAAAGCCGGCGATTGACCGGCCTGGATTACTGGGTGCAGGGCTAGCATGATGAAATCAGGCCAAAGCGCTCATTTATCCCAAATGATCGCCTCTCATACCCGGCCTACCGTTTATCGTCTTTCCAATCCTTGTAGCTAATGCGTGGGATAGTGATGAAGGCATCTCGCGTACGCACGTAATTGCCAAGCCCGTTCATGCGCCCAATCGAGTGCAGATCGTCCGCCTTCACGTACGGCCCTTCCGCATCCACAAAGCGATCCTCGATAAAAATTGAAACCACGCGCCCTAAAATAATGCGCGAACGGCCAATCTCCATCGTGGTGAACTCGCGGCACTCCATCGCAGCGTGCGCTTCCGCCAGCCGCGGCACCTTCACCTTTTCAGAAGGGGCGGTCGTGAATCCCGCCAGTTCCACTTCGCTTAGCTCGGCAGGAAAATCCGTGGCGCAGATGTTCATATTCTCGGCAATATCTTCAGTCACCACGTTGATCACAAACTCTCCGCTACGCCGGATATTGCGCGCCGTGTCTTTTGGCACATGCGGTTCACCGGGGCGGTTGGTTACGCCAATGCCCACAATCGGCGGATCGGTGCACAGGTAGTTATACGCACTGAAAGGTGCGGCATTCAGCCGGCCCTCTTCATCCACGCTGGTGATCAGCGCAATCGGACGCGGCGCAACAAGGCCTACCAGCAGCTTGTACGTCTGCGACGCGGGAATCGCTTCAAGATCAAATTTCATAGGAGTGTCTTTCTGGATGAAACAATAATCTTTCTCCCTGCCTGACGCTACCAGAGGAATTCGTGCGCGCAGTCAGGCTCAACACGATTGAGCTGGAAGCTGAAAGCTGAGAGCTGACAGCTGCCGTCGCCTCAGCAGTTAAGCACCATTACGGAGCAGCCGCTTCGCGGCTCACGCCACTGCACCAGGAACTTGGTCACTGCCGATGGTTCCATCTTCTGCATGGATTCAAACTCCCCGGTTCGCTGGCTGTAGAGCAGCTTCCCGTTTTCACTCAGAACTGCAAGCGCAGGCACGCCCCGGTTGAGCGGGATGTGATACCTCTTCGCCAGATCAAGGTTCGCGTCGTAGCGTCCCACATTGATGTCGACGAGAATAAAATTTGCCTTGAGAATCTGCGCGTTCGCCGGCTCGTGGAAATAGATGTCGAGCACCTGGCAGTCGCCGCACCAGTTGCCACCAAAATCCAGCAGGATGCGTTTGTGCGCAGCCGGTGCAGTCTTCAGCGCCGCCGCAAGATCGCCCCTTGCCTTGGCCGGATCGGGATACACGTCGCGGGTGGCCGCCTGTGACCCTGCAGCCGCAAGCGTTACAACAGCCATCAACGTGAGTAGTTTGATTCTTTTCACAACCGAAAACCTTCGCATCCCATCTCTGAGTCTGACATAAAGGCGGTCCACTGTACTATTCTCATATTCCGTCATGCTTTTTAGATGCTCGGCTTAATTATTCGATGAGAAACCCTGCTGAACTTCGAAAACGACTGGAGTCGACTTCGTTCCCTGATCTGGGAGCGATGATGGAAGGCTACGCGCAAGCCGCGGCTGAACTTGCGCGCAGCGAATTCAGCCAGAAACTCGACTTCACTTCAGAGTCCATCGATTCGCTCGATGAAATCCTTGTTCGCGTGGGCGAAAGTCCGGAACTCGATATCGATTTTGAAGTGCGCCTGTGGGGCAGCTACCTGGGCGAGGTGCTGCGCCGCCGCTACGCCGGCACTTGGGAGATGACGCAGTATCCAGGCGGCATTGCGGCCGTTCCAGCGGTCGAATTGCGCGGCTCCCGGCTGTTTCCGCTCATGAAGGTGTTCCGCCGCCTGACCGAGGGCGAAGAAGAGGACCTGCGCACCTTCTTCTCCATGGTCACGGAAAGGCTGGGAAAGCCGGCCCAGGTCAATTAAAAGCCTGTTTTGGAGTGACGAAACTCACTCCAGCCTCCAAGACAGCGCTGTACTATCGTTCTATGCGACAATAACCAGTGAGCATGTGCGGCCCCTTGGTGCGCACTGCGGAGGATACGGGAATGGGCGATCTACTTCAGCCGTGGCATCTCATCGTTTTAGCCGTGGTTGCATTTTTGTTGTTTGGCGCCAAGCGGCTGCCGGAGTTGGGTAAGGGACTGGGCGAAGGTTTGAAGGGCTTCAAAGAAGGCATTCGGGGTATTTCCGATCCGCCTCCTCCTCCACCTTCGCAGAATACGCAAGCGCCTCCTCCGCCCCCGGCTACACCGGCTGAGACCAAGCAGAGCTAAGCTTAAGTGTTGCAATCACACCCTCGCCAAACCAGCGAGACCAGTTCGTTCAGGGATTCACAAAGACCTGTGCCGGTGCACAGGTCTTTGTGCGTTGATTCACCACAAAAGCATCTAGCAGCTGTATTACGCGCTCAGCAGCATCACCGCTCCCAGCGCCAACGCCATGCCGGCCAATTGCCGCCTGGTAGGCAGTTCGCGCAAGACCAGCGCCGCCAGCAGAATCGTCCCGGCCGGATAAAGCGAACAAACAACGGCAGCTACGTCCAGGCGGCCAAGCTGCGTGGCTCTCAAATAGAACAGGTTTCCAATCGTATCCAGCACTCCGGCCAGCACGCCGAACTGCCAGAAGCCCTTCCACGGCCGTTTGGGCGGCATTGCCAGGATCACCAGGATCATCGCCACGCTTCCTGCTGCGCGCGCGGACGTCATGGTCCACAGCAGCCCGCCGCCGCTGGCCATTTTGAACAGGATGAGCTGAATGCCAAAACCAGTGCCAGCCAGCGCACCCAGCAGCAGAGCGCGCGGCGGCGTGGCAGGGCCTTCGCGGTTGGGTGTATGGGTAATCAGCCAGATGGCCACCAAACCGCCGAGCAAACCAGCAGCCGTCAGCGGCCTGGGAAAGCCGTCGGAGAAGATTGAGAACAGAACCGGGACCAGCGCGGTCAGCAGTCCGGTCAGCGCCGCCGTCAGTCCCATAGCGCCCATGGCCAGCGCACGGTAAAAGACGGCCAACGCCAGCGATCCCTCAAAACCGGCAACCGTGGCAAACAGCAGGTCGTGCCGGCTGGGCAGCGCAAGGTGGGCGCCCAGGCAGACGCACACCAGAATAAAAAATGTGATGATGTGGCCGGACGCAACCACCAGCATGGCCGGTGCGCGCCGGGAGCCGAGGCCGCCTACAAAATCGGAACCGCCCCAGGTGGCAGCCGACAGAAGACCTAATCCGGCTGAACTTCCTGAGGCGTTCATGCAGGCCCGTTCACCCTACTTGTCTTGCGCAGAGGGGTAGTAGCCGCGCTTGGAGATTACATCCAGATTCGGCCTGTCGACCAGCACGGTGATGCTGCGGAGTTTGCTGTCATAGATCGACTCGTGGCTGATGTAACCCAGCGTGTACTTCGAACGAGCCTCTTCGGCGACCTTCGCGTAGCTCGCTTCAATGCCGTTGGTGCCGCGCTCAGAGTACAGATCGCCGCCCGTGGCCAGCGTGTACTTGAACAGGATGTTGTCGTACATGGTGAAGGGCAGGTGCAGGCGGCTCACATAGCCAACGCCCCACTCCGCCGAGGCACCCACGGCCGTGGCATACACGGCAATCTTGTTCGTCTGCAGGTAGCGGATGACTTCGCGCAGCGTCGCCTTGCTGCCATATTCCTTGCCGTCTGAGACAACGTAGATGGCGCGCAGGCGTTCCTTGGGCCGCGTCGAAAGTTCTTTGGCGGCCGAGAGGATTGCGTCATTCAGCGTGTGAAGCTCCTTCGGCATGTTTCCGAAAGAGTTGTTGCCTGCGGAACGGCCGGGCTGCAGATTTGGATCAACGCAGTTTCCGTTCTGCCGAATGGCACATCCGTAAAGCGGACCGCTATTGATGGGCACCTGCATGTCAGTGCCTTGAGACTTGGCCAGCGCCAGCACCGCGGGCAGGCGATTGCCCTGCGCTCCGGTAAAGCCAGTCCACTCTTTGGGGCCATTGCCGTAGGTAAATACGGCCACTTCGTCGTAGGGCGTAAGAGCACCCTGAATGGCGCCCATCGAGTCATTCACCTTGGCCATCACGTCAGAAGGCAGGCTCTGGTCGATGACAAAGGCTACCGAAAGCGGCCGCGGATCAACGCTGAAATAGTTGAGCGGCACGCGAACGTTGTTCTCAAATACTTTGAAGTCGCGAGCAGTAAGGCCCGCCACCTGGTTGCCCTTCGAGTCTTTAACCGTAACCGGCACTTCAACAAAGGTCAGGTTGACAACGAACTTGGTAAAGGCTGCGCTACCTTCTTCAGGAGCCGGTGCGCCTGCGTTGTCGGGGCCTGACGGCGCAGGTGCCGTCTGAGGCTTGGGTTGCTGCTGAGGCGGCTGCGGAGCCGGTAACGGAGTTGATGTTTGACCTGAAGCTGAAGATCCTGTCGCCGCGTCAACTCCGGGCGTGCCGCTGCCGGGAGTAATGGGGCCGTTAACGCCGGAAAGGGGCGCAGCCGGCTGTGGAGCCGGTGCATCGGGGACAGCCTGCTGAGATTGACCCTGCACGGCAAGGTTCAAGGGAAAACTGAAACCAAGAAGCGCAGTAAATACGATTGCTTTAGAGCAGTACTTCACAGGTATTTTCGTCCTCCCAGACCACCGCACCCAGCTCGTGAACATGCTTCGCGGGTGCGCCCACGCCGGCCATTGTCAGCCGAAAGGCCCGCACCTGTCAGAGTATCAGACGCAGCAGAGCCCAACAGGTTGCTCGTGCCATGTGTCGCCGGTTCAGGTTATGCTCTCCACTAGCAAAGGTTTTCGTCTATATAAGCGTATGAGAATTTGGCTTGGAGCTTTCGTTGCGGTAGTTCTTGGATTGTCGTGGCTGCCCGCCACGGCTACGGCCCAGCTTGCTCCTTCGCCCGATGCTCCACCCGTGAGCAACGCGCCACCGCCCTCGCGGGACGAACGGCCGGTCACCACCCTCAAACTCGGCGTCAACCTGGTGGACCTGTACTTTACCGTCAAGGACAAAAACAACGAGCTCGTGCCCCACCTGACCCGCAACGATTGCAAGGTTGAAGAAGATAAAGTTCCGCAGCCGCTCAAGAACTTCGTAGCGGAGACTAATCAGGCGCTCACGCTCGGCATCCTGCTGGATACCTCAGGGAGCCAGCAGCGCGTGTTGCCGCTGGAGCAGGAAGCGGGAAGCCAGTTTTTGCAGCGCGTCCTGCGGTCAAAAGACGAAGCTTTCCTGGTCTCGTTTGATGTGAACGTGGACCTGCTTCAGGACTACACCAACAGCGCTCACTTGCTTGCGAAGGCGTTGGACAAGGCAGAAATCAATACGGCTGGCGGTAACGGAGGCGCCGGCATCCCCGGTGCCGGTGGCGGTACTGTGCCAACAATCGGCGATCCCAAGGGCACGTTGTTCTATGACGCAATCAAGCTGGCTGCGGAAGACAAGCTGAACCAGGAGAGCGGCCGCAAGGCGATGATCATTCTGACCGACGGTGATGATCAGGGCAGCCGCGCCAAGATTGGTGAGGCAATCGCCGCAGCGCAAAAGAATAACGTCATCGTCTACGTCATTTTGATTGCGGATGTTATGCAGTACTTTAATTACAATATGGGCTACTACGGCTACTCCGCCGCCAAGCGCGTTGCTGAAGAAACCGGCGGCCGCGTGATCAACGTGGGCAACAACGGCAAAAAACTTCAGGACGCCTTCCAGCAGATTGAGGATGAACTGCGCACCCAGTACGTGGCCAGTTACACGCCGACTAATACGAAGCTCGACTCAACCTTCCGGCACATCGCCGTGCAATGCGGTGAAGGAACCAAGGTGCAGGTTCGCAAGGGCTATTACGCAATGCCGCCCACAGACTAACCAGCCGGGATGTTCAGCTCAAAATTTGAAGTATTTACACAAAGGCGGGTAGAAACTGCCGATTACTTCTGCTGCCGCAGGTAACTTCCGCTTTGTCGCTTTGCCGCCGAGAAACGCGCACAAGCTCCTACCAGAGATGTACTTATCCGCTCAAGTTACTTTCGTCAGAAGCATATGGAACAACATTTGCAGTAACTCATGTGTCTTACCCGATATCACTCCCCAGCAAGCGCGGGTACGAACTAGCCAGATAAAACTACGGAGGGTCATTCGATGAGAACTGCCAGATTACTTGTAGCGGCCACATTTTCCTTTGCGAGTCTTCCCCTGCTTATGGCGCAGCAAGTTGACGCAACAGCGCAGCAGAACACTTCAGCAACTGCAGCAGGAGCCAGCGCCGGCCAGGCCTCCAATGCAGACACGAGCCTAAATGCAAACCACGCACATGCAGACGCAAGCGCATCAACAGATGCAAGCGGCTCTGCAAACGCACATGGCGCATCAGCAGGCGCGTCATCTCATGGATCGGCATCCGGCTCTATGGCCGGTTCGTCCGATATGCGCCAGGTTACCGGCGAGCTTGAGGGCAAATTGGATTCGAAGACCGCAAAGGCGGGCGACGAAGTTGTGCTTAAGACCACGCAGAAATTCAAGACTGCCGAAGGCGTCATGGTTCCCAAAGGCTCGCGTCTCGTAGGCCACGTCACTGAGGTTCAGGCGCACAGCAGGCAGCAGGCAGAGTCGCACATGGGCCTTGAGTTCGATCGCGTTGAACTGCGCGGCGGGCAAAGCATGGCGATTCACTCCATGATCGAGTCGGTTTCTCCAAGCGCTGGCGCTGTTGCAGGTGCATCAATGGCGGATGAGGAAGCGCTTGACGCTCCGATGGGCGGCGGTGCTGTTGCAAGTGGCGCGGCCAGCGGAGGCCGAATCGGTGGTGGACTCGTAGGAGGAGCAGCGGGCGGCGCGGCCATGGCAACCAGCCGCGTTGGATCGGGCGTCGGCTCGACCGCCGGCTCCGCAGTGCGTGCCACCAGCGGCGTTGGCGGTGACGCTACGGGATTGGGACGAGGAGTAAGCGGCACTGCGAATGGCGCCGGCTTTGTGGGCGCACGCGCAACGGGTATACAGGGCGTAATGTTGAATGGCGAAGCGGCAGGAGCAGCATCAGGAACATTGTCCGCGGCCAACCGCAACATCCATCTGGATTCAGGAACACAGATGGTGCTCGGCATTGCGGCAACTCGATAGGCAGATTGTTTTGGTTCTCGGCGCAGCATGACAGGGGCGGACGGTTTCCGCCCCTGTTTCATTTTTGGACACACAATTACCTGCGCGCGTGCGTTTGGTAATCTGGCGAATCTTACCTGTCCTCTATAGGATCGGCACAAGTGAAAAGAACTTTAGAACTTTGTTCAAAAAAAGTTCAGACACCAACCGATTTGACCCCAGGAGTTCGCCATGATCCTCAACTGTGCTGCCAAGGAAAGCTTTGAAATCAGCCCCCGGTTTCGTCAGAGCATCGAGTGCAGAATTGCGCGGCTCGAGCGCGACGCGGAGTCCGACGAGGCCTTTGTTGCCAATCTGGCTGACATCGACCACATTCGCCGCCAACTGCGATTGGTCGCGGTGGAACGTGCTGAAGCGCTGCGCATGAGAATTTTTCTTGATCGCGCGCGCCCCCGTCTGCCTCGCCCGCTGATCGAACTTTGATTGTTGCAGGTTGCGATTTGAGGCGTTGCGCTAGTCCTTTACGTGGCGACTGTCCCACTCGCCGCGCGTGCGCAGTTCGGCAATTTCCTGATGAGCCATCTCCTGGGCGCGAAGATAGTCGGGCTTCGCCAGGCGATTCAGCGGCATCTTTCCCGGCTCAAGAATGATCCAGTGACGCGGCCGCATGTACGAGGGAAGCGCTCTCGCAAGCTGGCTCAGTTCTTTCTCATCCAGTTCAATCGCCGGCTTCTTCTCTACCAGGGCGACCACGCCTTCTGAGACCACTTCATGCGGAGCGCCGACGACCACGCAACTCGCCACTTTCTCTGCGAGCAAGCAAATGTGTGACTCCACATCGCCGGGATAAATCTGGTGGCCGAAGGATTTGATGACCCACTTGGCGCGGCCGGTCAGACGCAGGCCCGTAGCGTCTTTCACGCCCAGATCGCCGGTATAGAGATAGCCATCGCGTGAGATGGTTTTGGCCGTTGCTTCAGGATCGTTGACATAGCCGAGAAAAGTTTGCGGCCCGCGGAAACACACCTGGCCGATCTCCCCTTCGGGCAACTCGTCGCCTGCATTTCCGTCTTCGCGCATGTCTTGTCGAATGGTGCATGGATAAATGGGCATGTCGACGCCGACGCCGGTGGCGAGCGGTTCGTGCTCTCCCGACTTCACCAGCGCATATGTACAGAAGCCCGCGCACTCCGTAAGCCCCAGGCCCGTTGCCACAAGCGGCGCCATGCCTGCCACGCGGTCAACGAAAGCCTTTGAAACGGAATTGCCGCCGAATGCCACCAGTCGAATGCTGGACAGGTCGTACTGTGCGTAGTCCTTCAGCATCCAAACCAGGTTGAACATGGCGGGAATCTGCGCGAATATCTGCACGCGGTGTTGCTGAATGGCGCGCATCGTCTTGGCCGGATCGAAGACATCGAGCAAGACTACCGAGCCGCCGCCAAACAGCGTGCTCATCATCATCTCTGTCTGGCAACCCACATGCGAAGGCGGCAGATGCACCAGCGTGCGCAAGCCCAGGTCGCCGCCAAAGATGGCTCCGCTCATACACATGTTTTGAATGGTGATGTTGCGATGCGACAGCAACGCGGGCTTGGGCGATCCCGTTGAGCCGGTCGTGAAGATCACCAACGCGCCGTCATCGGATGTGATTTTAGCTGTAGCGCTTTCGAATGCCGCAGACACGTTGCTGGTTACGTCTTCCGCGGCTCGCCTGGCAGGCTCGGTGATTTCTGCCAGAGCGTGGGTGCCGGGAACAGCTTCGGTCGAGACGGCGAAAAGATGCTCGACGCTTTTGCCACTTTCCTTCACGGCGTTCCAGGTCGCGCGAAAATCAAAGTGCGGAGCTACACCGAGACACACAAATCCATGCGGCTGCAAAATGTGGAGCACACGCACAACTTCGCCGGGTGCCAGCCGCAGATCAAGCGGCGCAAAAATGACGCCGATTTTAAAGCAGGCGTACTCCAGCAGCACATGGTCTACCGTCAACGGCAGTTGCGTTACCAGCAAGTCGCCCTTGCTGAATCCAAGCTGCAGCAGTTCATCCGCCAGCGCAGTCGTGTGCCGATCAAACTCGGCGTAGGTAAGTGTGCGGCTGCCATCGGCGCTCAACATGGCAGTGGCATCAGGTTTGGCCATTGCCCATTTAGCCACCACGCCGTGCAACAGGTGGCGGTCCGCGTACTCGTTCTCGTAGTCGGCCAGTGTATAGCGAGGCATTTGCATGATGTTCAGAGATGGTCCCGTCGGGGAATCGCGTTCTCCGGGGCGCGAGAAGCGCGTTGACGCAGACTCTAGCCTAATCGCTCGGCGGGGGAGCGATGCCAGGTTCTGCAGAAATATTGCGCAGGATAGTTGCCGTTTCAGTTACCGATTTAGTTATGCTTGAGGTGCAATCAACCGCGGTAGGATCGGGAGCGTTCAACGCAATGTCTGTAATCGGAAAACGGTTTGTTCTTTTGGGTCTCTCCATCTTTATCGGGACCTCTGCATTGGCGGTGCAGAACAACAGCGCATCCCATCGCGAAGTGCTCTGGTACAAAACACCCGCGCCTGTTTGGGATCATGCGCTGCCGGTTGGCAACGGACGCCTGGGTGCGATGGTTTTTGGCGGAGCCAACACCGGCTCCAACAACGGCGACTTGCAGGCCTCGCGTCTGAACCAACCGCTGATGGATGGAAGCCAGACTTATGCAGGTGATGAACACTTGCAGTTGAACGAGTCGTCCCTGTGGCAGGGCAGCAGAGCGAATCGCCTGAATCCATGCGCCGGCGAAGCCTTTCCAAAGATTCGCCAGCTTCTGCTCGAGTCGCACGGCACAGACGCCGAAAAGATCACTGCGGCGGAAAAGCTTGCGCATCAGTGCATGATCGCTATTCCTGCAGGCATGCCGGGCTACAGCACACTTGGCGATCTCTACCTGCACTCATCGAACAAAGGCGATGTTTCCGGCTATCGGCGTGAACTGGATCTCAATACCGGGGTGGCGCGCGTTACGTACACATTGAACGGCGTCCACTATACCCGCGAAGTTTTCGCCTCGGTTCCTGATGAAGTGATCGTCATGCGTCTGCGCTCCGACAAGAAGGGCGCGATCAGCTTTAAAGCCAGCATGGATCGGCCCGCTGATTTCGCGGTCCGCACACGGGGGCACAACACGCTGGTGTTGCGGGAAGGTCCAGAGCATAAAGCACAGACACGTTTCGCAGGTGAAGTCACGTTCCGCCCAACCGGCGGCACGATGGAAGCGCAAGGATCGGACATCGTCGTCACCAATGCGGATTCCGTAACTGTGCTCATCGCCGCTGCCACAGATTTCAAAGGCGGCCCGTTTGCCGGCGGCGATCCTGAGGAACAATGCGAGCGGGTTCTTGCCCGCGCAAAAAAGCGCACCGCCGTTCAGATTCTTGCCAGTCAGCAAGCCGTTTACGGGCCTGTTTATCGGCGCATGGCGCTGCATCTTGAAGCTGCTACCTCAGCGAACGACGGGTTGCCGACAGATGAACGCATGAAGCGGGTGAGCGCCGGCGGTGACGATCTCGGCCTGCAGGAACTTTACTTCCAGTTTGCTCGCTACCTGCTTATCAGCTCCTCGCGTGTTGACGGTCTGCCTGCGAACCTGCAGGGAATCTGGGCGGCCGGCATCGACAATCCGTGGGGATCCAAGTGGACGATCAATGTCAACACTGAAATGAACTACTGGCCGGCAGAGGCGGCTGGACTCGGCGAGACAACCTTGCCGCTCATCAACCTGATTGACATGATCCGCACGCCATCAAGCGGCACCGGCACTCAGGTAGCGCAAAAATATTATGGCGCGCGCGGATTCGTCATCCATCACAACACCGACATCTGGGGCGACGCCGAAGCGATCGACGGCTATCAATGGGGCATGTGGCCCATGGGTGGCGCGTGGCTTTCGCTTTACGCGTGGGACCACTACGCCTACTCGATGGACAAGGCTTTCCTGCGCGATCGCGCGTGGCCCATTCTGCACGATGCATCGCAATTCTTCCTCGACTACCTGGTCGACGACGGACAGGGACATCTGGTCACCGGTCCATCTGTCTCGCCGGAGAACCAGTACAAATTGCCCGATGGCTCAAATCATTCGCTGGCCATGGGGCCGACGATGGACATTGAACTGGTGCGCGAGTTGTTTACGCGCACTCTCGATGCCGGACGCATTCTGTCGCAAGACGCTTCGTTTTTGAAACAAGTGGAAAGTGCGCTCAGCAAGCTGCCCCCGTTCGCAATCGGCAAGCACGGGCAACTGCAGGAGTGGCAACAGGACTACGACGAAGCCGAGCCGGGCCATCGGCACATTTCCCACTTGTGGGCGCTCTTTCCGGGGTCGCAAATATCGTTGCGCGAAACGCCCGAACTTGCCAAGGCCGCGCGCAAATCGCTTGAGATGCGTCTGGAACATGGCGGCGGGCAAACGGGATGGTCGCGCGCCTGGGTGGTCAACTACTGGGACCGCCTGCATGAGCCGGCACAGGCGTATGACAGCCTGCAGGTCATGTTCCGTCAATCCACATTTCCAAATCTGATGGATACCCATCCGCCGGGAGTGTTCCAGATTGACGGCAACCTGGGCGCAGCGAATGGAATGCTTGAGGCACTGCTGCAATCGCGCTGGACGCAAAACGCGGCGGAGATTGAGTTGCTGCCCGCCTTGCCAAAACAATGGGCTGATGGATCGGTGCGTGGTCTTCACGTTCGAGGCAATGCTTCAGTCGATCTCGACTGGAAAGCAGGCAAGCTAACAACCATGCAAATTCATGCCGGCAGCGATCAAACTTTTCTCCTGATCGCACCCGAGGGCCAAAAGGTGACCTCAGCCCGGACTTTAAAAGGCGTGCCCGTAAAGCTGGCGAAGGACGGAACCATCCGGGTCAAAGGCGATACCACCTTGGCCATCGCCCTTCAATAAAGTTCGCGATAATTCCTGCACGCAGCTTCTGATGGCACGATTGCTTCCACGCCGGTACGGGTACCGGCCGTGGGAGCGTGCGGACCAGACGCATAGCTGCACTTGTCTATTCCCCGCCTCAAGTTTCAGTGTGTATACTTTCGGCCAGCCGGTTTACCCCATCGAGAATGCACTCGAACCGCTGGCCTGAATGTTCAAAGTGAGGCGCTCCACAATGAAGAGGTCGATCAAGATCTACGCCTATTCCCTGTCGGCAATTGCGTTCCTGGGTGTTATGGCTATCGCGCAAAACCCCCTTCCACCTCCCGCCAAGACTCCGCTGTACAACTCGGCCAAACAGGAGCTTCTCGACGGCAAGCAGGTCTTCAGCTTCACTCAGTCGAAAATGGATATCGCTGCCTATTGCGAGGCTGCCAAGCATTACGACTTTACGTGGTTTGAAATGCAGCACAGCACGCTGGAGTTTGCCGACGTGGAGAAGATGATTGCGGCGTGCCCGCACGTCAGGGCTACTCCCATGATCAGGCTGCCTGACGCGCAAGAATGGCATATTCAGCATGCGACCGACATCGGCGCGCTGGGCGTGATTGTTCCCACCGTTGACGATGTGGACAGGGCGCGGGAAGCGGCAAAGTGGGCGCGTTATCCTCCAACCGGTCGGCGCAGCGCCGGAGCCGGTCAGTACCGGATGCTTTGGGGCAATGACTATCGCAAGACGATCAACGACAACATGCTGGTTGTGGTGATGATTGAAACGCCCACCGGCGTGGCCAACGCCTATGACATTGCGTCCATTCCGGGCATCGATGTCGTGATCATCGGCAACAACGATCTGAGTTCGTTCTCGGGATACTCGCAAAACGACGAGCATTACCATCAGATGGTTCAGAAGGTCCACGACGATGTTTTGAGGGCAGGCAAGATTTTTGGCCAGGCCAACGCCTCGTATGCGACCGGTCCTTACAGTAAGGATTCCTACTTCTTCCAAAATGGCAAATCGTTTGATGGGTGGAAGCCCGCGAATGGCTCAAATACGAGCGCGCCGCCTCCTGGAGAAGAGAGCAAATAGCTGCCGAACTTAACCTGGTCAGGACATCTTGGGACAATGAATCGAATGAACGCGCACGTACTTTGTAGCCGGCTTCCGCGGTTCCTTGCAACGGCTGCCGCCATTGCTTTGGCCGGCACCTGCATGTGGAGTCAATCTGCTGCCGCCAGCATCGACTGGCCTACCTATGGCGGCGACCTCGCAAACACCAGGTATCGCCCGTTCGACCAGATTGATGCGACGAACTTCAATCAGATTGATATTGCGTGGCGATTTAAAACCGACAGCCTGGGAAACCATCCGGAGTACAGATTGGAAGGCACGCCTCTGATGGTGAACGGCGTGATCTATGCGACCGGTGGAACACGGCGCGACGTTTTCGCGCTGGATGCCGCAACCGGTGAACTGCTTTGGGTGCATGGCGAGCATGAAGGGGAACGCGGAGCCAACGCGCCGCGGGGACTTTCAGGCCGCGGATTGGCTTATTGGAGCGACGGCAGGGAGTCGCGGATTCTGTACACGACTCCCGGCTATCGGCTGATTGCTCTTGACGCAAAGACGGGCCAGTACGCGCAGGGATTTGGAGACCACGGCATCGTGGATCTGAAACTGAACGATGACCAGAAGATTGATCTGGTGCACGCGGCAATCGGAACTCAAGCCGCTCCAGTGGTCGCGGAGAATGAGGTCATTGTTGGCGCAGCGTTCGTTGATGGCGGAGCCGTGGCCAGCAAGACGGAATACAAAGGGTACGTGCGCGCCTTCGATGTGCGGACAGGCAAGCGGCTCTGGATCTTTCACACCATCCCGATGAAAGGTGAGTTCGGCTACGACACGTGGTTGAACGGATCTGCAGAATACACGGGTAACACGGGCATGTGGACGCAGACGAGCGTCGACACCGCACTGGGACTTGCGTACCTGCCGATTGAATTGCCGACGGGCGATAACTATGGCGGCAACCGGCCCGGCAACACTCTTTATAGTGAGTCGCTGGTTTGCGTCGACCTGAAAACAGGCAAGCGGAAATGGCACTATCAGTTCGTGCATCACGGCCTGTGGGACATGGACATTGCAGTTCCGCCAATTCTTGGCGACATCGTGGTAAACGGCAAGACCATCAAGGCAGTTGCGGTGCCAACCAAGCAGTCGATGCTGTTTGTTTTTGATCGCGTGACCGGCCAGCCCGTATGGCCGATTGAAGAGAAGCTGGTTCCGAAAGGCGACGTGCCCGGCGAGTGGTATTCGCCCACGCAGCCTTTTCCAACTAAGCCGCCGGTGTACGACCGCAACGGAATTTCTGTGGACGACCTCATCGATTTCACGCCAAAGTTGCGCGCCGACGCACTGCAACTGATCAAGTCGTATGCCATTGGCCCGGTGTTTACTCCGCCAGTGCTCAGCAAAATTGGCGGTCCGCTGGCGTTGCTTACCCTGGGAACAAATAACGGCGGCACCAACTGGGCCGGTGGTTCCTTTGATCCGGAAACACATCTTCTCTTCGTATCGTCGTGCTCGTCATGCATTATTCCCGATGGCATGGTGGCTGCTCCCAAAGATGTTTCCGATATGGGTTACATCAAGGGAACGGCGGGACAGCCTGCGGTTGCGCGGATGGGGGGCATTGGTGCTGGCGCGAATGCCGACGCGCTTGAACTAGCCAAGAAAGGCGCCAAAGGAGTCCCAGCGCCACCAGCCGGCGGAGGCCCACGCATGAGTCTGGCCGTGGACGGATTGCCGCTGATCAAACCGCCTTACGGAAGGCTTACGGCAATCGACCTGAACGAGGGCCAGATCAAATGGCAAATTCCGTTTGGCCCTACGCCGGACGCGGTCATCCATAGTCCTGAACTCAAAGGCATGAAAATTCCGCCTACGGGCGAGACCGGACTCAGCGTTGGATCGCTGGCCACCAAGACGCTGCTCATCGCGGGCGACGGCGCGGTTGGCACATCGGCCTCCGGGGTGCGAGGCGCTGCGCTTCATGCCTATGACAAGCTAACCGGCAAAGAAGTTGGGGCAATCTATCTTCCTGCGCCGCAGACCGGATCGCCGATGACATATATGCTGAAAGGGAAGCAGTACATTGTCGTGGCGGTAGGCGGAGCCACGTATTCGGGAGAATATATTGCGTTCACGTTACCTTCTCAATAGAAATGTGGCTGTGGCGATTGTCGCCTGCGGCCTGCTGGTAGCACTTGAAGCTCTCACGGCACAAGCACCGCGCTCCCTGTGGGACGGTGTCTACACCCAAGACCAGGCAAAGCGCGGCGAAGCCGTTTATGTAGAAAAATGCGCGCGGTGCCACGGTGCTCAACTGATCGGCGGTGATATGAACCCGCCGCTCGTCGGTCCGGAATTTCTTTCAACGTGGAATACCAAGACGGTCGGCGATCTGTTTGATAGGATCCGCACCACCATGCCGGCAGACAAACCGGGAAGCGTGAGCAGGCAGCAGAGTTCCGATGTCGTGGCCTATCTGCTGAACGCAAATAAATTTCCCACTGGCAGTACCGAACTCGAAAACCAAACCGAGATACTGAAGCAGATTCCGTTCGACGCATTCAAACAGTAGCTGATCTCCGCTGCAGCCGATCTTCGCACTCAATGCGAAGATCGGCTGCCCTGACTCAGATTCGAACTTCAGCGCGGGTTGTAAATCAGTTCCAGCGTTACGCCACCGTTCGGCTCGGTGTCAATATAGACTGCGCGACCCTTGCCCTTGGCAGTCTTCCACGCCGCGGACTGCGACGGCGGAGCACCTCTCGCCGTCATCTGCTCAATAGCTGCATCCATATCTGTGACGGTCAGGCCCAGGTGGTGAAATCCTTCGCCGTGCTTCTTCCCGTATTCCACGTAAATGTCCGGCCCGGTGATCTGTTGCACCCACTCCCGCGGCGCGTCCCCAGTGCGATCCCATCCCAGCCACATTTCATACGTGCCCGGTTCGTTGCGATAGATGCGGTCGAGCATCTTGGCATGATCGATTGTTGCAAACGGCTTAAAGCCGAGATTCGTGTAGTACGCGTCCACTTTGCGCACGTCGTTTATCACCCAGGCAAAATGATCCACCTTGCCGAGGGGATAGTCGTTGCTTGCGCTCGCTTGCGATTCCGTGGCCCGATCGGGGTTGTAAATCAATCCCAGCGTGTTTCCTCCTCCACCATCGGCCGTGTCGAGATAAGCCGCGCGGCCCTGTCCATCGTGGCCCTGCCAATTGTCATCCACCACAACGCCCACGCCCTTCTGGCGAAAATAGGCAACTTGCCCGTCGAAATCTTTCGCAGAATTCACTTCGTAGCTCAGCACGCGGATTCCGTCACCGTGCGCGCGCAGCCCATCCCGCCAAAAGCGCCCACCGTGCACCGGCTGAATCCATTTGATTTCGAGATTGCCGATGTGGCCTGTTACCTGTTTCACTGTCGCCGGGTCCGGCTTGCCGCGATAGGTCAGATTCTTGTAATGCACCACTCCGTCGTTATGAATGTCGCGCACGCCCAGGTGTTGCCAGAAATTCGATACGCGGTCCACATCCTTCACGACCCATACCACCTGTGCGACGTGGCGGAATGCATCCTGATCCAGCGTCGGCTGATCCGTTGCAGGCACCTGACCCAGCGCGCCAATCGCCAACGGCAAAAACGCAATGAGCCCCAAGAACGTTTTCGAAGAATGCATTCGATTCACGCCACACCCTCACTTTCAATCACGGATGAGGTTATTCCCTGGAAACAATGGTTGGCAACTCGGAAGAAGGGCGGCATCGACGCGCATTCATCACGCGATGCTGCCGCTATTTATGAGTGGGAAGTAGTCGACGAGATACTTAAGGGAATTGCGCAGAGTCGCCTTTGAATGCGCCGGGGTCAGTACACATCGCGGTGATAGCGATGCGTGTCTTCGCACTGGGTCATTTTTTTGAATTCCGATCCCACTTTCGATGAACTGAGAGAGCATCCTCGTTTCAGCGATCTACTCGAGAATGCCGAACTCAAGGACCTCGAAGAGGCTTGCGTTACAGCATCTACATTTACAAGTTAAGAAGGCAAGTGCGTCCTGGCGTTCAAGTGGAACCGGTGAGGGTTGGTACCCGAACGCGTCGTCGCCGAAGTTGTTCGCAGGTTGCTACACCTTAAGTACATCGCCTTCGCGTGCAACCATCTGGTAGAGCACAGGATTGACAAAAAAGCCCAGAAAGAGCCTCGAAATCAGCCCTGCCACGATCACTATTGCAAATGGCTTCTGAGTGTCCGAACCGATTCCGGTTGAAAGAGCAGCCGGCAGCAAACCGAGGCAGGCTACCAAAGCAGTCATCATGATCGGCCGCAACCGCAACAGCGAGGCCTCGCGGGTGGCCGTGCGAATGTCCATGTTTTGCTCCAGTCGCAGCTTGTTGATATACGACACCAGGATTACAGCCGTCTCCACCGATACACCGATCAGCGCCAGCAAGCCCAGCGCCGACGAAGCGCTGAACGCTGTTCCCGTCAACTTCAGGGCGAGTAAGGCACCAACAGGCACTGTAAACACCACGCCAATCAGGATCACGATCGGAAACTTGAAGTTGTCATAAAGCGCAAACAGGATCATGAAAATAATCAACAAGGCGAGCGGCGCGATCACATTCAGCTGCCGCTGCGCTGCCAGCAACTCGTCATACTCCCCACCCCAGGTCATCCGGTAACCCGGTGGCAGCGACTTTTCAACTTCCTTCAGAGCTTCTTGACCAGCCAGCACTGCACTCTGCAGATCGCGTCCTTCCACGCTGTATTGAACGCCAATGTAGCGCGAATTGTTCTCGCGATAAATGAACGACGCTCCACCGGACACGTTAATGTCAGCCAGCGCGCTCAGAGGAATCTGTTGACCGGAAGGAGTGCCCACCAGCAGATTGCCAATTTGCTGCGCATTCTCGCGAAATTCCGGCTGCATGCGCACTACCAGGTCGAAAAGCTTTTCGCCTTGCACCACCTGCGTAGCGGCCTGCCCGCCCACCGCCGCTTGAACCACCGCTTCCACATCGGCCACGTTGATGCCATACCGGGCAACCTTTCCGCGATCAACATGAATGATCAGGCTCGGCTGTCCGAGTTCACGTACCAATGTCAGTTCTGTGAACCCCGGCACCTGGCCCAGCCGCCGCTTGATCTCCAAACCCGTACTCTGGAGTACATTCAGGTCCGGCCCATACACCTTCACAGCTAGCGCGCTCTTCAATCCTGTCAGTGCTTCATCTACTGCATCTTCTGCTGGCTGCGTGTAGTTGAAGATTACGCCAGGAAACGCCCGCAATTGGTGTTCCACATCCGCTTGCAACTCCGCTTTGTTATGGATCGATCCTGTCTTCCACGACGCGTCGTTATACGGCTTCAGCCCTACGTAGAATTCATCGTTGAAAAATCCGGTCGGATCAGTTCCATCATCCGGTCTTCCCAACTCAGAGCCAACATCCGTCACCATCGGATACTTCAGCAGCATGTTCCGAACCTGCGGAGAAAACTGGCTTGCTGTCTCGAATGACACCGTGTACGGCATCGTAGCGCGGATCCACAATGCGCCTTCGTCAAGGTGCGGCATGAACTCGCCACCGATAAACGGAATAAGCAGCAAAGTCGCCGCCAGAATTACGCAGGATAGTACGATGACGGTCTTGGGGCGATCGAGACTCCAGTCCAGCCAAACTGCATACTTTTTCAGAATCCACGCGAACGGTTTGTTTTCGCTCTCGTGTACTCCTTTCTTGAACCAAAGCCCGCACAACGCTGGCACAAGTGTTAGCGTCAGGATCAGCGCGCCCACCAGCGCAATCGCCACGGTATCCGCCATCGGCTTGAACAGTTTGCCTGAAGGACCCGTGAGCGCATAGATCGGTAGATATCCGGCAATGATCACCGCAACTGAGTAGAAAATCGGCCGATCGACATCTTTTGCAGCCTTCAGAATCACTTCTTCCAAATCGTATTGCTGGCCTTCGCGCGCGCCTAGTTCACGGAAGATGTTTTCCACCATCACCAGTGTGCCGTCGATCAGAATGCCGAAATCGATGGCCCCGATTGAGAGCAGATTCGCCGGTATTCCTTCTGAGTGCAGAAAAATAAAAGAAAACAACAGTGACAGCGGAATGGTGAGCGCCACGATCACTGCCGCGCGTACATTCACCAGGAATGCCATCAGAACCACGAACACAAGCACCATGCCGACAATCAGGTTGTGCTCCACTGTGTCGATGGTCAGTTGCACCAGGTCGCTGCGGTCGTAGAAGGGACGCACCTTCACGTCTGGTGGCAAGACGGAGTCGTTTAGCTCTTTGGTTTTTGCCTCCACGCCTTTCAATACATTCTGCGTCTGTTCTCCGCGGCGCATCATGATGACACCTTCCACCGCGTCATCTGTCTTGTTGAAGCCGAATTCGCCCAGCCGAGGCGCGTGCCCGATCTCCACCTGACCGATATCACCAATGCGGGTCGGCACACCGTTCTGCGAGCCCACCACGATATTCGCAATGTCTGCCGTATCGCGTGCCAGCCCCACGCCAGTAACGTAATAAAACTGCTGTCCTTGCTCGTAAAAGCCGCCGCCGGCATTCGAGTTATTCACAGAGAGCTGCTGTAAAACTGTCGGCACAGTCACGTGATACGCATACAACTTGGCAGGATCGAGCAGCACCTGGTACTGCATTACCGTTCCACCAAAACCGGAGTCGTCTGCTACGCCGGGCACAGATTTGTAAGCTCTCTCAAGCACCCATGATTCAATCGTCTTCAAATCCTGAGGCGAGCGGTCGGGGCTTTCGACCACGTAGCGATAGACAAGTCCTGACGGGCTGCTCAACGGAGACAAACTTGGCGTCACACCTGTCGGATACGTTACTTCGCTCAGCCGCTGAAACACCTGCTCCCTGGCAAAGTAGTCATCCACTCCTTCGTGGAAGGTCATGATCACGACCGAAAGTCCATAAAGCGAAATCGAACGCATCACCAGCAGGTTGGGAACGCCATTCATCTCAACTTCAGTCGGAACGGTCACCAGCCGCTCTACCTCTTCTGAAGCGTGCCCCGGCCATTGAGTGATTACTTCAACCATCGGCGGCGAAAGATCGGGGTATGCATCCACCGGCATGTTATGGAATGCCACCGCCCCACCCACGGCGAGAAACGCCACCAGGAACAGGACGATCGGCTTTTGCCGCAACGCGAACTGAACTAAGCGATGAATCATTCTGGCCTGACCCCTCAGTGTTGCAGCGAGTTCGCAAATTGCAGAAACAAGCTGCCGTTGCCAACAATCTTGTCGCCCGCTGAAATGCCCTTCACGATTTGAGTTTGATTGCCCTGAATCTCACCCGGCACCACGTCGCGCTGCGCAAACTGGTTTTCTCCCACCAATGCATACACGTAGGGCTGGTTGTTGTCGTCGCGCATCACTGCCGCATTCGGTACCGCGGTCGCGTTCTTCATCACACCCGCTGTCACGGTCACCGTGCAGTACATATCCCGCTTCAGCTTTTCGCCCGGATTATCCACCACGATGCGTGCCTGTAAAGTTCGCGTGGTCGGGTCCAGGGCTGGCGACACATACGAGATCTTGCCGTGAAAGCTCTCGGGGTAAGCGTCCGTCTGCACCACCACATCGTCGCCGCTCTTTACGTCTTGCAGATCCGCCTGGTAAACATTCGCCAACACCCACACTGTACTCAAGTCCGAAATGGTGAATGCTTGCGTCTGGCCTGCCTGCATCAACTGCCCCGGCGAAACCATCCGCTCCACTACTTCGCCTGCAATCGGCGCCAGTACCGGAATCTGCGCGGTCGATGGCGTTTTGGCCAGGTCTTCGGGATTCTTGATGCCTAAAATCCGCATCCCCTGCTCCGCTGCATTCAGATCTGCTTTCGCCTGTGTGCGATTGCTCTCTGCCTGCTCCAAATCAGCTTGCGAATTGGCATGATGCGCGTACAGGTCCTGCGCGCGTTGATAGAACCTATCCGCCAACCGATACGCGTCAGACGCCTTAAGATACCCGTCGAGTAACTGAGCGTAATCCGGACTGCTCACCTCGAGCATGGGCTGGTTCATCTTCACGCGATCGCCCGGAGCTACCAGGATCCGGCTCACCGGTCCACCCAACTGTGAAATGACCGGCGTCGTCTTGAATGAGTTGTACGCCACTGTGCCCGTCAAACGCAGCGTTCGTGTCAGCGTGCTCGGCTGCACCGTCAGCACCTGAACGTGACTCATCTGGTCAGCAGGGATTGTGAACAACTGCGGTGTCGCCGACGAACTTGCTGAAAATGAAGTCATACGGCTCGCATTGTCATTTGAGTGGCAACCGGCCAGCAACAGCAAGGCAACCAGACCCGGGGCGGTTTGCATACTTCGGGCCAGAAAGGTATTCCGTGTGTGTTTCATGGTAAGCTCCTGGTTCCTGCTGCCTCGCGAAGCTGCTCCAGCGACAGAAGATACGATTGCAGCGCTTGTCGATACCCAAGTTGCGTTGCACGATACGTACGCTCCGCGTCCAGAAAATCCAGCAAACTCGCTGCGCCGTGCTTGTAAGCGTAATCCGCTATCTCCCTCGATTGCTGTGCTTCATCCAGATAGCCCGTGCGATACAGCCCAATGATTTCGTTGTTTGCCTGCCAGCTTTCGTACGCGTCGCGTATGTCGGTCAGCACCTGGCCGTTGATGTAGAGTTGTTGCTGTTGTGCCTGGGTGATCGCAATTCCTGCACGCTTTATCTCTCCCTGGTTGCGGTCGAAAATAGGCAGCTGAACAGATCCGAACAGCGAGACGTCGTTCAAATAAGCTATATGCGTGTAGTTAATCTGCCCTGTCACGTCTCGCTTTCCGATCGCCTTTTGTAGCTGGAAAACGCTGTTGGCCGCCGCCACTCCGCTGATCGCCGCCTGCAGGTCAGGCCGGGTCTTGAGTGCCGCCGATTGCAGATCTTCCAGTCCGCTTTTCATCGGTTGGTAATCAAACGAACCGGCCACATCGTAGTCCGCGCTTATTGACTCGTACCCAAGCAACTGCCTCAGATCCGAGAGTCCCTGCGCCCGCGCTACCTTTGCCTGCGCTACATCGGTCTGGAACTGAAGAAGCTGCAGCTTCATCTTCAGCAAATCACCCAGTCCGATAGCGCCCGCCTTGTAGCGCGCAGCGGTGATGTCGACTGTGTCCTGAAAGCTCTTCAAATCCTCATTTGCCAGTTCGAGGGTCGACTCTGCCAATTCCACATTGATAAACAGCGTCGCCACACTGAAGGTCAGCGTTCGTTCGTTGTCAGACACCTGCGCCCGCGTCACTGCGGTGGCATCGCGTGCCGCCTGCAGACGATGCTGCCGCTTCTTTCCGCGCTCAAACAGATAACTCAAACCCACATCGAACTGCGCCGAGTTGTCCATGTAATCCGCCGAAAAATTACTCGGCTGAAACACCGGCAGAAATTGCGTGTCACCCAGTAGCACCGGGTTCGGTCGCAGATTGGCGGTAATCTCCGCAGCCTCGTTCTGCTGGATGGTCGTGCGTGCCCCTTGAAGATTGTGGTTGTGCGTCAGCGCCATCTGAATCGCGTCATCGAGCGAAATCAGTTGGGATCCCGGCTTCTGCGCCAGTTGATTAGCCGGCGGCGCCGGGGGTGTCTGGGTAACGGATGGTGGCGATTGCCCAGGTGCGGAAGGCGACTGCGCGACTGCAGCCTCAATCAGGTAAAGAGGTACAAGCAGCACAAATACACGAGGAAAATACAAATGCATAAACGCTCCGACTCCCGAGCAGGAGATGTACAGAAAGAACATGCCGTGGCGGCACTCAATGAAGGGAAGGGCTATACGGGAGGGGCGCGAGGCGGCTTTTGATTGGCCGCGCAGCGGGAAATGAAACAAGCATCTTGAATCAGGTAGCGCATAGCGCTGGGCGCCAGGCCACAAACACTGGCCGTTGTAGCTGCCGGCGCAATGACTAGATGGCAGAGCATGCATCCATCCGCCGAGCTGCCGGCATGATGATGCATCACCACACCCAGCGTTGCAGCCAACACCAGCACGATCAGAAAGATCGGAATGAGTAGCCGCCGGATTCGGGTCGGGTAAGGCATCTTTGAATTGCAGGTCGGGGCTTTGCCGCTCTGACGATAACGAGTTGACATCAA
>Ga0265342_10000972_pt1 | contig 28473 bp, 21 predicted proteins | sample 4CB327metaG_FD_203125 | JGI IMG/M metagenome (GOLD analysis project Ga0265342, IMG submission 203125) | Rhizosphere microbial communities from Carex aquatilis grown in University of Washington, Seatle, WA, United States - 4-CB3-27 metaG | ecosystem: Host-associated > Plants > Roots >... | reverse complement strand
CAACCGACTCAAGACCGCGAACCACGAAATCGCCAGCGACCCGCAGACGCGCAAGGATGTGGCTGGCGTCGTAGGCAAGGACTACGACGGGCAGACCAAGATTCTGCACCTGCTCGAGATCCTGGCGCGCGATGTCGGCGTGCAAAAGATCGCCCAGGCCGTGAAGAAGCCGCTCAAGGGCCTGAAGCTGGTGACCTACTACGGCTGCCTGCTCTCGCGACCGCCCGAGGTGACCAAGTTCGACGACCCGGAAAATCCAACGCTGATGGATCAGGTCCTGGAGGCTGCGGGTGCGACCATTCTCGAGTGGCCGCACAAGACCGAGTGCTGCGGTGCCGGCTACTCCATCACCGACGTGGGTATCGTCAAGAGGCTCACGCGCGAGATTCTGGCCATGGCCAAGGCCGCCGGCGCCGACTGCATCGCCACCGCGTGCCCACTGTGCCAGCTCAACCTCGACTTGCGCCAGAAGGACACGGAAAAGGCGTCCGGCGAAGCATTCAATTTGCCGGTGTTCTATTTCACGCAATTGCTTGGCCTGGCCTTCGGCCTTTCCCGCAAGGATTTGGGCCTACGCAGCCTGGTGGTCAGCCCGGCGAAGCTTCTGGCAGACCTCAGCGTCTAGGGCAACACGATGATCGAACAGGGCAAACCAGTCATTCAAAACGGAGCCAAAGCCCCTATGGGAAGTTCTACCAAGGCGCCCGAGGCCGTTGGCGCGGTCATGGTGTGTGGCGCCGGCATTACCGGCATCCAGGCCTCGCTGGATCTGGCCGAGTCGGGCTTCAAAGTGTACCTCGTCGAACCCTCGGCGGCCATCGGCGGGCGCATGTCCCAGCTCGACAAGACCTTCCCCACCGGCGACTGCGCCATGTGCATTCTGTCGCCCAAGCTGGTCGAGTGTGCGCGCAACAAGAACATCGAAATCATCACGCTGGCCGACGTCGAAGGCATCAGCGGCGAGGTAGGCAATTTTGATGTGAAATTGCGCCAGCGGCCGCGCTACATCGACATGAGCAAGTGCAACGCCTGCGGCGATTGCGCCATCGCCTGCCCGGTCTCATTGCCCAGCGAATTTGACCGCAAGCTCGGCATGCGCAAGGCCGTATTCCGGCCCTACGCCCAGGCCATTCCCAACGTGTACGGCATCTCCAAGGCCGAGGGCATGGCCCCGTGCAAGGCCGCCTGCCCCGCGGGCGTGAATGCGCAGGGCTACGTAGCGCTCATTGCGGCCGGCAAATTCGAAGAAGCGTACGAGCTCGTGAAAGAGCGGTGTCCCTTGCCCGCGGTGTGCGGCCGCATCTGCCAGCACCCCTGCGAGGGGCAGTGCAATCGCAAGGATCTCGACGAGCCCGTGCAGGTACGCGACCTCAAGCGCTTCGCCGCGGATTACGTATACGCCAAGCGCGACAAGACGCAGCCGGCGCCGTTCAAGCCGGTCAAGATCCAGAAGGAGAAAGTCGCCATCATCGGTGGCGGTCCGGCGGGCCTCACCGCGGCCAAGGATCTGACCGCGCAGGGCTATGGGGTGACCCTGTTCGAGGCGCGCCCGTTCCTGGGCGGCATGCTTCGTTTGGGCGTGCCCGCGTACCGCCTGCCGCGCGACGTGCTCGACTACGAAATCCAGCAGATTCTCAACGAGCGCGTCGAGGTGCAACTTGGCCAGAAGCTGGGCAAGGACGTCACCATCGATGGTCTGAAGAAGGCCGGTTACGCCGCCGTCTTCGTGGCCACGGGCGCGCACAAGAGCCAGAAGATGGGCTTGCCCGGCGACGATGCGGCCGGCGTGATGTACGGCCTCGATTTCCTTGGCCCGGTGAACCTGGGCGAGAAGGTCGCCATGGGCAAGAAGACCGTGGTGGTCGGCGCTGGCAACGTGGCCATGGACGCCGCACGCGCGGCCCTGCGCATGGGCGCCAAGGAAGTCACCGTGGTCTACCGACGCAGCCGCGTCGAAATGCCGGCCTTACCCGAAGAAATTCTTCAGGCCGAAGAAGAGGGCGTGAAGTTCGAGTTGCTCACCAACCCTGTGAAGGTCATTGCAGGCAGCCATGGTCACGTAACCGGGCTCGAGTGCCTGCGCATGAAGCTGGGCGAGCCCGATGCCTCGGGCCGGCGTCGCCCGGTGGCGGTCGAAGGCTCCAATTTCACCGTCGAGGCCGACAACGTCATCATCGCCATTGGCCAGACCGCCGACATCGACCCGTCAGCCGGCGTACCGCTGGAAAGTGGCAAGATCGGCGCCGATGGATCGCTGGCGACCAAGATTCCGGGCGTGTTTGCCGGTGGCGACGTGGTGCTGGGCCCCGCCTCGCTGGTCGAGGCCATGGCCCACGGCCACCACGCGGCCGAAGCCATCCACGCCTTTCTGCGCGGCAAGTCCATGCCGGTGCTCGACAAGGTCAAGAAAGCCGTTGCGCCCAACCCCAATTCCGCAGCCGTCGTCGCGGCCAAGCAGGAAATGCGGCGAATCGTCGTCGAGGATCGCACGCGCGACTTCCGCGAGATCGATCTTGGATTCACCCCCGAGCAAGCGGTAGCCGAGGCCAAGCGCTGTCTTGCCTGTGGCCTGTGCAGCGAGTGCGGCTTGTGCGTGAAGGCGTGCGGTCCGGGCGCCATCGTGCACGACATGCAGCCCAGCGAGCGCACCGTGCGCGTCGGCTCGGTCGTGCTCACGCCCGGCTACGAGGAATTCCAGGCCTCGCTGCGCGGCGAATTTGGCCACGGCCGCTACGCCAACGTGCTTTCCAGCGTGCAGTTCGAGCGCATGTTGAGTGCGTCCGGTCCGACGGAAGGCCACGTCCAGCGTCCCTCTGACGGTAAGCCGGTCAAGAAGATCGCCTTCATTCAGTGTGTGGGCTCGCGCGACAGTGCACGCGGCAACGGCTATTGCTCGTCCATCTGTTGCATGTCCGCGACCAAGGAAGCCATGGTCGCGCTGGAGCACGTGCAGGGACTCGATGTGTCCATCTTCTGCATGGACGTGCGCGCCTTCGGCAAGGAATTCGACAACTACGTCAACCGCGCGCGCGACGAGCACGGCGTGAAATTCATCCGCGCCATGCCCTCGCGCGTGGTCGAGATGCCAGGCAGCAAGAACGCCCGCGTGCGTTTCTTCGACGAAAAGGGCGCGGAAAACCAGGTGGAATACGACCTGGTCGTGCTGTCGGTCGGCCTGCGGCCAAGTGCTTCGGTCAAGGACACGGCGGCCAAGCTGGGATTGGATCTGAACCAGTTCGGCTTCTGCCAGACCGACCGTCTGGCGCCCATGGCAGCGTCGAAGCCCGGCATCTACGTGGCTGGCGCCTTCCAAGAGCCGAAAGACATTCCCGAGTCCGTGGCGCAAGCTTCGGGCGCGGCTGCGTGCGCGATGGAGAAGCTGTCCGCGGTGCGCGGCACCATGATCAAGCGCCACGAATACCCGTGGGAGCGCGACGTCACCGACGAGAAACCACGGGTGGGCATTTTCATCTGCCATTGTGGCCACAACATCGCGTCCGTGGTCGATGTGAAGGCGGTCGCGGCAGCCGCCGGCAAGATGCCCGGCATTGCCCATGCCGAGACCAACCTGTACGCATGCTCGGACACCAGCCAGCAGCACATCAAGGACGTGATCCGCGAGAAGCGGCTCAATCGCTTGGTGGTGGCGTCGTGCTCGCCGCGCACGCACGAGGTGCTTTTCCAGGAGACCCTGCGCGAGTCGGGTCTCAACCAGTACCTCTTTGCCATGACCAACATCCGCGACCAGTGCTCGTGGGTGCATCGCAACGATCCCGTGGCCGCTACCGAGAAGGCCACCGACCTCATGCGCATGGCGGTCGCGCGCGCGCGCAACCTGAAAGCGCTGGGCACGGGCAAACTGCCAGTTGTTCAGTCCGCGCTGGTGCTGGGCGGCGGGCTGGCCGGCATGACCACCGCACTGGCCCTCGGCGACCAGGGCTTTTCCGTGCACTTGTGCGAGAAGGAAGCCGTGCTCGGCGGTCAGCTGCACAGCATCCACTACACCCTCGAAGGCTCCGATGTGGCGGGCTTCCTGGCCGAGCTGATTGCTCGCGTGCGGAGTCACCCCAAGATCACGGTGCACCTGCAAACCAAGCCGGTGCAGATCGCCGGCCACGTGGGTAATTTCAAGACCCGCGTGGACGAGGCCGGCAAGGAACAGACCATCGCCCATGGCGTGATCGTGCTCGCGGTGGGCGGCTCGGAGCGGCCGACCGAGCTGTACCTCAACGGCAAGCATCCCGGCGTGCTGACCCAGCGTCAATTGGAAGAGAAGTTGGGGAAGAGGGCGCTTATCACCGGCGATGAGCCCTCTGTGGTGATGATCCAATGCGTGGACAGCCGCAACGATGCGCATCCGTATTGCAGCCGCGTGTGTTGCTCGGAAGCCATCAAGAACGCCCTGGAGCTGAAGAAACAGAAGCCCAAAGCCAAGGTGGTGGTGTTGTACAAGGACATCCGCACCTACGGTTTTCGCGAGCTGGCGTACCAGCAGGCACGCGAGGCGGGGGTGCTGTTCATTCGCTACAACGACAAGCAGGACCCCGTCGTCAGCGACCAGGGCACCCTGCAGGTCAGCGTGGTCGACGCCAGCAATGGCCGCGAAATCGCGCTCAAGCCCGACCTGGTGGTCCTGTCGACCGGCATCGCGCCGGCCACCGACAATCCCGTCATTTCGGGCCTTCTGCGCAGCGCCTTGACCGCAGATGGTTTCTTCCTGGAAGCCCACCCCAAGTTGCGTCCCGTGGATTTGGCCAACGAGGGCGAATTCCTCGCGGGCTTGGCCCATTCGCCGCGCTTCATCGACGAGACCATTGCCCAGGCCAAGGCCGTCGCTGGCCGGGCAGCCACCGTCCTGTCGCGCGCGTTCCTGGACATCGCCGGGCAAGTGGCCAAGGTCGACCCGACCAACTGTGTGGCCTGCGCCACCTGCGTGAAGGTCTGCCCCTACGGCGCGCCCATGATCAACGATCTGAAGAAGGCCGAAATCCAGGGCGCCAAGTGCATGGGCTGCGGTTCGTGCACCTCTGCCTGCCCGGCCCACACCATCACCTTGCAACATCAGGAATGCAACCAGATGACCGCCATGCTCGACGAGCTGTTGGTCAGTGACGGAGGCGCGCCATGACCGAGCTGCAAACCCATAGCGCCAAGGCTCTCGCCGCCGGCGCGTGGGTCCCGGAGATCATCGCTTTTTGCTGTAACTTTTGCGCCTATGCCGCCGCTGATCTGGCGGGCTCGCGGCGCATGCAGTACCCGTCCAACGTCCGCGTCGTGCACGTGCCTTGCACGGGCAAGATCGAGATGGAGCACATCCTGGGAGCCTTCGAAAGAGGCATCGACGGCGTGCTCATCGCCGGCTGCCTGGAGGGCGGTTGCCATTTCCTGGAGGGCAACCTGCGCGCCAAGAAGCGCAGCGAATACCTGCGGGAAATGCTCGACCAGATCGGCGTGGGCCGCGACCGCCTGCGCATGGTGAATTTGTCCGCGGCCATGGCGCCGACCTTTGTCCAGCGTGTGGAAGAAATCGTCGAAAAGGTGAAAAGCCTGGGCCCGAATCCCCTGAGAAAGAGTGGAGTCCCATGATCGTTGCCAGCCCCAAACCCATTACCGAGCTCAAACAACTCATCGACCGGCACAAGAAGGTGCTGTTTGTCGGCTGCGGCACCTGCGTAACCGTGTGCCTGGCCGGCGGCGAGCGCGAGGTCGGCATCGCCGGCTACGCCACGCGCATGGCGCGCACGCTGGCCGGCCAGCCCATCGAGCTGGAACAGGTCACCATCGAGCGCCAGTGCGAGAACGAATTCATCAAAGACCTGGCCGGCCCCATCGAGCGCGCCGAGGCCGTGGTCTCGTTCGGCTGCGGCGCCGGCGTGCAAGCCATCGCCGAGCGCTTCCCGAACAAGCCCGTCTACGCCGGCCTCAACACCAACTTCCTCGGCATTCTCGAAGAGCAAGCCGTGTGGACGGAAAAGTGCATGGCCTGTGGCGACTGCATGCTGGCCGAATTCGGCGGCATCTGTCCCATTACCCGCTGCGCGAAGCACATGCTCAACGGCCCCTGTGGCGGCAGCACCACCGAGCGCTGCGAGGTTGCAGAAGACCGCCCGTGCGCGTGGCAGCTGATCTACAAGCGCCTGTCCGCCATTGGACAGCTCGACCGGTTGGAGAAGATCCACCCGCCCAAGAACTGGAGCCTTGCCTGGTTCGGGGGCGCTCGGAAGCTCGTGCGGAACGAGCACCGGGTGTAGGTTTAACTCTCCTTATCACTCCGGCGCCCTGCCACCACGCCAGCGTCGAAGAACTACGCCTGGGCAGTAGGTCTGTCGTGTGACGGTGAGCACCGCCCCTCGATGCAGGGTACTTGATGAATATTCCCGCGTCCCCGACAATTCAGGAATACCAAGGGAGGGCATCATGAGGACTGGGAAGACGCGATTGCTCCTGGCGCTACTGGTCGGCTTTGGGATTGGCTGTCCTGGCTCCGACGACCCTTCGACTGACGATGCAGGCATGGGTGGCAGTGACGTGGCGGCCACGGGTGGAACATCGGCTCCGCACTCCGGTGGATCCTCCGGCTTGGGTTCAGGAGGAACGTTCGGCCCTCCCGATAGTGGTGGCGTGACCGGCACAAGTATCGACGGCGGCGTTTGCTCAACGGGTGGAGCAGGAGGCGACAACTGCGGAACCACGACTTGCAATATCGGTCAATGTTGCTGCCGAGGCGACTGCATCTCTGTCTCGGATAGCTGCCCCTGAATCGTTCCACGGTATCCGAGGTAGGCGCCACGTGGGGCGACCTCGTTTGAGTATTCTCAATCGTCCGCCACACCCAAGACGTGGTCTGCCCTGGACCATCTACGTGGCTGGCATCGACGGCACCGTGCTCGAGAACGTTGCGGGCTTCATCTGCGACTGAATCGACTAGCCATCTACCCGGCCTTACCCGACTCAACCCATAACGGGCGGCGCACGTGGCACCTACGGAGATCCGCTGGGTAGCCCAGCAGGTGCGTGTGCGATAACGAGGTGACGAGCGTCTCGGCAAACGGCATCGTGACCAGCATCCCAGGCGCGCACCACCTCCGGCATGTTCAGGGCAGCTGCCATGGCTGAGCCCTCGGCGATCTCTTGCGCATCCAGTCGGGATGGGAAGGTACTCACGGTACCTGATGCCGGCTCCGGCATCGAACGGGTTGCTACGATCGGCATGCGCGTCTCATCTTCGCCGAAGCGCAGGTGTCCTGCCGAGATCTTTTGAGGTGGGCCGAGCCTCGGAAGACGCGGGCGTTGTTCTCACGGAGCGTTCGCGCAAGCTCAGCCTCGCCCAGGCGGCCAGGGGCGAATGTGTTCGCGAATCATGGCCGCGACGACGTCTGGAAGCGCCTGGGCGAGATCGTGATTGCCACCCGCCAGTACGCGAAGGCGCGCGTGGGGAAGGTGGCGAAGAAGCAAGTCTCCCACGGCCTTGGGGCAGATGGGATCCGCATCGCCGACCAAGATCAGCGTCGGCGTGGTGATCCGACTCACCCGGTCCGTGAGATCGGTTCGGTCGGTCACAAACCAATCCGGCACGTCGGGAAGCTCTGCCTTGTAGGCAGGACGCCAGTCTTTGCCGCCGAGTGTTGCCACATCCACACCGCCCGACGTAGCGCAAAGACAAAGTGTGGCCACGCGTGCTGGTTCCTCTATCGCGAGGCGCGCAGCCAATACACCCCCCATGGATTGCGCAATGACATGAAAGCGGCCTGCAGGAAGTCTAGCGAGGAACCATTGGAAGAGCGAATCGAGTGAACCGATGGCCGGTTCGGCGGGTGAGTCCCCGAATCCCGGCCAAGCGAGCAACAGGGTTGGGCCCACATCCGACAGCCTATCGGCCACCGGGCGCCAGAATGAAGCGCGGCCACCCGCTCCCGGCAAGAAGACAATGGGGTCCATGCGTGTTCGCCACATCTTCGCCGAAGCACAGGAGCTCTGCCGAGATATTTCCTTGGCTGGATGGATAGAATGGACGAAGTCCGAATGTACCCAGCTGGGGCTTCTGGGCGCCGGGTAGGGCATGGCCGATTGCCTCGACGGCGCGCGACTTTCGGCATTACACTGGGAAAGCTGCGCGCCGCAGCTGCCATCGTCTACCGAGGAGGAGAATGGTGATGAGCCCACCGCGTTCCCAAACGGCAAGTCGTGCCTTGACTCGCACTCCAGGCGTTCTTCTGTGCTTGCTGCTTGCTGCTTGCGGTTCCAAAAGCCTGAAGGTCCTTCCTGACTCCGGCGGCCACCAGGGCGGGGGCGGGATGTTCGACGTCGCGCGGTCCAGCGGCGGCCATAGTCAGGGGGGCACGACCGGCCAGGGTCAAGGAGGCATGACCGGCCAAGATTCGACCAGCACCCGTCCCCAATGTCGCGAGAGTGCAGATTGCACCCAGACTCCGTATCTCGACTGCATTCCGCCCGGGGGCTCCTTAGGGTGCGGCGTTTGCTTCGGCGATCCGATCCCGCCATGCACGTCGGACAGCGAATGCCAGACGGACGGCAGGGTCATGATCTGCGACGTCGCCGATCCGTGCTGCAGTCTCGACGCCAAAGGCTGCATTCCCGGGTGTATGGATGGGGCGGGCTGTAGCGCCGGTGAGGCATGCGTGGCTCACCGGTGCGTTCCGATCTCCTGTCAAAGCGATGCGGACTGCCCGCCCGACTTCGGCTGCACGGGTGGTCGCTGTTTGCGCAAGAACTGCAGCACGGATGTCACTTGCAGCGGCGCTTGCGTGAATGGATCGTGTTATTCCGCGCCTGGCACCTGTGAGATGCTGAACGTTTGAAGCCATGCGTCGCCCGGCTGCTCGGAATCCACGGGGAGCTGCCAGCGGGGTACTCAACGCGGTAGCTGCACGCGTGAAAGCTGTCGATCGGCCAATCTCTGGCAGGCCCGGTCGCATTCCTGGAATTCCAGGGCCAACTGCGCCTGCTCGCGACAGAAGTCGCGCAAGGCATCGTCGGGCGACGAGCAAACCGAGTTGAGGTTTTGCACCGTGCGCGCAAGCAAGGCTTGGCGTTCTGGCGCGGGCATGTCCCGAATAGCCCTCCGCTCGGCACCTTCACTATGGATCAGAAGGAGGATCGCGCCGGCGATGGCGACCACGAGAGCGGTCCACTTCATCCAGGTGGGCACCCTGCCAAAATGTGGCCGCTCGTCGGGCACGTCTGGCTCGCTGGGGTCTTCGACCAATTTCAATCCGTTCGGCATGACACTCCAAACATACGCATGTCGCATGCCACTTCCTTAGGAGCGCTGAAGGCCCTGCAGTTGAGTCAGCGACCGCAGAACCCTGCAATCCGCAAACTGGAGTCGCCTAAGGATTGCAACCTGCATGGCCGGCACGAATTTCTGCTAAGGGATCACGTGGGAGGCGGCAGTGCGCTACAATCCCACCGAGGACCCACTCAACGTCCTCATCGTAGACGACGAGAAGAACATCCGGCACACCCTGAGGGTGTGTATCGAGTCTTTGGGCGGAAAAGTCGGCGAGGCTTCCTCGTCGGAGTCGGCCATCGAGGTCATGGGGCGAACGAGCTTCGACATGGCCTTCTTGGATCTGAGGCTTGGCACGGAAAGCGGCCTCGACCTCATTCCGCGTCTACTGGCCGAAAATGCGAATTTGACCATCGTGGTGATCACGGCCTACGCCACCATCGAAACCGCAGTCGAGGCCATGCGCCGCGGGGCGTGGGACTATCTGCCCAAGCCTTTCACGCCCGCGCAAATCCGGCACACCTTGGATCGCGTCTATAGACAACGCTCGCTGGCCAACCACGCCGCCAATCTGGAAGGCCAGCTCAGCGCAGAAACGCCGGACGTTCAGCTTGCCTCGTCTGCGCCCTCGGTGCGCGCGGTGATGGACATCCTGGCGCGTGCCGCGCAGTCCGATGCTGCCGTCCTCTTCCGCGGCGAAAACGGCACGGGCAAGGGCGTGCTTGCGCGGGCCTTGCACAAGCAGAGCAAGCGCAGCGAAAGACCCTTCGTGTTGGTCAACTGTCCTACGCTTTCCGAGGAGCTTCTGGCCAGTGAGCTCTTCGGTCATGCCAAAGGGGCCTTCACGGGTGCCGTCCGCGATCAGGTTGGCCGAGTCGAAGCGGCGGAAGGCGGCACGGTTTTCCTCGACGAGATTGGCGAGATGCCAGGCAATCTGCAGGCCAAGCTCTTGCGTTTCTTGCAGGAAAAGCAGTTCGAACGTATCGGCGAAACCCGGACCCGTCAGGCCGACGTGCGCGTGGTGGCCGCAACGAACCGTGACTTGGACGCGGACGTGCGCGATGGAAAGTTCCGCGAGGATCTCTTCTATCGCTTGAACGTGGTCGAGGTGAAAGTCCCATCCCTGCGCGAGCGGCGCGAGGATATCCTGTCCCTGGCCAGGCACTTTCTGGCCTTCTTCGCCCGTGCCACCGGCCGGGCCGTGCCCGAGCTCTCGCCCGCGGCGGAGCGCTCCCTCGAAGACTATGCCTGGCCTGGCAACGTGCGCGAGCTGCGCAACACTATCGAGCGCGCCATGATCCTCTGGCCTTCACCTCGGCTAGAGCCGCAGGCTTTTCCGGAACGCATCGCTGGCGCCAAAGAGCGCGGGCCTTTCGTCGGCGGCGAATACACCGTCGAAGCCATCGAGCGCGCCCACATCCTATCCGTCATGGCGCGCGCCTCGTCCCTTGATGCCGCCGCGGCCATCCTGGGCATCGACAGCTCGACCCTCTGGCGCAAACGCAAGAAATACGACGAAGCCGGCTGATGGATCCGCACTGACCGCAGCTGGGCCGCGTCCTACCTCACTTCGCGACCAGCACCCGCACATCGCCTTCGCGACGAAGCACCGTCACGCCGACGTCCTCGTCGTGCCGGAGCAGCAGCAGAATGCCGTCGACCTCGAGCCCGAGGCACGCCTGGAAGAGGAGAAACACCGACGCCGCTGCCCACGCCTGGGGCGCGCACGCGACTGGGTATAGCGTCGGGCCTTCGCCGGGAGATTGGGGAAAGCCGCAGAACAGCTCCGGCATCCGGTATTGGTCGAACGACAGCGCTGCTTCGAACAGCCCGGTCCACAGCCGGAGCGCCTGTTCGCGAAAGCCGTAGCGCCTGAGGCCCTGTGCGATGAGGGCAGTGTCGTGGGGCCAGACGGCGCCGTTGTGGTACGACATCGGGTTGTAGCGCGGCTCGGATGCGGCGACCGTGCGCACGCCCCATCCAGAGAAGAAGTCGGCTCCGAGCAGCGCGCGGGCCAGTTGCCCAGCTCTCCCTTGGCTCACAATGCCGGTGAAAAGACACTGTCCGGCGTTGGAGGTCCGAACGCGACAAGGCCGTTTGGCGCCGTCGAGCGCGAGGGCGTAGGTCCCGAGATCCTCGCACCAAAACGTCTGCTCGAAGCGCTCGCGCAGGGCCGCTGCCCGCTGGGACCATCTGGCGGCGTCGTCGACGGCACCGCGCGCCTTCGCCAGGACGGCGCCGGCCCGCCACGCGGCGTATACGTAGCCCTGGACCTCGCACAGGGCGATGGGAGCCTCGGCCAGAGCGGCGTCGGCGTGAAAGACGGCATCGTCCGTGTCCCTCCAGCCCTGGTGGACAAGGCCGTCATGTGATCGCCGCTCGTACTCCACGAAGCCGTCCTGGTCGCGATCGCCGTGCTCCTCTATCCAGCCCAGCGCCGACCTCACGTGGGGCCACAGCTCTTCGATGAACGGTCGATCGCCGGTTCGTTGGTAGTACGCCCCCGCCAGCACGACGAAGAGCGGCGTGGCATCGACGCTGCCGTAGTAGCGGCCAAAAGGCATCTCCCGTAGCGTTGCCATCTCCCCGTTGCGCGTCTCGTGGAGGATTTTGCCCGGCTCCGCATCCTGTTCGGGGATGGTCTCGATGGCCTGGGTCGAGGCCAGGTACGAGAGGACCCCGCGCGCCAGGGCGGGCCTCAGCCACAAGCATTCGAGCGCCGTGATGATTCCGTCCCGCCCAAAGGGGGTATTGAACCAAGGTACGCCAGCGTAGGGGTACGGTCCGGTCGGCAGCTCGGTGGTGAGCATGTGCAGATCCGAAGTAGCCCGCTTGACCCAGGCGTTGACCTGCGCGTTCGATGTGTGCAAGTGGCAGGACCAAGCGCTGTAGCGCTCGAGATCGGCCTCCGCTTCGGCACGGGCAATCTCGAACGACCCGGGGCTCTCGCGCACGTCGGAACGTGCGGGATGGGGCAGCGAACGCGCCCGATCGGGCTCGCGTTCGCAGCCGATCGCGACGTTGTAGGTCCGCTCCTCGCGTGGAGCGAGCAACACATCGAAGCGCGCGTTCGAGGCGCTAAGGCCCGCCGGAGCCGGGTCGAAGCAGATGACGGTCCGGCGCAGGTCGCCGTCGAGACCGTGGTATCCGAGCACGGCGCGTGCTGCCGACACCTCTGGCGGCAGGTCGGAGCCGCGCGCCTTTCTGCTCATCCCGCGCACCTGGTAGATGTCCGCGTAGTCGGCGGCAAAGTGCAGGGTCAGAACGACGGACATGGGATCGAGGCCATGGTTTGTCAGCACGAGCCGCTGATGGCAGGCCCCCTGCCACAGGAACCTCCGCAGGGTCACGTGCAGCGTTCCGAGCGGTGCCCACAGCTGACCGACATGGGGCACCGGGAGCCAGTGGAACGGGCCTCGGGCGCTGGGCGGAGGGTCGGGGCATGGCCGGCGCTCCGGCTACCAGCCGCCGGTATACGGCGAGGTACGCCTTTGCCATGTTGGATACTTGGTAGCGCTCCTCGAATACCTGGCGAACCGCGCGCCGACTGAGCCCGGCAACTCGCCCGACTGCCGACACAGCCTCTTCCACTCCCGAGACCACGAAGCCGGTCACTCCGTCCTTCATCACTTCGGGCACCGAGCCACTGCGAAACGCGACGATCGGAGTTCCGCACGCCATCGCCTCGATCATCACCAAACCAAACGGCTCCTGCCATTCGATCGGAAACAGCAAGGCGTGCGCATTGCCCAGGAACTCGTCTTTCGCGGAGCCGCCCACCTCGCCGACGAATTCAACGAACGAGCGCGACTGCTGCAAGAGCGGTTCGACCGTCGTCCGGTAGTACTCACGCTCCTTCGGGTAGATCTTGGCCGCGATCTTGAGCGTCATGCCCGCGCGGCGGGCGATCTCGATGGCCCGGTCGACGCGCTTCTCCGGCGAGAGGCGGCCGAGGAAGGCCAAGTACTGGCCTTGCCGTTCTCGAAAAGTGTGCAGGTCGGGCGGCAGACCGTGGTGGACGGTCGCCTGCCAATTGGCCCAGCGGACAGCACGCCGCTGGTCGTCGGAGATGGACACCAGCGGAACGTCCATGTACTCGGTGAACAGCGACGAGAGATCGTTGGCGTCCAGCCGACCATGTAGGGTGGTCACGCTTGGGCAGGGATGGCGGCGCAGGAGCGGGAAGTGGAGAAGGTCGCAATGGAAGTGAATGACATCGAAGCGCGACACGTCGGCGAACACCAGCTCCATCAACCGAACGTGGTGGGGCAGCGGATCCCGGCAGTCCGGATCGCGCCAGAGGGCGTGCGGGCAAGCGGGGACGAGCTTCGCGGAGGTCGTCGAGTCTCCGCTCGCGAACAGCGTCACCTCGTGCCCTTCCGCCACCAGCTCCTCGGTGAGGTAGGAGACGACCCGCTCGGTGCCGCCGTAGAGCTGTGGGGGAACGGTTTCGTAGAGAGGTGCGACCTGTGCAATGCGCATGGCAGTGCCTCCTATAGCCTCTGGTTCTGGACCCGAACCCGAGGCAGCCCTCCCCGGTGTTTCTGGAAGTAGCCGATCTCGACCAGCGTGGGCCAAAGCTCGAGCGAGCTTTTGATGAGGGTGATGACGTCGTCCACGATGCGAAGCACGTTCTGCAGGAAGAAGTCCGGCTCGAAGCTGTAGAAGGCCTTCTCGAGGCTGGCCGCGAAGGGGCGCAGCTCTTCTGCTCGCTCGGGGCGGGAGGCGGTCGTGGCGACCGCGGCGGCCGCGACCGCTCGCGCGTGGAGCGCGGTGATCTTCGCCAGGATCTGGTCCGCATCCTCGGCCGTGACTTCGCCGTCGTAGTCGAACGCGATGGTCAAGTCGTCGAGTCGCGTAACCGTGGACTTGATCTTCCTCTTGAGCAGGTTTGACAGCTCTTCGTTGAAGATCTCGGCCGCTGGCGAGTTTCGCATGTAGGCGCTCTTGGTGTGAGTCTGGGCAGCGTCGACGTGGGCGGCGGCCACCCCGTCTTGCTGCACCCAAAGGCGAAAGATGTAGTCCTCGAAGCGCAGCCGCGTGGGAAAGAACGGCGGCAGGCCAAAGGTGTTGTCGTACGCCGCCACGCCACAGTCCATGCGCCAGTTCTTGTTCGTGAGCGCCGGGCGAAAGTTGACCAGCACGTAGACGACTCGTTCATCGTCACCTCGCTGTCGATCACGCTTTGAGTCTTTGGTGCCCGTGCGGTGGACAATGGCTTGTATGGAACACGCTCTCATGGGGTAGACTCCACTCATGCCACTCGGTTCTGCGAAGGTACGGCCTGCCACCTACGAGGACATCCTTCGGCTGCCAGAGAATATGGTCGGCGAGATCATCGACGGGGAGTTGGTTGTCTCGCCGCGCCCTGGACCTAGGCATGCACTAGCGAGTTCGTCTCTCGGCATTGAAATCGGCGGCCCATTCAGCCGTGGACGGGGTGGCCCTGGCGGCTGGATCATCCTTGATGAACCCGAGCTTCACCTCGGCCCGCAGGTGCTGGTCCCCGACTTGGCCGGCTGGCGTCGCGAGCGCATGCCGGCCCTTCCTGACACCGCGTGGTTCACCCTCGCGCCCGACTGGGTGTGTGAAGTTCTCTCGCCCTCTACAGCCATCGTCGATCGTACCGGAAAACAGGCCATCTATCGCGAGCAAGGAGTCCCCTGGCTGTGGTTCGTGGACCCGGCCGCCCGAACCATCGAGGTTCTTAGTCGTGCCGAGCAGCACTGGATCCTGGCTGGCTCGTTCGGTGGTAGCGGCGAAAGGCGCATTCCGCCTTTCGATGCGGTTCCCATTGATGTCGGTGCCCTCTGGGACGACCCGGGGCCACCTCAGAACACCTAGCCCGCATTATTCACAACGATCGCGTGGCCGACGGGCGCGCCCCAACAGGCTGGCATTGGTGCACGGGAGGGTGGCGGACTAGTCGATTGCGATGGAAACCCTGGAAGAGTTTCCAATCCTTCCCGCAACGCTACGCTGGCGGCGAAGCCGCCAGCGTAGCACGCGTTTGGCTAGCCGGCACGCCGATCGACTTGGTGCAGCTCATGAATCATGCGGGCTAGAAGCAACTTGAAACAGCGCAGTGCCCCCCTTTGGGGCTCATGGTGCTGCGGCTGTCGGCGCCGCGGGAGCTACTACAGTCTGACCGAACTGGCGATCGAGTGCCAGGTTGAGCTCGAGAACATTGACGGTGGGCTCACCCAAAAAGCCAAGGTCGCGGCCAGAGATGGCTTCATCGAGCGACGCCGTGATGCGAGCGGCGCTAATCCCGCGGGCGTGCGCCACGCGCGGAACTTGCCACATGGCCGCGGCGGGACTGATGTGCGGATCTAGGCCGCTGCCAGAGGTGCTGACAAGTTCGTTCGGGATTTCGCCGACGGCCTCGGGATTGTCCTTACGCAAGCGCACGATGTCGGCGGCGACACGCTCTTTCAGTTTGGCCGATGTCGGGCCGAAGTTGGATCCCCCAGAGGCCAGAGGATCGTAGCCATTGCCCGCCGCCGACGGGCGCGGCTGGAAATAGGCCGGGTTAACGAAGTTTTGACCCAAAAGGCGTGAGCCCACCACCTTGCCACTTTCGTCCTTGGCCAAGCTGCCGTTGGCCGCGGTCGGGAAGACGACTTGGGCCAAGGCGGTCATTCCCAAGGGATAGAGGATGCCGGTCAGCACCAGGGTTACGAGGGTTGCACGCAGAGCGATGACGAAGGTCTTCATGATTCATTCCTCAGACGAGACGAAGCGCCTTGAGCGCCAAATCGATGATCTTGATGCCGATGAACGGAGCGACAATGCCGCCCAAGCCGTAGATGAGCATGGAGCGACGGAAGAGCGCCGCCGCGCCCAGCGGCCGGTACTTCACCCCGCGCAGCGCCAGGGGGATGAGCAGCACGATGATGATGGCGTTGAAGATGACCGCGGACAGGATGGCACTAGACGGTGAAGCCAAGCCCATCACGTTGAGCGGCGCGATCTCGGGGAACGCGCCCATGAACATGGCAGGCAGAATGGCGAAGTACTTGGCCACGTCGTTGGCGATGGAGAAGGTTGTCAGCGCGCCGCGGGTCATGAGCAACTGCTTGCCCACCTCCACAATCTCCAACAACTTGGTTGGATTCGATTCCAGATCGATCATGTTGCCGGCTTCTTTGGCCGCCTGCGTGCCGCTGTTCATGGCCACGCCAACATCCGCCTGGGCCAGGGCTGGAGCATCGTTCGTACCGTCGCCAGTCATGGCCACCAGCTTGCCCTTGGCCTGCTCGGTCTTGATGAGGCGCATCTTGGCCTCGGGAGTGGCCTCAGCCAGAAAATCATCCACGCCGGCCTCCTTGGCGATGGCGGCCGCGGTGCGCGGGTTGTCGCCCGTGATCATGACGGTGCGAATGCCCATGGCCCGAAAGCGCGCGAAACGCTCTTTGATGCCGCCCTTGACCACGTCGTTCAGTCGCACAACTCCCAGCACGTTCTTGCCCTCGGCCACCGCCAGCGGTGTGGCACCTTGATCGGCGATCTTCTGCGAGATTTCCTCCAAAGCTGCCGGCACCACGCCGCCCATGGATTCTACCCACGACTTGATGGCATCGACCGCGCCCTTTCGAATCTTGCGCCCATCGAGGTCGCAACCGCTCATTCGGGTCAGAGCCGAAAACTTCACGAACTGCGCGCCTAGCTGATCGATGTTGCGCGCGCGCAGTTGAAACTTTTCCTTGGCCAACACCACGATAGAGCGACCTTCCGGTGTCTCGTCGGCCAGGCTGGCCAACTGAGCCGCGTCGGCAAGCGAACCCATCGTGGCGTCGCCCACGGGAATGAATTCGGTCGCCATGCGGTTGCCGAGGGTGATGGTGCCGGTCTTGTCCAGCAGCAAGGTATCCACGTCGCCGGCCGCCTCGATAGCGCGGCCACTCATGGCGATGACGTTCTTGCGAATCAGGCGATCCATCCCCGCGATGCCAATGGCGGAAAGCAACCCGCCAATAGTGGTGGGGATAAGGCAAACGAGGAGCGCCACGATCACTGTCGCTGACAGGCGAATGGACGAATAAGCTGCCAGCGGGACCAGGGTCACGCAGGCAAGCAGAAAGACGATGGTCATGCCCACCAGCAGGATGTGCAGTGCGATCTCGTTGGGCGTCTTCTGCCGGCTGGCGCCTTCGACGAGCGCGATCATGCGGTCGAGGAAGGTCTGTCCCGGATCCGACGTGATCTTGATGACGATGTGGTCGGAAAGGACGCGCGTTCCACCGGTCACGGCCGAACGATCGCCACCGCTTTCTCGAATGACCGGTGCCGACTCGCCCGTGATGGCCGATTCGTCGACGGAAGCCACGCCTTCGATGACCTCGCCGTCGCCTGGCACCAGCTCGCCCGCGTCCACGACCACGAGATCGCCGGTGCGCAGGGAATCGGCGGCCACGCTCTCCTCGGGACCCTTGGGGGACTTCAGGCGGCGAGCCGTCGTTTGTGTGCGCATCTTGCGCAGGCTCGCGGCCTGGGCCTTGCCGCGGCCCTCGGCCACGGCCTCGGCCAGGTTGGCGAACACGACAGTGAACCACAGCCAAAGCGAGATGCTGATGGTGAACCACAGAGGGGCCGAGTTGGCGGTGGGTGCGATGGCATCCCGCAAGGCGATCAGCGTCGTCAGCACGCTGCCGATCTCGACCACGAACATCACCGGGTTGCGGATGACCTTGGCGGGAGAGAGCTTGCGTAGGCTTTCCTTGCCAGCTTCCTTGAGGATGCTGCGGTCAAACAGGGCGATGGCTTGAGCTTGAGGACGCATTAGAACACCTTTCCAGCGGCGGCGACGAAGTGCTCGGCCACCGGTCCAAGCGAAAGTGCGGGGAAGAAGGTCAAGGCGCCGACGATCAAGATGACTGACACCAAGAGCCCGGAGAAGAGCAGGCCGTGGGTCGGGAAGGTCCCTGGCCCGGCGGGCACGGTGCGCTTACCGCGCATGGAGCCGGCAATGGCCATGACCGGGACCATCATGAAGAAGCGGCCGAAGAGCATGGTGATTCCGAGCGTGGTGTCCCACCACGGCGTGTTCGCATTGAGCCCGGCGAAGGCGGAACCATTGTTGCCGGCGCCGCTGGTATAGGCGTAGAGAATCTCCGACAGGCCGTGCGGACCGGCGTTGTTGAGCGACGACGTGCCATAGGACGCCACCGCAGACCACGCCGAGAAGCCCAAGATAACCAACGGGAATATCAAGATGTAGAGCATGGCCAGTTTCATTTCCTTGCCTTCAATCTTCTTGCCCAGGTACTCGGGGGTGCGGCCGACCATGAGGCCCGCGATGAACACCGACATCAGTACGAACATGAGGATGCCGAAGAGCCCTGCGCCCACGCCGCCGAAGACCACCTCGCCGAGCTCGATGTTGACGAGCGGGACGATGCCGCCCATCGGATTGAAGCTATCGTGCATGGAGTTGACGGCCCCGCACGACGTGCCAGTGGTGACCGTGGCGAAAAGCGCAGAGTTGGCGACGCCAAAACGCGTCTCCTTGCCCTCCATGTTGCCGTGTCCGTGGTCTAGGGAAAATGCGGCGATGGCGGCGCTTGGACGCGACTCCGAAGCGTAGGCAGTCGTAATCCCGGCGGCTAACAGGAACATCATAGCCGCCAGCAGGACCCAGCCCTGCTTCTGATTTCCGGCCATACGGCCGAAGGTGTAGGTCATCGCCGCTGGAATGCATAGGATGAGCACCATCTCGATGAGATTGGTGAAGGGTGTCGGGTTCTCGAACGGATGTGAGCTATTGGCATTGAAGAAACCGCCGCCGTTGGTACCCAATTCCTTAATTGCTTCCTGCGACGCCACCGGGCCGAGGGGAATGACCTGTGCCGCGCCTTCCAGGGTCTTAAGGTGCAGGTAGGGCGCGAAGTTTTGCACCACACCCTGCGACACCAATATCAACGTAAAGATCACGCTGATGGGCAGAAGCACGTAGACGATGCTGCGGATTACGTCGACCCAGAAATTCCCCAACCCCTTGTCGTCCTTTTCGTTCGCCTTGCGGGTCAGCCCACGCGCCAGGGCCAGCGCGGCGCCAAGTCCCACGGCGGCCGAGGTGAAGTTGTGCCAGGCCAGACCCGCCATCTGGGTCAGGTAGCTCATGGTGGTCTCGCCCGAGTACGACTGCCAGTTGGTGTTGGTGGTGAAGCTGACCGCCGTGTTGAACGCCAGATGCTCCGCCGGCGGGCCGAGCTTTTCGGGGTTGAACGGCAACACGTGCTGCATCCGTTGGATGAAGTAGGTCACCAGGACACCGAGCACGCTGAACATCAGCAGCGCTGCCGTGTACTCCTTCCAGTTCTGCGCCGCCGGTTGCTTGATTCCGCATAGGCGCAGAAGGAAGCGCTCGACCGCGCCAAGCGTGCGCGCGAAGGGCCGCTTCTCGCCTTCGAACACTCGGTAAAGATAGATCCCAAGCGGTTTGGTAAGCGCGACAATCACCAGTAAGAAGAATGCAATTTGAAGCCAGCCGTTCGCTGTCATGGGGCTCCTTAGAAACGCTCCGGTTTGACGAGTGCGTAGACCAGGTACACGGCAAGGGCGACCGCAAGCAGTCCGCCCAGCGCATAATCAAGACTCATGATTTTCTCCTGGCCTGCACGTTAGAGTTTTTCGCAGGCCTTGGTGTAGAGCCAAGCGCCGGCGAAGAAGCCGATGGTGATGAGAGTGAAAAGTAGATCTTTCATGGCATTCATCCGACTCATGCAGCATGGCGCGTGCCAAGCCTTCGGCGATGGCGTTGCAAGCGATCGTGGTGCAGCGGACACGCCCAGGGTTGCAAAGAGAAACAAGACCCAGGGCAAAGGTTGTAAAATGCAGTCCTGTCGCCCGTCCTAATGCGGCCTGGCAAGTTTCGCGTAGGATTGTCTTGGAAAAATACGCCCCCGGTACTCAAGGTTTGGCGTGCCGCTTGCTACACCTCAAACTCAGTGCACCTAGTCACCCCATCATGACCAACCCATCCCCGCGGCCTCGCGCCGAGGACTTCCTTGAGCTCGTTCAGAAGAGCAAGCGCGGTCGTTTGAAGCTCTACATCGGCTTCGCTGCCGGGGTAGGCAAGACCTACCGCATGCTGGAAGAGGCGCACGCCTTGAAGGAGCGTGGCGTGGACGTGGTCATCGGCTTCATCGAAACCCATGGCCGAGCCGAAACCGCGGCCCTGGTGCACGAGCTCGAGATCGTGCCCTTGCGCGAAGTGGAATACCGCGGGGTGGTCATCCAGGAGATGAGCCTGAATGAGGTCCTCAAGCGGAAGCCCGAGGTCGCCCTGGTCGACGAGCTGGCCCATACCAATCCACCCGACAGCCGCAACAAGCGGCGCTACCTCGACGTGCTCGAACTCATCGACGCCGGCATCAATGTTATCGGCGCCTTCAACGTGCAGCACCTGGAGAGTCTCAACGACTTGGTCGAGCGGGTGACTGGCGTGGTCGTGCGGGAAACCATCCCCGACAGTTTCCTCAAGCAAGCCGACCAAGTGGTCAACCTCGACCTCACCGTCGAGGATCTGCAAGAACGGTTGCGGGCCGGCAAGATCTACAAGGCTGATCGCATTCCTTGGGCTCTTGAGCATTTCTTCAAGGAGCAGAATCTTGCCCACCTGCGCGAGCTAGCGCTGCGCGAAGTGGCCGAGAGCATCGAGCGCTCGGCCGCCGTGACCCGACCAATGCTCGGCGATGGCAGCGGGGCCCACGCCACCGCCACCCGCAGTCGCGTGATGGTGTGCGTGTCGTCGGGATCTCAGCGCACACCCATGCTCGTCCGCCGGGGGTCACGCATGGCGGGCCGATTCAATACCGACTGGTTCGTGGTTTTTGTCGAGACTCCGGACGAATCGCCCGAGCAGATTGACGCCGAATTGCAACGACACCTGTTCGCCAACATCGAGAAGGCGAAAGAGCTGGGTGCCGAAACCGTGCGCATCAAAGGCAAGGATCCGGTGGAAGGGATATTGGAGTTCGCCCGATCGCACAATGTTGGGCACATCATCGTGGGCCGATCCCAGCAGGCCTGGTGGAAGCAGTTGCTCGGGCGTTCGATTCCGCTGCGCCTGGTTCGTGAGGCCACCCAGTTCGACATCCACATCGTTTCGCTCGAAGACGAGGTGACAGCATGACCTTTCGAAGCAAGCTCATGCTCACCATGGCCCCGCTGGTCGTGGCCCTGGCGTCGGTCGGGGTGGTCTCGGGCATGGTGACGGGTATCCTGGCGCGCCAGCCCGCCCATATCTGGAGGGACAACTATCGCAGCGTGCTCGCGGCAGAGCGCATGAAAGATAGCATCGAGAGCATCCATGAATCCGTGCTGCAAGAGCTGCTCGGGCTGGAGGAGGCGGCGCACTCGGTGAACACCAGCATGGAGCTGTTCGAACGCGAGCTCGGCGTCGAAGCCGACAACATCACCGAGCCCGGAGAGGGCGAAGCCGTCGCCAAAATGCGGACGCACTGGACGGAATTCAAACGGGTCTTGGCAGAGTTCCGCACCATGACCGATCTCGCTGCTCGCAAGGCATTCGCCTTCGCCACCTTGACCCCGGCGTTCAGAAACGTGAAACAAACCGCGGACGAGATTCTGGACATCAATCAGGACGCCATGATTATCAAAGGCCAGCGCACCGAGCAGCGCGCGGCCCGCTTCGAACGCATCCTCACTGTGGCGGTCATTCTGGCCTCGGTCCTGGGCCTTTTGGCCTCGGTCAGCTTGACCACGCGTCTTCTTCGGCCACTTGGCGTCGTGTCGGCGGCCGTGCGGCGCTTTGGCCAGGGCGACCTCCAGGCGCGAGCGCGCGTGCAAGGGGAAGACGACATTGCCCAACTCGCGCAAGAGTTCAACACCATGGCCGATCACCTCGAGCGCTATCGGAAAAGCTCGCTCGGCGAGCTGCTGCAAGCGCAACAGGCGTCGCAGGCTGCTATCGATAGCCTGCCCGATCCGGTGTTGATGCTGGATGCGGCCGGGAACCTGCAAGGTACGAATGCCGCTGCCCGAACCATCCTCGGCATCGATCCTGAGGAGAGCGGCAGCCCTTCCTTCGAGCGGGTGGACCCGGGCGTGCGTTCCCTGCTCGACCGGGTGCGAGCCCACGTCGTGGGCGGTCGCGGCGCCTATAGCCCGAAGGGCTTTGAAGAGGCGTTACGAGTGCCCGCACCGGATGGTGAGCGCATCTACGTGCCGCGCGCGACGCCTATCTACGGCGAGAACGGCAGTGTGGCCGGCGCGGCCGTCGTGCTTCAGGACATTACCCGGCTCTTCCGCTTCGACGAGCTGAAGAACAACCTGGTGGCCACGGTTGCCCATGAATTCCGAACCCCGCTCACCTCTTTGCGCATGGCCATTCACCTGTGCACGGAAGAGGCGGTGGGAGAGCTCACGACCAAGCAAGCGGAATTGTTGTTTGCGGCGCGCGAGGACTGTGAGCGCTTGCAGACCATCGTCGACGACTTGCTCAATCTGTCGCGCCTGGAATCCGGACGCATCGATCTACAGAAGAGGCGGGTCGAGCCCCAGTCACTCGTGGATTTGGCAATCGACGTGCACTCCGCGGCGGCGAAGTCGCAGCAGATAACGCTTCGCTCCGAGGTCTTTCCTGGCCTGGCTGAAGCCTTCGCCGATCCGGATCGCCTGCAGCTGGTTTTCACCAATCTGATCAGCAATGCCCTTCGTTACTCGCCGGCCGGTAGCGAAATTGTCGTGCGGGCTCTGGCTGAGTCCGCCCCAGCCGATGCTCCGTCCGGAATGGCCGATGGCGCCATCCGTTTTGAAGTCTGCGACCAGGGCCCCGGCATTCCCGTCGAGCATCAGGAGGCGCTTTTTGAAAAGTTCTTCCGCGTGCCCGGGCGTCCCGGCGGTGGTGCCGGGCTTGGCCTCTTCATCGCGCGCGGAATCGTACAAGCCCATGGCGGCCGCATCGGGGTCAGCAGTGCGGCTGGCCGTGGCTCCAACTTCTGGTTCACCATCTCAGCGGCGCCGGATCGACCCGTCTAGAGGCTCAGGCCTCGCCTGTCTTACCTTCAACTGGGCTCTCTGGACTCTCTGCCGGCCAGCCGATCATGCTCAGAAACAGGTCGAGCACGAACAGCGCGATGGCAAGGTCGTTGAAGAGCGTGGCATGGGGCGAGTCCGGCCAGAGCTGGTCCGCGGACCAAAAGAGAAACGCGATGGCGAGTAGGATGGCCTTGATGAGATCTTTGTGTCCAGGACGAAGAATCATCTGATGCACGAGGTAGGCAAAGGCGATGAGCGCCAGCGCCAGCACGCCCAGAATATCGTGGACACGCACGCGAAACAGCGAAGGAACAATGTCCCAGGCCATGAGACCCGTGACAGAAGCGAGCGCGAGCATACCGAGCACCCTCGGTAGCAATCCGCGAGATTGGCCAGTTGAATTTGGCATGTGCGAATGCGCAAGCATACCCCGCGCCACGCAGGACTCGGGTGGTACGGCGTACGGCGACCAGCGATGAGGACGGCCAGGGGCCGGATGAAAGGGAGCATTGCAGCCCGCGGCATTGCCGGCCTATGGAATTGCAATTCGCAGTGGTACTGGGTGCAGACAGCAACCAATGGCCTCGGCCAACGTTGGCGCAGGGGATGCATTACGCTTTCTTGAGGCCACAAAATGAAGACCCTAGAAGTCGGCCGCATGCTCGACCAGTACTTGCTCACAGACGTTTTGGCGAGAACCGCTACAGCCACGGTGTTCAAGGCTCATGACACGGAAGCGAGATGCTTCGTGTGCGTCAAAGTTCCGCACTTGCAGTACGAGAGCGATCTCGTATTTTACGAGCGTTTTGCGCGCGAGGCAAAGGTGCTCAGCCGGCTGCGCCACCCGAACATCGTACGTGCCCTGGAGCCGCAGTCTAGGAGTAGGCTCTACCTGGTAACCGAGTTCGTGGCGGGCCGGACGCTTCGGTCTGCGCTCGCCACCGGCCCCATGCTCGTGGAACGAGCGTTGCACATTGCACGCCAGCTCTGCATGGCGCTCGCCTACATCCATGGGCAAGGAGCCGCACACCGGGACATCAAGCCGGAGAACATTCTCCTGACCCAGGATGACACGGTCAAACTGATCGACTTCGGCATCGCGCGCGACAGTTCCGAGCGTCGCATAACTTGGGGCGGGCAGTCGAAGACAATGATGGGCACGCCCGACTACCTGTCACCAGAGCAACTCAAAGGCAGACGAGGCGATGCCCGCTCGGACATCTATGCGGCTGGACTGGTGCTTTACGAGATGCTGACTGGCAACCTTCCATTTTCAGGCGACAGCTTCTTCGCGATCATGCGCTCGAAGATCCATGACGATCCCATCCCACCGGAACGCTTTCGGCAAGACCTCGATCCGCGTCTGAGTGCCATCGTTTGCAAGGCCATCGACCGCGCCCCGCGAGATCGTCACGCTAGTGCGGCCGAGCTTCTGAATTGCCTGCGCGGTCCTGAATCGGCACCGGACATCGACGCGACACGAGTTGAGTTTTCCACGAAGGGTCGGCACCACGTCGTCCGGCGCGCAATCATGGCCGCCGCGCTGGTCGGCATCGCATCTCTGGTCCTGGCCGGCCACTATGCCTCACCCCCACCAACGCACATCCACGGAGTTATTGTCTATGGTCGCTGAAAAGCAGGATTGGACGGCGCCACGAAGGACAGGCGATTGGCCCGCTACAATGTCTCCGGAGGAACCGATGCAAACTAGATCCGGCAGAGAGACGCTTCCTTGGTTGATGGGCGGAGTTGTGTTCCTGGCATTGCTTCTGGCCTTTTTGTTGTACTTCCGTCAGGACGCGGGCCCGGCGCAGCAGCTCTCCTCCAAGGCTAGCCGTGTTGATGTCGTCGCGCAGATGCAGCTCGGTCTCGCCTCGGCGTCTGAGGCCGAGAAGAGCTCCGTCATGGCCATCACCGACGAGGACTCCAAAAGCTTCGCCGATCAAGCCAGAGCTGCGACGGCGGGGGTCGAACGAAATTTTCAGGAGATAGGCATATTGCTCGCGGCCGGCGGGAACCAACGCGAGAAGGAGTTGCTGGTCCAATTTTCCGAGACCTTCACCAATCTCAAGCGCATCGACGAAGAGGTGCTGGCCCTGGCGGTGAAGAACACGAACCTCAAGGCGTACGGTCTGTTGTTTGGTGCAGCCGCCAGCGCGCTATCGGAGATGGATACCGCCCTCTCTCGGGTGATCGCCAAGCATGCCGAGTCGGCTGACGCCAAGAGGGTAATGCAGCTGGCATTCGGGGCGCGTCTCGGAGCCCTGCGCATCCAGGCACTGCTTTCGCCTCACATCGCGGAAGAGAGCGACCAGAAGATGGACCAGATGGAAGCCTCCATGGGCAAGGAGGAGGTGCAGGTCCGAAAAGATCTCGATGGCCTCACGACTTTGGCAAAGCTGCCGGGCGACGCCGACCTGGTGGCGGCAGCGTCACAATTCTCCCGTTACGAGGAGGTCAAGGCGCGTATCTTGTCGCTGTCGCGCGAGAACACCAACGTCCGTTCGCTGACCCTGTCCCTGAGCCAAAAGCGCAAAGCGATGGCGCTCTGCTTGGACTCCCTCAACGCGTTGAAGCTTGCCATCCTCGATGAACCGATCGCCGGTGTGACCTACGGTCGAGTGCCGAGGCCTCGGTAGCTCTACGATTCTCGACAGGTCGGAAGGGCAGCGTGTTACCTTTGCGCCGTGCTCTCCTTCGTAGGATTTGCCCCTGCTCGGCGAACGCTGCAGTCGCCGGCCTGCATCGTCGCTGTCGTCGTCGCTGTCCTCGGACTGCCCTTCGGCTGTCAAGGAGGTCGCGACTACTTCACTCAGCTCGCCGATTCGCACCGGTTGGCTGGGGAACTTCGGATTCAATTCAACCAGGCAGCCGACGCGTCCAATCGCGCCGTCATGGCGGATACCGATGAGGCGTCGACTGCCTTTGCACGCGACGCCGAAAAGGCGCTGCACATCGTCGACAAGGACGTCGAGGCGCTCATGCCCATGCTACGCAGGCTGAGCTTCTCGAAGGAGATCCAATTTCTCGAAGACTTCGGAAAGCACTTTGCCCAATACCGAGAGCTCGACCGCACCATCCTGACCCTGGCAGTCGAGAACACCAATCTCAAGGCGCAAGACTTGGCCTTCGGCCCCGCGCGGCAGGCCGCAGACAACTTCCGGAATTCTCTCGGCGCCGTCGCGCTCAGAGCTTCGCCCAAGGACCGCTGTAGGATCGAGGGGCTGATTGCCAATGCAGTCCTGGCAGTGCGCGAGATTCAGGTCCTTTACGGCCCCCATATCGCCGAGGTCAACGATTCCGCCATGACCAACATGGAGCAAGAAATGGCCAACCTGGACGCACATGCGAGGGGCGCCGTGACGTCGCTGACCGAGCTCGTCCCCCGGGATGAGCGTCCAGCGCTCTCTAACGCGCTTTCTGCTCTCGACCGGTTCAAGGACTTTTCCCGCCAGATCGTGGCGCTATCGCGTCGCAATACCAACGTGCGCTCGCTCAAGCTGTCGCTCCAGACCAAGCCAGCGCTCACTGCCGCCTGCGATGAGAGCCTGCGTGCGCTCCAAGACCTGCTCACCAAAGAGGACATCAAGGCTACGCGCTAACTGACCGATCTTGATGAACTGTGACGGCTAGAACGCGTTGCGGGTGTGGGCCGTGCGACCTCATGCCAAGAGCAATTCCTCTTTCGCGAATTGCTCGAGCATTCCGCGAATGGCGTCACGCGCGGCGCGGAAGCGCGCGAGCATCTCCTCGTGCTGGATCGACGGATTGCTGCTAGCCGGATCGGGAATCGGCCAGTGAAATCGCCGCACCTTCCCGAGAAACACTGGGCACACTTCCTCGGCACAGAGGGTGATGACCGTGCCGACCGTGGCGCGGTCGACCGCCTGGACGGACTTCGAGTAGTGCGTGGTGAGGTCGACCCCGAGCTCGGCCATGACCTCGATCGCGTAGGGGTTGACCTTCGAGGGCTCGCTTCCCGCGCTCTGCACGGGAACGCGGTCGCCGAAGATCATTCGGCCCAGCCCTTCGGCCATTTGACTACGTGCAGAGTTTGCGACGCAGAGGAAGAGGATGCTCTTGGTGTCGTCGATCATAGCTTCAGGCTTTCGATGGAGAGATTGTGGCGGCTTCGGCAGCGCACGCGGGCGGTGCGATCTCAAGCGGCGCGTTCGGGAAGTAGCGCTTCTGCGCCCACAGGGCGACGTTCACGAGTCCGATGAGCGCGGGAACCTCGACCAGCGGGCCGATAACGGCGGCAAAGGCTGCCCCGCTGTGGATGCCGAAGCTGGCGATGGCGACCGCGATGGCCAGCTCGAAATTGTTGGACGCCGCCGTGAAGGAGAGCGTGGCGGACTGCTTATAGTTCGCGCCCACGCGCTTGCTCATGAAGAACGACACCGCGAACATCAGCACGAAGTAGATGAGGAGCGGGACCGCGATGCGGAGCACATCGAACGGGAGTTGCACGATGGCCTCGCCCTTGAGGGAAAACATGACGACAATGGTGAAGAGCAGCGAGACGAGCGTGATCGGCCCGATGCGTGGCACGAAGTTCTTCTCGTACCAGTCCCGACCCTTCGCGCTTACAAGCACACGGCGCGTGAGAAATCCGGCGGCAAACGGCACGCCTAGGTAGATAGCGACGCTCTTCGCGATCTCAGCGATGGTGATATTGACCACGGCACCTTGGATTCCCAGCCACCGCGGCAGGAGCGTGGCGAAAAAATAGGCGTAGACCGAAAAGAATAGGACCTGGAAGATCGAGTTCAGCGCGACCAGGCCCGCACAATACTCGGTGTCGCCCTTCGCGAGGTCGTTCCACACGATCACCATAGCGATGCAACGTGCGAGGCCGATGAGGATGAGCCCGAGCATGTACTCGGGCTTGTCGTGCAGAAAGACGACCGCGAGCCCGAACATCAAGATTGGACCTATGATCCAGTTCTGCACCAGGGAGAGAACGAGTACGCGCTTGTTGCGAAAGACCTTGCCAATCTCCTCGTAGCGCACCTTTGCGAGCGGCGGGAACATCATGAGGATGAGCCCGACGGCAATCGGGAGCGAGGTCGTGCCTACGCTCAGGCGGTTGAGCGCCGTCGTGAATCCCGGGGCCGTGAACCCAAGCGAGATCCCAAGTCCCATGGCGAGGAAGATCCAAAGTGTCAGGTATCGGTCGAGGAAGGATAGCTTGCCGGCGACGCCGGTTTTCGAAATCT
>Ga0265342_10000971_pt1 | contig 28487 bp, 24 predicted proteins | sample 4CB327metaG_FD_203125 | JGI IMG/M metagenome (GOLD analysis project Ga0265342, IMG submission 203125) | Rhizosphere microbial communities from Carex aquatilis grown in University of Washington, Seatle, WA, United States - 4-CB3-27 metaG | ecosystem: Host-associated > Plants > Roots >... | reverse complement strand
TCGATGATGCTGGCCGACAGGGAGTCTTTCAGCGAATTCAAATATCGGCAATCCGCAAGGTCCAGCCTGTATTTCTGCTGCCTGGAACTGATCTCCCCTTCCAGGGACAGGTTCCCGGTCATGCCGGGATAGACGGATTCGAGCAGCGGTGTTTTCGCGAGGTTCCAATCCTTTATCGAAACAGAGAGAGAAAGAGGGCTTAGCGCGCCCGTGACGGAACCTGAGCCTCCGCCCTGCGAGCGCAGGGAGAGGTCGAATTTCTGGTCCGCGTTGATAACTCCCTGAAAGGAGTAGCGGGCGGGCTCTATAGCTCCGCCGAAATTCCATCTACCGTCGGGTCCTTCTTCGGCGTGAATGGCCGCTTTGCTTATGATCAACCCGTTAGCTGACAGAGAAGAGACGTTGACGGCCAGGTTAAAGCCGGCCTCGTTCCTGCGGGCGCTGACGTCTATCTTCCCGCTTCTGACACCCTGGATGTTCGAGAGACGGAAACTGCCGGAAGAAGTGTAGCTATCGAAGCTGCCGCCCTCAAGGGTGTAATTGCCCGCCCTGGTGCTAAGCAGGCCGGAGACTGCTCCGCCGCCGTACCTGATACTCCCGCTTGACCCGGAGAGAGAATAATCACCGAATTTGATCAGTGGTATCTCGTAATGTACTTCCGTGCTCCCGCCTTCCGTCTCTTTAAAGAAAATCTTGAGATCAACCTGGGAATTCAACCCCTTGTAGTCTGCCGCGACGTTTACCTCGTTCCTGCCGCCAGGTTTCGCGGCCACTATGTCGCAGGACAATAAGCCGCCTAGGTACTTGGCGTTGATCTTAGCGTTAATACTCTCATTTAACCTCGCCTGCCCGGAAAAAGAGGACAGTGTCTGTCCTTTATAGAACAGCCTGCCGTTATTCCATATCAGGATTACATCTCCGGGTTTCCCGTATTTTGCCGCCGGCGCTCCGTTATTGCCGGGCGGACCGAGCATTCCGCCGGTATCGCCGGGTATGCTTATCTCCGGCCCGTAGGATATTATCTTCCGGATGGAATAGGGTATGCTCCGGCTCCTCGCCAGTTTTAGCGGGTCGAAATAGACCGTCACAACGGGCGCTTTAAAGGTGCCTTCGATGTTAAGATTTTCTATCGTGAGCCTGTTGTAGGGCCTGAAGATGACTTTTGAGAGGGTTACGTGTTTGCCGGAGAGGTTCTCGAGGGCAAGGCGCACCGGATCTTCCAGGAACTTGACGCGCCACGGGAAAAAAAAGGCGATCGCCGTTACCGGTACTGCGACGAGAAGCGGATAAAGCAGTTTTTTCAGCATTATAAAACGACTTTCGGCTTTTCTTTGATCTTTAATTCTATTCTTTTTCCATCGGCAGCAATATCGGCGCAGATCTTTGACGGCTGGCCGGCGTTGCTATTGACGAGCTGTTTGGAAAGGATCTCTTCGGCGACGATATCGTCGAGATACTTCTGGATCGTCCTGTGCAGCGGCCGGGCCCCGAAGTTAGGGTCGAAGCCTTTTTCGAGCAGGAACTCTTTCGCTTTTTCCGTAAGCTCTATAGTAAAGCCCTGCTGCACGTGTTTCAGTCTGGCGCGCTCGAGCAGTAAGTCGAGGATCTTCTTCATCTCGGGTTTGTCCAGCGGATGGAATACGGTTACTTCGTCGATCCGGTTGAGAAACTCCGGGTTGAAAGCTTTTTTGAGCTCTTCAGTAACGGTCTCTTTAATGGTCTCATAATCCTGGTTCGTGTTGTCCTGGACCAGAAACCCGAGCGATTTCCCCCTCGAGATGAGCCGCGCTCCTACATTAGAGGTCATTATTAAAATAGTGTTCTTGAAGTTGACCTTATGCCCGAGATTATCGCTGAGCACGCCGTCGTCGAGTATCTGCAGTAGGATGTTAAAAACGTCGGGGTTCGCTTTCTCTATCTCGTCAAGCAGCACCACGGAGTAGGGCCTGCGCCTCACCTGCTCAGTCAGCTGTCCGCCTTCTTCGTACCCCACGTACCCGGGAGGGGCGCCTATCAGCCTGGAGACCGAGTATTTTTCCATGAATTCGGACATGTCGACGCGAATAAGCGAACTCTCGTCACCGAACAGGAATTCTGCGAGGGCTCTCGCGAGTTCTGTTTTACCCACTCCGGTTGGCCCGAGAAAAATAAAGCTCCCGATGGGTTTCCTGGGGTCTTTCATCCCGGTCCTTGAACGCCTTATGGCATGCGAGATGGTCTTGATGGCCTCGTCCTGTCCCACGACCCGTTTCTTCAGCTCGTCTTCCATGTGTAGCAGTTTTTCGGATTCTTTCTCCGTAAGCTTTGTGACGGGTATCTTGGTCCATTTCGCTATCAGGTGAGCGATATCTTCGTAAGTGATCTGCGGCTTTGTCTCCTCGCGGCTGGCGCGCCATTTCTTTTTTGCTTCATCAAGCGCCTTGCGGAGCTCTCTTTCCTTGTCCCGGAGCCTGGCGGCTTTCTCGTATTCCTGTTTGGCTATCGAGGCTTCTTTTTCTTCCGTAATTTTGCCTACTTCTTCTTCCTTCACCTTGAGATATTCGGGAACCTGCGTGGACTGGAGCCTCGCCTTTGCGCCGGCCTCGTCTATGAGGTCTATAGCTTTATCGGGCAGGTACCTGTCTGAGATATACCTGTCGGACAGCTCAGCCGCCGCCCGTATGGCTCCCGCTGAATATATTACCTTATGGTGCGTCTCATAGCGTTCTTTTAAACCGTCCAGTATCTCGATCGTTTCCTCGACGCTGGGAGGCTCTACCGTGATGGGCTGGAACCTGCGTTCGAGCGCCGCGTCGTGTTCAATGTGCTTGCGGTATTCGTCAAGAGTTGTCGCGCCGATACACTGCAGTTCTCCCCTTGAAAGGGCGGGTTTCAGCATGTTGGAGGCGTCGATGGCCCCCTCGGCGGCTCCGGCCCCTATCACGGTGTGCAGTTCGTCGATAAAGAGTATCACCTGGCTCTTGGCCCTGCGAATCTCTTCCATTATGTTCTTTAGCCTGGCCTCGAACTCGCCGCGGTACTTTGTGCCCGCGACGACTCCCGCAAGGTCGAGCGTGAGCACTCTTTTCGAGAGAAGTATCTCGGGAGCTTCGCCCGAAGCGATCCTCTGTGCCAGCCCTTCAACTATGGCGGTCTTTCCCACTCCTGGGTCGCCGATGAGAACTGGATTGTTTTTGGTCCTTCTGGAGAGAATCTGAATGAGCCTCTCGATCTCTTCCTCCCGGCCTATCACCGGGTCGAGTTTGTTCTCGCGCGCCATCGCGGTCAGGTCGCGCCCGAACTCGTCGAGGTTGGGTGTTTTTGTCTTTGACTTGGATTGGCTCCCATGGCCCGAAGCGCCTTCCCCGCCTTCGCCCAGCAGGTTTATGACCTCTTCCTTGACGTCGCCGAGCTTGACGCCCAGGTTCTCGAGAACCCGTGCGGCGATTCCTTCTTCTTCCCTGAGAAGGCCCAGAAGCAGGTGTTCAGTGCCTACATAGGTGTGGCCGAGGTTCTGCGCCTCTTCAACGGCGAGTTCCAGCACTTTTTTAGCCCTCGGAGTAAAAGGTATCTCGCCGAGCAGCATCACATTGTCTCCGGTCCCTACGAGCTTTTCTACTTCCGTCCTCACTTTGCGCAGGTCCACGCCCAGGTTGGAGAGTATTTTAGCGGCAACCCCTTCGCCCAGCGCCACTAGGCCGAGTAGTATGTGTTCGGTGCCGACGTAATCGTGATTGAGCCTTTTTGCCTCTTCCTGCGCGATGATAATTACTCTTTGAACCCTTTCCGTAAATCTGTTTGACATGGTAGTTCTCCTTAAGATCGCTGCATAAACCCGCGGACGGGTTCGGCGCAGTCCGGCTAATTCTTCTGAAAGTGTTTTTTTAGGACCGAGATCAACTGCCTATTAGGCGTGTAATTGCCCGTTCGCCAGAAATCGACGATCCTGTTCTTTTCTTTTTTCCAGAGCCTTATGTAGTTCTCAAAGCCGTAGACCGGCCCTTCTCGCTTCACGTAGGCGTTATTGCCGGCGAACTGGTAAATGCCGTCAGGGAACTGCGAACCCGCCACGGCCTTGTAGGTCCAGTACGAATAGTCGAAACCGTAATCGTCATAGGCGTTCAAGATGCCGTCGAGCCATTTCAGTTCTCCGAACCGCCCGCCCCGCCAGTTGATGCCGAATTCACCCACGTACAGCCTTATCTTATTGGCGCGGCCGAATTTATCATAGGTTTCAAGGTATCTCCGGATCTTATTTTCGCTCCAGATCTCGCCGCTTATCTTCCCCGGAAAATCCAGGCAGGGTACAAAATTAAAAGTGTAATCCAGCGGGCAGTACGTATGGATGCTGATCGTCGTGTTGTCACCGATAAGTCCTTTAAGGAAATCTATCTGCTGCGCCCAGAGGTTTCCTTCAAGAAAGATTGTGTGTTCTTTGTCGACTCCCCGGATTTTCCTGATGACGCCGGCGTAGAATTCCTTTAAGAGCGGGACCCTGCGTATGTCCATTACAGGTTCGTTGAGCACGTCGTAACCGATGAGGGACGGGCAGTCCTTGTAGCGTTCGGCGATCCTTTCCCAGAGCGCGTATGTTCTTTTCCTGTATTCCTCTTTCTCCCATAACAGGGCATTTCCCGGAGAATCGCTGTGCCAGTCGCAGTTTTGCGATCCGGCGGCCGCGTGGAGATCGAGGATAACGCCTAGTTTGTTTTCCCCGGCCCGTGTCAGGGCTTCATCTATGTATTCAAACCCTGTTTCGTCGTAGACGTAAGGCCGCTTTTCGAGCAGCCTGTGATTGAACGGCAGCCTGACGGAATTGGCGCCCATAAGCGCGATGTTCCTGAAATCAGCCTTGGCGATGAAGTTTTTACGGAAAAGCCTTTCAAACTCCGCGAGTTCCGCTTCGCCGTTCTTTGCGGAGAAGGCCTTTTTGAACTCGGATTCAGAGATGTTCCTTCCTCCGAGTATGTAGCCCTCCATCAACAGCCAGCCGCCTAAATTGACGCCTTTAATTTTCATGAGCGCTCTTTGTCTTGCTTTTCAATTTAATTTGCAGATTGAAATTCCTCACTTCTCGTATATCGGTACGCCCGTCAGTCTTGTTAATTCCTTGAATTCCTTTATAAGCTTGAGCGTGACCTTGCCGGGCTTGCCGTCGCCGATGATACGTCCGTCAATCTTAGCGACGGGTATCACTTCCGCCGCCGTTCCAGTAAGGAAGCATTCTTCGGCTGTGTAAAGATGATAGGTCGTGAACAGCTCTTCCCTTACGAGAAGTTTCAGCTTGTTCTTGGCCAGCTCCATAACGGCTCCCCGGGTGATGCCTTCGAGCGCGCCGGCGCTGGAAGGAGGAGTTATGAGGGCGTTATCTTTTATGATGAATATATTGTCCCCCGTGCATTCTGCGACATATCCTGCGGAGTTGAGCAGTATCGCTTCCGGGACACCGGCGCGAGTCGCGTCGATCTTGGCCAGGATGTTATTTAAATAATTGAGGGATTTGATGCACGCGTTAAGCGCGTCGGGCACATTGCGCCTCATCGGCGTAGTTATGAGCTCGAGCCCGTTAGCGTAGTATTCTTCCGGGTAGAGCTTGATCTTATCGGTTATGATAAAGATCGTAGGCTTGGCGCATTTCATGGGGTCAAGGCCCAGGTCGCCGACCCCTCTCGTCACGACAAGCCTGATATAGGAATCTTTAAGCTTGTTGGCGTTCAAGGTCATGATTATGGCGGACTCGAGTTCTTTCTTGGACATCTGTACGTCAAGCATTATGGCTTTTGCGGAATTATAGAATCTGTCGAGGTGTTCTCTCAGTCTGAAAACTCGCCCGTTATAGGCGCGGATGCCCTCAAAAACACCGTCGCCGTAAAGCAGGCCATGATCAAAAACAGAGACTTTCGCGTCTTCTTTTTCAACAAGTTTCCCGTCGAGGTAGATCTTCATTGATCGCTCCATTTGATACGGATATTTATTCAAGCAGTCCATCGCGCATACGGATTATCCTGCCGGCTTTGGCGGCTAGGTCCGGGTTATGCGTTACTATGACTAGAGATATCTTCCTGATCCTGCACTCTTCAAAGAGAAGCTCTTCGACCCGTTCGCCTGTCTCCCTGTCGAGATTGCCGGTGGGTTCGTCCGTCATCAAAATCTCAGGGTCTTTAACGAGCGCCCTGGCCAGGGCGACCCTCTGCTGTTCGCCGCCGGAGAGTTCGCCCGGCATGTGTTCCAGCCTTCCCGCAAGACCCAGCCTGCTGAGGAGCTCTCTCGCCCTGTTCCTGGTTTCCGCCGGTTCATCCCAGACGGGCAGGGTCACGTTCTCGAGGACCGTGAAATCCGGCAGTAGATAGTGCAGCTGAAAAAGAAAACCGATCTTGTCGTGCCTGGCGGTGGAATACTCGTTATCTCCGAGAGCGGCATAGTCTACTCCATCTATCAGGAGCTTTCCTCCCGTCGGTCTGTCCATCAGGCCCAGTATGTGCAGCAGGGTGCTTTTTCCGGCTCCGGACGGGCCCATGATCGCGACGGTCTCGCCGGCTTTTATCTCGACGCTTACGCTTCTCAGCGCCCTGACCTCAAGGCCCCTGTCAAGATAATAATTCTTCTGAATATTTTCCGCGTTAATGTTCATTAATAAGGTTCCGCGCGTGCATCATCCGTACCGTATGGCTTCCAGCGGATCGAGTTTAGTCACTTGATACGCCGGGTATATTCCCGCGACGAGGGTTATGGCGAGCGTGGCTAAAATCACGATCGATACGTCGCCGGGGAGGATCCTGACGGGCAGCTTGTCAAGGTAATATACGTCCGGCGGCAGCTGCACGAACTGGTATTTTTTAAGGAGCAGGCTTAGCCCGCATCCCGCGACAAGCCCCGTAGCTATGCCGGTCAAGCCCAGTATCAGCCCTTCGAAGAAAAAGATCTTGGCTATCCTGTTCTTGCTGAATCCGAGCGCCGAGAGGATCCCTATCTCCTTGGTCTTTTCCACCGTCAGAAGCAGAAGGTTCGAGATGATATTGAAAGCGGCGACTATTATTATCAGCGCGAGTATTATGAACATCATTATCTTTTCAAGTTTCAGGGCGGCGAAAAGGTTCCTGTTCATTCTCTGCCAGGACCTTACCCAGTATGAGCCTCCGATAGTTTTCTGTATGTCGCCGCCTATGGCGTCGGCTTTGTCCCAGTCGTCCACCGCGATCCCTATGCCGGTAACGGAACCCTCCAGGCCGAAAAGCCTCTGCGCGTCTGCCAGGTTGACATAGGCCAGGTTCGCGTCGTACTCGTACATACCCGAGTGGAAAAGCGTAACGACCCTGAATTTCTCCATCCGCGGCATCATCGCGTAAACGCCGGGCGTCATGAGCACCACTTCCTCGCCCGACGTGACCCCTATGCTCTGGGCGAGTTCAACCCCCAAGATTATATCGCCCGGGGAGATCGAGGGTTTCCAGGGCGTAGAAGAAAGGACGATCCTGTTGAGCGCAACAAGCTTGTCTTCAGCCCGGGGGTCTATCCCTTTCACGGCGGCTCCGATCCCCTGCCTGCCGTGGCGGATGATGGTCTGACCGTAAACGAAGGGCGCTGCCGCTTTAACGTGGACGTTCTTGTTGATATTATCCATAACCAGAGTATATTCCTTGAAAGGCTCGTAATTGTTTTTAAGAACTACGAGGTGCGGCTGGACGCCGAGGATCTTGTCCTTGATATCGGCGTGAAAACCGCTCATCACCGCCAGTGTTATTATCAGCGCCGCTACACCGAGCGTGATCCCTCCCACTGCTATGATGCTCGTCAGCAGCGTGAACACGCCTTTTCTGCGCGCCTTCAGGTATCTCCAGGCAATAAAGAATTCTAGTGACATAATTTTAAAATTCGGAATTTTGCTAAAATCAGTGGCCTATTCCGGCCTTAAGATCGGGAACAGTATGACTTCCCTGATGGAATCGACATTTGCGAGTATCATTACGAGCCGGTCGATCCCGATGCCGAGCCCGCCGCACGGGGGCATGCCGTGTTCCAGTGCCGTTATGTAATCTTCGTCGTAGGGTTGGGCCTCGTCGTCGCCCTTTTTCTTTGCCTCGACCTGTTCCATGAACCTTTTTTTCTGTTCGACGGGGTCGTTCAACTCGGAATAGGCGTTGGCGATCTCCATTCCGTTAATGTAGAGCTCGAACCTTTCGGCGATCTCCGGGTGGTCAGGCTTGGACTTGGCGAGCGGTGAAAAACTTGTCGGGTAATCCGTGACGAACGTGGGCTCCTTGAGTTCGGGAACGACTTTTTCGTCAAAGATCCTGTCGAGTATCTTCTTGTCCGAGCTATCTTTTTCGAGGTCAATGTGCAGGCCCATCGCCGTTTCTTTGAGCTTGCCGGAGCTAAGCGCTTCCTGGATGTTCCGGCCCGTAAATTTTTCCATCAGGCCGAACATGGTCTCGCGTCTGAACGGTTTTTGAATTTCAGTCCCGAGCGCTTCAGCGCTTGAAACGATAAGCTTCTCGCAAAGGTCCATCATATCGTTGTAATCGGAGTAGGCCTGGTAAAGTTCGAGCATTGTAAATTCGGGGTTATGGTTTCTGTCTATGCCTTCGTTCCTGAAATTCCTGCCTATCTCGAACACTCTGTCGATGCCTCCGGTGACGAGCCGTTTGAGGAAAAGTTCCGGAGCTATTCTCAGGAACAGGTCCATACCCAGCGTGTTGTGGTGCGTTACGAATGGCTTGGCCGCGGCCCCGCCCGCTATAGTCTGCATCATCGGTGTCTCCACTTCGACGAAGTCCTGCGCTTCCAGTACTTTCCTGATATTGGATATGATCCTGCTCCTCTTGACGAATACTTCCTTTACTTCAGGGTTCGCTATCAGGTCGAGGTACCTCTGGCGGTACCTGGTCTCGGTGTCCTTCAATCCGTGCCATTTTTCCGGCAGCGGCCTGAGGGCCTTCGATAAAAGGGTAAGGCTCTCCACCTTGATGCTCAGCTCGCCGGTCCTCGTCTTAAAGGGTTTCCCGGTTACCCCTATAAAATCAGACATATCGATGAGGTCCTTGAAAACCTTGTAAGTCTCGGCTCCGACAAAATCGGACTTGACGTAGAGCTGGATCTTCCCGGTGTGATCCGAGATGTCTGCGAACGATGCTTTCCCCATCTCTCTGCGGGAGATCAGCCTCCCAGACACAGAAACGGTCTCCTGTGATTCAACTCCGGTCTCGATAGCGGAGAAAGCCTTCTTGATGTCGGCGGCCTGCCGCGTGCCGGGCTTGAAGAGCGTAGGGTAGGGGTTTATGCCGGCCTGCCTGAGCTTGTCGAGTTTTTCTTTCCTTATGGCTATGATGTTCTCTATGGGTGTGACTATTGTCTCGCTCATTTTTTCCCCGTCAATTCGTTAATTTTGTCCCTGAGCATTTTTGGATCGAAAGGTTTTTCTATGTAGGCGACCACGTTCGACGCCATGCCGAAAAGTTCTTTCATCTGTCCCTTGGCTGTTAAGATAAGCACGGGGATAGAACGCGCGGTCTCGGATTCGAGCATTCTGCTTTGCACCGTGTAACCGTCAATGTCGGGCATCATAATATCCAGTATCATCAGGTCGGGCCTTACCGGTTGTTCGTTGTATGGAAGCAGGCCGATCTTTTCTAGCGCCTCCCGTCCGTTGTAAGCCGGGATCACTTCGTAACCCTCTTTTGAAAGAATGAAAGTTATAAGCTCAACGACGTCTCTCTCGTCATCTACTACCATTACTTTAGACATAATTAGGCCTCATTTAGTTGCGCAGATCTATTTTAAAAATATAGTGAAATTATAGCGATTTTATGAAGATTTGTCAATCAGAATCACCGCTTTGGGCGAACCTTAATGCAAAATCCCAAAAAACGGTTCACCGTCTTTTGGGATTTTGTCATTATGAATGCAGTATCTGCCCTATTTCTTGAGCTTGTTCTGGGCTTTCCAATTGAGATATTCCGAAATGAACGGGTCGATCTCCCCGTCCATCACGTCATTTACCTGGGGTATCTCCTTTCCCGTCCTGTGGTCTTTTACGAGCTGATAAGGCATAAAAACGTATGAGCGTATCTGATTGCCCCAGGCGATATCGCCCTTGTCGTCGTAATGCCGTTCGATAACCTGCCGTTTCTTTTCCTGCTCGAGCTCATAGAGCCTCGCTTTCAACAGCTTCATCGCCGTTACCCGGTTCTTCAGTTGCGACCGCTCGTTCTGCGACTGTACGACCAGACATGACGGAATGTGCGTTATCCTGACGGCGGAATCCGTTTTGTTCATATACTGCCCGCCGTGGCCCGTGGCCCTGTACGTGTCGATGCGCAGGTCTTTATCTTCGATCTTTATGTCGACGTCGTCTTCCAACTCGGGAATCACGTCCACGGAGGTAAATGAAGTGTGCCTGCGCTTATTCGCGTCGAACGGGGATATCCTGACGAGCCTGTGGACCCCGATCTCGGATTGCAGCAGCCCGTAGGCGTTCAACCCCTTGATGATCATCGTGGCGCTTTTAACCCCGGCTTCTTCGCCGGCGAGGATATCTATCACTTCGTAGCCGAAGCCTTTTTTTTCGGCCCACCTGGTGTACATCCTGAGCAGCATCTCGGCCCAGTCGCACGATTCCGTGCCGCCGGCGCCCGCGTGTATCGAAACGATGGCGTTATTCTTGTCGAACTCGCCCGAAAGTTTCGTCTCGGTCTCGAGCACTTCGATTTGTTTATAAAGGCCCTTGAGACTATTATCTATATCGGCTAGCGCGGCCGAGTCATTTTCCTTTTTAAAGAGCTCGCAAAGAGACTCGGTTTCTTCAAGTTCACGGTTCAGTCTTTGCCAGAGGCCGACTATCTTTTTTTTCTCGTTAAGCCTCGTCATAATACTCTTCGCGCGGACGGTATCGTCCCAGAAATTCGGTTCGGTGACTTTCTTTTCAAGCTCGGCAATGTCCGCGGTCTTTTTTTCTACTTCAAAGAGACCCCCAGAGAAATTTTAGTTTAGCCTTCATCGCTTCGATCATTTTGTCTCCTCTTGCTAATAGATATCAAAAATAAAACGCAGATCAAAATATGCGTTCCTTTATTTTGCGGTAAATATCTTTCTGTTGATCGCTACCAGCATCAGCAGCGACATTAGAACACAGCACTGAGCGAACAGATCGCCGTGTCTGGTATAAAAGGTTAGGTATCTCGACGGAGAGATCTTTGCCAGAAAAAAAGTCCTCTCGAAAAGCGGCGTCTCGTGGGATATAACGCCGCCGGGGCTCACGATGCCTGAGATCCCGGTGTTCCCGGAAACGATGATGGTCCTCCTGTTCTCTATGGCCCTGAAAACGTTCATTATGAAGTGCTGTTTAGCCGCCGCGGTCTTGAAGAACCAGGCGTCGTTGGTCTGGTTTAGTATCACTTCGGCGCCGTTGAGCACGAAATGCCTGACCGTGCCGCCGAAAAAATTCTCCGAACAGATCGTGCTCGCGCACCGGATCGATTTTACAGGGAAGACATCGTAGAGTTTGCCCCGCGTAAAATCTCCGAGAGTGTTCAGTATGGCGAAATAGGGCGCCAGGAGTTTTCTAAAAGGCACGAATTCACCGAACGGGACCAGGTGGGTTTTCTTGTGAACGCCGAGCATTTCACCTTCCGGGCCGAACAACAGCACCGCGTTAAAGTAATCCGAGTCGCCGTCATTGTAGGGAGAACCTATCAGGTTGTATGTTTTTGTTTCCTTGGCCGTTCCTCTCACCCAGTCATAGAGGAACATATTCGTCGGAAGAAACCCCGGCACCGCGGTTTCAGGCCAGACGATCAGGTCGGGGTTATGAAGAGAAGCTTCGCGGGCGAGGCCCGAGTAGACCCGCATTATCTCGTCCTGGTAGGTGTTATCCCATTTCTTGTACTGGTCGATGTTGCCCTGCAGGACGGCTACCGACATGTACGGCGGAGACGTGACCTCATTGCGCAGCTTGACCACATAGCACAAAGCGCTGACACAGGCAAGCCCCGCCATGACGAGAAAGAACGAGGCGATCTTCCTGGTCATCGCGAACCTGGTAAAGCTCACGTTGACGAGCATGATCAGGAACGAAACTCCATAGACGCCGGTGAACTCGCTGATCTGGATTATGGACGTGTAACGCCATTGGGACATACCGAGCAGAAGCCACGGAAAACCGGTTAGAAAATGCGCTCTCAGGTATTCAAGAGATACCCAGAGGCACGCCGCGAAAAGCGAAAACCTCAAAAGTGAGAGGGAAGGCATCACAAACCGCAGTAGTGCGGTCCATATGCCGTAATAGAGCGCCAGATAGGCGCTCATGGCGACCAGGCAGAGCATGGCCTGCAGCCTAGAGCCAGTGTTGAACTGTATCATCGTATATATCCAGTATAGGGCCGCCGCGTTAGTGAAGAAACCGGTCGAAAAACCCAGCAGGAAGGAGCCGCGAACTCCCGTAGCCCGGATCGAGAGAAGAAGAGGTATGAAAGCTATCCAGGCGAAATAAAAATAATCATTATTCGGGAATGAAAGAAATATCAGAAAAGCGCTGATTAACGACGCTCCGAACGGTTTTAACAGGCTGCTGATACTCGCGGATATTTTAAATGTCATTGTGTCCCTTTGAAGACCGGGAGGCGTTACGGTTTTATTATGCCTGTTAGATTTACAAGCAGCAGGGCCGCGGTGAAACAGATGCAAAGATAGCTGAAGAGGTCGCCGAAACGCGTGTAAAACGTCAATTCGCTCGAGGGATATACCGAAGTTTCGAATATTTCCCTCGTAAAGAGCGGTATCCGTTTGATCACCTCGCCTCGCTCGTTGACAACACCCGAGACCCCCGTATTGCCCGATACGACGACGCTGCGGCGGTTCTCTATAGCCCGGAAAATGTTCATGCTGAAATGCTGCTCGGCCGCGGAGGTCTTGAAGAACCAGGCGTCGTTGGTCTGATTAACGAGCACCTGGGCGCCGTTCAATACGAACCGGCGGGTGATGTCGCCGAAAAAATTCTCGGAACAGATGCCGGCCCCGTAAACGGCGCTGGAAGTTTTGAAAGTGTTGTGTTCGGAACCCGGAGTAAAATCCAGCCAGCCGTTGAGTATGCCCAGGTACGGGACAAGGTACTTTCTCAGGGGAATGAATTCGCCGAATGGCACAAGGTGAGTCTTAAAATGCAGGCCGGCAGTTTTCCCCTCGGGATCGATCAGCATCGAAGCGTTGAAATAGTTCCTGTTGTCAACGGTGTAGGCACTTCCAACGATCTGGTTCGTCCGTGTATTTTTGGCCAGGCCGCTTAACCAGGACATAAAATGTTCGTTGACGGGCAGAAAGCCCGGTACCGACGTCTCCGGCCAGACTATGACCGCCGGCCGCGACTCGGACGCCTCGTCGACGAGACCGGTGTAAGCGTCCTTGATCTCCTCTTCATAAGCGTTGTTCCACTTCTTGAACTGATCGATGTTCGCCTGGACCACCGCGACATTGATCGGAGCAAGCGTATGTTTCTGCGGCACGGACAGAGTTAGAGAACCGGCAAGGACTATCATTGCGAAGGCCCCGGCCCCGGGAGTGAAAACTCTGATATTGCCGGTCTTAAGCAGAGAAGCTATTGAAGCGTTTACGAGGACGATAAGGAACGAGACGCCGAACAAGCCCGTATAACTGCTCATCTGCACCGCGGCCAGAAATTTCCATTGCGACAGGCCCAGCAGGACCCATGAGGGGTAGCCGGAGAAGGTATACATCCGCAGGTATTCCAGCGCTACCCACAGCGAAGCTGCGAAGAAGGGATAGACGAACGCGGAAGTTTTCTCGTAGTTAACGCGCAGCAGGAGAGCCCATACGGCGCTGTAGAGCGCGAGATAACCGCAATAAAGTATGAACATGAATACCGATAACGGAACAGATTCCGTATTGTAAGACAACACAGCGTACATCCAGTATAATATGCCGGCATTGGCCGCGAAGCCCGAAAAGAAACCCGTCAGGAAAGCTCCCCCTGGTTTGAGTTTCGGCAGAAGGATCAATACGGGGACCAGTGCGATCCAGGCGCAGTATTCCGCGTTCGTATCAGGGAAAGACAAAAAAAGAAGCGCGGCGCTTGCCAGGGAGGCGGCACAACAGAGAAGTATTTTCTTATGCATGGGATTGGATCCGGTTATGGATCGTTGAAGAGCAACGATCTTGATTACACAGATTAACTACAGGGAGTCAGTATATGCTGGGGGCTTTTCTTTGGTTTACGGCGTCAGGTCCCTGATCTCGTGTTCTTGATGCCCTCGGTCAGCAGGATCGCCTCGGCAATGTCGCGCATAGTCCTTCTGAGGTTCATTGCCTGCCTCTGCATAAAACCGAATGCCTCTTCTTCGCTCAGGTTCCTGTCTTTCATCAGCATCCCTTTGGCCCTTTCTACGATCTTTCTCGTCTCGAGGGCGTCCCTGGCCGATTTAGATTCGTCAAAAAGCCTGGTGTTTTCTATGGCGATCGCAGATTGGTTAGCAATGGTCTGGAGCATGAATATTTCATCTTCGGTAAAGACGTGCTCGCTCGCCGTGTAGCAGTTAATGACCCCGATCGGTTTATCCTTTATGAACATTGGGACCGCGAGCATGGAGCAGAGATCCTCCTGCTTGGCTATTTTCGGGTAAACATAACCGGGTTCCTTCTTGACGTCGAGCACCGCCACCGGGACTTTAAGCTTTATGGCCCTTCCCGAAACTGACTCGCCGACTTTTAAAGGAGGTTTTCTCTTGTAATCGTCCGACAGGCTCTGTGTAGCCTCGATCTTAAGTTCCTGTTTTTCCTCGTCGAGCAGCATCAGGGAGCAGACCTTTGAATTCATAGTCTGTGCGGTCATGGTCACGATTAGCTGGAGTATCTCGTTGAGGTAAGAGTTGGATACGATGCTGCTGGAAAGACGCGCCAGGGTCTTGAGCTGTTTCTCTTTTTTCTCGGTTGATTCCATCAGTCTCGTTTTCTGGATAGCGCCCGAGATCTGGCTCGCTATGCTAGTGAAAAGTTTGATGTGGTGCTCGGTAAAATTCCTTTTTTTCCGGTTCTGGATATTTATTGCGCCCATCGGTTCGCTGCCCACCATTATCGGCACGGACAGGAATGCCTCGTACCTGTCTTCGGGAAGGTTTGAAAAAGTTTTAAAACGCGCGTCCTTGTAAGCGTTCTGGGACAGCGCCACGGGTTTTTTGTGGGTCAAAACCCAGCCGGTTATGCCTTCTCCCGGATCGAGCTTTAATTTCCCTATCTGGTACGGGTGCGGCGGCCAGGCGCCGGATAGAACCAGTGTTCCCGAAACTTTATCTAATAGATAGATAAGGCAGCTGTCGCCTTTGAGAGTCCCCGCCAGCACTTTCGCGGTCTGCTGAAGCAGGTTATCGAGGTCATTGGTGGAACCGAGTATCTCGATTATTCCGTGCAGAAGGTTGATCTCTGCTTTCAGGTCTTTGAGGTTTGACTTAGGTGCTTTATTGGTCATTTTTATTTCGCTCCACAGCATTTTTTATATTTCTTCCCGCTGCCGCAGGGGCAGGGGTCGTTGCGGCCCAGCTTATCCACGGGTTTTACCTCATCCGGTTCGTTATGTTTGTTCGCGCGTGGTTTCAGGCTGAGTCCCGGTGCCGCGGGCTCCTTGAGCGTCGCTGCCGCTGGTATTTCGCGTCGCACGGGCTGGGGGGCGATCTGGACCTTGAAAAGGTAATCTATGGTGGCTTCGCGGATGCGGTGCATCATATTTTCGAACATCGAGAATGATTCTTTCTGGTACTCGATCTTGGGGTCTTTCTGCCCGTAGGCCCTGAGACCTATGCCTTTCTTTATCTGGTCAAGGTCGTAAAGATGTTCCTTCCATGCCGTATCTATCATCTGCAGGAGGATCATCCTCTCGACGTGCCTGATTATCGGCGTGCTCATCTCTTCCTCGCGCTTCTTGTATACCAGATCGACATTTTCGTCTATCATCGCGCGCAGATTTTCCTGCTTCAGGGACACTATCTCCTGCTCCGGCAGCTCGAGCTTGATGTTAAAAATCCGCATCAGCCAGGCGTTGAGACTGACGAAATCCCACTGCTCAGGGTAGGCTTTGGCGGGCGCCCACTGGCCCACTTTTTCTTCGATAGATTCGGAAAGCATGTCTTTTATAGTTACAGAAACGTCTTCGCCTTCAAGGATCTCGTTGCGAAGCCTGTAAACCGCCTCGCGCTGTTTGTTCATCACGTTATCGTAATCGAGGAGCTGCTTTCTTATGTCGAAATTCATCCCCTCTACCTTGCGCTGGGCGTTCTCTATGGCCTTGGATATCCAGGGGTGCTGGATCTCCTCACCCTCTTTCATCCCGAGCTTTTCCATCAATACGGATATCCTCTCCGAACCGAAAAGCCTCATCAGTTCGTCTTCGAGCGAGAGATAAAAACGCGAAGAACCCTGGTCTCCCTGCCTGCCCGAGCGCCCGCGCAGCTGGTTATCGATGCGGCGTGCCTCGTTCCTTTCGGTGCCGAGTATGTGAAGGCCGCCGACGCTTTTGACGTAAGCGGCTTCTTCCGGCGTTGCTGGGTTACCGCCGAGCACGATGTCGGTTCCTCGGCCCGCCATGTTAGTGGCGATGGTCACGGCGCCTTTTTTGCCCGCCTGCGAGATGATCTGAGCTTCCATCTCGTGGTATTTCGCGTTCAGTACCTGGTGAGGAATGCCCTTTCTTCTAAGGTAACCCGATATTTTTTCCGACTTCTCAATAGATTTCGTGCCCACGAGCACCGGCTGGCCCTTTCTCCAGAGTTCCTCGATCTCTTTTACGATGGCATCGTTCTTCTCGCGCTCAGTCCTGTAGATCATATCCGGATGGTCGGCGCGTATCATCGCCTGGTTCGTGGGTATCTCTACGGTGTCGAGCTTATAGATCTCCCAGAATTCAGCGGCCTCGGTCATCGCCGTACCGGTCATTCCGGCGAGCTTTTTGTACATCCTGAAGAAATTCTGGAAAGTTATGGTGGCGAGCGTCTGGTTCTCTTCGGCTATCCTCATACCCTCTTTCGCTTCTATCGCCTGGTGAAGCCCCTCGGACCATCTCCTGCCGGGCATCAGCCTTCCCGTGAATTCATCGACTATTATTACCTGTCCCTCTTTGACTACGTAATCGACGTCTTTAGAGTAAAGGTTATGCGCTCTCAGGGCCTGCGTCAGGTGGTGGACCCATTCTGCCTGCAGGTCGTCGTAGATGTTCTTGACGCCGAGCAGCTTCTCGGCCTTGACGACACCCGGTTCGGTCAAGACAACGGTGTGGTTCTTTTCATCTATGACGTAATCATAGCCCAGGCTCAGGTCCTGGCCGGAATATTTCGCCGCGATCTCTTCCGCCTCGGTGACTTTTCTTCCCTTAAGGTGTGGTATGATGCGGTTGCAGATATAGTATTTGTCGGTAGATTCTTCGGCCGGCCCGGATATGATGAGCGGCGTGCGGGCCTCGTCGATCAGTATCGAGTCCACTTCGTCGACAATCGCGAAATGCAACTGCCCTAGCACCCTGTCTTCCTTGGCTATGACCATGTTGTCGCGGAGGTAATCGAAGCCTATCTCGTTGTTGGTGACATAAGTGACGTCGCAGGCGTATGCCTTCTGGCGCTCGTCGTTCGGCATATCGTGCGCCACGAAACCCACGGTGAGGCCAAGAAAATTATATACGGGCCCCATCCACGTCATATCGCGGCGCGCTAGGTAATCGTTTACGGTAACGACGTGAACTCCCTTACCCTCAAGGGCGTTGAGATAGACTGGCAGGGTGGCGACAAGGGTCTTTCCTTCACCGGTCTTCATTTCAGCGATCTTGCCCTGGTGCAGGACGCAGCCGCCCAGCATCTGGACGTCAAAGTGCCGCAGGCCTATAGTGCGCTTCGAGGCTTCTCTCACGCAGGCGAAGGCTTCAACCAGAAGGTCGTCTACGGTCTCGCCGTTGGCGAGCCGTTCCTTGAACTCGACGGTTTTCGCCTTAAGTTCCTCATCGCTGAGCTTAGAGAGTTCCGGCTCCAAAGCGCTGATCGCTGCAACGTTCGGTTGCATAGCTTTAATGGTCCTTTCGTTTTGAGAACCAAAGATAGAGTTTATCAGCTGTTTGATCATTTATATCTCCGTAATGGAATTAAAGGATTATATCAAATTTGAACGAAATTGCAAAATGGAAGGTGGCGGGATTTCAGGCATTTCCTTTTCTTCTCCCTAATACACTCGTTTCACGATTTTCGGCGGGCTCCAACTCGCTCCCGCGCCCTCAAGACAAAGAAAAATGAGCGGGACTTCAAACAGGAGAGCCCGATTGAGCCCGAAAATCATTCAACTCGTAACTGCATTGATATCGATGAAAAAGAAATTCCTGAAATCCCTTGGGGGGAGGCGTATACCGCGAGGCTCGCTCCGCTCGCTAAAGCAATAACCGATCCCACCTACGGGCGGAGTCGGTTGTTGCTTTATTTCCTTCGCAAGTTCAGAAAATCTCGCTCGGCAAAAAGGATCTATAAGCCGCTGCACAGTTCAATATTTATTGTTCCACGAATTTTCCGAGTACTTTGTTTTTGCCAGCATCGCGGCGTCGGCATTTTCCTCGTCGTTCAACCCTGTGTGAAGAATTTCCATGTCTGAATCTTCTTTTAAGATGGTTTCCCAGGAATTACGGAAGATTTGCCGGTCTATCGTTTGTGGAATGTGTATAGAACCCTGGACCAGGAGTGTTTTTCCCCTTCTTCGCTGGCAGGAGCCGACAACCTTCCTGTTGCCGGATAGCAGGTCATAAGGGTATAAGGTCTTTACACATATGTTACCCGCCCCCGGGGTGTTGCCCTTGCCGGAACCGGCGCTTACGAATTCGGTCTTGAGCCCGCAGATATCGAGGGCTCCTTTAATGCCGCGGTGTATTATTTCATAGGTCTTTTCCTGGTCGTAAACGTGTTGCCAGCTATTGTCATCCAAAACAAAAGAGAATGAGACATCCTCGCCGTGTACTACGGAAAGGCCTCCCGTCATCCTTCTCGTTATTGGGAGGCCTTGGGATAGGAAATCGGCGTGCTTCTGGAAATATCCTATGGTCATACACGGCTGGGACCAGGAATATATCCTTAAAGTGGGCACGGAGCCGGGGTATTTTGATTTGTAATTAAATATGGCTTCATCTGCGGACATATTAAGCGGGCCGTCTGCCGGAGGCGAAACGATTAACCTTATTTGATGCATTTCATTTCCCTTGCCAGCATCTCCCGCTTTTTTTTGATACCGCCACTTCCCGAGTATCCGCCCATCTTGCCGTCCCCCTTTATCACTCTGTGGCATGGGATCGACGGTGCAAAAGGATTTTTCGCAAGAGCCTGTCCCACCGCCCGCGCGGCACCCGGATGGCCAATGATCTTGGCAATTTTGCCGTAGGTGCTGGTTTTGCCTGCGGGAATCAAATAACAGGCGAGCCAAACTTTTTGATAGAAAGGAGGATAATCTTTAAACTTTCTCTTTATCGCTCGTGGCAGCACGGATAGCTCCCGTTCGTTATTTCGCGTTGAACAGAATGAGACAGCCCGACTCGTCCGTGTAACTGCTGACCTTTCCTGAGCCGCGGGCGGTACGGTAATATTTGAACACGTTCTTTACGTAATTCCTCGTTTCCTTATACGGCGGAACGCAGCCGTAACGTTTGACCGCCTCGGGCCCAGCATTATACGCCGCAAGGCCCAGCTCGACGTTCCCGTCGAAGGCATCTATCATGTTGCGGAGGAAACGCGTGCCGGCCTCGATGTTCTCTTCGGGTGAAAATATCTTTTTTACTCCCAGGAGCCGGGCAGTCTCAGGCATCAACTGCATCAAACCGCAGGCGCCCTTGCAGGATACGTCGTATTTATCGTAATTCGACTCCTGTTTTATGACCGCTTTGACGAGTTCGGGGTCAATGTTATTCTTTGAAGCTTCTCTTGAAATGAGACCGTCATAGCTGGTATGGGTAGTTACGGTTTTCGCGGCCGCCTGCCCGGGGGTTATCCTTAACGCGTTCAGGAATCGTTCCGTAACGGTATCCCTTGTAGAGTAGATCTTGACGCTCCCGACCTCGTTTTTCTCGTATTTGATAGACCCGCTCTTATTAGTTACCCAGTAACCGCCGTCTTCCAGTTTTCTTATGTCACCGGCTACGGTATGTCCGTTGCGCAGAATTATCTTTCCGCTCATTGCCAGGGCGTTAACTGACGGCGATGACAGCAAAATAAAGCACAGCAGAAATATTTTCATCTTTTTATATTCAGGGGAGTCTTATAGCGTTACTTGCAGGCTTTTCGAGCTCATGGCTTTGCGAAGTTATTAAAGGGACCGGGGAATTTCCGTCAATAGTGCCTTGTTTGACACAGACTTTCAGGAACGCGTCGACCACTACAGGATTGAATTGTTTTCCCCGGTTGATCTTGATCTGCCTGATGGCTCTTTCGTTTGAGAGGGCTTTGCGGTAAGGCCTGTGGGTGGTCATGGCGTCATAAGCGTCGGCAACGGATATGATGGACGCCACCAGAGGTATCTGATTTCCTTTAAGCCTGAAAGGGTAACCTTTCCCGTCGTACCGTTCGTGGTGGTATTTTACGCCGAGCAAAACGTCTTTGAACTCGCTTATGGGGTTGAGAATCTCGACTCCCATCAAGGGGTGTTCGCTCAGGGATCTTTTTTCCTTGTGGTTCAGGGCGGATTTTTTGTTGAGGAGGTTCTCGGAAATTCCTATCTTGCCGATATCGTGCAGCAGTGCGGCTATCTTGAGATTTTCAGCGAATTCTTCAACGTTCGGGATAGTTATACCCGAAAGGTTATCGGCTATCTCAACCGCGTACTTAACGACCCTCTCCGTATGGCCCATGGTGTATTTGTCTTTTGCTTCGATCGCGGTAGCGAGAGCCGTGACCGTGCTCAGGAATAGCTTCTTGTTTATCTCCAGCTGCCCATTGAGGTCTTCAAATAGCCAGGCGTTCTGTATCGCCATTACTACATCCGAAGCGAGGACGGTCAGGAATCCGAGTTCTTCCGGCTTAAAGCTGCTCTCGTCGTCCTTCGCTCCCAGGAACAGGATCCCGACCAGGTTATTGCCGTAAAAGCCCGGTATGAAAGCCTTTGCCTGATACAGCGAGAACTCATTTTTCAGCTTCTTCAGGAACTCTACGAGGTTCTTGTCACGGGACATTCTCTTGCTTTTGAAGCAGTAATCTATCCTGTTGAAGAGAAGAAAATCCTGCTTGAAATACTTTCGCATGTTCTCGTCGGTAAAAAATCTGATTATCGGGTTATTATTGTTCACTTTGGTAAAGCCCACGGGTATTTTCGTGCCGATCTTTCCCTTAGACACCTTTACGATGAACTCATTTTTTGATTTATCGTAGAGGAATATACCTGCGTGCTTTACGTGGATGTTCCTGATGATGGTGCGGACTATCAGCCTAGCGAGGGTGTCGACCCTGCGGACCAGTATCATCTGGCGGGCGGCTTTTTCAAGGTCTTTGGTGTAGTTTTTCTTCATTTGGAGCCCTGCCCTTCAAAAATATACTTGAAGATCTTATTTTTGAAATCGCTCAGGTCTATGGGCTTGGTGATATAATCGATGGCGCCCATTGCGCGGGCTTTATCCATCGAGTCCTTGTCAGGGCTTCCAGCGATAATTATAACCTTGACGTCAGGATTTATGTCCTTCAACTTTCTCAGAACGGTAAAACCGTCGATGGTCTTCATGTGCAGGTCTAAGAACACGAATTGCATCGTTTTGGGGTCGTAGACAGCCAGGGCCTCCTCTCCGGATGTAACCTTTGTGCTGGAGATCTTGAACCGTTTCAAGAAATTCTCCATATAGGCAACTATCTCTTCTTCATCGTCAACTAACAGCACGTGCTTAGCATCGTTCATTTGGAATATTCCTCATATTCCCCCTGCGGAATACTTTTTAGGCAGCTCGACTGTTACCGTGGTGCCTTTGCCGTATTCCGATTCGAACCATATTTTGCCTTTATGGTTCTCTTCGACCATTCTTTTGACGACGTACATGCCGATTCCCGCGCCCGATTTCGAGGATGCCTTGGTCGTAAAAAAGGGAGCGAATATCTTATGCTGATCCGCTTGTTTTATCCCTATCCCGTTATCGCTGAACTGGATAACGCACCTTTCGGGCTTCTGAGAAACGGAGACGTTGATCTTCGGGATATATCGGGAAATTTCCTCACTAGTCAGTATGTTGATCTTATCCAGTGTCGCTTCATAGGCGTTGTCCAGAAGGTTATAGACGGATTCCATTATCTGTGATTTTACGCCGAATATCAGGTCGGACGACTGCTTATCGAGTTCCAGCGGAAAATCCTGGATGCCGTGTTTGATCCTGAGCAGGTCAAGCGAGAGGTCTATTACTTCCTGCAGGAAGAAATTCGAGTACAGCGTCTCTTTCGCTTCGACTTTGGCGTAATTCAAAATCCCTTTCACGATGCCGTCGGTCCTCTTGACGTTGGAAATGAGCGATTCCGATATCTTAATAAAATATTCAAACGTCTTTTTTAGTTCCGGGTTTTGCTCTACCAGGTTCGCGTGGCTCTCGAGAAAACTGTCCACTTCGAATTTTAGTTCCCCTGAGACCATCGAAAAATGGTTGAGGCGGTTATTGATCTGGTGAGCGACTCCCTCGGCCAGGCCTCCGATGGAGGCTAGCTTTTCCGCGGCGAAGACCCTTTCCTGCGCTTTCTTGAATTCTTCAACGAAGATGCAGTTCTCGATGGACATGGAGGTCTGCCTTGAAAGGATCTTAAAAACGTTAATGTCGTCGATTGAATAGGCTTTTTTGTTTAGCTTGTTCCCCAGCATCATAAATCCGATTGAACTGTCGTCGTAAAACGAAGGCACGAACAGGGAAATGTTCAGCGGAAAATTCATGGACTTCCGGATCTCCGGCGGGATCTCTTCGAAAAGGAAGGGCTCCTTGTGTATTTTCATGAACTGTATGAGCGGATCGCTGTATTTAAATATTATCTCGCCCTCGAGAGGCGTATCGGACCTGACCGCCCTCAGGCGATAAGCTTCTATTCCGTTATCTTCGAGGAATATCGCGGCATACTCCATCTTGACGGCTTTCTTTACTATGCGCACGATCAATTCGAGCAGGCGCTCCAGATTGTGTTCTTTGGTCATACCGCTGGCGGCCTGTATCAGTATCTTCTGGTACCTTCTCTGTTCGGAAAGCAGCAAGTCTTCAGCTTTGAGCCGCAGCGAGCGGTATATCAGCGGCCCCAGCGTCGCGAGGCAAACGGCGAAAGTCGTAGACCATATCCAGGAATCGGTTTTAAAACCCACGTAGAACGGTATCCCGAGCACTAACGCGTAGAGCGTCAGGAAGATGCCCACCCTGGTCACCGCCACTTTAAGGTCGAGCAGGTGGTATTTAAGTATGGCGTAGGTAACTATCACGCAATACAATATTATTGTCGTGTTGCCGATAGGATAAACGATCTTGAGGCCGAAGTGCGGAAAGAAATTCGTGGCACCGCCTGAAAAACCGGCTACCGTGGCCGCGATAAAATACAGCAGTTGTTTCTGCTGGAACCCCTGCGATTTGATATAGGTCGTAAACAGGAAGTACTGGCTCAAGCCTACCAGCGCCATCCAGATAACAAAGAACGCGTAGAAATAGAGTCCCGGGACGGCATAGTAGATCGAACCGTAGACTATTTTCGTTCCGGAAAAGAAGTTATTGGAGGTGAGCGACAGGATGCTGAAAACTATCGCCTGGGCGTACGCGGCTGTCAGGAGTTTCTTCGGGTACAACTCACAGAGTTCGCAAGTCACGTGGAAGAAAAACACAGCGAGGAAGGCGACTCCTATCTCGGTGATCCTCCAGGTCATAAGCGCGGAGTAGGGGTCTTTGCATAGAGTCACGATTAACGCGCCGAAAGCCCAAAACCCGACCGAGATATTGAAAAGCGCCCAGACCGTGTGAAGGAACCTGGTTCTGTTGTAGAATATGATCACGGTCAGAATCGCACAGGCAAAACCCAGGACAAAACTTTCTATAGCGAAATAGCTCATTTAACTTTCCCCGACTGAGAGGGTATGTATCCCTTGTTTCTAGCGTAAATAAATAATTTCTTTATGTAGTTGAGGTCTACGGGGGGCGGACGATAACCGAACTTCTTCAGCATCCTGAATGTCTTCGTGTTCGAAAATATGGTCTTGAAGTTGAAATAGCATAAATACTCGCTCATTATCCTGTTCTGGACATAAGTGAGGGTCTTAAAATCGAACTCATCGAACGGCACGAAACTGGGCAGCCGGTGTCCCGCTACGCGGCGGGAAATATCCATCAACTCCGTAACCTTTATGTTGTTCGGCCCCACTATGTTATAGTTCATCGGGGTGGAAGAGTTCTGCGTCAGTACAAAGATCATTTCGGCCGCCACATCCACCGGGATCAGGTTCAGCTTCGCGTTCACACTCAGCGGGATCGTAGTCAGATACCCTAGCGCGACAGAGCGGAAGGGTTTATAAAACATCTTAAAACTGGTGGTAGCACCGGTTTTGTATTCCCCTACAACGATGCTCGGTCGGAAAACCGAGACGTTGAGGCCTTTTTTCCTGTATGCGTTGATCAGCTTCTCGGCCTCGAATTTACTTCTCTCGTAAGGGTTGTTGAAACCTTGTTTCCTGTCCAGATAATCTTCTTTAAAAACGCCCTTGTAATTGCCCGAAACAAAAGCCGTGCTCACATAACTGACCTGAACGTTCTTTTTGCAGCTTAGCGCCAGTTCCAGGATATTCTTTGTGCCGGTCACGTTAGCAAGCCGCAGCTTGTCTATCGGAGCACGGAACTCCGCGAGCGCGGCGCAATGGTATATCACGTCAAGGTTAGCTTTAAGAAAACTATAATCCGGCCCGCGCAGGCCCAATCTGTTCAGCGCCTGGTCGCCCCTGAACGTGGTTATCCTTTTAAGAGCGGCCTTCGCCGGCGAAGCCTTTAAAGTTGAGCTCAGGGTTTCTTTGACTCTTTGTCTCGCGTGCCTCTCGTCATCGCCCCTGACAAGAAGCACTATCTTGGAATCAGTCCGCTCAACGAGCAACTTTAAGAGATGCGAGCCTACAAATCCCGTCGCGCCCGTAAGAAGTATCGTGTGCAATTTTTACCTCGTGTTTAAGTCAATCCGTTCAGGACCGCGGGGCCGGGCTTTTTAAACACCACGCAACAGTTGTTGCCGCCGAAAGCAAAACCGTTATTGAGCGCCACGTCAACGTTGTATTTCCTTGAAACGCCGGGAACACAATCAATGCCGCAGTCCGGGTCCTGAGTTTCGTAATTAATGGTCGGCGGAATAACTCCGCGCTCTATAGCCAGGCAGCAGACGGCGGCCTCGATGGCGGAAGCCGCCCCCATGGTATGACCGAGCATAGATTTGATGGAACTGACAGGGATATTGTTGTATCTTGAACCGAATAGTTCTTTTATAGCGGCGGATTCATTTTTATCATTGGCGATAGTAGCGGTTCCGTGTGCGCTTATGTAATCGACCTTGTCCGCGCTAACGCCTGAATTATCCAGGGCTTTTTTCATCGACTTGAAGACGCCCTCCTTTTGAGGGATCGTCATGCTGCGGGCGTCGCAGGACTGCCCGTAGCCAAGCACTTCTCCGTAAATAGGAGCGTTTCTCTTTAATGCGTTGCCGTATTCTTCGAGGATCAATATACCGGAACCTTCTCCCAGCAGCATTCCCTGCCTGTTCTTGTCAAACGGAGAGCATTTTTGCTCGGCCATAGCCCGCATCGCCTGGAACCCCTGGAAAGCTATCCTCGAGAAAGATTCCGTTCCTCCCACAATACCCAGGTCGTAGGCGCCTTTACTGATTAGATCGAACGCGTAGCCGATGGCGAAATTCCCGGCCCCGCAGGCGTTGGGTATCAACAGCCCGTTGCATTTGATCTTTAAAAAATGACTAATATTGTGTATCAGCGAGTGCGGGAAAAGGTTCAGTATATCGTTCTTGCTGATGTTTTTTGTTTTCCTGCTTACTAGGTTTCCAGTACAGTGATCTATCAGGTCGTCTTCCGGCATTGTAGTTCCCAGGATTATGCAGGTTTTTTTTCTTTCATCCATTTCGGCCGGATTGATCTTGGCGTCTTCAAGCGCGAGCTTCACACCGGCGATACCCAGTTGAGTAGCGCGCCCGACATACCGGACGGACTTTTTGTGAATGAAATCTTCGGGACTGAAGTCTTTTATATCTCCTCCGAAATGGCGCTTGTATCTTTTCGTGTCGAAACGCGCGACTTCGCCGATGCCCGATCTGCCCGCGGTGAGGTTTTTCCAGAATTCTTCCTTGCCGATACCTATCGAGCTGACCACTCCGAGGCCTGTAACGACTACTCTTCTCTTCATATAAGCTTGACCCCAAAGCTCAAAGTAGCCTCAGCAACTATCGAGGCGCCTACTTTAGCCGAAACCCTCACTATGCCGCCCGTGTCTATAATTTTTTCGGAACTCGCGTTAAGTTCGAGCACGTCGCCGGGTACGACCGGTTTTTTGAAGACCGCCTCGATCTTGCCGAGAAAAAAAACGGGTTTCCTGGCCATGTTTCCAGGCTTGAGCGCCGCGTATAACAGGATGCTTGTCTGGGCCATCGCCTCTACAATTATGACCCCGGGCAGGACAGGATTGCCGGGGAAATGACCCTGGAAATAACTTTCATTTCCGGAAACGTTTTTTATGCAGGTAATAATTTGTTTTTCTGCGTCAAGGTGTGATATCTTATCGATGAAGAGGAACGGATACGTCTGCGGAAGTATTTTTCGCAAGTCCAATTGTTTCTGCATTCAAACTCCCTCAGGCATACCGGTCTAGCCGCTTTGATGCACGTGGATATATTTTAGTCATTTTCGCTTACAATTTCAAGAGTTTTTTAATTAATTCATAAACATATTTGAGAGAGCGCAGCGTAGGTATCTGTTCTTCGGGAATGATCACCTTGAATTTCTTTTCCACTGCCGCAACGATCTCAAGAGCTTTCATACTGTCTATGCCGAGCTCTTCCGTAAAAAGAGCTTCATCCTTTAATTCGCCGACCGGTATCTCCGAGATTTCGGAAACGAGCTTTTTAACGTCTTTTTTCATTTGTTCAACGCCGTTCTTTTTCGCCATTTTCCCCTCCGGGATGTCTTTATATCGCTAATCCGCCGTCTATTTTTATTGCTTCTCCGTTAATGTATTTCGCTTTGTCGGTCGCGAGATACACGCAAAGTTGAGCGACCTCCTTCGGTTCCCCCATTCGTTTAGCCGGGATGGAGTTCAAAACGTTCTTTTTCGCCTCTTCTCCCATAATATTTATCATGTCCGTGTTTATGTAACCCGGGCAAACGGCATTCACCCGTATACCGTAAGAGGCGACCTCTTTGGCGAGCGCCTTGGTAAACCCGATTATCCCGGCTTTGGAGGCGCTGTAGTTGGTCTGTCGCGGAAGGCCGGTCAGCCCGCTGACAGAGCTCATATTGATCACGCACCCGTTTTTTTGTTTCATGAAGGTCGTTATCAAGGCTCTCGTCATATTGTATGTTCCGCCGAGGTTCGTATCAACGACATCCTGCCAGTCTTCGCTGCTCATCATGAACAGGGCCCTGTCGCAGGTCTTACCCGCGTTATTTACCAGAATATCTATCCTGCCGAATATCTTCAGCGCCTTTACGGCAACGGAACGGCATTGTTCGTAATCCTTAACATCGGCCTTGATGGCCGAAATATTTTTTCCGAGTTTCTGTAAGCCGAGCGCCTGCGCCCTGCTTTTGTTATAGGTAAAAACCACGTTCGCACCAGCCTCGTAAAATTGTTCCACGCACGACCTTCCTATGCCACGCGAGCCTCCGGTAATTATTACCGTTTTGCCTTTTAACTCTTTCATGTTCTCTCCAGTATACAGGCGCTGTTATAACCGCCGGGCCCCGACGAAACAACGAGAGCGACGTCAATTTTATTCTTTCTGGAAATGTTAGGAACGCAGTCGATCTGGCAGTTAACGTCAGGTTTTTTATAATTTATAGTGGGCGGTATGACCCCGTGAAGCATCGCGCCGATGCAGGAAATGACCTGAAGAATGCCCGCGGCCGAAAAGGTCTCCCCCATCACTGATTTGATCGAACTGACCGGGATCTTGGGTAATTTATTTCCGAATATCCTTTTGAGAACCCTTACCTCCATACTATCCAGTTCTACGGTCGAATTCGCGCAGGAAGAGATATAATCTATATCCCCTGGTTTTATGCCGCTCTCAGATATGGCGTCGGAAATTGCCTTTTCCAGGCTATCACCCCTCGGGTAAACCTTCGCAACCCCGCGCGGGTCAAAACTGCTCGAGACGCTCAGTATCCTGGCGTAAGCCCTGGCCTTCCGCTTCCGGGAAGAGCTCTCGCTTTCCAGGCAGAGCATTCCCGCTCCTTCCCCTGGAACGGGACCGTTTCGCCTCGAATCGAACGGACAGGAAACCGCAGGGCCCTTCAGCCCCGCCATATAA
>Ga0265342_10000968_pt1 | contig 28515 bp, 21 predicted proteins | sample 4CB327metaG_FD_203125 | JGI IMG/M metagenome (GOLD analysis project Ga0265342, IMG submission 203125) | Rhizosphere microbial communities from Carex aquatilis grown in University of Washington, Seatle, WA, United States - 4-CB3-27 metaG | ecosystem: Host-associated > Plants > Roots >... | reverse complement strand
TACCCGGTATGACGGAGCTGGCCGAGGAGATCCTGGGCATCCCGGTGCGTCGGGGAATGCCGAAAGGCGTCGGTGGTCTCGCCGAGGTCGTGAAGTCGCCCACGTTCTCGACGGGGGTCGGTCTCGTGCAATACGGCGTAGCCAGGCAAGTCGCCGATCGCCCGTCGGAGATCGCCGCCAAGCGCTCCGGCTTTTTCTCGCGCCTCCGACGCACCCTGGCGACTGCGTTTTAGCCGTCGTCTGACCGCCTTCCGTCGAACACCTTCTAGACTCGACCCGTGTGCGTCACTACGTTCGGCGTCAGTATTCATGCCTCCGGCGCGCGGGCAGAGCGAGCGTCACGAGCGCCGTGGTATAAGGACGGGTCGTTCGGAGGGGTCGGCATGCCGGAAATCGAGCTTTTGACAGCTGCGGGAGAACGCCGGCGTCTTCCGGTTTCGGGCGGCCGACTGATCATCGGCCGCGGCTCGGACAGCGACGTGTTCCTGCCCGACCACCTGCTCTCGCGCCGGCACGCCGAGATCGAGCCGCGCGGCGGTGCCTTTTACATCATCGACCTCGGTAGCACCAACGGCACCTTCCTGAACGGCGAGCGCGTCGTCGGCGAGCGCCGCTTGCACAACGGCGACCTGATCGCCGTCGGCGAGAGCAAGCTGGTCTTCTCCGACGGCACCGCCGAGACCAGCAGCGACAACGTCGCGCTGCTCGGGGCCGAGTCCTACAAGATCGACGAGCTCCGCTCGCGTATCACCAGCCGCGTCGTCGAGGTCGTCGATCTGCCGCGGCAGACGCGCGTCTTCCAGCTGCTCAGCCGCGCCAGCTCGTCGCTGCTGGGGCGACGCCCGCTGCCGGAGCTGTTCGAGCGCGTGCTCGACGTGGTCTTCGAGGCGGTGCCGGTCGAACGCGGCGCGATCGTGCTGCTGGAGCCGGACAGCGGCACACCGCAGGTGGTGGCCGCGCGCAGCCGCGAGGGCGATCCGATCACGCGCATCTCGAGCGCGATCTGGCGCCGCGTCGTCGAGGAGCGCGTCGCCCTGCTGATCCCCAACGTGCTCGATGACGACGTCTACAAGGCGCGCCACAGCCTGGTCGCGACCGGCGTGCGTTCCGCGATGTGCACGCCGCTCTGGCTCGCGCCCAAGATGGGGATGACCGAAGAGGTGATCGGCCTGGTCTACGCCGACACGCGCAATGCGCTGCGCTCGTTCGGGCGCGACGATCTCGAGATCCTCACCGCGCTGTCGAACATCGCGGCGTCGAAGATCGAGGGCACGCGGCTGCTCGAGGCCAACTTCGAAAAGGAGCGCCTCGAGGGCGAAATGCGCATGGCGGCCGAGATCCAGCGCAGCATCCTGCCGAAGTCGGCGCCGTTCGTTCCCGACTGCGAGATCGACGGCGAGAGCCGATCCTGCGACGCGGTCGGCGGCGACTATCACGATTACCTGTGGGACGGGCGCCAGCTGTCACTCGCGGTCGCCGATGCGTCGGGAAAGGGTCTGGGCGCCGCGATGTTGATGACGTCGCTGCGCACGGCGGTGCACGCGCACTGGCACGATGCCTTGCTCGCGCGCGTGATGTCGCGCATCAACCGCACGTTCTATGAGAACGTGCCGGGCGATCGATTCGCGACCTGCTTCTTGAGCCGCTTCGATCCGGAGACCGGCCGGCTCATCTACGTCAGCGCCGGCCACCCGCCCGCGCTGCTCGTCCGCGCCAACGGCACGCGCGACAGCCTGCACGAGGGCGGACCCGGCCTGGGGCTGTTCGAGGCCGCGGAGTTCGAGGAAGGTAGCAAGGTCCTGGGGCCGGGCGACACGCTGGTCGCCTACTCGGACGGCGTCAGCGAGGCCTGGCCGACGCAGGAAGAGGCCGACGCCCATCTCATGAGCCTGGTTCGCACCTACTCGGCTGTGCCGGTCGCCGTGCTGCGCCACCAGATCCTGGCCGCGGTCGACCGCCGCCACGGCGGCCAGCGCCGCGACGATTGCACCGTGGTCGTTCTGCGCTGGTCCCCGGCGCGCCGCCCGCAAAACGGCGATCACCGGTAAGAACACGGCCGCGGGTCGAAAATGTAAAAAATTAGCGTCGTCTTTCAAGTCGTGGGATCGATAGAGAAGGGAGATTTCACGATGCTTGAATTCGACGACGGTGAAGCAAGTCCTGGGCGCCCGGTCATCAAGGTCATCGGAGTGGGCGGCGGCGGTGGCAACTCCATCAACACGATGATCGAGGGCGGGATAGAGGGAGTCGATTTCATTGTCGCCAACACCGACTGCCAGGTGCTGGAGGCGAACCAGGCCGCCATCAAGGTGCACCTGGGAAAGAGCCTGACCAAAGGGTTGGGCGCGGGTGCGAACCCGGAGATCGGCCGTGCCGCCGCGCTCGAGGACGCGTCGCGCGTCGCCGAAGCGCTCGCCGGCGCCGACATGGTCTTCGTCACCGCCGGCATGGGCGGCGGCACCGGCACTGGAGCCGCGCCGGTGATCGCGCAAGTTGCGCGGGATCTGGGCGCGCTCACCGTCGGCGTCGTCACCAAGCCGTTCGCATTCGAGGGCTCGCAGCGCAAGAAGAAAGCCGCGGGCGGCATCGGCGAGCTGGCCAAGGCGGTCGACGCGCTGATCGTGATTCCCAACGATCGGCTGATCTCGCTCGCCGGCCTGAAGATGACGTTGAAGGACGCGTTCGCGATGGTCGACAACGTCTGCCTGAACGCCGTGCGCGGCATCAGCGATCTGGTGACCGTACCGGGTCTCATCAACGTCGACTTCGCCGACGTCCGCACGATCATGACCGGCATGGGCAAGGCGCTGATGGGCACCGGGCGCGGCACCGGCGACAAGCGCGCCATCGAGGCGGCGCAGCAGGCGATCAGCTCGCCGCTGCTCGAGGACGTGTCGATCAACGGCGCGACCGGCATTCTGATCAACATCACCGGCGGCTCCGACCTGACGCTGGCCGAGATGAACGAGGCCTGCAGCCTGATCGAAGAGGCCGCCGATCCCGAAGCCAACATCATCTTCGGCTCGGTCATCGACGCGCACGCCGGCGACGAGGTCCGCATCACCGTGATCGCGACCGGCTTCCGGCCGATCATGCAGTCCGAGTCAATCGCGGTTCCGGCGCGCGGCGCCTTCCCGGCCCGCCGCGGCCACGACCAGATGGCGCTGCCGATGGCGCCGCAAGCGGCCCCGCCGCTGGCGACGTTCGGGTCGGCGCCGACCATGGCGATTCCGACCACCGCGTCGGCGATACCGCCGGCGGTGCCGCCGGTATCGTGGGCGCAGTCGGGGACGCTGTCCTCGGGCCCGACCGCGCGCGGATTCGCGGCGGCGGCGCCGCGCAACCCGGAGCCGCTGAGCATTCCCATCGACAACCTCGACGACTTCTACGTCGCAGGCGACTACAGCGCCGCCACGCCGGCGCCCGTGGTGTCGTCGCCCTCGTCGCCAATCAACTATGGCGGGCTGCCGACCGCGGAGTGGACGCCGCCGGCGGAGCGGCCGATCATTCGCCCGCCGGTGTCGGGTGGTGCTCAACCGCCGCGACGCATGAGCGCGCCCACGCCGGTGCGCGGAGCCGACGAGCTGGGCGTCGAAGAGAACGAGTTCGACAAGCCGACCTACCTGCGGCGCGGCCTGAGCGCGCCGGAGTAAGGCGCGCGCGGCGCCGCATGGCGACTCGATCGCTCGCGTGGCTGGCGGCGGCGGCGCTGTCGATCGCGTTCTCCGCCTGCCGGAATCGTGAGCCGCCGGCGAGCGCGATTCCGCCGGTTGCGCCGCCGAATATGAATCCGGCCAGCAGCGCCCACGCGGAGCCCTTCGTTCACCCCCCGATTCCGACGGAGCCGACGGCGCCGCAGGCCCGGCCCGAATGCGCGTACGCGGCGCTGGTGCCGGTCGCCGTGCGGATCCGGGAGGCTCGGGAGCTCGCGTTGGGCGCGTTGGCGCCGCGCAAGAAAAAGGACGCGGCTCCGCGTTGCGGCTCGCCGGCGATGACCGACCTCGACCACCAGATCAAGGTCGACCTGGGGGATCGCGTGCGCATCTGCGTCGGTCAGGACGGGCCACTCGACCCGGAGTGGAACCTGCTGGATGCCGCGCTCGCATCGCTGGGCGCGTGCATCGATTGCAGCCGTTCGGCGCCGATCCGGACGGCCGACTGCCGGCACGCCGCCGACCAGATTGCGCAGGCCGAGTCGGGAGCCGCGAAGAATCAGCCGCCGTCGCGCTGAGCCCGCACCCGGCTCAGGCCGCGAAGCGCAGGCGTACGAGGCGCGCGGCGCCGCTCGACTCGGGCGTCAACGTGTCCCAGTGCTCGGCGTCGCGGCCTTGGTAGCGCAGCTGAATCCCGCGCGTGGTCTGATGGCGCAGCGCCTCGCGCGCGGCGGCCAGCGCGTTGCCGCTCGTCGCCAGCGACGTCGGACGCCCATCACGAAAGAAGACCTGAGGCGCCGCCGTCGTCTCGATCTCCGAAAAGAGGCGATCCAGGCTGAGCTCGTCCAGCGTCGTCTCGTGCACGCTGGTGGAAGCGTCTTCGCCTTCAATCGTGGTCACCGTACGCGGATTCATTCGGGCTCCTTGGAGATGGAGGTTCGGGGCAGCGATGTCTTCGGCACGCTGCATCGGACAGGCGAAGCCAGAACTTAAGGTCGCGCTTCGGATAGGCAACGGGGGGCCGTCGCGCAGGTCGCATCAGGCGATTTGCAGGGGCTACCCGAGGTCACACGCACGGTCGATCGCACACAACTCGGAGCTTCGCCGCGGCGATAACGGGAAATGACCCTAAGTCCCCGTTTGGGGTTGCTTCCCGCGCGGTTGCTCGCCGAGGCGAGGCAGCTCCTCTGGCCGGCCCGCTGCGCGGGCTGCGACGACTACATCTCCGACTCCCTCCTGTTCTGTCCGGAATGCTCGCCTTCAGTGACGCCGCTCTCGGATGGCTGCCCGGGTTGCGCGTTGCCAACCGCGCCGATCGAGCGCTTGCGCGGCCGTTGCCGCCCCTGCCGGCGCGTTCCGTTCGCGTTCACCGAGGCGGGCGTTGCCTGCGAGTACGGTGCCGCGCTGGCTGATGCGATCGTGGCCATGAAACACCGCGGGCGCCGCGACCTGGCGTGCCGGCTGGCGCGGCTGCTGGCCGAGCCGTTGGCGCGGGTGTTGGCGAACGGCGGGTTCGGCGCCCGCGACGCCATCGTGCCGGTCCCCCTGCACCCACGGAAGCTGCGCCGGCGCGGCTTCAACCAGGTGCTCGAGCTGGCGCGCGGCGCGATCCGGCTCTTGCGTGTGGGAGGTGGTGCGCCGGCGGCGGGGCTTCCGGTGCTCGAGCGAACGCTGCTGTGCCGCACGCGCGACACGCGCGAGCTCGGCCACCTGGGACCGATCGCGCGCCTGCAAGAGGTCGCGGGCGCCTTCGCGGTCGCGGATCGGGTCCGCCTGCGCGGCCGCCGCGTGCTGCTGCTCGACGACGTTTTCACCACCGGCGCCACGCTGAACGAATGTGCCGGCGTGCTGCGCGCGGCGGGAGCCGTCGACGTCCGAGTGGTTGCGCTGGCGCGCGCGGTGTAGGGTAACCGCCCGCCGTGGCCAACAAGCCGACCAAGAACGCGAATGCGAGCTCGGACGAGGTGAAGGTGCTCGCGCGCAACCGGCGCGCGCGGCACGAGTATCACGTCGATGAGACGCTCGAGGCCGGCGTGGTGCTTGCCGGCTCCGAGGTCAAATCGATCCGCGCCGGCAAGGCGACGCTGGTCGACGCCTTCGCCGACATCGATCGCGGCGAGGCCTGGCTGCACCAGGTCGACATCGGCGTCTACCCATTCGCGCACGGGCGCAACCACGACCCGCGGCGCAAACGGAAGTTGCTTCTGCACCGCCGCGAGATCGATCGGCTCGCGGGAAAGATCCGCGAAAAGGGCTTCACGCTGGTTCCACTGAGCCTGTACGAAAAAAAGGGGCGCGTGAAGGCCGAGCTGGCGCTGGTGCACGGCAAGCAGCAGTGGGACAAGCGCGAGGACTCGAAGAAGCGCGAGAGCCAGCGCGAGATCGACCGCGCGATGTCGAGCCGCCGGCGTTAGGACCGCGTTAGGGCGCTTCGTAGGGGCCGATGTCCGGCTGCCCGACGTACAGCGTATTGCCCCAGAAGTCGACGCCGCCGTTGCCCGTGATCGCCATGCCCGCGTTGATCGCGGGCGAGCCAGTTCGCAGCTGGAAGCCGCCGAGGCCCGTCAACGCCGGTCCCGTGGCGCCACCATTCGGATGGCTCGCGCTGTTCATGAACATCGGATCGCCGGTCTTCGCCGACGTGTCACCCGCGGCGGCCGGCAACCCGCTGTAGAGATTGCTGAGGTACGAGATGCCGGCCGCGGTGACAGCGGCATCACCCGTGCGCGTGGTGAACAGGATGTTGTTCCGCAAGACGTACGTCGCGACCAGCGCCGCCGTGCCGCCGGACGAATTCACCAGCGATGCGCCGTTCAGGCCCGACGCGAACAGCAGGTTGTTGTACGTCTGGTTGGTTGCCGCGGCGTCGGAGTGCAGATTGATGCTGTAGCGGCTGTTGTTGATGATGACGTTGTAGCGGACGATCGAATCGCCGAAGGCGAATTGCGCCAGCAGGATGCCGTCGCCGTTGTCATGAATGTAGTTGTATTGAATGACGGCCTTGGTCGTGGCGCGGTCGGCGTCGATGCCGTTGAAGTCGGCGCCGTTGGCCTTCTTGACCGTGCCGAACGTCTCGTTGTGTTGAACGGTGAAGTCGTCGGCGTTGTAGACTTCGATCGCGCTGGTGCCCGCGTTCTGGCTGACGTTGCGCTCGATGAGCACGCCGCGCGACCCGGTGACGTAGATCGTGTTGCAGCCGTAGATCGTGTTGGTCTGGCTGAGATAGTTGCCGCGGATGACGATGTTGGTGTGCGGCATGAAGTGCGTGTCGTTGGGCGAGTTGCGGATGCCCCAGCCGAAGCCGCCGTCGAATTGCTTGAAGATGATGCCGCCGAACGACGTGTCCTGGACCGTGTTGTTCTCGATGGTGACGTCGTCGAACCAGGTCGGCGTGCCGTTCGCGGATTGAACCTCGAACACGATGCCGCCCGTCCGCTTCGAGTCGTCCCAGCCGGTCTGGAACGTCACCCAGGGCGGGATGTTGTCGGCGGTGCTGCCGCCGATCCAGTTCACGATGCCGGTCACGTCGTGAACGAAGCAATTGCGGATCGCGATGTGGTGCAGCACGCCCGCGTCGCGCCCGCGCACCGCGACGGCGCGGTAGTCACCGGGCGTGCTCTGGTTGTTGGTGATCTCGAGGTCGTTCACTTCCCAGTACGACTGGTTGAGCAGCAGAAACGTATCCAGCACGCCGTTGGCCGCGTTGAAGCGCGGCTTCGCGCCGGTGCCGTACTGGTCGATCACGATCGACGCGGTCGCCGTGCCCGATCCCAGCGGATGGAGCTGGCCAGTGAAGGTGCTGCCGGTCTTGAAGCAGATGTGATCGCCGGGATGGAATGTCGTGGCGTTCACTGGCGTCAGTGACTTCCACGCGGTCGCCGGCGTCGTCCCATCGGCGGTATCGTTGCCGGCCGCCGAGTCGACGTAGTGATTCCCGGGGCCGGGCGTTGCGCAGCCGCCGGTGGCGCCGCCGTCGGATCCGCCGGAGCCCGCATCGCGGGTGTCACGCGAGGCGTCCGCTGAGCCCGCGTCGGTTGCCGGCCGGCCCGCCTCACCGCCGGTGGCGCCGCGATCCGGCCCCGCGTCCTGGCCGGTGCCCCCGCCCGTGCCGCCGGTTGCGCCGCCGCTACTGGAGCCGCCGGTGCCGGATCCGGCGCTTCCGGTCATACCGGCCGCGCCAGGCGCGCCGCCGGCGGCGGCGCCGCCAGTCGACTTACCCGATGAACAACCCAACGCGACGAACACGACGCTCAGCGCCAGCGACCGAACCACTCTTCGGGCGCGCGCGTCGACAGCCGTTCCGCGCACGAAGTCGGCTCTTATCATGGCTACATAAGGGGCGCAATCGGGGCGTCTGGTGCGGGGGCGTCGTCGCGGCGCTCGCGGCGCGGTATGTTTGACCCATGGGCGGCACCTCCCCGCGTCCCCCGGGAGTCCCCGACGACGCCACCTGGTTCCCCGACGCGTACGAATGGCGCTACGGCCCCGTCGACGCTGCCGGCGAGAGGCAGGGCTTGCACCGCAGCTGGCGTCCCGATGGAACCCTGCGCGAGGTCGTGACCTTCGTCGACGGCAAGGGCGCGGGGACGTACCTGCGCTATCACCCCAACGGACAGGTCGCGGGCGAGGGCGAGTTCGTCGACGGGCAGATGCAGGGGACATTGCGCTCGTTCGCGAGCGACGCGCCGACGCCCGAGTTGCTGCAGCCGTGCTGCGTGCCGCCCAACGCATGGGAGCTGCAGAGCGATTTCCATCACGGCCAGCTCATGGCGCGACGCTGGTACGACCGCGCGGGCCAGCAGATCCTGGAGAGCGGTGCGCCCCATCCACCCCGCCCGCCCTCGGTTCCGGCCGAAGCGCGCTACGACGAAGCCTCGTCGCGCTGGCTCGTCGGTGACTACGCCGTCGGTGAAGGTCGTCCGGTCCATTGGCGCCGCTGGTCGCGCGAAGGGGTGCTGATCGAGGAGGAAGATCTCGAGAACGACGTGCGCCACGGATATCTGCGCCGCTATCGCGAGACCGACGGCGTGCTGTGCCTCGACGTGCGCTACGAGCGCGGCCTGAAGCAAGGGCCCTTCCGCGACGACACGATCCCGGCGGGCGTCTTCGTCGATACGCGCGCGACGACCGAAGAAGGCGCGTTCGATCGGGATCTCGCGACCGGCGTGTGGCGGCTTCGCGATGCGAGCGGCGCCGTGATCGTCGAACGCGATCTCGGCCTCGCCGTGCAGGAAGAGTCGCTGGCGGGGTCGCCGGCGCTGGCGGCGCTCGCCGTCGGGTTGGCGCCGGCCGAGGAGGCGCGCCAGCTCGTCGAGCTCGCGCGGTCGCTCCGGCGCGAGCGACGAGTCGGCGAGGCCATCGTGGCTGCGGCTCGCGGTGTTGCGCTCTCGGGCGACACCGGGGGGCTGCGCGATCTGCTGGCGCAGGCGACCTGGCCGCGCGCACCGCGGGCGGCTGCGGAGCTGTCCACCAGCATGATCGAGCGCGCGGGCGATCGACTGGCGCCGCTGGTCGACGCGCTGGTGCGCGGCGGGGATGCGCCGGCGCTGCTCCGCGCGATCGCGGCGTCCATCAAAGGCGCGTATCGGGCGGCCCTGCAGATCGTCGACGCGGCGTTGCTCCTCGATCCCGATCGCGTCGCCTGCTACGTGACCCGCTCGCTGGTGAACGTGCACCTGGGCGCGGCCGAGAGCGCGGCGCGCGATGTGCAACGCTTGCCCGCCGACTGGGGCGAGCAGCGCGGGCAACTGGAGGGATACGTACGCGCGATCTTCCCGACCTTCGACTTCTGGCCCGCGCGCGTCGCCGTCGAGACGATCTTCGAGGAGTACCCAGACGCGCCCGCGCAGCCACTGGAGTCGGTCCGTGCCGTCGTCCAGAAATACGCCACTCGCCTCGTGGCGCTGCGGCGGGCGCTTTCGCAGCGTTTGCGCGAGGCGGGCGCCGACGCCCGCGCCAGCTCGGGCGCCGCCTGGCTGCCGCCGGATCTCGCGGCGCTGTTGCCCGACGGCGAAGTCGCGCTCGAGACCGCCAGCTTCGAGCAGAGCTTCCTCCCCGACGGCGAGCCTACCGCCGCCGCCGCCCCGGCCGAGGCATCCGACGAGCTCGAGGTCGAGACGATCGCGATCGACGAGCGGCTCGCGCTGGATGGCAAGTCGGTGCCAGTGCTGCAGCGGATCGCGCGCGGTGACTGGGCTGCGCTCTGCTGGCTGTGCTGGAGCTGCGGCCTCGCTCGGGTCGTGCTGCCCGACGAGCTCGCGCCGCCGGCCAACTTCGGCCCCGCCGCCGGGATGTCGATCGAACGCACCTGGCGCTGTCGCGACAAGTTGACGTCGGGCGGCCTGGTGGCGATGACCCGCGGCGTTCCCGGTTTCGAGTGGGAAGGCATGGCCATCGACACCATGCCGCGCGCGCTGGCCGAGGTGATGACCGAGGAGTATCTCGAGCTGCGGGCGATGTTTCTCTGGCTATGCGACGAGACCGCCCGGTCGCCCTGGCAGAGCGACCTGCGCGACGCCGATTGATGCTCCGGAAACCCGCCACCGGGCGGCGATTCTTTCGGACGTGACAGCGGGCGGGTGCGCCACTATGCTGACCGGTCGCTTGGAACAAATGACCGAGTCCGCGGACGGCGCGGCGCACCAGACTGACCCCGACCTTCCTCCGATCGTCGCCGAGGAGGAGTCTCTATTGCAGGTGGTCCTGCGCAAGCTCGACGAGGGGCCGAAGAAATCGCGGCTCCAGGTCGACGACGCTGGCGCGCTCATCGAGCTGCGCGACGCGCTGGCCGAGGCCAAGCCCGAGGACCAGGGGTCGATCCTGGAGCAGATGCACCGGATCGAGGCGCTGTCGCGCCAGCGTGGCAAGGGCGATAACCCGCCGGTCGATCGCAAGTCACCCTACTTCGGACACCTGAGGCTGGAAGAGAACGGCAAGCGGCGCGACGTGCTCATCGGTCCGCGCACCTTCGTCGAGCCGGGCGGCGGCGTGCAGATCGTCGACTGGCGAAATGCGCCGGTCTCGCGTCTGTTCTATCGCTACGAAGAGGGTGACGGCTACGAGGAGCGCCTGGGCGATCGCCTGGTCGAGGGCGAGATCCTCGCGCGCCGCACGGTCGCGATCCTCGAGGGCGAGCTGCGCCGGGTCGCGGCGCCGCAGGGGACGTTCTCGCGCAACCTGCGCACCGGGCAGTGGCGCGAGATCGCCGTGCACCAGGCCAAGCTGTCCGTGGCGCGAGACGGGACCGCGACGCTGACGCCGGCTGCGGGCGCCTCCGCGCGTCCGCCGATTGGAGCGCCGGCCTCCACGCGCGGCAAGCTTGGCATCGACGAATCCGGGGCACGCCGCCCGGATCGCCACCTGCCGGCGATCGCGGCGCTGATCGATCCGCGCCAGTTCGAGCTCATCACGCAGCCGTCGTCGGGCCTGATCGCCGTGCAGGGCTCGGCCGGCAGCGGCAAGACCACCATCGGCCTCCACCGCATCGCCTACCTGGCGTTCGCCGAGCCGCGCCGGTTCCGCGCCGAACGCATGCTGGTCGTGGTCTACCAGCGCGCGCTCGCGTCCTATGTCTCGCGCGTCCTGCCGTCGCTGGACGTCGACGGCGTGCCGGTGATGACCTTCGCCGCCTGGGCCGAGTCGATCCGCAAGCAGACCTTCCCGCTGCTGCAGGCGCCGCTGACCGACGAGACGCCGGCGCTGGTGATGCGCGCCAAGGCGCACGGCGCGATGCTGCGCATCCTGGTCGATCGCCAGGCCGAGCTCGCGCGCTTCTGCGAGGCCGCGCTCACGCGCGAGCTCGCCGGCAAGCCCGGCGCCGACGATGTGCTCGCCGCCTGGGCCAAGACCGGGCAGACCATCGGCCCGGTCGACGAGCGCATGACGGCGCTGGCGCAGTGGGTGCGCGACGCGACCCTCGACCCGGCCACCCGCAACGCCGTCGAGGGCACAGGACGCTCGCTCCGGGCGCGCACCCGTGACGTCGTCGGCGAATGGGCGGCGCTGCTCACTGATCGCCGCGCGCTGGGCGCCGGCTTCGCGCGCCACGCGCCCACCCTGTTCACCGAGGGACAGCTCGACGACGTGCACCGCTGGTGCGTCGAGCGCGACCGCCTGCGCACGGCGCGCTCGTCGGAGGACGACGAGGTGTTCGCGCTGGATCCAGAAGACGATGCGCTCCTGTTGCGCATCTACCAGCTGCAGCGCGGCCGCTTTCCGGCGGCCAAGGGCGGCGCGCCGCTCGCGTACGAGCACCTGATGGTCGACGAGGTGCAGGACTTCTCGCCGGTCGAGCTCGCCGTGCTGCTGGAGACGACCACCGCGCAGCGCTCGGTGACCATGGCCGGCGACACCGCGCAGGCCATCGCGCCCGAGCACGGCTTCTCGAACTGGTCGGCGCTGCTCGACGACCTCGGCATCCCCCACGAGCGCGTCGAGCCGCTGCGCGTGAGCTACCGATCGACGCGCGAGATCGTCGACGCCGCCGAGCATGTGCTGGGCCCGCTGGGCGGAGACGTGCGCCCGGTGGCTCCGCGCGCGGGCGCGCCGGTCGAGGCGTTCGGCTTCTCGTCGGCGGGTGAGGCGAGCGAGCTCCTGTCGCACGCGCTGAAAGAGCTGATTCGCGCCGAGCCGACCGCGTCGGTGGCGCTGGTCGCGCGTCACCCGGAGCAGGCGCGGCTCTACTACGACGCCCTCACCCGCGCCGAGGTGCCGAACCTGCGATTGGTCGCCGACCAGGACTTCTCGTTCACGGCCGGCATCGACGTGACCGACGTGCGCCAGACCAAGGGACTGGAGTTCGACATCGTGATCCTGCTCGACGTCAACGAGGCGTCCTACCCGGTGTCGGACGACGCGCGCCGGCTGCTGCACGTCGCGATGACCCGTGCGGCCCACCAGCTGTGGGTGACGTACACCGGCGCGCCGTCGCTGCTGTTGCCCGACAACCTGCGCTGAGGCCGTCGCGCGCGGCTACTCGGCCGGCGGATCGGCGAGCTTCGCGTTCAGCTTGCCAAACAATTTTCCCGTCTTCGGATCGAAGCGCGACTCGATCGGCTCGCCGATGAGGTCGCCGCGGTCGGAGTCGAACCACCAGAGCTTGACCGTGCCGGCGCGCACCGCGATCGCGACCAGCACATCGACGCGCGCCAGCTCGGCCAGCCGCGCCAGCGTCGTCGGGTGGGTGGTCGGGTCGCTGCCGCGCAGCTTGGCGACCGCGGTCTCCACCTGGGCGGCGCGGTCGGAGCGGCGGTCGACCAGCGAGAAAACGGCGCGCGCGGGCGCCTGCTCGACGTTGAGCTTGCGGAAGGCCTTCTTGTATCCCGCCTTCTCGATCTCGACGTAGACCACGCCGGGCGCGACCCCGAGCGTACGCGGCGTGACGCCGTTGACGTGGAAGTTGATCGCGACACGCGCGTTGGGCGGGTCGCTGTCGACGGTCAGCTCCACCGGCGTGGTGGCCGGTGCGGTCTTTGGTGGGGCACCTGCGTCCGGTGTCGGCGGAGCGACGTAGGTCTCCCACAGCTCGCGCGGCAGGTCCGACGGCGGCAGCGAGACCAGCGTGCGCAATCGAACGCCGGCGGCGTGCGCCCGGTCGGCGTGGCCCAGCTGGTGCTCGCAGGCGATCATCAACGCGTAGAGCACCTTGAGCGGCTCGCGCTCGTCGTCGACGCTGAGCCCGGCCAGCGCCGCGTCCTCCGTCTCATACGCCAGCCCCACGGCGCCGGCGCAATCGCCGGCCGCTTGCTTGGCGCGCGCGACGCCGACCAGGTGCGCAATGACCGGCTCGGTCGCGGTCGGGCCGTTGAGCGCGCGTTGCATACCGGCGTCGGTCAGCTTGACCAGCCCGCGGTCCCTGGCCCAGCGCTCGACCTCGCCCTTCAGCGTTTCGGGCGCGCGCTCCGTCGCCATCGACAGGTCGACCAGGCCGAACAGCCGGGCCTCACCCTCGGCGGCTCGCGCGGCGGGCGCGCTCGCGAGGGCGGCGAGGAGAATCGCGGCCCGGATCAGCCTAGACAATCGTCTGGAAGAATCGATTGAGCGCCCAGACGTCGCGGGCCCTCAATCCTTGAAAGCGAATCCCCATCCCAATCTCGTCGCTGGCCCCTTTGCTGACGACCCAGCGCACGTCGCCGTTGACCTCGACCGGCTCGGGCTGCGTCGGCAATTGAAAGCGAAGCTGGACCGTCGTCCCAATCGGAATCGGAAACGGCGTCTCGACATAAAGGCCGCCCAACGACAGGTTTCGCGTTCGCGTGACCTGCTTTTTACCGTCAAAGAGCATTTCGACCTCGAGCTGGCGCTCGTATCGTGGGTCGATTCGTCTGAAATGCTCTGGCAAGGGGCGCCCTCTCGCTCTCTTGGGTTCTTCCAGGTTCCTGCGTTGCGGCCGCGGTCGCGGATCCGAATACCGAAGACCCTAGCATACCCCAAACGGGGCCCGCCCGGGCAAGCGACGAGGGCGTTACAGCGACGGAATCGCGGGGCAGTCCGACGGGGTGCCGATATCCTCCAGCGGTGACCAAGGTTTGTCGGTGTAGACCACCTGGAACTGACGGTTCCAGCACTGGGCCTCGTGTGCGCCCGCGGCATCGCCGGATACCACTTGCAAATCGGAACGGCCTTCCCCCGAGCCCAACCAACTGCTGGTGACTTCAAACACGTCGATTCCGACCGGTCCCGGTATGCTGTTGGCAGAGAAGTTGAAAGTCAGCGATCCGTTTCCGTTCGCGTCGGTCGAGAAGCCGTACGTCCCCTGGGTTGGATCGTCGGGCGCCAGCGGATTGGGCAGGTTCGTGAACGACAGATTCACGGTGATCGGGGACGCGTGGTTGTCGTAGTCGGCGATCATCGAATCGAGGAAGCCGAGGCCGGGGTCCAGGCCCGCGGCGCGCGCGGCCGCGGTCGTCACCTCGAGGTGGCCGCTGCCCCTGCGGACCCCACCGGTTGCGGCGAAGCTGCCGCCAATGACCTCGATCCAGGCATCATCGCCGCTGCCGATCGGCCGGAAGTCGACCTCGTAGGTGAACGTGGCGAGATCCTCGCGGACCATCACCATGCGCACCTCCCAACCCGGCTGGTTCTGCGCGGGAAACGGTCCCCAGATCCGTTCGTCGGGGAGACGGGTCGTCGGCGAATAGGCACGAATCGCGTCAATCAGCGACAGGAACGAATCGACGACGCCGTTGAAGATGACCACCACGTTGCGAGTCATGCGGTAGAGCTCGGCCGTGTCGGCCAGCACCACGGCGCTGCGCACGGGGACCTCGGCCGACAGATCCGACTGTTCCGGCAACGCGCTCATGAACTCGAGATCTTCGTTGGAGTAGTTGCCGCAGCCCGCGCCTGTGAGGCCGGTCAGCCCGACAACGATCATCAACAGCAGCGGAAACAGCGTTCTTCTACAGGTCATAGCTCACCGCGCTCGCGAGCTCCCAGTAGCCAAGGGAGCGGTTTTCGTCGACGTTGTAAAGCAGGTAGTGGATGCGCCCGCGCACGACCAGGCCGAGGTCGCCGTAGAGGCGCAGCTTGAGCCCGCCCACGATGCCCGGCGACAGCGTCGAGAAGTGCTGCTCGGGCAGCGTGGAACCGTCAAAGGTGCGGCTCATCAGCAGCAGCGCGAGCCGCACGCCCACGAACGGCGTGAGCCGGGCGTGCGGCCACTCGACCAGCATCGACGTGCCCAGGCCGACCTCGCTGAAGTGAAACGGGATCTGCCCGCCGGTCGAGAGATCGACCGTGCCCGTGGCGCTGCCGAGCGCGAGATCGAACGCCCAGATCCAGTCGCGGCGGAAGAAGTTGTGCAGCTGCGCCTCGAGCCCCAGCATCCCGGTCGCGGGAAAGAGGCTTTCGCGCGAGGGTGCGTCGAAGATCGATTGATAGGTGCCGCCCACGCCCAGCGACCATCGGGTGACCGCCAGGTTCAATCCCGCGCCCTTGACCGGATCGTCGGCAAAGGGCGCGTCGTGAAGCCGCGCTTCGTCCAGCGTGGCCAGTTGCCCGCGCGAGATGTCCACCTCGCCGACGCGCAGGCGATCCGCGAGGCGCCGCTTCACGCGGTAGCGGCCCGGCGCCAGCGCGATGCGCCGATCGGCGTCGGCGTTCTTGACCACCTCGGCGGCGACGAAGCCTCGCGTGTCCACGAGGTAATAGACACCGCTCGGGGCCGCGCGCGGAAAGTAGAGCCCCTCGTGACGCCCGCCGACGTCGGTCAGCACCAGGTCGCCGTTGCCGGCGAGATCGTAGCTGAAGGTCGGATGCTGCGCGCCGGCGGCGCTCTCCGCGGTGTCGGCGACGGTCCGATCGTAGGCGTAGGCGTAGGCTTCGAACAAGGTGACCCGTCCGTCGCCGGAGCGATCGGCGCTGCCCAGCAGGCCGCTCGCCAGGTGGTGCGAGAAGTAGCTGCCGCCGATCAGGTCCGACTCCTGCGAATCCTCGTCGGAGGCGCTCGACGTCAAGATCACCAACCCCTTGGCGTCGCGCGCGCTCTTGGATTCGATCTCGAACGCCGGCGCCTTGCGCGCACCCTTGGTGCGCGTGAGCATTCCCGAGCGGCAGGAATCGAAGATGCCGATGCGCACGTCGGCGGGCGCCTGCGCCAGGCGGTTCTTCAGCGCTTCCAGCGGAAGCTGCGTGTCGCCGAGACGGAGCGAGCCGTCCTTGGCGTGGCCGGAGAAGTAAACCAGGAGCGCCACGTGCTCGCCGTGCTGGGTGGCGTCGCGCGCGCGCCGCTCCATCTCGCCCAGCGCGGCGAGAAAGTCGTGCGCCGTCCCGTCGAGGATCAGCGTCGCGTCTTCGGGCCGCACGCCGCCGAGCCGGCTCAGGATGTCGTAGACCTTCTTGGCGTCGTCGCGCGCGTAGAGCAACGGCCGCGTGTCGCCGCCGCCGGTGTCGTTGCCCGCGATCACCGCCAGCCGGCGCAGCTCATCCGCGTGCGCGGCGCGGGTGGCGCCCGCGGCGAGCAGCAACGTGACGGCGATGAGGCGACGGCAATGCATGCGATCGGGTTTCCGAGCGAGCTTACGGCTTGACGAACGTCCGGTGGAATTGTTCGCCGGGAAGGTCGAGCGCCGGAAGAAGCGTCAGATCGCGTCGCGCGGCCTCGAACGCCGCGCTCACGGCTTGCTTGACGGACTGGACCTCCAGCGCCTGGTCGCTGAGGATCACGATCAGCCGTTCGCTCCCCTTGCCGGTGAACTCGACGCTGTCGGGCAGGTAGCGCGTCGCGCTCGGGCCCTTGCTGCGGCCGATCGGCAGGCTGCGTCCCGCCTCGGGGTAGAGCGGCGTGATCTCGCCCTGGTCGTCGATCGACAGCGCGGTGACGAACTGGTGCATGCCGGGCTGATAGCCGATGCGGATACGCTCGCCCGGCGACAGCGTCTCGAACGCGCCGACGGCCGCCGTGCGCTGCGGTCCGCCGCCGGCCGGCGCGATCTGCACGGTGATGCCGCTGCCGCCCTTGATGCGGCCGAGAGCGTGATCGACCGTCACGCCGTCGCGCAGGCGCGGCGCGAACGTGAACGTCAGCGCGACCGCCGCAGCCACGCTCGCCAGCGGAAAAAACCAGCGCATGGTCGGACCCGACGGCGATAGCCCGCGCGCGGCCGGCACCCGGCGCGGCGTGCGCGCGGCGCGCTCGACGCCGGCGGCGAAGCGATCGAACGAGATCTCCTGCTCGAAGCGCCGCTGCTCGTCGTTCATCTCCTTGAGCCGCGCGCGGCACCGCGCGCAGGCGGCGGTGTGCGCCTCGATCGCCGGCTTCTCCGCGCCCGCGAGCTCGCCGGCCCAGAAGCGCCGCAGCGCCATCTCCTTGACGTGAGGCTCGGTGGTCATGACCGGTTCTCCTCCTCATTTTCGCGGGCAGCCCCGTATTCCTGTTGGCCGAGGCGCGTGAACCCCTCGAGGCGCTTCCGGATCGTCGGCACGGAGCGCCCGAGCAAGCTCGCGATCTCCTCCAGCGTCATCTCATCGACGAAATAATGAACCGCGGCGGCCTGCGTCTCGAGATCGCAGCGGGATAGCAAGTGGCGCACCGCCTCGCGATCCTCGAAGAGCTGCGGTCCGCCGTGCGCCTCGCTGCGCGCTTTCTCCTGGCGGCGGAAGCGCTGGTGCCAGGGGGCGCGCTCGGCGCGCAGCACGTTCAGGCAATGGTGCGTGGCGATCTTCATCAACCAGGTCAGCGGCGACGCTTCGCTGCGAAACTCGGCGAGGTGGGTGAGCGCCTTGGCGAACACATCCTGCATGGCATCTTCCGCTTTCGAACGATCCTTCAGCAGATAGGAGCAGCGCCCGAAGACGCTGCCCCCGAACTTCGAATACAGATCGCGCAGCGCCGCCCGTGAATCGGCGGCGCTGCCTCCTTGCAGGACCTCCAGGGTCGGCTTCGGCATCAGCTCAGCGTCGAGTATGCCGCCGGCGTGAACGCGCAGCTCGATTCCTGGCCCCAGGTCTGGGTCGGATCGTAGCTGGTGTTCTTGTAGGTGCTGTTGAAATTGATGTCCCAGCACTCGTTGACGGTCGGAGCGGGCGTCGGCGCGTCGCCGCCGCTGATCTGCACGTCCGAGCGGCCGGCGCCGGTCTCGAGCCAGCGGCTGTGAATGGTGAACAGCTCCTTGGCCGTGCCGGTCGGGCCCGGGCCGGGGAGCGCGTCGCGGTGCGCCGCGTACTGGAAGTCACCCCCGTTGCCCGGCGTTGCCGCCCACTGGTAGACGGCGTTGTAGATCTCGCCGCTGGGGTCGTCCTTGATGCCCGTGAACACCACGCCGATGGTCGCCGTGTCGGTGAAGCTCGGGCGCGCGTACGTGAAGGTGGCCTTGCCGACCAGGGCGTCGTGGTCGGGCAGGGTCGACTCCGCGTCCCAGTCCACGGTGAACGTGCCATCGCCCAGGCCCTCGACAGTCTGGCCGTGCGCGCCGACGACTGCGTTGTGGTGCCCGGTCAGGATCGAAATGAACGCCGAGTCGGCCGCAAGCTTCGGTTTGGCGTCAAAGACGTAGTCGTAGCTGTGCGGCGCGGTGCGCGTGACCGTCAGGCGCCAGGCGTTCGCCTTCAGCGGCTCGCTGTACGGTCCCCAGACCGCCATGTCGGCGCCGACGCTGGTGGGCGGGAACTCGACGATCGTGTGCACCAGCGTCAGCACGGCGAGCGTTCCGCCGTTGACGATGTCGGTGACTTTGACAGTGGTATCGTAGAGATCGGCTTTCTGGCCGAGCAGCGCGCTCTTCGTGCCGACCGTGCCGTCGACGCCGGTCAGCTGGCTCGACGCGCTGACCTGGCCGCTCGGCACCTTCAACGAGACCGCGTCGCTGGTGGGCACGCCTTCGCGGAATCCGTCGTCGCCGTCTTTCAGGCCGCAGGCCGGCAGCGCCACCGCGGGCAAACAGATGGCGAGCAACGGAAGAATGCGAGCGAACCGGACGGGACGTGAAGCGCGCGGTGTCATGAAGGGCTCCTTTGGGTTGTTTCGTCTTCGGTTGTTTCGTCGTGTCTCTCAACGCCATAGACACGGCGGGAAGCCGAAACGGAAAGGACCTCAAAGACGCGCAAAAACGCGCGGATGCGGCACTGCCTACACCGGCGGAAGTCGCGCAGCTTGTCTCCTCGCGGTCCGGACCCCCTCCCTGATGCTCTCCCCGGCGGCCGGGGCGAGGGGACCGGACTACGGCGTCGCGGGCGGAGCGGGTGCGGGCGGAGGCGGCGTCTCGGCGGGCTTCGTCGCGGCGGCTGGTGGCGGCGGCGGCGGCGGTGGCGGCGGTGGCGGCGCTGCGGCTGCGGGCGGCGGCGTCGGCGCGGGCGGCGGCGGCGGCGGCAGCTGCGACGGATCCGGCTGCATCATGTTCTTGAGCTCGATGATCGCGCGGCCCGATTCGGCGGCGACGTCGCGCGGCTTCTTGTTTGTCGCCGCGGATGACGGGGCGGCCGCGGGCGCAGGCTTCGCCGATGGAGCGGCCGCTGCGGCGGGGGCTGGCGCTGCGGCAGGCGTGAGCGTCGCAGGGGCTGGCGTTGCGGCCGGCACGGGCGCGGGCGCGGCCGGCGCCGGTTCCTTCGTGGCGGCCGCTGCGGCCGGTGCGGGCTCGGTCGCGCGTCGCGCCGCGGGTGGCGGTGGCGCCGCCGGTTCCGCCGCCGGGCCTTCGGCGCCGTGACCGGCCGTTACCTCTCCCTCCGCGCGTGATCCGAGGTAGCTGCCCGCGAGCGCGGCGCCCACGATCAGCAACACACCGCCGACCAGCAACAAGCCGAGCCAGCGCCCGCTGCCGCGCCCGAAGCGCTGCTTCGGCGGGCCGTCGTCGACCTCGGGGATTGGCAGCGCCAGCTCCGACTCGCTGTGCCGTCCCGACAGCGCCGCCTCGCCGTCATCGGGCACCGGCAACGGCAACTCCGCTCCGGCGTGGCGGTGGCGCGAGAGGCGCGGTCGCCCATCGGTGGCTGCTCCGAGCACGGCCAGCTTCGTGTTCTCCTCGCCGACGTCGACCGGCTCGTCCTCGGAGTCGCTCAGCTCGACGTCCTTGCCCTCGAGCTCGGCGGTCCCGGTGCGCGTGCTGTGCGACAACGCGGGCGCCTTGCCGATCGACGGCACGCCATCCTCGCGTTGCAAATCCGCGAGCCAGCGTTTCAGCTCGGTCGGCCCGGCCGGCGGGAAGACCGTGCGCATGACGCGCTCGACGTCGGCGAGCATCTCGTCGGCACCCGGATAGCGGTCTGCCGGATCCAGCCGCATCGCGCGCATCATGATGTGCGCCAGCTCGGGCTCCATGTCGGGCCGAGCCTCTTCGGGCGCGCGGAACTCGGCCTTTTGCACGCGCAGCAAGATCTCGAGATCGGTCGGCGCCTCGAACGGCCGCACGCCGGTCATCAACTGGTAGAGCACCGTGCCCATCGAGAACAGATCGGAGCGCGCGTCGATCGGCTTGCCCAGCGCCTGCTCGGGCGACATGAACGACACCTTGCCCTTGACCACGCCGGTCCCGGTCTGCTCGCGCTTGTTCATCGCCTTGGCGATGCCGAAATCGGTCAGCTTGACCTCGCCCTGCTCGCTGATGAGGATGTTGTGCGGGCTGATGTCGCGGTGGACGATGCCCAGGGGGTTGCCCTCCTGGGACATTCCGTGGGCGTAGGCCAGGCCGCGCAGGACCTCGGCGATGACGTAAAGGCCGAGCTCCGGGACCATCGGCACGCGCGCGGTCGCCGCGCGGCTGATGATACGGCCCAGGTCCCACCCGTCGATCAGCTCCATCACCAGGAAGTAGCGGCCGCCGCCGAGGCCCAGATCCAGCACCTGCACGATGTTGCTGTGCGAGAGCGTCATCGAGATGTGCGCCTCGTCGAGGAACATGTTGCGGAACTGCGGGTCGGCGTAGATCGAGGAATGGATCCGCTTGAGGATCACCGGCTTTTGAAAGCCTTCACGGCCGAGCTGCGTGGCCAGGAAGATCTCTGCCATCCCGCCGTCCGCGACCTTCCTCACGATCTTGTATCGCCCGTGCTTGGCCATCGGAGACTCCAACTTACCATGCCCGCTGGGGCGGGTCCCGGACCGCGCGCGGCTCACTCCACCGCCAGCGGCTCGCGCAACGTGATGGCGCGGATGGCTTCATTGAAGCGGACGCGTTGCTCGTTGACCAGAAGGTCAATCTCGATGATACGCCTGCCAATGGCGTCCAGGCGCGCAGCGGTGTCGGCCAGGCGCGCCGTCAGTTGCCCGCGGAGATCCGCCGCGGTGGTGTTCTTCTCGAGCGCCTTGAGGTTGGCGCGCGTCTCCTCGCTGGATTTGCGGAGCTCGGCGTCCTGGACCGCGATCTTCGCGCGCTCGTCGCCGGCGCGCGTGAGCACTTTGCGGAATTCCCACGCCGCGCGCAGCTGCGCCGCCACCGCGGCGTCGGCGCGCTTGTCGGCCAGGTAAGCGCGCACCGCCTCGTCGGCCAGCGGCGAGAGCCAGTCGATGGTCCACGTCATCTGCTGCCGCTCGTCGACGGTCAGCTTGCTCGTGGCGTGCGCCGCGACGCTCGCGGGCAGGAGCGCGCTGCCGGTGCCGACATTGTCTTCGGTGCCCGCGGGCGGCGAGACCAGGCGCGCTCCGCCCGCGCGCGGATGCTTGATCAACATCTTCGCGTCGTGATCGGCGCCGTTGCGCAGCACGTAGTGAGCGAGCATGACCTGCTCGCGCGCGATCGTGAGCACGCCCGCCTCGATGTGGTACAGGCGCGCGCCTTCTTCGCGCGTCTCGCCGCTCTGCTCGACCGCCAGCGTGCGCTCGAGCGCGAACGGCACCGTGGCGGTCGCGCCGTCGGGCAGCGGGTCGGTCATTCCCTGGCCCAGGAAGGCGCCCTCGGCGAAGATCGCCAGCGGCCCGCGTTCGAGCAGTCCTCCGGTGCGGTTGGTGAAGCGCGCGACCCGGAACGGGTGCGACGACGAGTCGGGTACGCCGGGATCGGGCGCGAAGAGCGCGATCGCTTCGCCGGGGATCCGCATGTCCAGCAGCATGACCATGGTCGCGTTTCCGTCGGGGATCGTGACCGTGCCGCCGACGTCGTAGCGGGTGGCCCCCGCCTGCAGCGCGACCGTCGCCAGCGCGGCGACGTTGCGCGCGCGGCCCGAGAAGCCACCTTCGCCCTTGGGCATTGGCCGCGGCCTGTCCATCGCCATTCCGCGGCTGGCCGCCGCCGGCGCGGATCGCGCCATTTTTCCGAATTCGGCACCCCCACCGACGGCCATGTCGGCCTCGGCTTCGGGCGGCATCGCCGCGGCGGGCGCCGACGGCGGCGGAGGGGGCGCCTGTTCCAGCGAGGTCTCGCTGTGCGGAACCACCGCCATGACCTCGCCGTCGTCGGTGATCTGCGGTCGCGGCGGCACCACGGCGCGCGCGAGCGCGGCATCGAACGCCAGCGGCGCCTCGGCGATCAGCGACAGCGAGACGTCCTTCCAGTCTTCACCCGACAGGTTCTGGACGATGCCCCAGGTCTGCAGGCTCGCGCCCTCCTTGTCGATCACCAGGCGGTACGATGGCCGCCAGATCGGCGCGGCGGCGATGTAGCCGACGTTGAGATCGTGGTGGCGCCCATCGAGCGATATCACCACCGTCTGCAGCTTGGTGCCCGCGTCGGGCGCGTTGTCGGGCGGCATGGGGAAGGCGGCGGCGCGCACGGAGCTGCCCCCGCGCTCCAGCACGGCGAGCGTCGCCAGGAAATCGCCGACCTCGTTGCGGCGCACGCGAAACTCGACGCGGTCCGAATCGACGTGGCCAGCGCGTTCGAAGTAGCCGACGCCGTTGCGGTAGATGACGACCTTCTTCAGCGGCAGGCCGGGCGCGCTCACCGGCGCGGTCGCGCAGCCGGACGCCACGATCTCGAGCAGCGCGCACAAGAGCAGCCCAGGCGGGCCGACGAGATTTTTCATGCCGCCGCATTTTCTCATGGCGGCTTCGACGCGCGCGCCGGGAAAAAGATCTCCCGGGTCGATTTCTTGACGGCGGTGTTGTCTGCACCCACCCTGTTGTCCAGGAGGCGCAACATGATGCGCACGCGCAACGCAACCCCGGCGCCCGCGAACAACGTCCTGCTCCGGACCGCGATCGACGAGATTCAAAGCTGCCTGCCGTCGCACTGGAGCACCAGCGTCGCGGTGAAGACCAACGACGCCTCGGACGCGCGCCTCGTGATCAAGACGCCCGCCGGCGCGAACGCCGCCGTGGCGATCGCCTCGAAACGCCAGCTCGACCCCAGCCTGGTGCCCGCGGCGGCCGACGCGCTCAAGACGGTCGCCGCCGACGGGTTCATGGTCGTGTCGCCCTTCCTGGGCGCGCGCACGCGCGAACGCCTGCTCGCGCGCGGCATCGGCTACGTCGACCTGGCCGGCAACGTGCGGCTGGCGCTCGACCGCCCGAGCATCCTCATCGATCGCCAGGGGCAGGAGCGGAATCCCTGGGCCAAGACGCGCGACATGCGTTCGCTCGACGGACCCAAGGCGTCGCGGCTGATTCGCGCGCTCTGTGATCGATCGCCGCCGTTCGGCGTGCGGCAGCTCGCCGCGCGCGTCGAGACCGACCCCGGCTATGTCTCGCGGCTGCTCGGGTTGCTCGAGCGCGAGGAGCTGGTGCGCCGCAACCAGCGCGGCTCCATCGAGGAGGTCGACGTGCCGGGCCTGATTCGCCGCTGGGTGACCGAGTATCACTTTCTGGCCGCGAATCGCGCGCTGCTCTGTCACGACATCGGCGGGCCACGCGCGCTGCTTTGTCGCCTGCGCGAGGCCGACATCCCGTACGCAGTGACCGGACGCGCCAGCGCGGCGGTCCTCGGCCACCAGCCGCTGCCGGGCGTGATCGCCTGCTACGTCGACAACCCCGAACGCGCGGCACGGCGGCTGGACCTGCCGGCGGTGCGCGACGGCGCCAATGTCGTGCTGCTCGAGCCGTTCGACAGGGTCGTCTTCGCCGAGACCTGGGAGCGCGACGGCGTGCGCCACGCCGCCCCGAGCCAGATCGCCGCCGATCTGCTTGGCAGCCCCGCGCCCGGCCCGCAGGAGGCCGCGGCCCTGCTGGGACGGCTCAAGAGCTGACCGACGGCGCCGGTCGCCGTGCTGCTGCGCTGTGGCCTCGACTGGATTCGAACCAGCGACTTCCGCCTTCGGAGGGCGGCACTCTATCCAACTGAGCTACGAGGCCGTAGTCGGCGATGTTTAGCGCGCCAGGCGGGTGGATCGCAAGCGCGGCGCTCGGAAACCACATCCCCGTCGGGGTGAAACGCCCTCGAAACAGGAATTCGCGCAACCTTCCAGCGTGGCGCTGGGGGCGAAAGAGGCGGAATCGATCCTGTCGTTCTGTGCGACGGGCAAGCAGGCGCGCGCCGTGCTCGAAAACGGCCAGTGTGCGGTGCACATGCGCAGCGACGGGCGCAGCTGGCGGTTCGAGGGCACGACGTTCGAAGAGGCGCTCAAGGCGGGAGCCGACGCCGGTCAGCTGCGCCGGTCTTGCATCGAGAAGCAGATCGCGTTCTGGAGCCGGCACGCCGAGCGGCCCAAGGACGTCATCAGCCGCGTGCTCATGGCCGAGCTCGGCGCCGCGCGCGGCCGCATCGTCGAGCGAGAGATCGTGGCGCGCCTCGGGCGACCTCTCTCGGAGCTGAGTCCGATCGAGATCGACGACGTCGCTTCGGCGGCGGAGATCGTGCTCGGCACGCGGGTCAGCTCGTTCGAAGCGGCGCGCATGGCCAGGCGGATCCTCGTCGAGGCGCGCGGCGCGCTCGCGGTCACGACGGCGTCGCCGCGCACCCTCTTCGACCTGGCCAAGCGCATCGCGCGCCTGGTGCACGAGACGCAGAAGGAGCGCGGCGAGACCGCGGTGCTGCTGGGCAGCGACGGCCGGCGCTACGTCGCCGAGCTGGGCCAGCAGCGCGCCGAGACCGATCGCTGGCTCGCGGACCTCGGATCGTTCACCGTCGCCGAGGCCGAGTTGCCGCCCCGGATCGAGGTGCGGGTGAGCCGGCTGCGCGACCTGACGGCCGCGATCGCGGCGTTGCGCGCGGATGTGGATGGAAACGCGGCGCCGCCGCACGCGATCATCGATTCCTACACCGACCTCAACGCGAAGCTGCTGGAGGCGATCGACGCGATCTCCGCGGACGCGCCCGAGCGCCTGCGCGTGCTCGGCGTCGCCTTCAGCTCGCTGATGTGGGCCAAGGAGAACACCGGCCGCGAGCGCGCGCAGCTCGCGGTGGCGTTCGGGCGCGATCAATTCGCGCCCGGACAGATCTTCACCGTGGGCGCGCTCTTCGGCGCGCAGGAGAGCTTTCTGCGTCTGTTCACGACGGCGGCGCCGCGCGACATCGTCAGCGAGCTCAACGACCGGCTCGCCGAGGCGCCGCTCGGCGAGGTGCGCCGCCTCGAGGCGATCGCGCTGTCGCACCTCGACGGTGGCTTCGGCGTCGACCCCACCCACTGGTACGAGGCGATCACGCGCAAGGTCGACGTGATCGATCAGATCGGCGGCGAGCTCGCCGAGCTCATCGCCAGGCGCGCCGCAGAGTCGTAGCCAAGCTAGATCGCGTAGCCGATCCCGAAGGCGAGATCGAAGCGGCTCACCGAGGAGATCGCGCTGGTGAGCCCGTCGCCGGTGGTCTTGCTCAGCAGGAAGGTCGGCTCGAAGAAGACCGAGAAGCTCGGCAGTACGTGGTACACGGCGCCCAGGCCCAGCAGCAGCGAGGGCATCGGGACCGCGCCCGTCGCGCCCACGCCGTCGCTGGTGAACGGGTTGTTCGCGCCGATGCCGCTCCACCAGACCACGCCGGCGCCGATCTCGCCCAGCAGATCGAAGCCGGGCGCGATGCGGAACCGATAGTCGCCGTCGGCGAACAGGCCCCAGAACCCCGCCGACTTGTTTTCATTGTTGGCGTCGATGGTGCGGTACTGGAACGGAGCGTACGCGCCGCTGATGCCGACGTCGACGACGCCCGCGCCGTGCAAATCGATGGCGTAGTTCCCGCCCAGGCGCAGCGACAGCATCGTCGGCTCTTGCAGATCCCGGCCCGAGAAGCTGGGGAACGACGGTCCGGCGGAGACCCACAAGTGGATCGGGTGCGACGTCTCGGCCTCGGGAACGGTCCCCATGACCGTGGCGACCGGCGCATCGGTCCGCGGCGAGCTCGGCGTGATCGGCGGCGGCAACGACGACGTGGTGTTGATCGCCACCGGCTGCGGCGGGGCCGCGGGCGGCGGCGCCGTGATCGGCCCGGGCGGCGGAGGCGCGGGCTGGGTGGCCGTATGATGATCCTGATCGGTCACTTCGGTCGGCGGCCGGCGCTTCACGTCGTTCTGCTGTTGAATCACCAGCTCGAGATCCTTGATCCGCTTCTCGACGTCGGCGCGGTTGTCCGAGTTGGGATCTTGCTCGAGATAGCGGCGGTAAAAGAACGCCGCGCGTTCGTTGTTACCGCTCTGCCGGTGGGCCTGGGCGATGTTGAAGAGCAGGATCGGCGCCGGATCCTGCTCGTACGCCTTTTCGAACTCGCTGATCGCCTCGGCGAAGTGTCCGAGGTTGTACTCGCTCGCGCCCTTTTCATAGTGGGGCTTCGCAGCCTTCTTGCCCGCATCGGAGGCGTGCGCCACGCGCGCACCGCAGATCAGGGTCAACGTCAAAAGCAGGCTCGAGAAACCGCGCAGGCGGTGTCGGCTCATTCGTCAGTCTCCCATTCTTCGGTAACCGTCTTTGTTCGGCTTTGCTTCGCCGAGCTCCGTGCTCTTTTTCTTGGGGCCGTGCTCGCGCGCGACGACGCGCTCGAGCTTGACCGACATCGGCTCGGGCTTGCCGGGATCGATGTCGATGCCCTTGTCGCTGTAGCCGCGCGCCTTCAGCACGACGTGCGTGGGCGCCGCTTTTGGGTCCAGCGCCACCTTGAACGGCGTGTGCCCACGGGCTTCGCTGTCGCTGGGCAGCCAGACCTCGGCGCCGGCCGGATCGGAGCTGACCTCGACGACCACCGGTCGCGGTGGCGCCTCGGGGGGCGGGGTCTCGACGGCGGCGGTCGGGGTCGGCGCTGGCGTTGTCGGCGGCGTGACCGGCGGTGGCGGGGCCGGCGTCGGGGTCACGGCCGGTGTCGGGGTCACGGCCGGCGTCTGCGCCGCGACGACCGGCGGCGTCGTCGGCGCGCTCGGCCGCATCAACATCGCGATCACGACCACGACCACACCGATGCCGGCGATCGCGGCGCCCAGCACCGCCGGGCGGCGGCGCGACGAGAGCGTCTTCGTCGCGACCGCCGCCGAGGAGACCTCGGCGGCGCTGCCGCTCATCGTCGTCGAATGCGTCGTCGTCGCGGGGTTGGCCGCCGGCATGACCAGCGTGCCTCCGGGGACCATCCGGCCCGACGGCGAGGTGGTCTCCGGCACTGGCGCCGAAGCCGCCGTGTCGGGGAACCGCGCCGTCCCGCCGGCCAGCGGCGATTGCGACCCCGAACCCGAGCCCGAGCCCGGTGGCGGCGTCGCGATCACGATGTGCGGCTGGCTGCTGTCGACGCTCGGCATGATGGCCGTCATCAGCGGCGCAGGGCGCCCCGAGACCAGCGCTTCCAGACGCGACTGCACCTCGTCCATGGTCTGCGGCCGCGCCGCCGGATCCTTCTCCAGCATCTGCGAAACCAGGGATTCCAGCCGCGGATCGACGTCGGGAACCAGCGACGACAGCCGCGGCGGCGGCTCGATCACGTGCGCGATCATCACCTCGCCGGCGCCTGGCCGCACGAACGGCGGCCGGCCGGCGACCAGCTCGAAGAGGATGCAGCCGAGCGCGTAGACGTCGGCGCGGTCGTCGATCGAGCTCGCGTCGCGCGCCTGCTCCGGCGACATGTACGCCGGCGTCCCGAGCATGCTGCCGGTTCGCGTCTTGTGCGTGTTGTCGGTGTTGCTGGAGACCAGCTTGGCGATGCCGAAGTCGAGGATCTTGATCGTGATCGGCGTGCGCGCGGCGCCGTCGGTCGAGAGGAACAGGTTGTCGGGTTTGAGGTCGCGGTGGACGATGCCGCGCTCGTGCGCGGCGGACAGCGCGTTCGCGACCTGGCTGCCGACCGACACCACCGTCGGCAGCGCGCTCAACGCTCGGCGCGCGCGCGCCAGGCAGTTCGCCACGCTCTCGCCGCGCAGGTACTCCATCACGATGTACGCGCGGCCGGTGCTGTCGATGTCGCAGTCGAGGATCTCGACGATGCCCGGGTGGCGGATCGCCGCCGTGGCGCGCGCCTCGGTCAGGAATCGGGCAATGATGTCTTCGTTCTTGGTCAGCTCCGGCAGCAGCACCTTGATCGCGGCGTCGCGTCCGATATGCCGGTGACGCGCCAGGTACACGACCCCCATGCCGCCGGCGCCGATAGGGCGAACGATCGTG
>Ga0265342_10000967_pt1 | contig 28523 bp, 26 predicted proteins | sample 4CB327metaG_FD_203125 | JGI IMG/M metagenome (GOLD analysis project Ga0265342, IMG submission 203125) | Rhizosphere microbial communities from Carex aquatilis grown in University of Washington, Seatle, WA, United States - 4-CB3-27 metaG | ecosystem: Host-associated > Plants > Roots >... | reverse complement strand
TGTCCACCGCAGCCGCCGTCAAGCCGAGCCTCACCATCCGCCGCCGCTTCAAGGCGCCGCCTTCGCGCGTCTACGCCGCCTGGACGGAGCCGGCGCAAATAGCGCGCTGGTTCGGCCCGGGCAAAGTCGAAGTCGTCGAGGCGGTGTTCGAGGCTCGCGCCGGCGGCGTCTTCAAGATTCACGCGCGCTCGCCGGACACCGGGGCGGACCATAACGTCTCCGGCGTCGTGAAGGAGGCCGTGCCGAACACGAAGGTCGTCTACACCTGGGCGTGGCAGTCGACCCCGGACCGGGAATCGCTGGTCAGCGTCGAATTCAAACCGGACGGCGACGGCACGCTGCTCATCCTGACGCACGAGCAGTTCGTCGACGAGCCGGCACGCGACCGCCACAACGCAGGCTGGACCGGCGCCCTCGACAAGCTCGAGGCCTATCTCACCTGACGCACCTGCATTCGAGAAATAGAACATCCACCACGGGAGAGAACGATGAAGCTTGTTGGATTTCCGCCTTCACCACGCACCTGGGCGGCGCGCGCCGTCGCCGCGCAGCTCGGCGTCCCGCTCGAGCTCGAATTCGTCGACCTGACCAAGGGCCAGCAACATTCGCCGGAATACCGCGCGATCAACCCGACAGGCCGCTCGCCGACTCTCGTCGACGGCGACTTCAAGCTCTGGGAAACGACGGCGGTGATGCACTACCTCGCCAGCCAGAAGCCGAACACGCTGTGGCCGAACGACGCGCGCGTCCGCGCCGACATCGTGCGCTGGCAGAGCTGGACGCTTGCGCATTGGGAGAAGGAGTCCTGCGTCCCGTTGGTGTTCGAGCGCATCGTCAAGCAGATCCTCGGCGCCGGCCCGCCGGACGCGGCCGTCGTGGCGAAGGCGCTCGACAACTTCGCGCGCGACGCCAAATTGCTGGAGGCGCATCTCGCCAAGCAGCCTTATATGGTCGGCAGCGCGCTCACGCTCGCTGACTTCTCGGTCACGGGGCCGCTGCTCTACCATGAGCGCGCAGGCATTCCGCTCGCCGATTACCCGAAGCTGCGCGATTGGTTCGGCCGCGTCACGGCGCTGCCGTGCTGGAAGGAGACCGCGCCGCAGTTCTCCGCCGCAGCGGCGTGAGCGTCGTAGCTGTCGTCCTGAGGTGCTCGGCGCGAAAACGCGCCGAGCCTCGAAGGACCTCTGATTCTCGATGAGCGCCCGGATCCTTCGAGGCTCGCGTGCTTTGCACGCGAGCGCCTCAGGATGACGGGAAAGGTGAAAGTCGCGCTCTCAGCGCGTCGGGACCGGCTTCTCGCCGCGATAATCGTAGAAGCCGCGCTGCGTCTTGCGGCCGAGCCAGCCGGCTTCGACGTATTTCACGAGCAGCGGGCACGGCCGGTACTTCGAATCCGCCAGGCCCTCGTGCAGCACCTGCATCACCGACAGGCAGGTATCGAGGCCGATGAAGTCGGCCAGCTCGAGCGGGCCCATCGGATGGTGCGCGCCGAGCCGCATCGCCGTGTCGATCGCCTCGACGTTGCCGACGCCTTCGTACAGCGTGTAGATCGCCTCGTTGATCATCGGCAGCAGAATGCGGTTGACGATGAATGCGGGGAAGTCTTCCGACACGGCGATGGTCTTGCCGAGCTTCGAGATGAACGCCTTGCTCGACTCGAAGGTGGCGTCGTCGGTGGCGATGCCGCGGATGAGCTCGACGAGCTCCATCAGCGGCACCGGATTCATGAAGTGGATGCCGATAAAGCGCTCCGGCCGGTCCGTCGACGAGGCAAGGCGCGTGATCGAGATCGACGAGGTGTTGGAAGCAATGATCGCTTCCGGCTTCAGCGACGCGCAGAGATCGGAGTAGATCTTGCGCTTGACGTCTTCCTTCTCCGTGGCGGTTTCGATGACCAGATCGCAATGGGCGAGATCCTCGTACTTCTCCGCGCCCTTGATCAGGCCGAGCGCGCTCTTGCGCTCGTCCTCGGTGATCGTTTTCTTGGAGACTTGGCGCGTCATGTTGCCGTTGATGGTCGCCATGCCGGCCTTGATGCGGTCGGGCGAGACATCGTTGAGCATCACCGAATAGCCCGCGAGCGAGCAGACATGGGCGATGCCGTTGCCCATCTGGCCCGCGCCGATCACTCCAACAGTCTTGATGTTAACGGCCATGGTCCGATCCGATCGAGATGGTAGGCGACGGCTTCGATGTCACGCCCGGTGCGGGCGCTGCGTCCGTCTGCCTGTTTCAATTCTACGCCGAACCGCCGCATGTTGTCATCGGCGGCCGGCCTTGCTTTGCCCGTTCAGCGCTTGATCTTGTCGAGCTCGCTCGCGAGCTCGGGCAGCGCCTGATAGAGATCCGCGACCAGGCCGTAGTCGGCGACCTGGAAGATCGGCGCCTCCTCGTCCTTGTTGATCGCGACGATGACTTTCGAGTCCTTCATGCCGGCGAGATGCTGGATCGCGCCGGAAATGCCGACCGCGATGTAAAGCTCCGGCGCGACGACCTTGCCGGTCTGCCCGACTTGCCAGTCGTTCGGCGCATAGCCGGCATCGACCGCGGCGCGCGAGGCGCCGACCGCGGCGCCGAGCTTGTCGGCGACCGGCTCGATGTACTTGGTGAAGTTCTCGCGGCTCTGCATGGCGCGGCCGCCGGAGATGATGATCTTCGCCGAGGTGAGCTCGGGGCGGTCCGACTTCGACAGCTCCTCGCCGACGAAGGAGGACAGGCCGGGATCGCTGGCGGCCGCGGCATTCTCGACCGGCGCGGAGCCACCCTGCCCGGCCGCCTGGAAGGTCGACGTGCGGACGGTAATAACTTTCTTCTTGTCGGACGACTTCACCGTCTGGATGGCGTTGCCGGCGTAGATCGGCCGTTCGAACGTATCCGGGCCGACGACCTTGGTGACGTCGGAGACCTGCATCACGTCGAGCAGCGCGGCGACGCGCGGCATCGTGTTCTTGCCGTTCGTGGTCGCCGCGGCGACCAGCGCGTCATAGCTACCGGCGAGCGAGACGATCAGCGCGGCCATCGGCTCGGCGAGCTGGTGCTCATATGCTGGCGACTCTGCGAGCAGCACCTTGGCGACGCCGTCGAGCTTGGCGGCAGCATCGGCCGCGGCCTTCGCATCCTTGCCGGCGACCAGCACGTGCACCTCGGCGCCGAGCGCCTTGGCCGCGGTGAGCGCCTTGGCGGTCGCATCCTTGAGCGATGTATTGTCGTGTTCGGCGATGAGAAGCGTGGTCATGACTTACAGAATCCCCGCTTCGTCTTTGAGCTTGGCGACGAGTTCGGCGACCGAGCCGACCTTGGCGCCGGACTTACGGCCGGCGGGCTCGGTGGTCGTGACGACCTGGAGCCGCGGCGCGACGTCGACGCCGTAATCGGCGGGCGACTTCTCCTCGATCGGCTTCTTCTTCGCCTTCATGATGTTCGGCAGCGAGGCGTAGCGCGGCTCGTTCAAGCGCAGATCGGTGGTGACGATCGCCGGCCCCTTCAACTTCACCGTCTGCAAACCGCCGTCGACTTCGCGCGTGACGCTGACCGAGTCGCCGTCAAGCACGAGCTTCGAGGCGAACGTGCCCTGCGACCAGCCGAGCAGTGCGGCAAGCATCTGGCCGGTCTGGTTCGCGTCGTCGTCGATCGCCTGCTTGCCGAGGATGACGAGGCCCGGCTTCTCGGCGTCGACGATGGCTTTCAATATTTTGGCGACCGCGAGCGGCTCGATCACGCCGTCGGCCTTCACCAGGATGCCGCGGTCGGCGCCCATGGCGAGCGCGGTGCGGATCGTCTCGGAGGCCTGCTGCGGCCCGATCGACACGGCGACGATCTCCGTCGCCTTGCCGGCTTCCTTCTGCCGGATCGCCTCTTCGACGGCGATCTCGTCGAAGGGATTCATTGACATCTTCACATTGGCGAGTTCGACGCCCGACCCGTCCGGGCGGACGCGGATCTTGACGTTGTAATCGACGACCCGTTTGACGGGTACGAGTATCTTCATGATCTAAATCGGCTCCGCGGGCCGCTATGTTGCTGAATTTCGGGCCCGAAATTGGTGCGGCGCACCCTAATCGCGGGTTTATTCCCGGTCAACGGCGAGGCCGGAATAGGGGTTCAGCGGTGCTGCCCGGGTGCCCAGAGCACGTCCGACGCGCCCTTATCGTTGGCGTAGCGGCCGGCGACGAACAGGTAGTCGGACAGGCGGTTCACATACTGCAGCGAGGGGGCGGACACCTCCTCACCGGGCTGATCCATCAGTTCGACCATGATGCGCTCCGCGCGCCGGCAGACCGTGCGGGCGAGATGCAGCCAGGCCGAGGCGGCGCTGCCCCCCGGCAGAATGAAGGATTTCAGCGGCGCGAGGCCCTCGTTGAGCGTGTCGATCTCGCCTTCGAGCCACGCCACTTGCGCCTCGGTGACGGTCAGGCGGGCGCCGCCGGGGCCCTTCTCGGACAGGCAGAGATCGGCCTCGACGTCGAACAGGTCGTTCTGGATGCGACCGAGCGCGGCATCGAGCGCGGCGTCGCCGGCGGTATGCAGGCGCGCCAGTCCGAGGATGGCGTTGACCTCGTCCAGGGTCCCGTAGGCGTCGACGCGCAGGTCGTATTTCTTGCGGCGGGCGCCCGATCCGAGCGAGGTGGTGCCGTCGTCGCCGGTGCGCGTGTAGATGCGGTTGAGCACGACCATGCGTTCAGGACCCTTCGATTCCGCCTCGGGAAACGCTAATCTGAACCCGTTCGCCGACGAGATACAGGGGGCTCGACCATGATCCGACTGACCGTCATCGCCGTCACCGCGGCGCTCGCCTTCGTGCCAGTGGCCGCGTCCGCCTGCGGCGCGCATGCCTCGCACGCCACCGACCTCTCCGCCGCCAAGAAAAAGAAGGCCGTCAAGGTCGCGGCGAAGAAGAAGGAGAAGGTCGAATATATGCGCGCGGTGCCGGTGAAGTAGAAGACCGCTAGCGGCCCATCGCCCAGATCGTCGCCATGATCACGATGATGGCGACGAATTGCAGCAGCACGCGCATGCGCATGAGCTTCTGCGACGTGTTCGGCGATCCGCCACGCATCATGTTGAAGAGGCCGAGGACAAGCACGACCGCCACCGCGCCGATGGCGATCGGAACCAGATAATGCGACATGAAGTCCGACATGGACGGGCTTCTAGCACCATCGTCAGGCCGGGCCAACCGGCCCGGGCACGGCCGAGGCTAGCGCCCCCGCACCGCGCGGGCGCGCTCGAGAATGTCGAGCCAGCGCGCCTTAGCCTTCACCAGGCGCCGCACCGCCTCGTCATGGGCATCCATGCAGGCCGAGCAGCAGAACTGGCGGCCGCCGCGGCGGCGGCGGATGAGACCGAACGGCCCGTGACAATGCGCGCAGCGCCTGCGCCCGACGGGCGCAGCGTCAGGCGAAGCGGCAATAGGTTCAGCGCCCGGCAAAGGCCGGACGTCCGTGAGGTCGATCATGGGAGAATTCTCGTCAGCGGGCGTCTTCTAGGCCGCCAACGTGACATGCCTATGAACGGTTCCGCGAACCGTTCGTCTGTTTGCTTCACCCGAGCCGTTGCAGGAAGAAACGCGCGATCTCGCCGATCGCCTCGCGCGCCTCCGGCAGCACCGGCGCCAGCAAGTGCCAGGTGTGCGGCATGTAGGGCCAGATCTGCAATTCGACGTCGCCGCCCGCCGCGCGCATCTTCTCCGCCATGCGGACGGCATCGTCGCGCAGGATTTCGTCGCCGCCCGCCTGGATCAGGGTCGGCGCCAGGCCCTGCACATCGGCATAGAGCGGCGAGGCGTAAGGATGGCGCGCATCGGCGCCGGCGAGATAGGCGGCGGCGAAGCGCGGCACGTCGTCCGCGATCAGCATCGGATCGGACTCGGCGTTCGTGCGGAACGATGCTCCGGTCAGCGCGAGGTCGGTCCACGGAGACATGACGGCCGCCGCCGCCGGCAGCCGCAGGCCTTCGTCGCGCAGCTTCACCATCGCGGCAAGCGCAAGGCCGCCGCCGGCGGAGTCGCCGGCAATCGTCATGCCGGCAGGTTCTGCGCCGTTGTCGATGAGCCAGCGCCATGCCGCGACGGCATCCTCGAGACCGGCCGGGAACGGATGCTCCGGCGCGAGGCGATAGTCGATGATCAACACGCGCGCGCGCGACGCATTCGCCATGCGCCAGGTGAAATGCCGATAGAGCTGCGGCGAGCCGAAGGCGTAGGCGCCGCCGTGCAGGTAGAGGAGATGCCGGTCCGGGCGCGAGGCCGCCGTTTCGACAAGGAGGCCGGGAACGCCGCCGGCGCTCACGGACGTCGTTTTGGTGCCGCGCGGCGGCCTTGGAGTCATCCGCTCCATGCGCGCGAAGCGCTGACGGATCTGGTCGAAGGAGAGGTCGGCCTCCGACTTCTTCATGAACAGGCGGTAGCCGATGCGCACAAGCCGCGCGCGAAGGCTGAGGCGCCCGTGCGGGCGCATCAGCGCGGCCCGACGACGGACGCCGTTCGCAATTCCGCCTTGCGCGCCGCGCCGGATTCGACGCTGACGATGAGGCCGTCCTCGATCCGGTGGATGCGGTCAGCATAGGGCAACAACCGCGGATCGTGCGTGACGACGAGAACGCCGCGTCCGGGCTCCTTCGCGATGTCGGCGAGGATCGCCATGATGGCCTGCCCGTTCTCGGTGTCGAGCGCGGCGGTAGGCTCGTCGGCGAGGATCGCCGACGGATTGGACACGATGGCGCGCGCGATGGCGACGCGCTGCTGCTCGCCGCCGCTCATCTCGCGCGGGAAGGCATCGATCTTGTGCTTGAGGCCGACGCGCGCGAGCGCGTCATGCGCGCGCACCTTGGCCTTGTCGCTGGTTTCGCCGCGCACGTCGAGCGCGAGCTGGATGTTCTCGGACGCGGTCAGCGTCGGGAACAGGTGATAGGACTGGAAGATGAAGCCGATGTGGTCGCGGCGCAGCCGCGCCAAAGTCTCCGGGTCGGCGTTCGCCGTATCGTGCCCGGCGACCGACACCGTGCCCGACGTCGGCGCCAGCATGCAGCCGAGCACCGACAGCAGCGTTGTCTTGCCGCTGCCGGACGGCCCCATCAGCAGCGTCAATTCGCCGCCGCGCAGCGCGAGATCGACGCCGCGCAGCGCGTGCACCTGCCCGGCGCCGTGGCCCAGCACCTTCTTGACTTGATTGGCTTCGAGGACTGCGCCGCTCATCGCGAGAACACCACCACCGGATCGATGCGGACGACCCGGAGGATCGCCGCAAAAGCGGAAACGACGCACATCACCACGGTCAAGAGGAAGATCGCGCCCATCAGCCCGGGCGTGATCACCACAGGCAGCGCGCCGCTGCGGGTGAAGTAGACGACCGCCATCCCGATCACCGCAGCAAAACAGAAGCCGACCGCGGCATTCAGCAGCGCCTGGTAGATGATGACGGTATAGATGTAACGGTTCGATGAACCCATGGCGCGCAACGTGGCGAACTCGTCGATGTGATCCTTGGTGCTCGAATACAACGTTTGCGCCACGATCACGGTCCCGACGATAACGCCCAATATCGCGCCGGCGAACAAAGCCGCGCCGGCGCCGGTGCCGAACAGCCAGAACGTACGGCTTCGTTCGCGAAACTCGGCCGTGGTCATGACCTCGTAATTCGGGCTCTGCGCCTTGATGGCGCTCGAAACCTGCTTGGCGTCGGCACCGGACTTGAGCTTGATGAGAAAGTAGTTGGCGTAGGTCTTCGGGATGCCGACATAGGTGCGGGCGCGGCTCATGTCGACGAAGACGTAAGGCGTCGTCGTGAACGACCTGATGCCGTCGGTCAGCGCGGTCACCTCGACCGGCTGGCCACGGATCTCGGCCTTGGAGCCCAGGCCCTTGATGCCCAGACGCTCGTAATAGGTCTTGTCGACGGCGACCCCCTCCTCGCCTTTAAGGCTGTCGACCGAGCCGGCCGCGACCGCCCAAGGCCGCAACCCAGGGCCCGCGAGATTCGAACCGACGATGAAGACGGGCGTGATCGCGCCGTTCGCCATGTGCCAGTCGGAGAAGCCGATCACCAAAGGCTCGGCGCTGGCGACGCCGTCGATCGCCTGATAGGCGCCCTGCTTGCGCGCGTCGATGAGCGAGGGATCCTCGAAGCACTTGGTGCCGTCGCGCATCACCCACAAGTCGGCATCGGCGTGGTCGATCATCCGGGTGACCATCTCCCCGAAGCCGAGATAAAGGCCCATCTGCACCATGACCAGCACGACCGAAAAGACGATGCCGACCATGGTCGCGACGAAGCGCAGCCGGTCATGGAAAAGGTTGCGCGAAGCGAGCGTGAAGTTCAGCGGCATGAAGTCTCTCGGTCGGAATTTCGGTCGGGACCGTCAGCGTACCGCGGTCCGGATCGGCCGTTTGGCCGCGAAGGCGAAGGTGCCGTTGAGCAGGCGGCTGACCGCGATGCTCGCCGGCCAACTGAGCACGACACTGCCGGCAAAGACAAGGAAGGCCTTGGCCGGCGCCGGCAGATCGGCCGGCAGCAGGGCGTATTGCAGCCAGACCACGAACACGTAGTGCACGAGATACATGCCGTAGGCATTGGCGGAGAGACTGTCGAGGATGCGCGAGCGCATACGGCTGAAGCGCAGGAATATCGCCAGCAGATAGAGCCCGCCGGCGACCGAGGCGAACGGATAGGCGAGCGCCGAGCCGATCTTGGCGACGACCGGCGCGGCGGACCAGTCGGGCATGGTGAGCGAGGTCAATCCCGCCCAGAGGAAGAAGGTGAGAACCGCCGCCGCCGTCCACCACGCCCACTGCCGGGCGAGCGGTCCGTCGACGCGGAGGAGCCCATGCTCGAGGCCGCGGCTGCCGAGCGCCATGCCGGTAAAGAACACGAGGATGTAAAGCAGCGGCCGGCAGAGCTGAAGCGCGAAAGGCCCGAACTCATGCCAGGTGAAGGGCGAGAACATGTAGGCGAGCGGCGTGTAGCACAGCGCCGCGGCGGCGGAGACCACCGCGTAATACTGGATCGGCCGCTCGCCGGCCCAATCGGCGAACCGGCGGAAATGCCGCAGCACCTGCGGCGCCGCCGCGAACAGCGCGGCAGCAAGCGCGTTGAGCACGAGCAGCTGCCAGAGGAACCATTGCGGTCCGATCGGCCAGAACGGCAACGACACGAGATCGCGCAAGTAGCCGGCGACGTCCGGGTTAACGGTGCGCACGGCGTAGGCCGGGTAGAGCGAGATCGGGCAGAGGATGGTGACCGCGAGCACGAACGGGACGCCGATCCGGCGCAGGCGCTCGACCAGATAGAACCGGCTGCCCTTTCGCTCGAGGCTCGGGCCCGTCAGCATGCCCGACAGGAAGAACATGAAAGCCATCAGGCTCACGTCCTGCGTGGCGCACAGAATGTCGAAGCCGAGCCAGCGGTGCGAATCGGCGATCGGGAAAGCCTCCCAGGTGTAGGGTTCCTGGTTGAAGGCGACCTGTTGAGGGATGTTAACCAGATAGGCGAGGCAGGAATGGAAGGCGAGCACGATCACGATCGTTACCGCGCGGAGATTGCTCAGAGCGAGGCTCGATTTTGACATTCGCGGTGTTGCCTCCGCAGCGAAAATGCCGCTTCGCTGCTGTGTATCCCCATCAGTTGCAGTTAACGTCATTTCGGTTCACAGAGTTCCAAGTTATCATAATCTCAGCAACTCCTTTTTGCTTTCGCGAAACAGCCATATTCTGGTGTGATGAAAGCCGTCTCGGCTATTCGCATGGGGAATGAAATGACAGCGCGTGTGGCGACTCTTGTGCTCACGGCGGGCATGGCCATTGCCGGTTTTGGCAGTGCAGCGAAAGCGCAAAGCTCCTCTTACTGGCAGCAGCCGGCGCGTGCCGCGACCTCGCAACCGGGCTGGCAGCAGCCTCGCGCCGGCGCGCCGATGCCGCAGGCTCAGGTCCAGCAACCGAGCGTTGCCGGCCTCTGGGAAAAACGCGTCGATGGCAAGCCGGTGATCTGGGTCCTGTTCGTCGATGACGGCCACGGCGCCTTCGAGGGCGCCATCGCCAAGGCCTATCCGCGGCCGAGCGACCCGCCGCACCCGGTCTGCGACCGCTGCACCGACGACCGCAAGGGCCAACCCTGGCTCGGCATCTCGTTCATCCGCGGCATGCAGCAGCACGGGCTCGAATACGAGAACGGCACCATTCTCGACCCGCGCGACGGCAAGATTTACAGCGCCAAGATGACGCTGGCTCCGGACGGGCAGTCGCTGACCGTGCGCGGTTATCTCGGCATTCCGCTGTTCGGCATGGACGAGGTCTGGCAGCGCCTGCCGGAGCAGGCCATGGCCACGGTCGATCCCGATATCCTGGCGCGCTACGTGCCGGACAAGCTCGCGGCGCTTCAGGAGCAGACCGCGGCGGCCAAGTCGAAGAAGCCCGCGCCCAAGGCGATGCACGCGCCGGCGCGCTAAGCGCCGGGCAACCCCTCCGTTTATCGACGATCTATTCGACATCGGCGGCGAATTTCGCCGCCGATTGCTTTTCCGGCCTTGATTCCGGTCAAGGTCGCGTCACGCATCCGGCGCCATAGTTATCTGATGACAGACACCGCCGTCGCCGCCCCTCCCCTCGCCCCCGAGACATCGGCCCCGGCCGCCGACCGCCCCGGCTGTCCGCCGCCCGAGCAGCGCGAGGTCGAGCTGCCGTCCTTCGAGACGCTCAACCGCATTGCGCGGGCGATGACCGCGCGCGTCACGCAAGGCATCTCGCCGCACGCGCAGTTCAACGCCTGGTTCGACTGGCTCTCGCACATGTCGCGCGCGCCAGGCCGGCAGGCGGAGCTTGCGGCGCTGGCGCAGATCTATGCCGCGCGCCTGATGGGGCTGGCAATGCACGACGGCGAAGCGGCGGCGCTGCCCTTCGCGCCCGAGGCGGGCGACCGCCGCTTCGACGATCCCGGTTGGCGCAAGGCGCCCTATCGTTACTTCCAGCAGGCGTTCCTCGCGCAGGAGGCGTGGTGGCGTGAGGCGACCAAGCCCGTGCGCGGAATACAGGTGAAGGACGCGGCGCGCGTCGCCTTCATGACGCACCAGATGCTCGACGCGGTCTCGCCTTCGAACGTGCCCTGGCTCAATCCGCAGATCGTCGAGCGCACGCTCGCCGAGCGCGGCGCCAATCTCGCGCGCGGCTTCGACAAATTCATGACCGACCTCCAGCGCGCATTGGCGCTTGCCCCGGCACCGGCGGCCGCCGGATTCGAACTCGGCAAGGACATCGCCGCGACGCCCGGCGAAGTCGTCTACCGCAACGACCTGATCGAGCTCATCCAGTACGCGCCGGCGACGCCGAATGTGTTCGCCGAACCGATCCTGATCGTGCCGGCCTGGATCATGAAATACTACGTGCTCGACCTTCTGCCCGAGCACTCGCTGGTGCGCTTCCTCACCGAGCGCGGCTTCACCGTATTCATGATCTCCTGGCGCAACCCGACCGAGAAGGACCGCGACATCGCCTTCGACCGCTATCGCACCGACGGCGTGATGGCGGCGCTCGACGCGATCGAGGCGATCGTCCCGCATCGCAAGGTTCACGCCTGCGGCTACTGCATCGGCGGCACGCTCCTGTCGATCGCCGCGGCGACGATGGCGCGCAAGGGCGACGACCGTCTCGCCAGCATGACGCTGCTCGCGGCGCAGACCGATTTCAGCGAGGCCGGCGACCTGATGCTGTTCGTCGACGAGAGCCAGGTCGCGTTCCTCGAAGACATGATGTGGGACCAGGGCGTCCTCGACACCAAGCAGATGGCGGCCGCCTTCCAGCTCCTGCGCTCGAACGACCTGATCTGGTCGCGCATGATGCGCCAGTATTTGCTCGGCGAGCGCGAGGCGGAGACCGACCTCTCCGTCTGGAACGCCGACCAGACGCGCATGCCGTTCAAGATGCATTCGCAATATCTGCGCGCGCTGTTCCTCGAAAACCGCCTGACGGCAGGGCGCTACGCAGTCGAGGGCAAGGTCATCACGCTCAAGGACCTGCGCATGCCGATCTTCGCCGTCGGCACCGAGACCGATCACATCGCGCCGTGGAAGTCGGTCTACAAGATCGCGCTGTTCACCGACACCGAATTGACCTTCGTGCTGACCAATGGCGGGCACAATGCCGGCATCGTCTCCGAGCCCGGCCATCGCGGCCGGCACTATTTGAGCGGCACGCGGCACCCGGGCGACCGCTACGTCGACCCGTCGACCTGGGCGGCGCACGCGACGCACCTGGAAGGCTCGTGGTGGCCGCAATGGGCGGCGTGGTTAGCGGCCCGCAGCGCCGCCGAGCGTGTCGCGCCGCCGGCGTTTGGCGCGCGCGAGCGCGGCTTCCCGGTGCTGTGCCCCGCGCCCGGCACCTACGTGCACGGACACTGAGCGCCGAACTGGCGAGACGGCAGACGTCGCGCTATTCCTGACGGGCAGCCGGTCCCCCAGGCCGGCCTCAGCCCGGGAATGCCATGGCCGCCAATCCGAAGATCGTCGTCCGCTTCGACTTTCCCTATGACCCGGTGATGGACGCGCGCTTCGCGCGCGAAGCCGATATCGACCTCGTGACCTGCGAGCGTGCGGCAGCGGAGGCGAAGACGCGGGCCGCTCTCGCCGACGCGCACGTCTATCTGATCTCCTCGGCCAAGGACGAACTGCCGCGACAATGGTTCGCCACCGCCGATCTGATCGGGCGCTGCCCGAAGCTCCTCTGCGTGTCGGCGAGCGGCGCCGGCTACGACACGGTCGACGTCGACGCCTGCACCAGGGCCGGCATCATCGTCGTCAACCAGGCCGGGCAGAACGCCGGCGCGGTCGCCGAGCACACGCTGGGCCTGATGCTGTCATTGTCGAAGCGCATCGGCGAATGCGACCGCCGCATGCGGCGTGAGCGCGGTTTCGCCCGCGAGGAGCTGATGGGCCGCGACATCTCCGGCCGTGTCCTCGGCGTCGTCGGCATCGGCCACATCGGCACGCGCGTCGCAGGCCTGGCAAAGGCGTTCGGCATGGAGGTGCTCGCCTACGATCCGTACGTCGCCGCGGATGAGATCGCCCGGCGCGGCGCGCGCCCTGTTGGCTTCGACGCATTGCTGGCGCAATCGGACTTCGTCTCGATCCATTGTCCGCGAAATGCCGAGACGGTCGGCATGATCGGCGCCGGCGCATTCGCGCGCATGAAACAGGGCACGAGCCTGGTGACCACCGCGCGCGGCGGCATCGTCGATGAGGCCGCGCTGTTCGCAGCGCTCGAGTCCGGGCACTTGGCCGGCGCCGGCGTCGACGTCTGGGATCGCGAGCCGCCGCCGCTCGACCATCCGCTGCTGACCCTCGACAATGTCGTCGCGACCTATCACACCGCCGGCGTCACCATCGAAGCGCGCCGCAACATGGCGGCGCAGGCCGCCGACCAGATCGTCGGTGTTCTGCAAGGCGGCCGGCCGCCGCGGCTCGTCAATCCGCAAGCGTGGGATGCCTACCGCGCCCGCTTCGAAGCGATCATCGGCCCGCCGCGTTAGCGGCCCGCGGCGTAGCCCTGCATGCCGCGCGGATTGGCAGCCGCGCGCCGATAGGGATCGACGCGCGAGGCTGCGGTGAGCCGCCCTTCCGACCATGGCGGGCCGACTTCCACGATATGTCCGCGCGCGCGAAGCTCCTTCACCGTCGCCTCCGGCACGCGCGACTCCACCACCATCACGCCGGGACGCGACTGGCGCGGCCAGAACGACGCCGGGAAGCTCTCGGAGTGCCAGGCCGGCGCGTCGATCGCTTCCTGGAGGTTCATGCCGAAGTGGGCGTGGCGCAGGATGAATTGCGTGATCCACTGATCCTGCTGGTCGCCGCCCGGCGAGCCCCAGGCGAGATACGGCTTGCCATCGCGCAGCGCCATGGTCGGGGTCAATGTCGAGCGCGGCCGTTTTCCCGGCATCAGCGCATTCGGATGCTCCTCGTCGAGCCAGAACTGCTGCGCGCGCGTGCCGAGGCAGAAGCCCAGCTCCGGAATGACCGGCGACGAATGCAGCCAGCCGCCCGACGGCGTCGACGAGATCATGTTGCCGTCGCGGTCGATGATGTCGAAATGCACCGTGTCGCCCGGCGTGGCGCCCATCCTGTCGCGCGCGCTCGGCGCATCCGGAAGGTTATGGTCGTCGTGCGTCCAAATCTTGCCGACAGTCGGCTCGCCGGCGCCCGAACTGGCGACGGCGGCGCGCGCGCCGTCCGCGGTGCGGACATCGATGCGCTTGCCGAAGCCGGGAATCGTGCCGGGACGATAGTCGAGCGACGCGCGGTTGGTGATGAGCTTGCGGCGCTCCGCGTTGTAGGCATCGGACAAGAGCACGTCGACCGGGACCTTCACGAATTTCGGATCGCCGTAGAACGTGTCGCGGTCGGCGAAGGCGAGCTTGGTCGCCTCGATCTGCAAGTGGATGAAGTCGGGATCAGTCGGCGACATCGTGTCGAGGTCGTAGCCCTTGAGCAGCGCGAGCGTCTGGAGCGTCGCGAGCCCTTGGGTCCACGGCGCCGCCTTCATCACGCGATAGCGGCCGTAATCGTAATGGATCGGCGCTTCGACATTGGCCTGCCAGGCCGCCATGTCCTGCCCGGTGAGTACGCCGCGATGGCGCTCGCCCGACGTGTCCATCACGTCCTGCGTGCGGCAGAACTTGTCGATCGCCTCGGCGACGAAGCCCTGCGACCAGACCTTGCGCGCCTTCTCGATCTGCGCGACGCGATCGCCGCCGGCGCTCTCGGCCTCGCGGAGCACACGCGCATAGGTGTCGGCGAGCCTGGTGTTGCGGAAGAGCGTACCGGGCGCCGGCACCTTTCCGTCCGGCATGTAGACCGCGGCGGACGTCGTCCAGTGATCGCGGAACATGTCCTTGACCGTGTCGATGGTCGCGCTGATGCGTTCGACCAAAGGGTAGCCGTTCTTGGCGTACTCGATCGCCGGGCTCAGCACGTCGGCAAGCTTCACGGTGCCGTAGTCGCGCAAGAGCACCATCCAGGTGTCGAACATGCCGGGGATGCACGCGGCCAGTAGGCCGGTGCCGGGCACGAGGTCGAGGCCGAGTTCGTCGCGATAATGCTTGATGGTGGCGGCGGCCGGCGCCGGGCCCTGGCCGCAGATCACTTCGGTCTTGCCGCGCTTCACGTCGTGCACGATCACCGGCACGTCGCCGCCGGGGCCGTTCAAATGCGGCTCGACCACCTGCAATGTGAAGGCCGTGGCGGCGCCGGCGTCGAAGGCGTTGCCGCCCTTCTCCAGCACGGCCATACCGACCGCCGTCGCGATCCAGTGCGTCGAGGTGACGACGCCGAAGGTGCCCTCGATCTCGGGCCGGGTCGTGAACGGGTTGGGGTTGATCTTGGAATCCTTGGCCGGCATGCGGAGCACCTCGCCTTACTGCGGGCGCAACAGTAAGGCCGTGGGCGGCCGGGACAAGCCCGGTTGCGGCATAAAAGGTCAGCGCAGATGGCAGGCGACCAGCTGCCCGGGCCGCACTTCGCGCAGCGCCGGCGACTCGACCTTGCAGCGGTCGACCACGTAGGGGCAGCGCGTGTGAAAATGGCAGCCCGACGGCGGATTGACCGGGCTCGGCACGTCGCCTTGCAAGACGCGCTTCTGCCGCTTCACGCGCGGGTCCGGCACCGGCACGGCGAGCAGGAGCTGCTCGGTGTAAGGGTGCAACGCGCGGGTGAACAAGGTCTTCTTGTCGGTGTATTCGACGATACGGCCGAGATACATCACCGCGATACGGTGGCTGATGTGCTCGACGACCGCGAGATTGTGCGAGATGAACAGGTAAGCGAGCCCCATCTCCTTCTGCAAATCGAGCATCAGGTTCAAAACCTGCGCCTGGATCGAGACGTCGAGGGCCGACACCGGCTCGTCGCCGACGATCAGCTTCGGCTGCAAGGCGAGCGCGCGGGCAATGCCGATGCGCTGGCGCTGGCCGCCGGAGAACTGGTGCGGGTAGTTGTCCATCTGCGCCTTGCGTAAGCCCACGCGCTCGAACAGCGCAGCGACCATCTTGCGCACCTCGCCGCCTCTGGCGATGCCGTGCACGCGCAGCGGCTCGGCGACGATGTCGCCTGCCGACATGCGCGGATCGAGCGAGGAGAACGGGTCCTGAAAGATGATCTGCATCTGCCGGCGGTAGGGACGCAGTTCGGCCTTGGAGAGCGTCGTGATGTCGGCACCGCCGATGCGGATCTCGCCGGCGGTCGGCTCGATCAGCCGCAGCACGGTGCGGCCGACGGTCGACTTGCCGCAGCCGCTCTCGCCGACGAGGCCGAGCGTCTCGCCCTCGTTGATCGAGAAAGAGACGCCGTCGACCGCGAACACGGTGCCACCGGCGCGCTGCAACAAGCCGGTACGCACCGGGAAGTGCTTCTTGAGGTCGCGCACCTCGAGCACGGGCTCAGCCATGGCTGTCTCCATAGAGCTCGCGCGAGCGCCAGCAGGCTGCCCAATGGCCCGGCCGCTTCTCCTCGTAGGGCGGATATTCAGCGCGGCAGCGATCGATCGCGTGCGCACAACGCGGCGCGAAGACGCAGCCCGGCGGCAGGTTGGTCAGCGCCGGCACGGTGCCGGGAATCTCCTGCAGCCGCTCGCCCTCCACTTCGGTCGCGCCGCGCATCAAGGGCAGCCGCGGGATCGAGGCCATCAGGCCGTGCGTGTAGGGATGCTGCGGCCGCGCGAACAGCTCTTCGACCGGCGCCTCCTCCACCTTTTTGCCGGCATACATGACGATGACGCGGTGCGCGGTCTCGGCGACGACGCCGAGATCGTGGGTGATGAGGATGACCGCGGTGCCAAGCTTCTTCTGCAAATCGAGGATGAGATCGAGGATCTGCGCCTGGATGGTGACGTCGAGCGCGGTCGTCGGCTCATCGGCGATCAGCACCTTCGGATTGCACGCCAAGGCCATCGAGATCATCGCCCGCTGGCGCATGCCGCCGGAGAGCTGGTGCGGATATTCGTTGGCGCGCTGCTCCGGCGCCGGGATGCGCGTCAGCCGCAGCATGTCGACGGCCTTGGCCCACGCCTCCTTTCGCGAGACGTTCTCGTGCAGCAGCACGACCTCGGCGATCTGACTGCCGATCGTGAGCACCGGATTGAGCGAGGTCATCGGCTCCTGAAAGATCATCGCGACGTCCTTGCCGCGGACCGCGCGCATCGCCTCCTCGTCAAGCGCGAGCAGGTCGCGGCCCTCGAGCATGACGCGGCCGGACGCGATGCGGCCCGGCGGGTCTGGCACGAGTCGCATCAGCGACAGCGCGGTGATGCTCTTGCCGCAACCGGATTCGCCGACAATGGCGAGCGTCTCGTGCGGCATCACGGCGAACGAGACGCCGTCGACCGCCTTCACCTCGCCGTGGCGCAGGTCGAACACGGTGCGCAGCTCCTCGACGACGAGCAGCGGCCCGGCCGGATCCGGCGCGGTCATGTCGCGTCTGGTGTCGGTCGCGAGCGCCATCAGTCGCGCAGCCTCGGGTCGAGGATGTCGCGCAAGGCGTCACCGAACAGGTTGGTGCCGAACACGGCGAGGCTGATGGCGAGGCCGGGGAAGATGACGAGCCAGGGCGCAACGCGCACGTATTCGGCGGCCGATTCCGACAGCATGCGGCCCCATGACGGATGCGGCTCCGGCACGCCGAGGCCGAGGAACGAGAGCGAGGCTTCGGTCAGGATCGCGGCGCCGAGCTGCGCCGTCATGATGACGATCAGCGGCGCTATCGTGTTGGGCAGCACGTGCCGCACGGCGATGCGGAACTCGCTCATGCCGACGGCGCGCGCGGCCTCGACGAAGGGCAGCTCGCGCAGTGCCAGGGTGTTCGAGCGTATGACGCGCGCCGTGTAGGGCACGAGCGGGATGGCGATGGCGACGATGGTGTTGTCGAGCGCCGGTCCGAGCGAGGCCGCCATCACCAGCGCCAGCACGAGGAGCGGCACCGCCTGTAAGACGTCGACGATGCGCTGGATGACGAGGTCGACCCATCCGCCGATGTAGCCGGAGGCAAGCCCCAGGGCGACGCCGAACACCGAGCCGAGGAAGGTCGAGCCCAGCCCGACGGCGAGCGAGATGCGCGCGCCATAAACGATGCGCGCATAGATGTCGCGACCCATCGCGTCGGCGCCGAACATGTGGGCATGGCTCGGCGGCGACAGCGCGACGCGAGGATTGGTGCCGATCGGGTCGTATCCGGTCAACCAGGGCGCGAACACCGCGGCGAAGACGAACACCAGCATGATCACGGCGCCGATGACTCCGAGCGGATGCGACGCCGCGTAATAACGCAGCTTCGACCAGATGCTTTCGGTGCGGTCGATGGCAATTACGGCCGGCGGTGTGGCATCGATCAGGGCCATGGCGCTCCCCTACCCGCTGTACCGGATGCGCGGATCGAGTACCGCGTAGAGCACGTCGATCAGGAAGTTCATGCCGACGGCGACGACGGCGATGAACATGACGAGGTTCTGCACGATCGGATAATCGCGCCAGCGGATCGCTTCGACCAGGAAGCGGGCGACGCCGGGGATGTTGAACACCGTCTCGGTGACGATCAGCCCGCCCATCAGGAACGCCGCTTCGATGCCGATGACGGTGACGACCGGCAGGAGCGCGTTGCGCAGCGCGTGGTGGTAGTTGACGCTGCGCAGCGACGCGCCTTTCGCGCGCGCGGTGCGGATGTAGTCCTGCCGCAGCACTTCGAGCATCGACGAGCGGGTCAACCGCATCACCAGCGCCGAGGAGCGGAAGCCGACCGCGGCGGCTGGCACGCTGTAAAGATACAAGGTGTTCCAGAAGCCGACCGGCGGGTCGGTGAAGATCGGGATCGAGCCGAACCACGCGACGCAAGCCATCAGGATGAGCAGCCCGAGCCAAAATGACGGCATCGACAGGCCAGAGAGGCTGACGACGCGCAACACGTAATCCAGCCACGAGTTCTGCCGCACCGCGCTGATGACACCCAGCGGCACGCCGAACAGTATCGAGAACGCGAGCGCGAGGCCCGCGAGCTTGGCGGTGATCGGGATGCGCGGGGCGATCTCCTGCAAGGCCGGCTTTTCCGAGACATAAGAGTAGCCGAGGTCGCCATGCGCCAGCCCGTTCACCCATTGCGCGTACTGGATGACGATCGGCCGGTCGATGCCGAGGTCGTGCTCGAGCTTGGCCTTGTCGGCGGTGTCGATGAGGCCGGCGGCGTCGAACAGAATGTCGGCGATGTTGCCGGGCACCAGCCGCAACATCACGAACACCAGCACCGAGATGCCGAACAGGGTCAAGAGCATCAGGAAGAAGCGCCTGATCAGATAGCCCGCCACGACGTCCTCCCGCTGCGTGCGCCGAAAATAAGTGCGCCCGGCCGCCCCTCAACGGCCGGGCGCTTGACGGTTACCCGCTTATTTGTCGAGCCACAGGTCCTCGTAGCGGTAACCGTTGTAGACGCTGTTGGTCATGACGGTGAGGTTCTTCACGTAGGGCTTCCAGCAGGTGCCGGTGCGCGCGTGGTAGAGAATCGGACGCGCCACGTCCTCCTGGATCTTCTTGTCGATCTCCCAGACCAGCTTCTTGCGCTTGGCGACGTCGGTCATCTGCGACTGCTCGTCGAACAGCTTCTGCAGGTCCTTGTTGCAGTAGTGCGTGTAGTTGCGCTGCGAGCCGCAGCCATAATTCTCGTAGAAGGACTGGTCCGGATCGTCGATGCCGTTGCCGGTCAGGTTGAGACCGACGGTATAGTCGCCGCGCGCCACCTTGGCGAACCACGCGCTCGACTCGACCGGCTCGAGCTCGGCGTCGACCCAGATGCTCTTCAACTGGTCGATCAGCACGACCGCCGGATCGCGATAGGTGGCGAGGTTGCGCGTCGACACCTTGATCTTGAGCGGCTTGTCCTTGCTGTAGCCGAGCTTCGTCAGAATGGCGCGGGCCTTCTCGCGGTCCTTCGCCACGTCGCCGTAGCCGGGGATCGTCTTCAGCATCTCCGGCGGCATGCCCCAGACGCCTTCCGGCGCCGGCAAGAGCGAGCCGCCGGCGTCGCCGGCGCCTTGCAGGATCAGGTCGATGAAGGCCTGGCGATCGAGCGCCATGTTCATCGCCGAGCGCAGCTCCGCATTGTCGAACGGCGGCTTGTCGCGGTTGATGATCAGGTTCGTGTTGACGTTGATCGGGCCGATCTCGCAGATCGCCGTCGGATCCTGCTTCTTGATGTCGGCCTCGAGCGCCTTGGTCATTTCGGTCGGGAAGGTCACGTCGACCTTGCCGGCGACGAAGGCGAGCACCGCGGTCGCGCGGTTCTTGATGATCGTGTACTCGATGCCGTCGAGATAAGGCAGATCCTTCTTCCAGTAGTGCGGGTTCTTCACGAGCTTGATCGACTCGTTCTGCTTCTCGTCACCGAACATAAACGGGCCGGTGCCGATCGGATGCGTGCGCTGCTGCGCCGACGGCACGTGGCAGGGATACATCGGCGTGTAGCCGGAGGCGAACATCGCCAGCAGCGACGGCTGCGGCCGCTTGAGATGCATCGTCACCTCGAAGTCGCCGTTCGTCGTCACGTCGCTGATTTCCTCGAACCAGCCCTTGCGCGGGTTCTTGCGCAGCTTGTCGTTCGGGTTCTTGTCGAGCAGCAGATCCATGGTGCACTTCACGTCCTTCGACGTGAACGGCTTGCCGTCGTGCCAGGTGACGCCCTCGCGCAGCTTGAAGGTCAGCGCGGTGTTCGCCTTGTCCCAGGACCAGCTCGTTGCCAGCTCGGGCACGATCGTCGCGTCGCTGTTCTGCGGCTTATGCTGATCGTAGACGACCAGGTTGTTGTAGAACGCCATGGACGGCGCGTTCACCGAGAAGGTCGCCTCTTCGAGGATCGACAGGCTCGGCGGTGTTTCGCGATGATAGAAGCGGACGATGCCGCCGTGTTTCGGCTGATCGGCGGCTTGCGCTGCGCCGCTCAATGCGACGGCAGTGGACGCGACCGTCAAAGCAGCGGCCGCCAAAGCGGTGAGCTTGGCTCTCATCGTCTCCTCCCCTTTTTCACTGTCCCCGATACGGTCTAGCCGCTCGGGGTTTTTCGTTGGAGGCAACGCTACCGTGACGGGATGGCTCGATCAACCGCGTAGATGCGGCCGCAGCGCAGCAAATTCACGGCCTCCCGCTGTCTTGCCATTCGCGACGCTTGGCTCCACGATGCCGGCGCAAAAAGAAACGTGCCGACTGCAAGCGGGAAGGTCATAACGTGGCGGATGCCAGTGCGAGCATCGTCGCCGAAACGGCGATGCGTATTTTTGCCGACCTTGCCGATCCGCAGACGGTGAACCGGGCGAAAGACGAGGCCTGGAGGGCTCCCCTCTGGCGCGCGATCGAGGAGGCCGGGCTGGCGCTCGCCTGGGTGCCGGACGATCTCGGCGGTTCCGGCGCAAGCATCGCGGATGGCTTCGCGGCGCTCGGCGCCGCCGGACGATGCGCTCTCGCAGCGCCGCTCGCGGAGACGCTGCTCGCCGGCTGGCTCTTGTCGCGCGCGGGTATTTCTTCGCCGGCGGGCGCGATGACGGTCGCGCCGGCGCGGCCGCATGACCGCATCGCGCTTGCAGCCGACGGCACGCTGAACGGCGCCGCGCGCTCCGTCCCCTTCGCATCGGCAACGGAATACGTTGCGGTATTGGCTGAAAGCAACAGCGGCCTCGCCGTTGCGCTTGTCGCGACGAAGGACTGCCGCGTGACGGCCGGACGCAGTCTGGCCGGCGATCCGAGCGACACGATCACCTTCGATCGTGTCAAACCATTGCAGATCGCGTCCGCCCCCACGGGCCTCGATCGTGACGCGCTGATGCTGATGGGCTCGGTGATCCGCGCCGTCGAGACCGCAGGCGCGCTCGAGGCGATCCTGGCGATGGCCGTCTCATATGCCAACGAGCGCGTCGCCTTCGAGCGGCCGATCGGCAAGTTCCAGGCGGTGCAGCAGAACCTGGCGCGGCTCGCCGGCGAGGTTGCCGCAGCGCTCGCCGTCTCGGGCTCGGCCGCCGACGCGATGGCGAACGCCGACACGATCGACGACGCCGTCTTTCTGGAAGCAGCGTCGGCCAAGATCCGCTGCGCCGAGGCCGCGCAGGAAGGCTCGGCCATCGCGCATCAGGTCTTTGGCGCGATCGGCTTCACCAAGGAGCATGTGCTCCACCGCTTCACGCTGCGCATGCTCGGCTGGCGCGACGACTTCGGCAATGAGAGCCACTGGGCGGCCGAGCTCGGCCGCCGCGTCGCGCGAGCCGGCGCCGACGAATTTTGGCCGCTGGTAGCATCGCGATGACGACGAACCTGCAATTCGATCAGATCAGGCTGCCACCCGAGTGCGAGACGCTGCGCGCCGACGTGCGCGCTTTCCTCGCCGAGGAAATTGCCGCCGGCACGTTCAACCCCTACCGCCCGGGCCACGGCGACTCGCACAATCGCGAGTTCTCGCGCCGCGTCGGCGCCAAGGGCTGGATCGGCATGACCTGGCCGAAGAAATACGGCGGACGCGAACGCTCCTTCCTGGAGCGCTACGTCGTCACCGAGGAATTCCGAGTCGCGAATGCGCCGGTGCGACTGCACTTCGTCGCCGACCGGCAGTCGGGGCCGGTGCTGATCAAATACGCGCCTGAGCACGTCAAACAGGACATCCTGCCGCGCATCTGCCGCGGCGAGCTCTGCTTCGTCATCGGCATGAGCGAGCCGAACTCCGGCTCCGACCTGTTCGCGGCGAAGACCAAGGCGACCAAGGTCGACGGCGGCTTCAAGATCAACGGCACCAAGATCTGGACGTCGAATGCGCACATTGCCGACTACATGCTCGGCCTGTTCCGCACCTCTCCAGCGATCAAGGAAAACCGCCGCCACGGCCTGACGCAGTTCCTGGTCGACATGAAGACGCCGGGGATCACCGTCAATCCGGTCTACCAGATGAGCGGGCAGCACGACTTCAACGAGGTCGTGTTCGAGGACGCCTTCATTCCGGACGATCACGTGCTGGGCGAAATAGACGGCGCCTGGAAGCAGGCGACGAGCGAGCTCGCATACGAACGCAGCGGCCCGGAGCGCTTCCTCGAGACCTTCTACGTGATGCTCGAACTGATCCGTGCGCTCGGACCCGAGCCGGACCTGCGCGGGGCCGTAGGCCTCGGCCGCCTTGTCGCGCAACTGCACACGTTGCGGCGGATGTCGGTGTCGGTCGCCGGCATGCTGCATGCCGGCAAGGAGCCGGTCGTCGAAGGCTCGCTGGTGAAAGACCTCGGCACGCTCTGGGAGCAGGACCTGCCGAACCGCGTGCGCGAGCTTACCGCCTTCCTGTCGCCGGAAATCGGCAACCGCGACACACTGGAACAGCAACTCGCCTTCGCCACCATGATCGCGCCGAAGCTTACGATCCAGGGCGGCACCACCGAGATTCTGCGCGGCATCATCGCCCGCGGGCTCGGCCTGCGCTAACCGGAGAGACCGCCTTGCCCGATCTCGAAAAGTTGCTGTGGCCGAAATCGGTGGCGGTGGTCAGCGCGTCCTCCGACCTGCACGGCCTGCGCGGCCGCATCTTCGAGACGCTTCTCAGTCATCCTTACGAGGGCCGCGTCTATCCGATCAGCCGCAGCGCCGCCGAGGTGCAGGGGCACAAGGCCTATCCGTCCGTCGACGCGCTGCCGGAAACCGTCGACATGGCGGTGCTGATCATCCCGGCCGTGCATGTCGTGGCCGAGCTCGAGCGCTGCGGCAAGGCCGGCGTCAAGGCGGCCGTCATCATGTCGTCGGGCTTTGCCGAGGAACCGGGCGGCGAAGGCGCGCGCATGCAGTCGGAGATTGCGGCGATCGCGCGCCGCTACGACATGGCGGTGACCGGCCCGAATTCGGAGGGCTACGCCAACATTGCCGCTTCGCTGTGCCCGACCTTCTCGCCGGCGCTCGACAAGAACGCCGGCGCGATCCGCCCGACACAGGCGATCGGCGGCGGCCAGGTGTCGGTGATCTCGCAGAGCGGCGGTTTGGGCTTTGCCTTCTTCGATCGCGCGCGGCCGCGCAACATCCTCTTCCGTCATGTCGTCACCACCGGCAACGAAGCGGCGCTCGATGTCGCCGACGTGCTCGATTATCTCATCGACGAGGGCGGCAGCGACGTCTTCCTGCTTCTGATCGAGGACGTGAAGTCGCCGGAGAAATTTAGGCGCGCCGCCGAAAAGGCCTTGAAGGCCGGCAAGCCGCTGATCGTCGGCAAGATCGGCCAGTCGGAGGCGGGCGTTCGCGCGGTCGCCTCGCACACGGCCTCGCTCGCCGGCTCGCAGGCCGCCTACCGCGCCATCTTCGACCATTACGGCCTGATCGAGGGCCGCGACTTCGACGAGATGCTCGACTTCGCCGTCGGCTTCCTCGCCTGCGGCAAGGACCGCCTGCCCGCGGGCAACCGCATGGGCATCGTGACGGCCTCGGGCGGCGGCGGCATCTGGACGGCGGACGCCTGCGCCGCCGCCGGGCTCGACGTGCCCGTGCTCGACGATCCGACGCGGCGTGCGCTCGAAGAGCACATTCCGCCCTATGGCACGTCGGAAAACCCGGTCGATTCGACCGCGCAGGGCGTGCACAAGATGGGCTACGCCGCCTTTGCCCGCATCACCGCGGAGTCGCCGCTGATCGACGGCATCATCGTCGTCGTCACGGCGCGCCGCTCGGCCTTCCTCGAGGGCGACCTTCAGAAGCTGAAGGACCTCAAGCGCGACTCGCGCAAGCCGGTCTTCATGTGGACCTATACGCTGCCGTCCGAGCGCAGCGTCGAGATCCTGAACGAGGCCGGATACGCGCTGTTCACGAGCCCGCTCGGCGCGACGCGCGCGATGCGCGCTCTGCTCGATTACAAGGAACGGCGCGAAAAGCTGGCCGCCCGGCCGGCGCCCGCGCCGTCGCCGCGCGATGCGCGCGAGAAGGCTCGCGTGGCATTGGCCGCCTCGGGCCCGGTCATCGGCGAATGGCAGGCGCGGCCCCTGCTCGCCGCTTACGGCATCGGCAACGACGACGGCGCCGTACTGGCGCAGTCGCCGGCCGAGGCGGAAGCCGCCGCCCTGAAGATCGGACGGCCGGTCGCGCTGAAGATCCAGTCGGCCGAGATCCCCCACAAGACCGAAGCCGGCGGCGTGGCGCTCAATGTCGCCGGCGGCGATGTACGCGCCGCCTACGAGCGCGTGGTCGCCGCGGCGCGACGGCATGCGCCGGCCGCGCACATCGACGGGGTGCTGGTTCAGCCTATGGCGCGGCCCGGCCGCGAGGTCATCCTCGGCGTCAATCGCGACCCGCGTTGGGGGCCGCTTCTGATGGTGGGGCTGGGCGGCGTGCTGGTCGAAGCGCTCGCCGACACCGCGCTCGCCCCGGTGCCGCTCGATCACGACACGGCCCGTGCGCTCATCGGTCAATTGAAGGGCGCGCGGCTGTTCGCCGAGTTCCGCGGCGCGCCGGCGGCCGATATCGACGCGCTTGCGGCCTTGATGGTGAAGCTGTCGCACCTTGCCGCGGACCACGCCGAAAGCATCGCCGAGATCGACCTCAACCCGGTCATCGTGCATGGCGAAGGCGAAGGCGTGACCGTTGTGGACGCGTTGATCATGAAGGCCGGCGCGCAGGCGCGCAGCCGCGATGCAGCCGAGTAGAAGGACCTGAGCGATGGGGCCGTTCAAGGATATCGGCGTCGAGCGCGTCGGACATGTGGCGCTGATCGAGATCAGGCGCCCGCCGCACAATTTCTTCGACGTCGCGCTGATCCAGGAGATCGCCGGCGCGCTCGAGACGCTCGACGAGGACATTGGTTGCCGTGCCGTCGTGCTCGCCGCGCAAGGCAAGTCGTTCTGCGCCGGCGCCAATTTCGGCGACGGCTCGACGCTCGACAAGGCGGGCCAGCGGCCGGGCGAACTCAACCGGGAAGCCGCCGTGCAGCACCTCTACCTCGAGGGCAATCGCCTGTTCCGCACGAAGAAGCCGATCATCGTCGCGGTGCATGGCGCCGCGATCGGCGGCGGCCTCGGCCTCGCCATGGTCGGCGACTTCCGCGTCGCCTGCCCGGAGGCGCGCTTCGCCGCCAATTTCACCCGGCTCGGTTTCCATCCCGGCTTCGGCCTGACGGTGACGCTGCCGGCGGTGATCGGCGCGACGAAAGCGGCGCTGATGTTCTATACGAGCCGCCGCGTCAGCGGCGAGGAGGCGCATGCGATGGGTCTTGCCGACGTGCTCGTGCCCCAGGACCAGGTGCGCGAGGCCGCGCTCAAGCTCGCCGCCGAGATCGGAGAGAGCGCGCCGCTCGCACTCGTATCGACGCGCGCGACCATGCGCGGCGACCTGGCCGACCGGGTGCTCAAGGCGACCGAGCATGAGCTCGTCGAGCAGACGCGGCTGCGCAAGACCGAGGATTTCAAGGAAGGCGTGAAGGCGACCGCGGAGCGGCGCATCCCGACCTTCACCGGACGCTGACAATCAGCGCTGTCTGGCCAAAGCGCGCAAGCGATCCGGATCGAGGATGGCGAGCGTCCGCTCGCTCAGCTGGATCATGCCGTTTCGCCGGAACTCCGACAGCACCTTGCTCACGTGAACGGGCGTGAGCCCGACGGCGTCGGCGATGTGGTGCTGGCGCAGCGGGAAATCGACCTCGAACGGCCCGCCGCTCGTCATGTCGCGGCTCTGAAGCCGCTCGACCAGCGTGAGCAGGAGCCGGGCGACGCGCTCTGGCGCGCCGCGCCGGCCGAGATCGACGATCAATTCGTCGGCGCGCCGCTTCGACTCGGTCCACAAGACCGCGAGCTTTTCCGCGAGGTCCGCCTTGCTGAACAACCGCTCCCGCAGATCGGCGCGGTTGAAGACGCGATAGGTGACGTCGGTGATCGCCTCGACCGACACTGTCGGCTTCGGATCGAACAGAAGCGCCGAGAGCACGATATCGCCGGGAAGCAGGAAGTGCAGGATTTGGCGGCTGCCGTCGGACAGCATCACCGACGTCAGGGCCCAGCCGCTGCAGATAACCGGCACGTAGTCGAGCGCGTCATGCGCACGGAAGATCGTCCGCCGCGCCGCCGCCGTTCGCGTCTCCTGCGCCAGCGGCCGTCCGCGATGCCCCGGCGGGCTCATGTCCGCGATCAAGTCGCAGAACGTGAAGCCGCGCCCCAGGCAAACGCCGCATCCGGGATATCGCGTCGGCGCGGCTCGAGGCTTGACAAGGGCAATTGCGGTCATGAGATCGGTCTCGATGCGCCTTTTTGTTTCGTGCTTGCGCTGCTCCCGCGCGATGCAGGCGAGCGGCGTCCAATTCCTTTATTTATACAAATCGACTTGATAAAGTACTTTTACACGAAAATATAAATTTAATAATCACAGACAAAACGTGTGTGATTTACGAGTTCCAATCGTCGGTCTGATAGGAACACGACATTTCGCGGCGACGGCCGAGCGCGCACCGTCGTCGAATAGAGGAAGAGCCGGCTACGGACGCGACATCCGCGTATGACGATGCGGCAACACGCCGCATATCGTTCAGCAGGCTGGACTGACGCTAGTTCGGCTCCAGCAGCACGCAATGGCGCGGATCGACCGACAGCCATACCGGCTGGGCGTCTTCCCAAAGCTGCATCCCGGACTGGCGGACGACAACCTCGCGGTCGCCCCAGGTCACGTGCACCTGCGTCAAGTCGCCGAGAAACACCGAGCGATGCACAGCGGCTTGCCAGGTATTCCGCTCGCCGGCGGGACGCTCGCGGCCGAGCGAAAAATGCACCGCGCGCACGGACAGACATGCCTCGCCCGCCGTCGCGCGGCCGTGCGCGGTGCCGTATACGATCTGCCCGCCCCGCGTCTCGACCGCGATCGCATCGCCAGTGGCGAGATCGCCGCGGACACGGCCGCGGATGAGATTGGCCGAGCCGACGAAGTCGGCGACGAACTCCGTGCGCGGGAAGTTGTAAATCTCGGCCGGCGGCCCGGCCTGCTCGATCTGGCCGCCTTTCATCACCAGGATCGTGTCGGACATGGCCAGCGCCTCTTCGAGGTCGTGCGTGACATAGAGCGAGGTCACGCCGAGGCGATGCTGCAGCTCGCGCAATTCGATGCGCATGTCGCCGCGCAGCTTGGCATCGAGATTCGACAGCGGCTCGTCGAACAGCAGCACCGTCGGCGAGAAGGCGCACGCGCGCGCCAGCGCCACGCGCTGCTGCTGACCGCCGGACAGTTGCGACGCGCTGCGGCCGCCGTACGCGCTCATCTGCACGAGATCGAGCGCATGGCCGACAAGCTCCTTGACCTCGCCCGCGCTCTTGCCGCGCACGCGCAGGCCGTACGCGACATTGTCGAACACGGTCATGTGCGGCCAGATGGCGTAGGATTGAAACACCATGGACAGGCCGCGCTGCTCGGTCGGCATGTTGATGCCGGCCTTGCCGTCGAACATTGTTCTGTCGCCGATGCGGATGCGGCCGGATACCGGCTGCTCGAGACCCGCGACGGCGCGCAAGGTGGTCGTCTTGCCGCAGCCGGACGGGCCGA
>Ga0265342_10000966_pt1 | contig 28543 bp, 22 predicted proteins | sample 4CB327metaG_FD_203125 | JGI IMG/M metagenome (GOLD analysis project Ga0265342, IMG submission 203125) | Rhizosphere microbial communities from Carex aquatilis grown in University of Washington, Seatle, WA, United States - 4-CB3-27 metaG | ecosystem: Host-associated > Plants > Roots >... | reverse complement strand
CGAGATTGTCGAGTTGTTCGCTCCAGAATCGCTGATAGTGATTGAGCCATTCAGTGGCGGCGCGCATCGGTTCGGCCTCGAGGCGGCAGGCGACGGTGCGGCCGGTCTTCTCGCGCTTGATGAGCCCCGCATCCGACAGGACGTCGAGATGCTTCATCACCGCCGGCAGCGACATCTTGAACGGCTTGGCCAGTTCCGAGACCGAAATGCTCTCGCGTTCGCTCAATTGCGCGAGCAGCGCGCGCCGCGTCGGATCGGCAAGCGCGGCGAAGGTGCGGTCGAGCGTCGCGGTGGAATAGTAAACCATTAGGTTAAGTATAGGGCGGCACGGGCCGCTGTCAAGGCGGCTGCCGATGTTTGCAATTTGTTGAGAATGGCGGGGCAAGACGAAAGCATGAGTTCAGTTTCAGTCACCGCGGCGATGACCGGTGCCCAGCATGCCAGCGCCCAGATGGCGCTCGCCGCCAAGATGATGCGCATGAACGCCGACGCCGAGGCGTCCGTCGCGAAGCTCATCGACTCCGCACAGCAGAACTTGCAGCAGTTGGCGAACGCCGCCGTGGGTCTCGGGCAGAACGTCGATATCAGTATCTGAGGAGCCAGCCTCACCCTGAGACGCTCGACTCGCCTGTGGGACGACTGGCGAGGAGCCCCGCCTTACCCCGCCTGGCCCAGCGCCGCCTTGATCAGTTTGACCGCGTCGTCGCTCGCCCATTCGGCCGGGCCGGCGATCGTGCCGATCTCGCAGCCGTTCGGATCGACCAGCAATGTGGTCGGCATGCCGAAGGCGCGGCCGACCGCCTTCAGGTCCTGGAAGCTCTTGGCGCTCGCGTCGGCGTAGTAGGCGAGGTTCTTGACGCCGATCTCCTTGAGGAAGGCCTTCGGCTTCTCGGCGTCGCGGGTGTCGATGTTGACTGTGACCACCTGGAAGGCCGGGCTACCAAGCTTCTGCTCCAGCGCGTCGAGCGTCGGCATCTCCTTGCGGCAGGGCACGCACCAGGTGGCCCACAGGTTCAGGAGCACGGTCTTGCCGTGGAAGTCGGCGAGGGTGAGTTTCTTGCCCGAGCCGTCCTCGAAGGCGAGGTTGGGCACCTTCAGCGGGCTCTTGGCGACATTGACCGCGGCCACCTCGCCGCGGGCGAAGGGGGCGACCTTGGCGGCCAGATCGACCGCCGGACGGCAGGCCTTGTCGCCGCCCGCGTTGCGAGTCAGGGCCGTAATCCCGTATACCCCGGCAAGCCCGACGACCACTCCCGCCAGGCCTCCGGCCAGGATCAGGACGAGCCGCTTGACGGCGAAAATGGATTTCGGACGGGTCGGCTCGGACATGATCGGAAGAACCTCGGGACTTTAAGCCATGAGCAACAAGATGTGGGGCGGGCGGTTCGCCTCGGGCCCGGACGCCATCATGGAGGAAATCAACGCCTCCATCGATTTCGACCGGCATCTTTACCGCCAGGACATCATGGCGTCCAAGGCCCATGCCGAAATGCTGGCCAAGCAAGGCATCATTGCGGCGGAGGATGCAAAGTCGATCGCTCACGGTCTAGACACGATCCTGTCAGAGATCGAGGCGGGCCAATTTTCCTTCCAGCGTGCGCTGGAAGACATCCACATGAACGTCGAGAGCCGGCTTAAGGACCTGATCGGCGCCTCGGCCGGACGCCTGCACACGGCGCGCTCGCGCAACGACCAGATCGCCACCGACTTCAAGCTGTGGGTGCGCGACACCATCGACACGATAGACGCCGCGCTCGCGGGCCTGCAAAAGACGCTCGCCGAGAAGGCGCTGGCGCATGCCGAGACGGTGATGCCCGGCTTCACGCATTTACAGACGGCGCAGCCGGTCACCTTCGGCCACCATCTTCTCGCCTATGTCGAGATGGTCTCGCGCGATCGCGGCCGCTTTGCCGACGCGCGCAAGCGCCTGAATGAATCGCCGCTCGGCTCGGCCGCGCTCGCCGGCACATCGTTCCCGCTCGACCGCGACATGACCGCGAGCGCGCTGGGCTTCGACCGCCCGACCGCGAACTCGCTCGACGCCGTGTCCGATCGTGACTTCGTCATGGAGACCCTCGCGGCGGCGGCGATTGCATCGGTGCACCTGTCGCGGCTCGCCGAGGAGATCGTGATCTGGACCTCGCCGCTGGTCGGCCTTGTCAAGCTGTCGGACAAGTTCACCACCGGCTCCTCGATCATGCCGCAGAAGCGCAATCCGGACGCAGCCGAGCTCGTGCGCGGCAAGACCGGGCGCATCATCGGTGCGCTGAGTGCCATCCTGATCGTGATGAAGGGCCTGCCGCTCGCCTATGCCAAGGACATGCAGGAGGACAAGGAAGGTGCGATGGACGCGCTGTCCTCGCTGTCGTTGTCGATCGCGGCGATCGCCGGCATGGTCACCGACCTCGAGCCGGACGTCGCCAAAATGAAGAAAGCGGCCGGTGAAGGCTACGCCACCGCCACCGATCTCGCCGACTGGCTGGTGCGCACGCTCAAGATTCCGTTCCGCGATGCGCATCATGTCACCGGCCGTGTCGTCGCGCTGGCCGAAGGGAAGGGCGTGCCGCTGCACCGTCTCAAGCTCGCCGACATGCAGGGCGTCGAGCCGCGGATGACCGACGACGTATTCAATGTTCTGTCGGTCACCAATTCAGTGAAGAGCCGCGTTTCCTACGGCGGCACCGCGCCGAAGAACGTGCGCGCGCAGGCCAAGCGCTGGCTGAAGCGGCTCGCGCCTGAGTGATCGGCCGTGCCGCCGGCAAGGGCTGTAAATGGATCGGAATCTGCTATTGTGCGGCCCGATCAAGGAGACCGACGTGTCCGAATTCCGCCGTCCGCTCAGTCGATTAGCCGTCGCCGCCGCGATGGCCGCTCTGCTCGTGCTGGGTGGCTGCGGCCGCAAGGGCCCGCTCGATCCGCCGCCAGGCGCCTCCGCGGCCGGCGAGCCGGCGCCGCAGTCGGGCGGCCTGCTGACGCCGATGGCGTCGCCGATCGGTGGCGGCAATTCCACGTCTTCGGCGCCTGCGGCGCTCGGTCCCGACGGCCGGCCGCTCGCGCCGAAAGGCCCGAACCGCCGGATCTTCCTCGACGGGCTGCTCAACTAGACTGAACGACGATGCACCATTTCGATTATCGCGGCGGCGTCATGCACGCCGAGGCGGTCAGTCTCGACGCGCTCGCGGCCGCGGTCGGCACGCCCTTCTATTGCTATTCGACTGCGACGCTGACGCGGCACTACACCGTGTTCGCCGGCGCCTTCGCCGATGTCGACGCGCTCGTCTGCTACGCCATGAAGGCGAATTCCAATCAGGCGGTGCTGCGCACCCTGGCCAAGCTAGGCGCCGGCGCCGACGTCGTCTCCGGCGGTGAATTGAAGCGTGCGCGCGCCGCCGGCATCCCGGCGGAGAAGATCATGTTCTCCGGCGTCGGCAAGACCGCGGCCGAGCTCGCGCTGGCGATCGACGAAGGCATTCTCTGCATCAACGTCGAGTCCGAGCCGGAGCTCGCATTGCTGTCGGAGATCGCAACGGCGAAGGGTAGGCGGGCGCACGTCTCGGTGCGCGTCAATCCCGATGTCGACGCCAAGACGCACCACAAGATCGCGACCGGCAAGGCCGAGAACAAATTCGGCATTCCGATCAGCCGCGCGCGCGAGGTCTATGCGCATGCGGCGAAGTTGCCGGGCATCCATGTCGACGGCGTCGACATGCACATCGGCAGCCAGATCACCGACCTCGATCCGTTCGGCAATGCGTTCACGCTGCTCGCCGAGTTCGTCCGTGAATTACGCAGCGACGGTCACGCGATCAACCACGTCGATCTCGGTGGGGGCTTGGGGATTCCCTATCGCGACAATAACGAACCGCCGCCGTCGCCCGACGCCTATGCGGCGGTGGTGAAGAAGGCGACGCGCGATCTCAATTGCCGGCTGATCTTCGAGCCGGGGCGGCTGATCGTCGGCAATGCCGGAATCCTGGTGACGCGAGTCGAGTTCGTGAAGCACGGCGACGCGAAGAACTTCGTGATCGTCGATGCCGGAATGAACGACCTGATCCGGCCGACCTTGTACGAGGCCTATCACGCGATCCTGCCGGTGAAGGAGCCGTCGCGCGACGCCCGCCGCATTGTTGCCGACGTGGTTGGCCCGGTGTGCGAGAGCGGGGATTTCCTCGCAAAAGATCGTGATGTGCCCGAGCCCGTCCCCGGCGACCTTCTGGCCGTGATGTCGGCCGGAGCCTACGGCGCGGTGCAGGCCGGGACCTACAACACGCGGGCCTTGGTGCCGGAAGTGCTGGTCAACGGCGCCGACTGGGCGCTGGTCCGGCCCCGGGTCGAGGTCGACCAGCTCATCGCCCTCGACCGCCTGCCGCCCTGGCTCTAGGCGTCCCGAGTTCCTGCGCCATCAATCCGACCTAATAGCCCTGCGGAATGCCGGGGAATGCGCGCGTGGCCGGGGAAATGCGCGCATGTTAGCGTGTTGAGTGCGAGTCATTAGAGGGCAGGCGACGGAGCCCTGATTGGATAGTTTCGACGACCAGCCGAGCGATCGCGGGGCCGTGCACCTGCACCTTGCCCGTGCGCTCGCGCGCGCCCGCGGCAGCATGCTCTGGGAGCGGCTCTGGCCGGCGATTGCCGCGATCCTGACGGCGCTGGGCCTGTTTCTGGCGCTGTCCTGGGCCGGCTTGTGGGTGGTGCTGCCGCCGCTCGGGCGCGCCGCCGGCCTCGTCCTGTTCGGACTCCTGATCGCAGCCTCGGCCATCCCGCTCCTGCGCATGCGGTGGCCTCGCGACGCGGAGGCGCTGCGCCGGCTCGATCGCGTCAGCGGCGAGAAGCACCGGCCGGCGACGGCGGTCACCGATGAGATCTCCGCCAACAGCCACGACCCCGTGTCGCAGGCGCTGTGGCAGGCGCATATCGAGCGCGCGCTCCTGTCGGCGCGCAAGCTCAAGGCCGGCTGGCCGTCGCCGCGGCTGGCGCTGCGCGATCCCGGTGCGCTTCGCGCGCTCGTTCTGCTCCTCGCCGTCACCACCTTCATCTCAGCGGGCGGCGAACGCTGGAAGCGCGTTGCCGCCGCGTTCGACTGGCATGGCGTCGTCGCTCCGGCGAACTTCCGCGTCGACGCCTGGGTCAATCCGCCGGCCTATACCGGCCGGCCGCCGGTCATGCTCACCGGTGCGCAGTCGGGCGACGGCAAAGCCGTCGCCGCGGCGCCGGTCTCCGTGCCGGTCGGCTCGCAGGTGATCATCCGCGCCACCGGCAATGTGCATCTCGAGATCGCGCGCAAGGGCGAGCTGGAGGAGGCCAAGGACGCCGACAAGTCGCCGCTGCCGGCGGGCACCGAGGAGCACCGGCTTGTCGTCAAGGGCGACGGCACGGCTACCGTGCGCGGCGTGCTCGGCGGCGAGCATGCCTGGAGCTTCAAGGCGATCCCGGACCGCGTGCCGACCATCGCTTTCGTCAAGGAGCCGGAGCGGCAGGCGCGCGGCGCGTTAAAGCTCGAATACAAGGTGGACGACGATTACGGCGTCGTCGAAGGCAAGGCGATCTTCGCGCTCAAGGACGCCGAGGCCGCCGGCAAGCATCCGCTCTACGGCCCGCCGGAATTTCCCCTGACGCTGCCGCAGCTGCGCACGCGCTCGGGCGCGGCGCAGACGACGCGCGATCTCTCCGACAACCCCTGGGCCGGCGCCGAAGTGACAGTGACACTCACCGCCAAGGACGAGGCCGGCAATATCGGCGAGAGCGAACCGAAAGAATTGACGCTGCCGCAGCGCATCTTCGTCAAGCCGCTCGCCCGCGCGCTGATCGAGCAGCGGCGCAATCTCGCGCTGGACGCCGGCGCCAAGCCGATCGTCCTCGAAGCGCTCGACGCGCTCACGATCGCGCCGGAGAAGTTCACGCCGGAGGCGGGCATCTATCTCGGTCTGCGCTCGATCTACTTCGCGCTCGATACGGCGCGAAGCGACGACCAGCTGCGCGACGTGGTCGGCCGCCTCTGGGACATGGCGCTGCAGGTCGAGGACGGCAATGTCAGCCAGGCCGAGCAGGCGCTGCGGCAGGCGCAGGAAGCGTTGCGGCAGGCGCTGGAGCGTGGCGCCTCCGACGAGGAAATCAAGAAGCTGATGCAGGACCTGCGCGCCGCCATGGACAAGTTCATGCAGGCGCTGGCCGATGAGTTGCGCAAGAACCCGCAGCAATTGTCGCGGCCGCTCGATCGCAACACGCGCACGCTGTCGCAGCGCGATTTGAACAGCATGCTCGACCGGCTGGAGAACCTCGCGCGTTCCGGCAATCGCGAGGCGGCGCAGCAATTGCTCGATCAATTGCAGTCGATGCTTGAGAACCTGCAAATGGCGCGTCCCGGTGCGCAGCCCGATCAGGGCGACGACGAGATGAATCAGGCGCTCGACGAGCTTGGCGACATGATCCGCAAGCAGCAGCAATTGCGCGATCGCACCTACAAGGAAGGCCAGGATTCCCGCCGCGACCGCCAGCTTGGCGGCAAGAAGCCGAAGATGGGCGACTTGCAGCAGGACCAGCAGGCGCTGAAGGACCGCATGGGCAAGCTGCTCGAGCAGCTCAAGAAGCGCGGCCTCGGCCAGCAGCAGGGCAAGCAGCAGCAAGGGCAAAAGGGCCAGCGCGGTCAGCAGGGTCAGCAAGGCGAGCAGGGCGACGGCATGGACCAGCTCGGCGACGCCGGCGAGGCGATGGGCGATGCCGAGGGCCAACTCGGCGAAGGCGATGCCGACAACGCCGTCGACAGCCAGGGCCGCGCGCTCGACGCCATGCGCAAGGGCGCGCAGGGGTTGGCGCAGCAGCTCCAGCAGCAGCAGGGCCAGGGGCAGGTCGGGCAGGGGCCGAACGGCCAGCCCAATCCGAACGGACGCCAGCGCGCCAACTCCGACACCGATCCGCTCGGCCGGCCACTGCGCGGACGCGGCTACGACAACGACCCGACGGTGAAGGTGCCCGGCGAGATCGACGCCCAGCGCGCCCGCCGCATCTTGGAAGAGCTGCGCAAGCGGTATGGTGAAACCGACAGGCCGCAGATGGAGCTCGATTACATCGAGCGCCTGCTCAAGGGATTCTGAGCGGCCGGGCCTGGCTCCGGTAAGGGAACACTGGACCTCATAGACCTGTTATCCTCCGTGCCGAACCTCAGCCGGTCGACACGCGGGAGCAAACCATGACCATGTCCACTCAGCCGACGCCCGCAGACGCGGCCATCGGCCGTTCGATGCGCGAGCATTGGCTGCTGTTCGTCATCGAAGGCACCGTGCTCATCGTCCTCGGTGCGCTGGCGATCGTCGTGCCGCCACTCGCCACGCTCGGCGTCACCATCTTCCTCGGCTGGCTCCTGCTCGTCAGTGGCGTCGTCGGGCTGATCATGACCTTCATGGCGCGCCGCGCGCCGGGCTTTGCGTGGTCGCTCGTTTCGGGGCTGCTCGGCATCGCCGTCGGGCTGATGCTCGTGGTATGGCCATTGAGCGGCGCGCTGTCGCTCACGCTCGTGCTGACCGCGTTCTTCATCGTCGAGGGCGTCGCCTCGATCATGTACGCGCTCGAGCACAAGCGCGAATTGTCCGGCCGCTGGGGCTTCATGCTCATGAGCGGCGTTGTCGACCTGATCCTCGCTGCGATCATCATCGCCGGCTTGCCGGGCACAGCGCTTTGGGCGCTCGGCATGCTGGTCGGCATCAACATGCTGTTCGGCGGCGCCTCGCTCGTCGGCCTTGGGCTGGCCGCGCGCAACGCGGCGTAGCTCAACCGACGCGAGTCATTGACGCGAATCGGCGACGCGCCTCACATGGTTGTCGGGCGCGACGTCGAACACGAAGCGACGAAATGCTTCCTTCCTTCACACTCGACAGCCGGACGCTGCTCACCTGGTCCGAAGGCGCACCGTTGCTCTGCGATAAGCGGCACATCCTCGTCGCCTGCCTTCCGAAAAGCGGCTCGACCTGGCTCAGCGAGATTCTAAGCCGGCTACCCGGCTTTGCCAGGGTTGATCTGGTCCCGTTCTTTGACAGGCGCGAGCAGGAACTGGCGTTCGAGCGCATGCTGGTAGCCCACCACCTCGATTACGTCGCGCAGCACCATTGCCGGTATTCGCAGGCGACCGACCGCTGTCTGCGCACGTTTTCGATCAAGCCGGTCGTGCTCGTTCGCGACATCTTCGATTGCATGGTCAGTCTGAAGGACCACATGGATCGCGGCGCGGCCGATCCCGCCGCGCGCGTGGGCCCGGTCGCTTATGTGCCGGATGCGTACTATGCGTGGCCGGACGAGGCGCGGCTCAATTTCATCGTCGACATGTGCGCACCGTGGTATTTCAATTTCGTCGTCAGTTGGCTGGACTGCCACGACGCCGTCTGGGTCCGCTACGAGGATCTCCTGGCGGATCCGCGGCTGACGGTGGCGCGCATCGCCGACAGTCTTGCGATTTCGGTCGGCGACGAAGCGGTCGATGGTGCGCTTGCCGCCGCTGCTGCGGCGCCGACCCGGCGCAACGTCGCCAAGGCGGGCCGCGGGGGGACGCTCAGCGCGCGACAGCGGCGCCACATCGAGCAGATGGCAAGCTACTATCCGGGTCGCGATTTCTCGGCGATCGGGATCGGCCGGTTGGCCGCGCGCGGCGCGGCGTGAGCCCTCCTGTACCGCCGGGCGCGTTTGCGTCCGGCAGCCGCCAATCTTGCCGGACAATCAGGCGCGGGTAGTATAGGCGAACCATCGCGCGCTCCTGGCCGGGACGCGCGTCCCGCCCGAGGACTACCGCAATGGAAATCGCTCTGACGCCCATGGAATTCGCGCGCCGCGCGCGTCGCGTCTATGCCGACCGCGAGGCCGTCGTCGACGGCGAACTGCGGCTCACCTATGGGCAGTTCTTCGAGCGCTGCGACCGCTGGTCGGCGGCGCTCCAGGCCATGGGCGTGAGGCAGGGCGACCGGGTCGCCTACATCGCGCCGAATACGCATGCGCATCTGGAAGCCTATTACGCCGTGCCGCAGATCGGCGCGGTACTCGTGCCGATCAACTATCGGCTCCTGAGTGACGATTTCGAGTACATCATCAACCATTGCGGCGCGAAAGTCGTTTGCGCGCACTCAGACCATATCGAGGCGATCGAGAGCATCCGCGGCAAGCTCACCAATGTGAGTCACTTCGTCACGCTGGAAGGCAAAAAGGACGGCTGGATCGACTACGAGGCGACGCTGGCGAAGCATAAGCCGGCCTTCGACAAGCCCGAGATCGGCGAGAACGACCTCCTTACCATCAACTATACCAGCGGCACGACGGCGCGGCCCAAGGGCGTGATGATCACGCACCGCAACGCCTACATGAACGTGATCGGCACACTGGCGCACCATCACCTCGATCCCGGCGATCGCTACCTGTGGACGCTGCCGATGTTCCACGCCAATGGCTGGACGTTCACCTGGATCAACACGGCGCGCGGCATGACGCATGTCTGCCTGCGCCGCGTCGAGCCGAAGCTCGTCTTCCAGCTCATCAAGGACGAGAAGATCACCATGTTCTGCGCGGCCCCGACCGTGCTGATCGGCATCGCCAACGCGCCCGCCGATGTGCGGGCCGGCGCGCCGCGCGGCGTGCGGCTGTTTACCGCGGGCGCGCCGCCGGCGGCCGCGACCATCGAGCTGATCGAGCGCGAGCTCGGCTGGGAGCTGACGCATGTCTACGGGCTGACCGAGACGTCGCCGCTGATCACGATCTCCGAGCCTTTGCCCGAGCATCGGAAGCTCTCATTGGAGGAGCGGGCGAAAATCAAGGCGCGGCAAGGCGTGGAGCTGGTCTCCTCCGGCGAACTCGTCGTGGTCGACGACAACGACAAGGAAGTACCGCACGACGGCCAGACGCTCGGCGAGATCAAGGTCCGCGGCAACGTCGTGATGAAGGGTTATTACAACGACCCCGAGGCGACGAACGCGGCGATCAAGAACGGCTGGTTTCACTCCGGCGACGCCGCCGTGGTGCATCCGGACGGCTATGTCGAGATCCGTGACCGCTTCAAGGACGTCATCATCTCCGGCGGCGAGAACATCTCCTCGGTTGAGATCGAGGGCTGCCTGTTGCGCCACGCGGCGGTGCAGGAAGTCGCGGTGGTCGGCATGCCGCACGAGCGCTGGGGCGAGAGCCCGCATGCCTTCGTCGTGCTGCGCAAGGGGGCCAAGGCGACCGAGGACGAACTGAAGCAGCATGTCCGCGACACGATCGCGCACTTCAAGACGCCGCAATGGATCAGCTTCGTCGGGGATCTGCCCAAGACGGCGACCGGCAAGGTGCAGAAATTCGTGCTGCGCGCCGGCAAGGCCGGTATTTCAAAGCAGTAAGCGAAGCTCAGGCGCCCGGGCGCCGCCGCTCTTCCACGCCTGCGAGCTTGCGCGCCCGCGCCTTCTTCTCCTCGACGGCCATGCCGCGCGCGATCTGGATGCGTTGTGCTTGCGGGGACCCTGCACCGTGCAGGCTCTCGGTCAGATAGCCGACGGCGTTGCGGCCGATCGTCATGTTTTCGATGAGCCGCAGCACGCGCATGCGGTCGACCGTGTCGACACCCTGTCGGCCTTGCAGGAATTTGCGGATCAGCGGGCCGATCTCGTTGTTCTGCAGGTCCTTCTCCGACGGCATGGTGACGACCAGGCCGCCGGCAATGTCCTGCGCCAACCGCGCGATCTCGAAGGGAAAGCGCGTGACATTGTGCTTGGCGACGTTCGACAGCATCTCGTCGTTCAGGTACGCGCCGGACGCCATCGGCTTCGACCGATAGGCGGCCGCCATGCAGCTCGAATAGATGGTCTCGTTCAAGTGCGTCATCTCGACGAGCTTGTCCTTGATGTGCGAGACGCTCTCGACGCCGTTGTGCGAGGCCGCTTCCGCCGCCGCGCCGATGAGCACATCGCCCAGGCCGGTTTTGCAGACGTAAGAGGAGCGGTGATAGGTGGTGAAGCGCTCGACCAGGGTCGCCGCATATTGCCACTCGCCGTCCATGAACACGTGTTCGTGCGGAATGAACACGTTGTCGAACACGATCATCGCTTCCTGGCCGGCGAACTGCGCGTTGCCGGCATCAAGCGCGCCGCCGTCGACGACGCGCGTGTCATTGGTCTGGCGGCCGACCACGTAGGTCAGGCCCGGTGAATCGACGCGCAGCGCGCCGACGAAGGACCAGTCCTTGTCGGCCTGCGTCATGCGCATGGTCGGCATCACGATCAGCCAGTGCGAGTTGACCGCGCCGGTCTGGTGCATCTTGGCGCCGGAGATCCAGATGCCGTCGGCGTCGCGCTTGACAATGCGCAGGAACAGGTCGGGGTCGTCCTGCTGGTGCGGGGCTTTCGTGCGATCGCCCTTGGGATCGGTCATGGCGCCGCCGATGACGATGTTGGCGGCCTGCGCGCGCTTGAGGAAGGCGAGGAAGCGGCGGTGGTAGGAGGTCGCCCGCTCGGCGTCGATGTCGAAAGTCACCGAATGGCAGGCGCCGATGGCGTCGAGCCCGACGCAGCGCTGGAAACAGGTGCCGGTGCGACGCCCGAGCTCGCGCTGCATCTCGTGCTTGGCGACGAGATCGTCCGGACCGGTCGGGACGTGCAGGAAGCGGTTCGTGCGGAGGTCGGCGATCGGGGTATGGACGCCGCCGAGCTCGGGCCGCTCGGAGGCCAGCCGGTAGGTCTCGGCCATGGCGTTGATCGAGGGGAAGATGACCGGGTGGTCGGCCGGCTCGGGGACGCGCTCGCCCATGAAGAAGACGTTCATGCGCCGGCCCCGCAGCGAGGCGATGTAATCCTCGGCGGTGGTGATGGGCTTCGCGAAATCGGCCCAGAGGGCGTCGGTATCGGGCATTCCGGTCTCCTGCGGCGCCTAGCGGGGGCCATATTGCGCCAATCGGACGCCCCTGCAATCGAATAGGCCGGCACTGCAGAGCGGCCCCGCGGGAGGTCTTTTGCCTTGATTATGTCGCGGGAATTTCATCTGAATCCCGGCTGAAACCGGTTCCCCGGCCTGCGAACCAATCTGCCCGCCACACATTAGGGTAGGAACCCGATCGGACCCATTCCCGCGATGTTCGTTGCCGCTGTCGCCATCCTCACGGCCATCATCTGGCTCGTCCTGCTGCTCGGCCGGGGCTTCTACTGGTTGAGCGCGGTCAGGGATGACGAGCGCTTGCCTGCGCCCGAGCAGTGGCCGTCCGTCGTGGCCATCGTACCGGCGCGCAACGAGGCGGCGGTGATCGGCGAGAGCGTCGGCTCGCTCCTGCGCCAGGACTATCCGGGGCAGTTGGCGGTGGTCGTGGTCGACGACGATTCCACTGACGGCACCGCGGCGGCCGCGCGCGCCGCCGCGCAGGGGAGCCCCCGCCAACTCCTCGTGTTCAAGGGCCAGCCCCTGCCGGCCGGCTGGACCGGCAAGCTCTGGGCGCTGAAGCAGGGCATTGCCGCAGCCGAGCAGGCCGCGCCCGGCATGCTGCTGCTCACCGATGCCGACATCGCGCACCGGCCGGACTCCCTGTCCTGGCTGGTCGCCAAGGCCGCGCGGGATCACACCGTGCTCACCTCGTTCATGGCCAAGCTGCGCTGCGAGAGCCTCGCCGAGCGCAGCCACGTGCCGGCCTTCATCTACTTTTTCGAGATGCTCTATCCGTTCGCCTGGGTGCGGCAGCCCGAGGCGCGGACGGCGGCGGCCGCCGGCGGCTGCGTGCTGCTCGAGCGGTTCGCGCTCTACCAGGCGGGCGGCATCGACTCGATCCGCAACGCGCTGATCGACGACTGCTCGCTGGCGCGGCGGCTCAAGGCGGTCGGGCCGATCTGGCTCGGCCTGACCGAGCGCGTGCACTCGATCCGGCCCTATCCGCACTTCGCCGACGTGCGGCAGATGATCTCGCGCTCGGCCTATGCCCAGCTCAACTATTCGCCGTTGCTCCTCGCCGGCACCCTGATCGGCATGGCACTGACCTATCTGGCCGCGCCGCTGCTTGCGGTCTTCGCCCGCGGCTGGCCGGAAATCGTTGGGATAGCGGTCTGGGTGGCGATGGCGGCCTCCTTCGTGCCGACGTTGCGCTTCTATCGCCTGTCGCCGATATGGGGTATCGCTCTGCCCGGAATCGCCATGCTGTACGCGTTCTACACCTTCGACTCGGCCTTCAAGCACTGGCGCCGCCGCGGCGGCCAGTGGAAAGGGCGCGTCCACGTCAACGCGGCGGGCCTCTGATGACGAACGCCGCCGACCTCCGTTCCGGCAAGGGCTCGGGCGACGAGAACTTCCCCGTCGCTTCGCGGCTGATCGCGCCGAAGCACCGGCCAGCGGTCCTCGCCTTCTACGAGTTCGTCCGTGTCGCCGACGACATTGCCGACCATTCAAAGCTCGCGCCCGCCGAAAAGCTCGAACGCCTCGATCGGCTCGAGGCGGCGCTGCTCGGCGAGCACGATGCCGAGCCTGAAGGCGTGCGCCTGCGCGGCGTTCTGCGCGAGCGCGCGCTGTCGCCGGTGCATGCGCAGCATCTGCTGCGCGCCTTCCGTCAGGACGTGACCAAGCTGCGCTACGAGAACTGGGACGACCTGATCGACTACTGCCGCTATTCGGCGATGCCGGTCGGCCGCTTCGTGCTCGACGTGCACGGTGAATCGCAGGCGACATGGCCCGCCAACGACGCGCTGTGCGCGGCGCTGCAAATCATCAATCACCTGCAGGACTGCGCCAAGGATTATCGCGAACTCGCTCGCGTCTACATTCCGCGCGACACGATGGAAAAGCACGGCGTCACGGTGGAGGCGCTGTCGGCGCCGGCTGCGAGCCCGGACCTGATGCGCTGCCTTCAGGACCTCGCCGCGCACACCGCGATGCTGCTCGAGGACAGCCGCGTGTTCTCGGCCCAGATCAACGACCGCCGCCTGGCGATGGAGGTCGCCGCCATTCAGTCGCTCGCCGACCGGCTCGTCTCGCTGCTCCTGACGCGCGATCCCTTGAGCGAACGCGTCCATCTCTCCAAGCTGCAGATGGTGCTCGTAGGATTGGCCGGCGCCACCGGCGGGCTCGTGCGCTGGCTGATCACGCGCGCCGCGCCGTCTTCCGCCTACGCCCGCTGAGTAGAACGCGATGACCGCCGCCGCGATAGAGCCCCAGACGGCCGCCGCGACCCGCGCCAGCGGCTCGTCGTTCTATTTTGCCATGCGCATCCTGCCGGCGGCGCAACGGGATGCAATGTTCGAAATCTATTCTTTCTGCCGTGCGGTCGACGACATCGCCGATGGCAACGCGCCGCGCGCCGAGCGCTCGGCGGCGCTCGCGCAGTGGCGTCGCGACATCGACGCGCTCTATGCCGGCGCGCCACCTCCGGCGCTAGCTTCGCTCGCGAGCGCGGTCAAGCAGTTCGGCATGCGCAAGGACGACTTCCTCGCCGTCATCGACGGCATGGAGATGGATGCGGTCGAGGACATCCGCGCGCCGGACTTCGCCACGCTCGATCTCTACTGCGACCGCGTTGCGTCCGCCGTCGGCCGGCTGTCAGTGCGGGTGTTCGGCATGGCTGAGCAGGATGGCATCGCGCTTGCGCATCATCTCGGCCGCGCCCTCCAGTTGACCAACATCCTGCGCGACATCGACGAAGACGCCAGCCTCGGCCGCCTCTATCTGCCGCGCGAGGGGCTCGCCGCCGCCGGCATCACGTCGACCGATCCCGCGACGGTCGCCGCGCATCCCAATCTCGACGCCGCCTGCCGCATGGTCGTCGAACGCGCGCAGATGCATTTCGCCGAGGCCGACAAGATCATGGGGCGTTCGCCGCGCCGCGCCGTCAAGGCGCCGCGCATCATGGGCAAGGCCTACCGCCGCATCCTCGACACCATGGCCGCGCGGGGCTTCGCGCCGCCACGCCAGCGCGTTCGCATCAGCAAACCGTATCTCATCGGAATCGCATTGCGTTATGCCTTCATCTGATACCGGCACCGTTCACATCATCGGCGCGGGGCTTGCCGGCCTCGCCGCCGCCGTGCGCCTGACGGCGCAGGGGCGCCGCGTTGCGGTGCACGAGGCGACCGGCCAGCCGGGCGGCCGCTGCCGTTCCTATTACGATCACGTCACCGGCATGGTGATCGACAACGGCTCGCATCTCCTGCTGTCGGGCAATCACGCCGCGCGCGCGTACCTGAAGGCGATCGGTGCCGAGCATCTGCTCGAAGGTCCGCCTTCGGCCGAATTCGACTTCATCGACTTGCCGACCTTGAAACGCTGGACCGTGCGCTTCAACAACGGCCAGATCCCGTGGTGGATCTTCGACAAGAACCGCCGCGTGCCGGACACCCGCCTGCGCGACTATCTCGGCCTGATGCGCCTGATGTTCACCTCGGGCGACAAGCCGCTTTCCGAACTCATGCGGTGCGAAGGCCCGCTCTACGACCGGCTGCTCGAGCCCTTGTTTCTAGCGGCGCTCAACATCGAGCCGCTGCACGGCTCCGGCAAGCTGGCAGGGCAGATCATCCGCGAGACTTTGGCGCTCGGCGGCCAGGCCTGCCGACCGTTGATTGCGCCGGGCGGCATCGGCGATGCCTTCATCGCGCCGGCGCTGCGCACGCTTCGGGAGCAGGGCGTCGAGGTGACCTTGCAGCATCCGCTGCACGCGCTCGAATACGAGAACGACCGCGTGCGCGCGCTCGACTTCGGCGACGAAACGATCACGCTTGGTGAAAGCGACGAGGTCATCCTCGCGGTGCCGGCCTTCATCGCCACGGCCATGGTGCCCGGCCTGTCGGCGCCGACCGCGTTCCGCAGCATCGTCAACGCGCATTTCCGCATCGATCCGCCCGCCGGTTCGCCGCGCATGATCGGCGTCGTCAACGGCACGACGGAATGGATCTTCGCGCTGCCCGGTCGCGTCGCCGTGACGGTGAGTGACGCAGGCGAGCTGGTCGACGCGCCGCGTGGGGATGTCGCGCAGACAATCTGGAACGAGGTGGCCAAGGTGCTCGGCCTTCCCGACGCGTTGCCGCCGTGGCAGATCGTGCGTGAGCGTCGCGCTACCTTCGCCGCCACGCCGGAGGAGAACGCCAAGCGTCCCGCGCCGGTCACGCGCTGGCGCAATCTGGTGCTGGCCGGCGACTGGACCGACACCGGCCTGCCGGCGACCATCGAAGGCGCGGTGCGCTCGGGCCATCGCGCCGCCGAACTTGTTGCGGGGCCGGGGCGTTCCCGGAAGGCCGCATGATGCTCGACCTCGCACGTACCAGTCCCGATCCTCAGGCGCTCGACCGCGCCATCGACGGCGCCTGCGGCGCGCTCTATCGCACGCAGCAGTCCGACGGCCACTGGGTCTACGAGCTCGAGGCCGACGCGACGATCCCGGCCGAATACGTGCTGCTGCGTCATTATCGCGGCGAGCCCATCAATGCCGAGCTCGAGCGCAAGATCGGCGTCTATCTCCGCCGCATCCAGAGCGCCGCGCATGACGGCTGGCCGCTGTTCCAGGACGGCGCGTTCGACATGAGCGCGACGGTAAAGGCCTATTTCGCCCTCAAGACCATCGGCGACAACATCGACGCGCCGCACATGAAGCGCGCGCGCGAGGCGATCCTAAAGCGCGGCGGCGCGGTCAACGTCAACGTCTTCACCCGCATCCTGCTGGCGCTGTTCGGCATCATGGACTGGAAGGCGGTGCCGATGATGCCGGTCGAAATCGCGCTCTTGCCGCAGTGGTTTCCCTTCCACCTGACGAAGATCTCGTACTGGGGCCGCACGGTGCTGGCGCCGCTCCTCGTGCTGTTCGCGCTCAAGCCGCGCGCGGTCAATCCGCGCGGCATCACGCTCGACGAACTCTTCTTGCAGCCGCCGCTCACCATCGGCCCGGCCGAGAAGGCGCCGCACCAGAACGCGGCCATCTTCGCCTTCTTCCGCGGCGTCGACATCGTGCTGCGCAAGACCTTCACCGATCCGCCGGCGAAATTGCGCGAACGCGCCATCGCCAAGGTGGTCGACTTCGTCAGCGAACGGCTGAACGGCAAGGATGGCCTCGGCGCGATTTTCCCGGCCATGGCCAATGCCTGCATGATGTTCGACGTGCTCGGCGACAAGGAGAAGGCAGCGATCGCGCGCGACTCGGTCGAGCGGCTGCTCGTCATCAAGGACGACGAAGCCTATTGCCAGCCTTGCGTCTCGCCGGTGTGGGACTCGGTGCTCGCCGCGCAGGCGCTGCTCGACGTCGGCTCGCCCGCCGCGGTTGCGTCTGCGCGAAAGGCGCTCGATTGGCTCAAACCGCTTCAGGTGCTCGACGTCGAGGGCGACTGGATCGTGCGCGCGCCGGGGCTGCGTCCCGGCGGCTGGGCCTTCCAGTACGCCAATCCGCATTATCCCGATCTCGACGACACCGCGGTCGTCATCATGGCGATGGACCGCGCCCAGAAGATCGACGGCGACAAGAGCTACGACGCCGAGATCGCCCGCGCCGAGGAATGGGTGCGCGGCATGCAGAGCCGGAACGGTGGTTGGGCTGCGTTCGACATCGACAACACCTACGAGTATCTCAACAACATCCCGTTCGCCGATCACGGCGCGCTGGTCGATCCGCCGACCGAGGACGTCGGCGCGCGCTGCGTCTCGGCGCTGGCGCAACTCGGCGCCAGGCCGGACGATCCGAACCTGAAGCGCGGCATTGATTACCTGCTCGGCGAGCAGCTCGAGGACGGCAGCTGGTACGGTCGCTGGGGCCTCAATTACATCTACGGCACCTGGTCGGTCTTGTGCGCGCTCAATGCCGCCGGCCTGCCGCACGATCATTCGGCGCTGCGCAAGGCGGCCAATTGGTTCCTGTCGATCCAGAACGACGACGGCGGCTGGGGCGAGGACGGCGACAGCTACAAGCTCGCCTATAAGGGCCACGAAAAGGCGCCGAGCACGGCCTCGCAGACGGCATGGGCGCTGATGGGTCTGATGGCGGCCGGCGAGGTGTCGCATCCGGCGGTCGCGCGTGGCGTCGACTATCTGATGCGGACGCAAGGCAGCGACGGCTTCTGGGAGGAAGAGCGTTTCACCGGCACCGGCTTCCCCCGCGTCTTCTACTTGCGCTATCACGGCTACCGGAAGTACTTCCCGCTCTGGGCGCTGGCGCGCTATCGCCGCCTGCGCAACAGCAACGAGCGCTTCGCGTTCGGGATGTAATCGGGAAAACAAAATGCCCGGCACGATGGCCGGGCATTTGCATTTCTAGTGATGTGAGGAAGCTTACTCCGCCGCTTCCATCGGCGCGGGCTGCGCCTTGGCGCGGGTCTTTTCCTCGCGGATCTCGGTCAGCTTCTCCTGCACGTGGCGCGAGAACACGAACTCCGGCGGGCGCTGCTTGGAGAGGTCGATCTCCGGCGCCATCGGGCCTTCCGTTTTCACGCCCTTGCGCGACAGCTTCAACAGCTTCAGGGGGCTTGAGATCGAATCATTGACGGCGGTCGCCTCGAAGCCGGAGTGGACCATGCAGTCGGCGCACTTCTCGTAATTGCCGACGCCGTAGCTGTCCCAATTGGTATCTTCCATCAGTTCCTTGAACGTCTTGGCGTAGCCTTCGCCGAGCAGGTAGCAGGGCTTCTGCCAGCCGAACACGGTGCGGGTTGGATTGCCCCACGGCGTGCACTTGTAGGTCTGGTTGCCGGCGAGGAAGTCGAGGAACAGGCTCGACTGGCTGAACGACCAGTTCTTGCCGCCATTGCCGCGCTTGAAGATGTCGCGGAAGAGCTGCTTGGTCGCCGTGCGGTTCAGGAAGTGCTGCTGGTCCGGCGCGCGCTCATAGGCGTAGCCGGGCGACACGGTGATGCCGTCGACGCCCATCTCCATGACGCTGTCGAAGAAGTTCGCCATGCGCTCGGGATTGGCGTTGTTGAACAGCGTGCAGTTAATGTTGCAGCGGAAGCCCTTGGCCTTCGCCGCCTTGATCGCGGCGACCGCGCGGTCGTAGGTGCCTTCCTGGCACACCGACTTGTCGTGGTCCCGCTTGTCGCCGTCGAGATGGACCGACCAGACGAAGTAGGGCGACGGCTCGTAGTCCTTCATGCGCTTCTCCATGAGAAGCGCATTGGTGCACAGGTAGACGAATTTCTTGCGGGCAATGATGCCCTTGACGATCTGCGGCAACTCCTTGTGCAGGAGAGGCTCGCCGCCGGCGATCGAAACGACCGGCGCGCCGCACTCGTCGACGGCTTCGAGCGCGTCGGCGACCGAGATGCGCTGATTGAGGATCTCGTCCGGATAATCGATCTTGCCGCAGCCGGCGCAAGCGAGGTTGCACCGGAACAACGGCTCCAGCATCAACACGAGGGGATAGCGTTTGCGTCCGGAAATGCGCTGCCGGACGACGTAGCTACCCACAATCAACTTCTGCAAGAGAGGAATGCCCAAGACTTCCGTCCTTACCTATTTTGCTGGCGTTCTTGACCTGAAGCAGTTCGACAGGAACGCGGAACTCCATATTCTCCTCGCGCCCAGGGAGCAAGGAGACTTCGACCGGACCGAACTTTCGTAGGGCCTCGATCGCATCCATGACCATCACCTCTGGCGCGGACGCGCCGGCGGTGATGCCGACCGAGTTGGCCCTTTCGAGCCACTCCGGTTTGATCTCTGCGCCATTGGCGATCAGGTGGGTCGGAATTCCGGCTTCCAGCCCGATTTCGCGCAAACGGTTCGAATTCGAGCTGTTGGCGGCGCCCACCACGAAGATAACGTCCACCAGCTTGCTGAGTTCACGCAGGGCCATTTGGCGATTCTGTGTCGCGTAGCAGATGTCCTCGGTGCCCGGCCCGACAACGTCAGAAAATTTCCGATAAAGCGCCGCGATGATGCCTTTTGTGTCGTCGACCGACAGTGTCGTCTGCGTGACGTAGGCGATCGGGGTCTCCGGCGCCAGGTCGAGCGCCTCAACTTCCTTCTCGTTCTGCACCAGCAGCACCTCGCCGGGGATCTGCCCGAGCGTACCCTCGACTTCCGGATGGCCGGCATGGCCGATCAGGACGACGGTGCGGCCCTTGCGCAGGTAATGGCGGCCCTGGGTGTGCACCTTGGAGACCAGGGGGCATGTCGCGTTCAGGACGTGGAGGCCGCGCTCCTTGGCGTCCAGCTCGACCTTCTTGGCGACGCCATGAGCGGAAAAGACTGTGATGCCGTCCGGCGGAACTTCCGACAGATCCTCGACAAATCGCGCGCCGCGCGCCTTCAGCGCGTCGACCACCCACTTGTTGTGGACGATCTCGTGCCGGACATAGACGGGTGGGCCGTATTTCTCGAGCGCACGCTCGACGATCTCGATGGCGCGAACCACGCCGGCGCAAAAGCCGCGTGGCTGCGCGAGAATGACCTTCATCGAATGGCCCCCTGACCGGCTCCGAGAACCGGCTGCAATGTGAGCGCCCGCGTCGTGAACACCTCGAACACCTTGGCGACGATGCCATCGGCGTCGAGCCCCGCCTTGGCGTACATCGCCGCAGGGGAGTCCTGGTCAATGAATTGGTCAGGCAAGACCATCGAACGGACCTTGAATCCTGGCTGTTCCAGCGCCCCGGTTCCGGCAAGGAACTGTAACACATGGGAACCGAACCCGCCGATAGCCCCCTCTTCGATGGTTATCAGCAGCTCGTGAGACCGCGCGAGGCGCGAAACCAGTTCAGAATCAAGTGGTTTCGCGAAACGGGCGTCGGCGACGGTTGTGGAAATGCCCTGCGACGCAAGCATGTCAGCCGCCTGGAGGCACTCCTGGAGTCGGGCGCCGAGCGAGAGCAAGGCGACCGTGCTCCCCTCCCGCACGATCCGGCCGCGACCGATCTCGAGCGGCTCGCCCCGCTCGGGCAGTGGTAGACCGATGCCCTCGCCCCGCGGGTAGCGGAACGCGGACGGCCGGTCGTCGATCGCCGCCGCCGTCGCCACCATGTGCGCGAGGTCTACTTCGTCGGCTGCCGCCATGAGGACGAAGCCGGGGAGACAGCCGAGATAGGCGAGGTCGAACGAGCCGGCATGGGTCGGCCCGTCCGCGCCGACGAGGCCGGCACGGTCGATGGCGAAGCGCACGGGCAGGCGCTGGATGGCGACGTCGTGCACGACCTGGTCGTAGGCGCGCTGCAGGAAGGTGGAGTAGATGGCGCAGAAGGGCTTGAAGCCCTGCGTCGCCAGGCCTGCGGCGAAGGTCACGCCATGCTGCTCGGCGATGCCGACGTCGAATGTGCGGTGCGGGAAGTGCTTCTCGAAAATGTCGACGCCGGTGCCGCCGGGCATGGCGGCGGTGATGGCGACGATGCGCTCATCGTGCTGCGCTTCTTTCACAAGGTAATCGCCGAACACCTTGGTGTAGGAGGGCGCGCCCGGGGCCGACTTCTTCTGCTTGCCGGTGGCGACGTCGAACTTGACGACGCCGTGATACTTGTCGGCCGAACTCTCCGCCGGCGCGTAGCCTTTGCCCTTCTGCGTGCGCACGTGCACGAGGATGGGACCGGCATCGGCGTCGCGCACGTTCTGGAGCACTGTCACGAGCTGGTCGATATCGTGGCCGTCGACGACGCCGACGTAATAGAAGCCGAGCTCCTCGAACAGCGTGCCGCCGGTGACAAAGCCGCGCGCCAGTTCTTCCGCTTTGGCGGCGCGTTCCTTGATGAATTCCGGGAGATGCTCGGCAACCTGCTTGCCGAGGTCGCGCAGCGACATGAACGTGGGGCTCGACAGGAGCCGCGTCAGATAGTTCGACATCGCGCCGACCGGCGGCGCGATCGACATCTCGTTGTCGTTGAGAATGACGATGAGCCGGCGGCCGTGCGCGCCGGCATTGTTCATCGCCTCGTAGGCCATGCCGGCGGAGATGGCGCCGTCGCCGATCACCGAGATGACGTTGAAGTCGTCGCCGGACAGGTCGCGCGCCGTTGCCATGCCCAGGCCAGCGGAGATCGAGGTCGACGAATGTGCTGCGCCGAACGGGTCGTATTCGCTCTCGGCTCGCTTGGTGAAGCCCGAGAGGCCGCCGCTCTGGCGCAGGGTACGGATGCGGTCGCGGCGTCCGGTCAAAATCTTGTGCGGATAAGCCTGGTGGCCGACGTCCCAGATCACCTTGTCACGTGGGGTGTCGAACACGTAATGCAACGCCACCGTCAGCTCGATGACGCCGAGGCTGGCGCCGAGATGCCCGCCGGTCACGGCGACTGCATTAATGGTCTCGGTCCGCAACTCGTCGGCGATCTGCCGCAACTGGCCGGGATCGACCTGGCGCAGGTCGGCGGGGGTCTGCAATGTTTGCAGAATGCTGGTGGCGCGAGCGTCGGCGATCGTCGAAACGGGTACTGGCATCTGGGAATGACCCCTCACTGGATAGCGCGGGGTTGCGAGGTGCCGGCCCGGCGCTAGTTCTGGACTGCCCCCCAGGCGGTCGTCATGCAAACGCCTCGAAAAGGCGTTCGATGGGGGATAATAGTGGTCGCTCTTAATGGTTCCGCCCCCTGTCCTTATGGAAATCCGGGTCATGGAACTGCTGCCGGGGCGAGTTAAATAGGTCCATCGCCTCATGTTGCTCGCCGCAGTTTCCCGGGTCGTCCGCTTTTGCACCCGTTATCCCTGGCTGGTCATCGTCGCCGTCCTGGCGCTGACGGTGGCTTCGAGTGTCTATGCGGCCACGCATTTCGCGATAAATACCGACATCACCAAGCTTATTTCGCCCGACCTGGCGTGGCGGCAGCGCGACAAGGCCTTCGAGAAGGAGTTCCCGGGCCATTTCGCATCGACACTGGTCGTGGTCGATGCGCCGACCCCGGAACTCGTCTCGGCGGCGACCGGCGAGCTGGTCAAGCGCCTGGAGGGACATCCGAACCTGTTCGAGGCAGTCGAGGATCTCGCCGGCGGGCCCTTCTTTGCTCGTAACGGCCTCATGTTCCAGCCGACCCAGCAGGTGATCCAGTTCACGCAAGGTCTGGGGACCGCCGCGCCGCTGATCGATGTGCTGCACGGCGATCCGAGCCTGCGCGGGCTCCTCTCCGGCCTCAATCTCGGCCTCGCCGGGGTCGTGCAAAACAAGCTGACGCTCGACCAGATGACCCGGCCGATGAACATGGCGGCCGATACGCTCGACGACGTCTTCGCCGGCAAACCCGCGACGTTCTCGTGGCAGGAGATGCTGAGTGGCGGCAAGCCGCCGGCAAGCCAGCTCCGCCGCTTCATCGAGGTCGACCCGGTGCTCGACTTCACCTCGCTTCAGCCCGGACAGAAGGCCGACAGCGCGATCCGACAGGCGGTCGCCGAGTTGCACCTGAAGAAGCGCTTCCAGGCGCGCGTCCGGCTCACCGGCACGGTGCCGATGGGCGACGAGGAATTCTCAACCGTGCAGGAAGGCGCGGGCGTCAACATCATCGGCACCGTGGTGATCGTGCTGATCATCCTGTGGCTGGCGCTGAACTCGAAACGCATCATCAGTGCGGTCTTCATCAATCTTTTCGCCGGCCTCGCCATCACCGCGGCGCTCGGCCTCATGATGGTCGGCGCGCTCAACATGATCTCCGTCGCCTTCGCCGTGCTGTTCGTCGGCCTCGGCGTCGACTTTGCGATCCAGTTCTGCGTGCGCTATCGCGCCGAACGCTACCAGTGCCCCGATCTCAAGGAGTCGCTCGGCCGCACCGCGACCGAGATCGGCGTGCCGCTGACGCTCGCCGCCGCGGCCGTCGCCGCCGGTTTCCTGTCGTTCCTGCCGACCGATTATCGTGGTCTCTCGGAGCTCGGACAGATCGCCGGTTTGGGCATGCTGATCGCTTACGCAACGAGCATCACGCTTCTACCGGCGCTGATCACGGTCATGAATCCGGTCGGCGAGCCGGAGCCGGTCGGCTATGCCGCGCTGGCGCCGGTCGACGACTTCCTGCAACGGCATCGCATCGGCGTCGTCGCCGGCACGGTCGCGGTGGCGCTTCTCGGCCTGCCGCTCCTCTATTGGCTCTCGTTCGACTTCGATCCGATCCATCTGCGCAGCCCGAAGGTCGAATCGGTCGCGACCCTGCTCGACGTGCAGCGCGACGCCGGCGTCGGCGTCAACGCCGTCAACGTCGTCGCGCCGAACCTCGCCGAAGCCGGGAAGATCGCCGCGCATCTGAAGACCATGCCGCAGGTCGATCGCGTGATGACGCTCCAGGGCTTCATCCCGGACGATCAGCCGCAGAAGCTCGCGGCGATCCGCGATCTTGACGGCAAGCTCGGCAAGATCCTGCGGTCGCCGCCGGACGAGGACAAGCCCACCGACGCCGAGAACGTCGAAGCGCTCAACAAGACCGCGGCGCGATTGAAACAGATCGCGGGCAATGCGGGCGGGCAGGGCGCGGACGCCGCGCGACGCCTGTCCGAGCGCTTGTCGAAGCTGGCGCAGGGCGACGCCGGCCTTCGTCAGCGCGCGGCGGATGCGTTCATCGTGCCGCTCCAGGTGGCGCTCGGCGAACTCGCCGGCTTCCTCCAGGCCGGGCCGGTCACCGCCGACAACGTGCCCGACGCCTTGAAGCGGCAATGGATCGCCGCCGACGGCAAGGCGCGCGTGCAGGCGGTGCCGAAGGGCAATCCGGACGACACCGACGTGCTGCGCAAATTTGCGCAAACCATGCTCGACGCCTATCCGGACGCCATCGGCGGCCCGATCTCCATTCTGGAATCCGGCAAGACCATCGTCTCCGCCTTCGTGCACGCAGGCATCTTCGCGCTGCTGTCGATCGGGCTGATCCTGTGGATCGTGCTGCGGCGGATCGGCGACGTGTTGTTGACGCTGGTGCCCTTGTTGCTGGCGGGCGTGGTGACTCTCGAATTGTGCGTGCTCATCGGCATGCCGCTCAATTTCGCGAACATCATCGCCCTGCCGCTGCTGCTCGGCGTCGGCGTGGCCTTCAAGATTTATTACATCATGGCCTGGCGCGCCGGGCAGACGAACTTATTGCAATCGAGCCTGACACGCGCGGTGATCTGGAGCGCGCTCACGACCGCGACCGCCTTCGGCAGCCTTTGGCTGTCCAGCCATCCCGGCACGTCGAGCATGGGCAAACTGCTGGCGCTATCGCTGTTCTGCACATTGGGCGCGGCGGTGCTGTTCCAGCCGGCGCTCATGGGCAAGCCGCGTAACGGTGGCGGCGAAGGTTCAGCGCCGGCCGATCCCTGAGCAGACCTGCGCCTGCGATTCTTCAGCCACAGACCGCTTCGTATGCCCCGTACCGGTGGTCGCGTGCGGAGAGCCGCGCTGCGAGGTCGCGGCGACGGCGGGAGCGGCCGCGCGGCTCCACGTCTCGCCACCGCACATGATGCCGAGCACGCAACCTTCGACGCGCAGGCGGCCCGCGCCGGCGAGCTTGATGTGGCTATCGTAACTCTGGCCGTCTTCGGCGTTGTAGATGCGGCCGCGCCATTCGCCCGATCCGTCCGGTTTCAGCGCCAGCAGCACCGGAATCCCGAGCGTGGGACGCGTTCGCAGCGCGGGGTTGGGGTTTTTGCGGTCGACCCCCGGGGTTTTTTCCCAGGCCACCACGCCCCAGTACTGACCGCCGCAATCGGCGATGCGGATCAGCGCCTTGCCGTCTTCCACCCGCCACAGGCCGGCCGGGCTGTCCTGGGCGGCCGCAGCGGTGGCGGTGAAGGCCAGGCCGATGGCGGCAAAAACCGCCGTGACGGCGGGTCGAAGGCGCAAAACCATGGCAAACCCCTGATCGGCCATGCAAAGACATTGGCTCGAGCGCAATGCGGCACGGGCCGTTTGGTTCAAACGGTCCAGGTCGATCGTGGCGGGGCAACAAATCCCTTGCGGGCCAGGGAACTCCAAGGGAACTTTGTTGTTTAACAGGCTCTTGTCCGTGTCGGGGTGAGCGCGAGGCGAGGGGGTTCATGCTGCAATCCATAGTCCTGCCGAGGCCACCAGCGCCGGTGCCGCGGGCTGAGCCTCTCGGTCTCGTGTCGCTGTTGCGCGTGCTCGCCACCAATCCGCTCGAAGCCTGGACTGAGGCGCATTTCGAGGAGCCGGTGGTCGCCGGCGGCCTGCCCTTCGGACGCGCTATCGTCGTCAGCGAGCCGGCCGCGATCCGCCGTGTGCTGCTCGACAATGCCGGCAACTACGAGAAGGACTGGATGCAGCGGCGCATCCTGTCCGCAGGCCTTTCCGACGGTCTGCTGAGCGCCGAAGGCCATCAATGGCGCGTCCAGCGTCGCGCGCTCGCGCCGTTGTTCTCCAAGCGCAGCGTGATGAGCTTCTCCGGCGCGGTGATCGCCGAGGCGCAGGCCTTGGTCGAGCGGCTCGATTGCCGCGTGGGCGAGACAGTGGACGTGTCCGCGGAAGTCACTGGGCTGACGCTCGCCGTACTCGAGCGCACGATATTCTCCGACGGCGTCGGCGCCGATCGCGAGGAGGTGCGCCTCGCCATGCAGCGCTATTTCGAGGTCGCCAGCCGCATCGATCCGTTCGATATTCTCGGTCTTCCTGCCGCCGTTCCGCGGCCGCGCCGGCTCACCGTCTGGTCGACGCTCCGCTTCTTCGAGAAGACGATCGACCGGTTGATCGCCACGCGCCGCCGCCGGCTGGCCGACGCGCAAGACGACTTGCCGCAGGACCTGCTGACGCTGCTTCTGAACGCCACCGATCCGCAGACCGGCGCGCGCCTCTCCGAAGCGGAGGTGCGCGCCAATGTGCTGACCTTCATCGCCGCCGGCCATGAGACGACGGCCAACTGCCTGACCTGGTCGCTCTATCTTCTGTCTCTGTCGCCCGAGTGGCGACAGCGCCTGCGGAGCGAAGCGGAGCGCGAGCTCGACAGCGGCGATCCGGCGACGCTCGCCGACCGGCTCACCGAGACGCGCGCGGTGATCGACGAGGCCAACCGGCTTTATCCGCCGATCAGCGCCATCAGCCGGGTGGCGCGCGCCGGAGACATGCTCTCCGGTCATGAAGTGAGGCGCGGGACGATGGTGGTGATCGCCCCCTACGTGCTGCACCGGCATCGGGCGCTGTGGACGCAGGCCGACGTCTTCCATCCGGAGCGCTTCCTGCCCGGCGCCCGCGAGACGGTCGACCGCTTCGCCTACCTGCCCTTCGGCGCGGGGCCGCGGGTCTGCATCGGCTCGGCCTTCGCCTTGCAGGAGGCCTGCGTGACGCTCGCCATGCTGGCGCGGCACTTCGATTTCGCCCTGGCGCCGGGCCACACCGTGCGCCCTGTTCAAAAGATGACCTTGCGCGCCGACGGCGGTATGCCGATGATCTTCGTGCGCCGGGACTGACGGCCGCGCGCGGCGTTTTCTGAATGAACCTTTCTGCGCGATAATGCGACGTACGTCGTGATTCCGCGCAGGCTGGCTGCGCAAAGACAGGGCGACACCCATGAAACGGATCATTCTCGCGGGCGCGTTGTGCCTGGTGGCGGGCGCGTGTCCGGCTCTGGCCGGGGACGCATTCAGGCGCCTCGAAGGCCAATGGCAGGGCAAGGGCACGATCGAATTCTCGAACAAGTCGAAGGAGACGCTGCGCTGCCGCGCGTCCTACGACGTGCTGCAAAGCGGGGCGAACGTGCAGCTCGCCATCCGCTGCGCCAGCGACAGCTACAGGATCGAGCTGATGGGCAACGCCAACGAGGCGGGCGGCAGGGTCAGCGGCAGCTGGAGCGAGGGGACGCTCAACGTCTCCGGCACGCTATCGGGAAGCGCCGAGGGGTCGAATATCCGCGTGACGGCGGCGAGCCCGGCCTTCACCGCGGCGTTCGGCCTCGTGACGAACGGCGGCAGGCAATCCGTGTCGATCAGGTCCGAGACACCGGATTCGACGATTCGCAGCGCCACGATCTCGCTCGCGCGGAATTAGGGTTTCGGCACGCGCTTATGCCGGGGGCCGGACAGATGCCGGCCGCCGGCGCGGCGCATCAGTTTGCTCAGCGTCATCGCCACCGGCCGCAGGATGAACAGGTCGGCGACCAGCGCGGCAATCATCGCGAAGGCGGAGAGCCAGCCGAATAGCCTGAGCGACGGCAGGCTGGAGAACACCGTCATGGCAAGCCCGCAGGCGAGCACCGCCGAGGTCAGGATCAGCGGCGGGCCGACCAGCACGGTCGCGCGTTCGACGCCGACGCCGGGATCGTCCTCGTCCGTATCCTCGAGTTGCAGCCGGTTGAGGAAGTGGATCGTCGCCGAGAGGCCGAGGCCGAACGAGACCGTGAGTGCGATCACGCTGGCGAATTGCAGGCCCATGCCGAGCGCGAGCAGCAGCGCGCCGGCGGCGACAATCGGGAAGATGCCGGGCAATATGCTCACCAGCATGACGATCGGCGAGCGGAAGGCGACGCCGATGAAAGCAGCGACGAAGGCGATCTCGACGGTGAGCCCCCAGCTCAGCCGGTCGATCATCACCGCCGAGTTGCGCGCGGCGATGGCCGACAGGCCGGTCACGGCGATCGTGTAGCCGGGATATTTGGCGCGCACGCGGTTGAGCTGGCGGTCGAGCGAGCGGATCACCGGCAGCAGCGCGCTGGCGTCGATGTCAGGCACGCGGCCGTTCACGATGACCGCGTCCTCGTCGGCGGAGATGAAGCGGCGCGTCAGGTAT